>Ga0209437_100306_pt1 | contig 67153 bp, 64 predicted proteins | sample AraplaL_Cvi_mTSA_FD_184266 | JGI IMG/M metagenome (GOLD analysis project Ga0209437, IMG submission 184266) | Arabidopsis root microbial communities from the University of North Carolina, USA - plate scrape CL_Cvi_mTSA (SPAdes) (version 2) | ecosystem: Host-associated > Plants > Roots > Endosphere...
ATAAACTCCCCGAAACGACAGAGGAGCTGTATACCTATCTTCCTCTTTCACACGCTTCAGATAGGTATACAGCTCCTCTGTCGTTTCGGGGAGTTTATCGATATTCAGCGCCTTGAGGAAGTCTCCGTTATACCACATCGGATTGCGGTACCAGTGCTGGCTAAGTTCTACTACTGGCAAGGAATAGATATGTCCGTCCGGTGCAGTTATTGATTTGCGGACATCCGGATTCTCCTCCAACAGCGCCTTGAAATTCGGAGCATACTCTTCAATCAGATCCTCCAGTGGAATGAGGATACCCTGCTCTCCGTAATTCATCTGCTCTGCAGTTGTCAAACCGGCAGCATAGAGGATATCCGGGTAATCTCCACTGGCGAGCACCAGATTTTTCTTCGTTTCGAAGCTATCCTTCGGTGCGTTCTTGTATTCCAGCTTAATACCGGTCTTCTCTTGCATCTGCTGAAGCACAGCCATGTTCTCCCAGTTCTGAATCCCTACATCTGGCGCCATAAGCGACAAAGTAACGGGTTCATTAACAATCGGGAAACCTTCATTGTTCACAGCGACTTTTCCGAGATTGTTGTTCGCTTCACCTTCGTTTGTACTGCTGCAGCCTGCCAGTAATGTAATAACTAAAGCTGAAGATAACAGAAGCTTCCATGACTTGCGTGTGGTTGGCATTTATAATTCCTCCCTTGATTTCATCACAGTTTAGCTGTTTAACCTTTAACAGAGCCTATCATGACTCCTTGGACAAAGTAACGCTGCAGGAACGGATAAATTGCCACAATGGGCAGTGTGGAGACAACAATGACTCCATATTTAATCAGGGATGCCGTTTCTGCCTTATTATTCATGGCGGTCGCCACCTCGCCGTTGATGGATGAGCCCGTCGTTTCCGCTGTCATTTCCTGAAGAACAAGGATCTGACGCAGAACCATCTGAAGCGGATACTTCGCTTCATCATTTAAATAGATCAGAGACGGGAAGTAGCTGTTCCAGTGGCTAACCCCATAGAACAAGGCCATAACGGCTACAATCGGTGCCGACAGCGGAAGAACAATGCGAATGAACAGCTTGAGATTCGTACAGCCGTCGATGTGTGCTGCTTCCTGAAGTTCTTTCGGGATGGTTGTCTGAAAAAATGTACGGGCCACGACGATATTCCAGACCGAAGCAGCTACCGGCAGAATCAATGCCCACATGCTGTTCATGAGTCCAAGGTTCTTGACCAGCAGATACGTCGGTACAATTCCTCCGCTGAAGAACATCGTGAATAGAATGAGGCCCATGAACAACTGGCGCCCGACAAAATCAGCTCTGCTGAGCGCATACGAGGCCGGCAAAGTGACAGCGAGATTAAGCAAAGTCCCCACCACTGTGTATATAATTGTGTTCAAGTAACCACTCCATATCTTCGGGTTCTCAAACACAAGCTTGTAACCGTCCAGTGTTACATTCTTCGGAAACAACCACATCGCTCCCGAATTGACATCCTGCGGCGAACTGATTGAAGCGCTAAGAATATAGATGAGTGGATAGAGAACAACCAGCAGTGACAGACCTAAATAAATATAAGTGCTGATTAAAAAAAGCTTGTCCCCCCGGGATTCTTTCATCGCAGTAACCAAAGACTTCAACTCCTTTCTACCAGAGGCTGTTCTCGCTGGTGCGTTTGGCGATCTGGTTGACCGTAACAAGCAAAATAACGTTGACTACCGAGTTGAACAATCCGACAGCTGTTGAGAAGCTATACTGGGCGTTCACCAAACCGGCGCGGTATACATAGGTGGAAATTACATCGGATGCTTCCATATTGAGTGAATTCTGCAGCAGCAGAATCTTCTCGAAACCAAGACCCAGTATATTACCCATATTCAAGATCAGCATGATCGTAATCGTGGGTAATATTGTCGGCAGATTGATATGCAGCACCCGTTTAATTCGGCTTGCTCCATCCATAATGGCTGCTTCATGGAGCTGGGGATCTACGCCTGACAAGGCTGCGAGATAAATAATGGTTCCCCACCCGGTGCTCTGCCAGACGCCGGAAAATACATACACCGTCTTAAACCATGCGGGATCAGTCAGAAACTGTGCTGGTTCAAGACCAATGAATTCGATGAACCGGACAATCATTCCGCTTGAGGGTGATAAAAAGGTAATGATCATACCTGCCATGACAACTACAGAAATGAAATGGGGTGCATAGGTGACCGTCTGGACCGATTTCTTGAATGGGCCGTTGCGGACTTCATTGAAGGCCAGCGCCAATATGATAGGCAGCGGAAATCCGATGGCAAGTTCATAGAAGCTGATACTGAATGTGTTCCAGAGCAGATCCCAGAAAAAATAAGAATTGAAGAACCGTTCAAAATGGTCAAAACCAACCCATTCGCTGCCTGTAATTCCTTTTGAAGGTACGAAATTCTTAAAAGCAATCTGAATGCCGTACATCGGGCCATAATGAAAAATAAGGAAATACAACAACGCGGGAAGCATGAACAGATAAAGCTCCCAGTTTTTCCAAATTCTCTTGCCAAGGGAGTTCTTCTTCAATGAAGGATTTACCGGTACTACAATGTGACTCTCCTTCATTCTCCCACTCCTTTCTATATCTTTTTCATTGGATAGGAATATTGTTACTGCTATGCATCCTTGCCAACTCTATTTTGATAACGCTTACAAATTGAAGTATAGTGAAACGAAGATGACACGGTAAATATGTAGGTTCTGCATTGTCACGATAGTGTGTGTAAAACCGCGCTACTGCGGTACTTTTCATTCAGCCCTGATGTGGATGGTTGCAGATGGAGCAAGCCTGTAAATATGTGAATTGCGAACCTCTTTTCACGCTGCATAAGATACATATTGTGATGACCGACTGTACCTAAAATACGGTTTCGACAAACGCAAATGGAACGAAGCAGAAAACACCCTGCTTCGTTCCGTTTAAACAATCAGTATGGCATGTTTCCCTCTCCTTTAATGAATGGAAAACACTTCTTTTTTCAACAATTCTTCTGGCTTCTGCCCAATCTCATCGCTGTGAAAATAATCGCGTATAACGCCATCCTGAAGATAATTAGCGATCGAAACCATAATCATTCCTTGATCCAGTGCCAGATAAGCTTTCGTAATTTCTCCTGTTTCAACATTGACTGAGTCATAGAGACCATATTTACCCAACATTTTGAATTTCTTTAAAGCTTTAATGTTCTTTCGAACAGCTTCAGGTGCATAATCCAGGGCAAGGAAAGTTGCGTGTGCTGTAACCGTTGCTCCATCTTTATAACCTGAGGTCCCTAACGGCGTTGCCGCAAACTCACTGTAACCTGTCGGAGTTGCAGAAGGTGAAAAGCCCCATGCGGCATACCCTTTTTCTTTGGCATATTCGATGTGCAATTCAACATGACGCTGGTTGTTCAATCCCAAAGCTTGAGTGCCCAGGTCTTTTTCCTTTATAACCATACCGGGCATAAGAGCTTCAAACATACTGCCTCCCCAGCTTGGCACGAACTTTTTATCCTTGTATACATAACTTCCTTCAAACACATCCACTCCATCGTACTTAACGGATTTGCCTTGAGGAATCTGAGCTTGCCAATCCCACTCTTGAGGTAATGTGCGATACATCTTCCACCAATGCTCTTGGGGAACATCACCTTTCCCAATGGCAATATAGCTGCCTACACGTGGTTCCGTATAAAACATTCCATAATGGTGGTCCGTCAGTGCACCTTTAGCCACATCATAGCCTCCGCGGAATTGGCCGACTTCAGGATCATACAGCGGAGTATAATTCATATTTTTAATCAACTCGCTTGTTGCCCCATGAAGTTCTTCATAGGCTTGCCCAACAACAATTAAACCAGCGGATAACCAGCCATTATCGACTTGAGAAATAAATTGCCCCCAATCTTTCTTCACTGAACCATCATCTGTGTTATACCAGTTATAGAAAAGGCCGTTCCACTTTTCTAACTTTTCCAGGGAATTGATAGTCGTTTGCAGACGATGTACAGCTTCTTTCTTTGAAATAATGCCTAACTGTTGCGCTGAAACGGTGCTCATCATATACATGGCGATGTTCGTGGGCGAGGTACGTTTAGCTTCTTCTGTCCCATTTTCAGTGAGCCGTACTTCATCGTAAGTCAATCCGGTGTTCTGATCCGTATAGTCCTCAAAATACGAATAGGTCTTATATGCAATCGCTTTCAATTCTGCTCGGAATCCAATTAAGTTGCTTGAGTCACCTGCTGAAGCCATAGGAGTTAAAGCCAGGCTAGCTAACAGACAAATAGTTAAAATAAAGTGGAACTTTTTTGCTTTTTTCATAATTTTCTCCCTTCAAATGGATTCGAAACGTTTCGTGTATATGTTATCATAAATTTCCCATTTCCGTAAACCATAAAATAAAACGCTTACAAATGCTGATTGCCATAAAGAGAATTTATAAATATTAATTCGAAACGTTTCATTAAGTAAGCCAATCTCATTTTCATTGGAACTGAGTTGCTCTGGTTCAGGATGGGGATGGGTGAGATAATATCAAAGCAGCATACATGGTATTGGTCGATAAGGTTATAACATAATTCGGTATTTTACCATTTAAAACTTTATCACACACTATCATACTTTATTTTTCATATGATATTTTTCCTATATTAGCATGTTCATAATAGTAAAAACCTCTTCCGCATGTTAATTAGGAAAGAGGTTCATAGAAATTCCGTATAAAATCCATCTAATTCAGGGTACCTTCTATAACTGCAACAGGATCTGCCATGAACTCTTCAAAGGTAGCTATCGTTCCATGTTCTTGATGTTCAATGTCTGCATATCCAATCATTTTTTTGCTCGGATTCCAGACAATCAGGATATGTGAGTATTGATCGATGTTCGAGGATATACGCAGCAGCTTCTGTCTGCCCATTTTCATCTCCACGGTATCGATCAGATGAAAGAATTCTATATACCGGATACCTAATTCATTATCTGGCAAGTCCATTCTTCTCTTACTGCTAGTTAGAAAATCAATAAGTTGCTGTGGGAGTTTATAAGACTTTAGAGCATGCAATTTGTTGCTTAAATCATGAAATTCTTGAGGTTCATGCCCCTTTAGATATTCAGCCATTTCTTCATTTTTCTGACTCACTGCAATCGTATATGCACGCTCTCCATCCTTCTCCTGAATGGTCACATCTGCTCCCTGGTCCACCAGATATCGAACCATCTTCATGTTATTAAGTCGTGCAGCTACCGTGAGAGGTGTGGCCTTGTACGGATATACCATGTCCGGTTCATTGTAATTGACGTCCACTCCTTGATCCAGCAAGTACTGGACTGTCTTCATATCGTGATCAGCTACCGCTTTGCGTAGCGTTTTGCCTCCATATTTACGAATATCCAACCCGAGTTCATTCAGCACGGTTATATTCTTTTTGTTACCATAGTAGGCTTCATCATATGCACTGGATTTGACCCGATTAAGGCCATTTAACTTGGCTCCTTGCTGGTACAGGTATCGCACCATTTCTTCTCCACAGTATCTAACCGCCTTCAGGATTGCCGGATTATTTTTGACATTCAGATTAACTCCATGCTCTACCAATAATTTAATTACTTCCAGTTGATTGCAGATTAAGGCAAGGTCGAGCGGCGTTAATGCTATGTATTTACTGAGCGTAATCTCTTCCTCAAGATCCATGCCCTGCTTAACGAATTGTTCTACAGCACCGGTATCTCCCTCATATATTGCCCTGGCATGATCAGGAAGCGTTTCAAAAGATCCTTGATTTCCGATTTTGAACATACGCTGTACCTCCTACTCTTTGATTATTTTTACACTACGATCAGTCTTGTTTTCATATTCCTAGCTATAAGTATACCTGCCACAATCTGAATAATTAATGACAGAACAGACAATCTCCAATCAATAAGTATCAAAAGAGGAGAAAACATCATACTGAGTTTAAAAGATGATTCTAATTTCCCTCTAATATATAACTCACCATTCATCCAGACCACAACAACCGCGATTAAAAACAAAACACTGAGCGATGTCGTTATAAAACTAGTCCCTAAATATAATCTATTCCAAACACTACTCTCTAATAATGCAAGCAATATGAACCATAAAGTGACAAAGAACAACAAAAAAATAAGTAAGATGGGTTTCAGGGGTCTGTATAAACGAAGAATGGAGTCAAAATCATCGCCCGAGACATCCTGAGCTTCTATTTTATTTCTTTGGTTATCTAACTTCATAATCTCAATTTTCATAAAACTCATAATTGTTACTAGTTTGGCAGCATCTTGCCTAGTGTAATAATCTCTTATCAAAACACGTATATCTTCGGAAAAGTAAGAACTACACTCACCAAATTTATCGTATAAGTTTTGAAGTACTCCAGAATTGGCGGGTTGGGCTAGAATACTAGCTATGGCTGCCTCAACTTTAACGTATGAGTCCATCCGCTTCTGAATTCTTACAAGTTTATTTTGATTATCTCTTTCAATCATGACTTTAAACTCTTTATAAAGCCAGATAATAGCTGTACAAACAATAGTAGTTACGATTGAAAATTCAGGATTTGCTTTAAAATAAGTCAGTAACTGTTGAACCATGATATACCACCCTTACTTCTGAAATATACTACTCACATCATGAACCCTCAGCTTTTACAAGCTGATTATTCAACAAAACTTTTACACTTGTTGAGCCCTACCTCAGGAGTATGCTAAGATAATGGACACCTATTTCTACAAAATCCTATTATAAATCAACCGTACAGAAAGGACACTATGAATCCTTCATCACTGTCATCCAAGTTACAACAGATCATTCCACCGCTGGATCTGCGAAGCTGCCTCGTCAGTGTACGCGGTGAGATCATATACGAACACTACCGCAACCAAGAGGCTGCGACAGATATTGCAAAAATCAATTCATGCACCAAGAGCGTGCTGTCCGCACTCATCTGTATAGCGTTGGATAAAGGCTTGTTGCCAGAGGCATCAGCCCCAATCTCCACCTTTTTCCCACAGTTGACATCCGATCCTGACCCGCGTAAGCCAGCAATCACTCTGGAACAACTGCTCACCATGACAGCCGGATTCAACTGGGATGAGTTCGGCGGGCAAAATTCATTCCCTCGCATGACCCGTAACGATCATTGGGTGGATTTTGCGTTGGAACAACGGTTAAGTCATGTACCGGGTACACATATGGAGTACAACTCAGGAGTATCACAGATCCTATCCGCCATTCTGATGCAAAATGCAGGTATGAATGTAGCCGAGTTCGCAGAACGTTATCTCTTTGACCCGCTAGGAATTAAGGATTATGAATGGGAAAGCGACCCCCAAGGTGTACACACCGGCGGATTCGGTCTTAAGATGATACCCGTAGATCTGCTAAAATTCGGTCAGCTATTTCTACAGCAAGGGATGTGGGAGGGTAAGTCTCTCATTTCAAGTGATCTCGTATCCCGTTCGACGCAGCCATTCATTACAGTCAGCCCACCTAATTACGGCAGTTATGCTTGGCATTGGTGGGTCGATGTCTATCCGAATGAAAGGTCTGACGCGGAAGATATTGCTACTGAAGACACGCAATCCAATCTCCATTACTATTACGCGCGAGGGTTTGGTGGTCAGTATGTATATATTGTCCCTGAGCTGGAACTTGTTACGGTGTTAACCAATGACAAACGAAAGAAAGAGAAACCTCCACTGGATGTTTTCCCTCGATTAATCGCTCCTGGGCTGTGGAAAATGTTATAAATGCAGGCCGCTCTTTTATGTTGTTCGACCAATGGTTAGACCAATGAACCCCCAACCTGATGTAGGATAACCAATCCATAGGCTGAGGGTTTATTCGTTATGCCAATGCTTCTTCGATAGCAATTGTGATTGGATACGGACCAGACTCTTGATTCGAGAGCACAACCAGTTGTAGATCATAGTCTGGATACACGGAAGACATGAACGACACCCCTGGATCAAACCCCATAACATGAAATTTGAAAATCCCTTCCCCCTTGCGGTCAATCCAGATCCCCTGCCCATAATACTCTTCATCTTCTTGATGAGCATGTGGAGTTAATAACTGCCGTGTTGTCTCAGCATTCAACAATTGGTGACCCAGTAAAGCATCCCAGAATCGAATCATATCCGGCGCGGTAACATAGGCCCCACCATCTGATCCACCTTTGACAGGAATAGAGAACATATTGGTGTTCCAAGAGCCATCTTCATGATCGATATACCCTAAAGCTGTGTTGCGCGGGAGCTGATCTGTTACGAAATAACCGGAGTCCTTCATGCCACAACTTTTGAAAATGTGCTCTTCCACATAATCTGTAAACGACAGTCCTGAATGTTGTTCCACAATAAACCCCAGCACAATGAAACCCGCATTGTTGTAATGAAAACGTTCACCCGGAGCAGACTTCATCGGCAGATGCTGAAACATGGGCAGAAAGTCACTTAAACGCCGCATCGCGTAGACGGGTCTGTCTTTCCATAATTCTGAAAAGTCATCCATCACTTCTTCATCGAAATAATCCGGAATGCCTGACGTATGTGTTAACAACTGCTGAATGGTAATTCCTTCGTCCCATAATGGAAACTCCACATCCAACACATCGTCCAGCTTGGAATCGGCATACAACTTACCCGCTTCAATGAGTTGGCATATACTCACTGCCGTGAAGATCTTACATCCTGATGCAATGCCGAACCGTGTGTCCACCTGATTGGCAAGCTCTTCACTGCGATTCGCATAACCACGTTTCATATTCAAAAGGGTTTTCCCGCCTTGTTGGAGTAATACAACACCCGAAAAATTCACGCGTTCCATGACTTCTTCTACTTTTGTTGTCAGCTCTAATACATTCAACATTTTGTTGTTCACCTACTTGTCTATGTATTCATTACATTCTCATTCTTAATTCTTCGTCATATCCTGCATACCTGCCATATTTTCATAAAAAGAAGGATTACTCCCTTATAAAAGGAAATACCCCTTCTTCATACAAGGTAAGACTAAGTTGAACAAAGTATGCTCAAATGCTGTTCAATCACTTGTTCTACTCGTTTTACTGTAAGTCTATCTGGCTGCATTAGCATATGAATGGCGAGTCCATCCACAAGAGCATATAACTTCTCTATCTCCATCTCGACATCCAGATCAGGATGTGTCATGCCTTGGCTCTGCAACTCCTGTATTACCCACTGAACAGATCGATACATCCCCTGATGCATCTCGTCACTTAACTTTTTTAATTCGGGGTACACCAATAATTTGGCTGTAAACGAAAACCAGACCTCCATTTCCATCATTCTATCTTCGTCCAACGGGAGAAATTGCAAGAGCAGATTCTTCATATCCTGCAGGACAGATCCGCTCATCTGTAACGCCTCCACCCTTTTCTGTACCCTTTCTGCAAAAAGATTCATGCAAAAGGTGAACAATTCGGCCTGTGTGGCAAAATAATGACGCATGGAACCTACAGATAGTCCCGCTTCCTTTGCTATATTCCGAACTGTAGCATGCTCCAGTCCATGCTCTTGAATGACCCGGATTGCTGCATCAGCAACGATTTTCTTCTGAGCTTCATGATCTACGATTTTTGGCATGACAACATTATACACCATCCTTCTCTTTTAGTAATACACTGTGCTATAATACTATTTAATACATTGTACTAAATAAAAAAAACAATTGTAAGAGAGGAATTCATACGATTATGCATACAACTATTCCAACCAAAAAACGAAAGAAATTCAGAGTTCTCACCTTCATCATAAGGATATTCTGCACAATGTTATTGCTAATTGGAGCGGCATTCCTTTATGAGTGGTTTGCCTCGTCGCAGGCCAAAAAGGACTTTCCGCCTCCCGGTACGTTAGTTCAAGTCGGCGGTTACCAACTTCACATTCATAAACAAGGTAGTGGTTCGCCTACCATCCTTATGGAGGCTGGAAGTGGGGAGACCAGTTTGTCGTGGAGAGATATTCCTTCGGCACTCGCCCAACATGCAACGGTGGTCACCTATGATCGCGCAGGATATGCCTGGAGTGAATCTGCCCCTACAGAACGTACAGGTGCGAATATCGTCAAAGAGCTGCATACAGCGCTGGAGAAAGAGAATATCCAGGGGCCTTACGTTATGGTAGGTCATTCCCTTGGTGGTATGTACGTCAGACTCTTTGCACAGACCTATACAAGTGAGGTTCAGAGCCTTGTCCTCATTGATGCGAGACCTGAGGATGATGAACAGAATACTAAGGCTTTGTTGGAACAGGCTCAGTTTCAGGGAAACCCGCCTGCCTCCCTGTTATCTTTATTGAAGCTATCTGGAACTTTTAGATTATTTCCAGACTTTATGCTTGATGGTCTGGTTGCCAAGCAAGATCGGGATACATTTGTTAATGTGATTGCCACCCCCTCTTATTTTCACGCCAAAGAAGAAGAAGCCCTCCACGCTCATTCAACAGAAGATGCCATTCGTGGCCAAACTCTTGGATCCATTCCTGTACGTATCATTGCACGCGGACGTCCTCAAGACTATGCTAGTGCAGGGATTCCGATTGAAATGGGGCAGAAGCTCGAATCCGTCTGGCAATCGGGACAGCGTAACATGTTGAATATATCGGAGGATAGTCAACTCATTACGGCCACCAACAGTGGTCACATGATTATCCACGATGAACCCGAACTGGTTGTGAAAACCATTCTTGAGTTAATCTCTAAATAAGTAGAGGTTTTTTCTTCAGAACTTCCTGCGCTCGATCCAATGTGAAAAGGCTGTTCCAAAAGCCATGTGTATGACTTGGAACAGCCTTTTAAGCAAAATACATTAATATTAGTTCTAATGAGTTCAGTCTCAAGATAGCATAAGTTAGCGTAACGCTTGCAGGTCCGCCTCGGGACTTCCTGCACCCTTCTTCATTTCACGGGGAGACCTTGTATTGATCAGATAATATAGTGTGGCATATATTGTGATGATAAACGTACCAAAAAACAGGCAAAACGCAAGAGACGGGCGGCTTACACTTTCGTGCATCAGCTCAATCAGCGTCTCGCGATTCGTCAATGCATCCCAGCTATTCAGTCGATATACACGTCCAAGCAATACCCCGTAACTTCCCAAAGCACAGCCTGCGAGTACAAAGATCCAGGATGCCCAGCGTCCAATTCGGTGATAGATCACTTCCTGAAGCTGATACATCGACAGGAATCCAAGCAGGAGCCCTGTCCAGACAAACATTAATACAACACTTAAGTCGTACCAGTACGTGTAGTCCACCCCATTCCCGCCATAATACCGGGAACTTCTCGCTGTCAGATGAACCAGATCCGTAACAATGTACGAAGAATTCGGGAAAAATAACAACCACAGCAGTCCACTTGCGACTGCAAGCCATACAGCACCTTTCCATTTCACATGACTTAGAAGATAAGCTACATAAGAGAACACAAAAGGAATCCAGCCCAAGAACAGATTCCAGATCAGGAAGCGAAAATAACGTTGATCCAGCCAATCTGCGGCTACGTAGTACAAGCCCAGCGTTACTATTGTGACCACACTAAGGAAAATAAATATGCGAATATAATTCAGTTTTCTCAATGATTCTAACCTCACTTATGTACATAAATTTACTACTCTTCAAGCATACTAGAATCATACCATTTACCAAAGGAGAATCAAATTACCAATGAATCCGAATTCGATGAACCCACAGAATTTAGTACAACCTACTTTAAACGCAAATCCCAATGTTACCCCTAACATGAATCATGGCGGTCATGAGATGTTCGATGTGCATGAGATCCTGTCCTCCACCATTAACGTGCTGGATCAATATATGATCTTCCGTACATTCGTGCAGAGCCAGGAACTGATTGGCATTCTGGACCGGCAGTATAACTTCATTTTATCCCAGTACAATCTGACAGCAGAGTGTTTTGCATCCGGACAGAAGCCTCATCAAGAGACAGCTACCTATATGATCCCCAACATGGTACCACCGGTATATGGCCTTAAGCCATCTGCACCGAAAAAGCCAAACCAGAGCCTGGCTGATGTAAAGGATGCCGGGATTAGCGGTCATATGCTTGGACTCATTAAATCACATGCGAGTCTACTCGGCATGTCCTGCAGCGAGATCACGAATGGAACGGTTCGCCGTGTCATCGCTTCACAGATCCAGCATTTTATCGAAATGGCTTATGAAATTTTCATGTTCCAGAATAAAAACGCCTATTATCAAGTCCCTCAACTCACTACAAGTGACACACAACAGATGCTTCAGGCATACATCCCAGCAACCGGAGCACCTCAGATGCCTAACAGCAATAAACCACTTCATTAAGTTAGAAAATAAAGTCTGAACACCCAGAACAGTCTCTTCAACCCATTGGGGTTTTAGGGGCTGTTTTTTGGTTATTTACAATCATTTTCCTACTGAAGACTCTTGATTCTGTTACCAGAAACTGGTTTAATCAATGACAAACCCGTACCTAGTCAACTTACGGATCATACATATAGAATACGGTGAAATGCCGTTATACGAGAATTCAAATGGCTTTTTCTTCATTATGGGGAGGTATACGAATGAGATGGAAGCACCCTGCTAAACTTGGTTTACTGGCTATGGCTCTCGGCTGTACTGCCATTGGCTCAACACTTGCGACCTCAACCACACTGGCTGCACCTGTCCCCGCTTCCAAAGCGGTGTATCATCAATTTCAAACCTATCGAACAGAAGCAGTGAAGTCCACACAAAGTCTGGTTAAAGCCCGTAAATATCTCATGAATCATATCGATAAAGTCAGTTCTTGGCAAGCAACATTAATGACCCTGCAATTGGAGAACATGCAGAACGTGAAGCTGGCTGATCTAGAATACCAAATGTATACGGAACAATTTCAACAAGCCCTATCTCAAGCCCACGAACAACTGGGTTACGAACAGAAGCTTACATATAGTCGTCTGCTCAAAGAAATTAAAGATCCGGCAGTGAAGAAGATTCTGCAGGAAGCCTCTGATCTCGGGTTCAAACTGGAAACCAGTGAAGGCTTGTATTACCCCATCATCAATTATGAGATATACCAAAAGTTCAAACCTTTCGTTAAAGCTGATATTGCCGCATACATTAATATTATGGCTACTGAGTCCAATCAAATGACAACTGCAGATGCTGGCATCATCATCCCCTGGAATGAATTAATTCAGCGTACATTGGAGAAAGAAGCCTTTCTGAACAACTTTCCGAATTCCAATCGTACAACAGTAGTGAAGCAGTGGTTATTTGTTGAATATCTGTTTTATGGAAGTGACAACACGCCTGCTTATGATTGGTACACGGATGAAGAAATCCGCACCATAGATCCTGAGGTGAAACAGGCTTACGAGAAAGCTTTGGCTAAGCGGGAGCCCCATACGGAGAGTATTCTTCTGGATGCCATGGAAAAGATTCTACTAGTTCTCAATCAGAACAATGATGAGCTTACACCAGAAGTGAGAGCAGTTATTGAATCTGTTGAACAACACTTTGCCCTTAAATAATAAGGTGGAGCAGAGCACCAATTGAATGCAAAAAAAGCGACAATCCTCGGAACAGAGGTTGTCGCTTTTCCGTTTATCTATCGAGTCCTTCCGTTCTGGTCAAAGAATTGTCGTGTGTACCGCTGTAAGTTTGTTCGGATTCACGATGAGGTAAACACCCACAATCCGCTCCCCGGAAGAGTCCAATTCCAAACAGAATACCTCGGACAACTGCCCTTCTTTCATCAACGCAAGTTGAAGCTCGCCGTTAATCCACACCGGTAGCCATTCTCTCTCACGCAATCGCGTAAGGACACGCCGGGAGGTCAGGAGGGCAAGCACGCCTTTATGAACGCTCATCGTTCTCATAACGGTATGCACAACACCACCGCCATCTGCTGTAAATACAGGCTGATCCGCCAGTAACTCGAGCATGGCAGATACATCATAACGAAGGAAAGCCGTCGTAAAACGGCTCAGCAATTCGCCTTTGGCTAACATATGCGCATCACTCTGCTCGATCGGCGAAAGTTTTTCAGGCAAATTCCTTCTGGCACGGCTAAAGATTTGACGGCAGTTACTCTCCGTTTTGCCAAGCCAATCCGCTATTTCGGAATAATCATATCGGAACGCTTCACGAAGTACAAAAACAGCTCGTTCCATGGGCGAAAGACGCTCCAACATGACCAGATAGGCGTAGGATATCATCTCTTTCTTCTGCATCGTTTCCTCTGGCATATTTTCCACTTCACTGTCACCAAGCGGCTCTGGCAGCCACTCACCAATATAACTTTCCCGCTGGTTGCGGGCGGAATTCAAGAGATTCAAACTTCGGTTCACCACGAGTCTGGCGATGTAGGACTTGGGATTACGAATATCCTGAGCAGATGTGCTCTGAATCCCCGCAAAACAATCCTGCACAATATCTTCAGCTTCAACCACACTGCCCAGCATGCGGTAAGCTATTGAAAATGCATAATTTTTATAGCGAATATACAACTCACCAACGTCCAGAGAAGACACTTCTGGCTCATTGGTGTAGGGATTGGAATTCATAAGAATGGCCTCCTCTGGCATGGTGCGAGTATTTTTAGTTAAAGCAGCCCGGATACATTCCGGTTGTAATGGCAATCCGGTTCCAGTTGTTAATCGTGTTGATGGCGAAGATCAGATCCACCAGTTCGGATTCACTGAAATGTTCGCGGACCTTATCGTACAACGCAAGGGGTACACCCTGTTCCGAGATTCGAGTCACGGCTTCAGCCAGTTCCAGCATAACACGTTCTTGATCCGTGAATAAAGGTACTTCACGCCACACACTTAGCAAGAGAACATGATCCGCGTAATCTCCCAATTTCATCAGATCTTTGGCATGCATATCGAGACAAAAGGCGCAGCCATTGATCTGGGACACGCGGATTTTCAATAGCTCGTATAACACTTTGTCTTCAAATTGCCCGGATATATATTGTTCCATTGCCATCATTGCTTTAAAAGCGCCAGGACTCACTGCTCTGTAGTTTGTTCTTAAATTCATTTCATTCGCCTCCGTCATTTGGTTTACATACTGTAGACAAACGACGGCCGGGATCTGTGACATACTTTACGAAAATCTTTTTATTCCCACAAGAATGTAAGCTCAACTAACAGATATTACACTGAGCTTCTAACAAAACATCTCCATAGAGCCATCCATCAGTTAAAGAAATAACATCCTGAAAGGTTGTTCTCTTTTACTACAAGTAACATCTGACGTAATGTAAATCCGAAAATTTCCGTGTTCATGTACGGTTTTTGCTGTACTGTTTGTGATTTCAACCAAAAGTAGGTTGGATATATTGATACTTTGACCAAAAGAGTAGTAACATACGTCTAATCAAGTTAACTTTTCTGACATAAAAAGAGAAACGTTATTCATATTGGCAAGGAGTGTTTTACTATGATAACTTCCAACGCAAACCCTAATGTGACGCCCGAATTGCCTAGAGGTTGTACATTCACCGCTGAAGACTGGCATGTATTATCACAATATTGGTATCCAATAGCACAAGCTACCGAAGTAACAGACAAACCACTTGCTGCTCAATTACTCGATGTGAAGCTGGTCCTTTATCGCAGTAATGATCAGGTTGTCGTAGCCAAGGATCTTTGTTTTCACCGCGGGGCCCCGCTTAGCAAAGGTTGGGTAGAAAATGGCGAGATTGTCTGCCCTTATCACGGTTTTCGTTATAATTGTGAAGGAAAATGTACCGTAGTTCCTGCGCACCCAAGTTCCAAGATCTCGCCTAAGCTCAAACTTATCGTGTATCCAGCAGTCGAACGTTATGGCTTAATATGGACCACTTTGGCGGGAACAGAAGAACAGATCCCCTCCTTCCCTGGATGGGATGATCCCGATTATATCAATATTTTGCCACCCAACTTTGACATTGCTGGTTCCTCTGGACGACAAATGGAGGGTTTCCTGGATGTATCCCATTTTGCCTATGTGCATACCGAAACGTTTGGTGACCGAAACAACACTGAAGTCCCCCAATACAAAGTGAAACGCGAGGGTAATGAGTTACTGGCCGAGTATTGGAGTACGGTGAGTAACTATGGCAAAGGGCAAGATCTTGTTGCACCTGAAGGTTTCCAATGGTTGCGCGAGTTTCGCGTTTTTCCACCTTTTGCGGCTTCTCTTACGGTACATTTCCCAGGAGACGACAAGCTGAATATTCTGAATTGTGCTTCGCCGATCTCTGCCCGTTATACACGTTTATTCTGTCCAATCACACGCAACTTTGACAAAGACGCTCCGATTGAAGACACAATCAAGTTCAACTTGCAGGTATTTGAAGAAGACCGCGAGATGGTCGAATCACAGAAACCGGAGGATCTGCCCCTTGATCTACATGCCGAGGCTCATATTCCCGCAGACCGTACTTCGATTGCTTATCGTCAATTATTGACGGAGCTTGGCTTAGGACGAAATTACACATCGTAAATTATATAGTATATAAGTTCAACTAATGAATATTTACACTGGCACTCCGATGGCAGAATAACTTTCCGTTAACGTGTAAATGTTTAGTTGAACATATATAGCTGTTCTTCTTTAACCTCAGGCAAGCTATCGATGATGGATGTCAGCGCCTTAAAAGTCTGGAAGTACCATCCTGCGGACTCTAAAGAAGGGTAGGCCATTTTCTAAGGAACACAAGGCGTCTTATTAGGCCGTCATGCTCTCTTTTTAAATTGTAAGGAACATCAGACACTTTATTTTCCAAAATCCCCCGATAAAAAAACTTCATACGGCTGTTTATTTTGATATAACGTGTCTCAGATTCTTTAGATTTCTGAGCACGCCTCAAATCCTTGATCAAGACGCCTACGATTCGTTAGCATTCATGCTCCGGACAAGTTCAGGTATGCATTGGCTTTCAGCAGGTTTGAAGACACCTTTGATCCAAAAAAAGAAGCGTTCCTTTGCGGACGCTTCTTTTGCTATACCTAATTTAATTGAAGTACCTATGTGTATTAGATAAACCTTGCCTACTAAACGTCATCTTTCCTCTTGATTATTCGTATTCACAGGAAGCTCTCTATAATACGGACAGCCCGGCTCATGAATAATACGTGGATCAACCCAAGTGCCCCAGTACGGAAGACGGTTCACGTAAGGTTGCATGTTTGGCTGGTTGTTGGGCTGCATGTTGGGTTGTACATGGGGTTGTGTATTGGGCTGTGTGTTTGGTTGCATGTTTGGCTGTACATTGGGTTGTACATTAGGCATTACGTAAGGCTGATGATTCACATTTGGAGCACTGTTAGAGGCAGGAGCAGTTGAAGGCTGGCAATCTGCCGGCGGGCCAATAATTACTGTTTTTTGAATGGGAGCCAGCGCTTCTTGAACTTTTTTCTCATCCAGACAGTACGTATAAGCCAAAAGTTTTGCAGGTGTAAGACGTAAGGTGTCTGAGCCAAATATCGCTTCAGGAACAGGAGCATCAAAGACTGCCAGTAAGTGTGTATGATCTGCAGTAGCCACTTCATAGTGCCACCAGCCTTGAGGAACGTTAGCCACCTGCCCCGGAGTAATCGGGAAATGAAGAAGCTCGTTGGTAAACGGATTAATGAGGGAAACAACTGCCGCACCGCTGATGCAGTATACCAACTCCGTTGCATTCTGATGCGTATGTGGTTCAACCACATTGCCCGTGTTGAGGAAAATATCCAGTAAAGAAGCATTGCCCAGTGTGTTTAACTGATTGATGGAAAGAGAGTTAATATAGTTGTTCTCATCCTTTTTGAATAACGGGTTATTGCTCAAATCGTAAGTAAATTCGGTGGTTGGTAAAGTGTAATCCATGTATGAGGTTGCCAAAATAAAACGCCTGCCCTTCGCTCTCGGTTTAGGTCTTAACCTATATGCCAGCCTATGCCCAGCGCCCAGATACGTGAGCCCATTTCCGCCAAGTTTTTATCGCATAACAAATATCCCTGACTCGGACATCCCGAGCAGGGCTCATTGGCTACATGTTCTTTTTCATTTCCCAGACTTCTTCCCAATGGGTTCCAAATGGAATATGCATTAAGTCTACATACTCCAGCCAGTGCATTCTTGTGACAACATCCGGGGTTCCGTCAATTAGTGCGTTCGTCACCAGTAAAGCACGCAGATTCTTTAGTTTTTCCAACTCCGGAGGGAGTTCACGTATACCAGAATATACTATCTCCAGATACTTCAGCTCACTTAATTCACCAATCTCAGGCGGGATACAATTTAATCCCAACTCAGTTTGTGGTTTGGGCCTCCAACCGGGTGCAGATTCAAAAGGGCTGCCACAATAAATTCTTAACTCTTGAAGTTGCTTCAGTTTCCCGATTTCTGCCGGAATACACTCCAGATCCAGCGTTGTAATGACCAATCTTTCCAATGAAGTAAGTTCAAACAGACCTGCAGGGAGTGAGTACAGATTCTGCTCAAAAATCGTCAACTCCTTCAAGTGCTTCAACTCCCGAATTCGTTCGGGAAGCTCACTTAAACCGTGTAAGCTGATATCCAGCTTATCGGTCTGATGCCTGATCGCATTGTCCAGAAGATGATCAATTTCCTTATGACGGTCCAAATCAAAGAACAACCCCGGAATCCGCTCCATAAGTTCACTCGCTTCTTTGTATGTAATCCTCATGCCGTACATATGCTCATGGGCAACAGAGAAAAAATAATCATTTCCGTCTTCTGTCATAAAGCAAAGATCGTCCGGCAATGACGGGTAACACCAATCATGAAAACGATTGGCTTCTTCTTTGAGCACTTGACCCGATTCCGGCGTACAGCGATATGTATAATAGGTGCCTTCGGAATAATAGGCTCCGCTTTTCAGCATCATCTCTTCCATCGTAGCACGTTCCACAAGATAGGGCTTCAATCTCTCTAACACACGAACTACTTCCGGTATCTCATTCTCTTCGTACCTTTGTCTGTCTACCAGCACAAAACGATCTGCCTTCTCGATCAATTCGTCAATCAACAGTTCATAGGTAGTTCCTCTTGGATCCGTGTGAAAAGCTACGGCTACCATATGTTCCCCCCCTCATGGCACTATATTCACTGATCTTCAATCTGCTGTATCACCTGAAACCACTGTGGCATAGGCTGATATCATCAATCCAATCATTGGAGGTTTGTTACATGGCATACGGCCCTGGTTCAGTGTCATCCCCGCAACCTGCGGGTTATCCTTACCCTTATTATCCACCACCTCCGCCCCCACCTTATCCTTACCCTTATCCGTATCCATACCCGCCCATCGTTCCTTTTCCACTGCCATTTCCGATCGGCGGTCCATGGTGGCATGGTGGTTATCCCGGCGGTGGTTACCCCGGTGGACACCCTGGTCATTTCCCAGGAGGTGGCTATCCCGGTGGACCTCACGGAGGTGGACCTGGCGGTCCGGGTGGTCCCGGTGGACACGGAGGACCTCCAGGCGGAGGATTTCACGGACATCGCTTCTTTCAGTGGTAACTCGTTAGACTTATCCAAAGTCCAGGTTCAGATCAAATGAAGGAGCTGCTTCGGCAGCTTCTTTATCATTGAAGGAATTGTCTAATCGGGCAGGATTTTAATACGTGATCTCATCCATCATCTTCAGATTACGGTTCGACATGCTGAGGAGATCCGTAAAGGTAGGTGTTATATAATAGACAAAGTCCGGATCGTGCACATACATGATAATCTGCCCATACATCCCTTCCTCCGTTGGATCAAAATCGAGCATCAGATACAGTGAACCTCCCGCGATTGTTGCAAAAGGAATCCATGGTTTATGGAACAGGTATGGCTTGATCTCCGGGTCCAACTGGCTGATTTCCTCCGCAGAATAATACTCTTCGAGCTTCTCATCCACTTCACAGAAGTATTGTTTGGTCTCTCGAATCTCTTCCAATGACATCAGATAAAAGGGTGTACAACGCCCACCCTCGGCATCACCGGGGTAAAGCACATGCAACCCGTAACCACTGCCGTCTTTTCTTTGGTAAAAGGTACGAAAATCGCCAGGCAGCCGTACGCCATACTCCTTTTCAAATAGATCCAGACTTTCCTCGGATGCACCTTCCCGATGTTGATATTCTTCAAACAATTGACGAATCTCGTGATCCTGTATTTTCTCATCTAACAAGTGATTCAGCTCGTCCATTAACACGTTTAATGATACATTCGGCTCCAATCTCACCACACCTCCCTATCTCAGTTCTTCTCTTCTTGTAGATATTGATGATATCCCCAAAACGCTTCTTCCTCTCCGCCGCCTTCAATCAGAATCATAACTGCATAAGATAACAAATTAAGCCATTGTTCCGTCAATGCCACCTGTTCGTCCGAAATGAGGTTGTTGCTGCGGAGCATACCCTCAGGTTCAATAGCCCAAGCACGTGCCATATGAGTAATTCCCCATAGACATGCCATGACTTCCCGATCCAATGAAGGCCGTGCAAGTTCTGGTGCCAGAACTTGCAGTATCTCCATCAACTCATGAAAATTCTCCTCAATTAAATGTCCACGAAAGGGCCGCAGACTGCGAAGAAAACCGTTCTCCATCTTGGGATGACTCAGATCATCATAGGAAAAAGCATGACATTTTAATAAAATGACTGCCTCTTCACGTTCCATTCCTTCACCCCTAACTAGGTCAAAATGCTAACTCACCAGCGCAGAGGTTCTTCTCCACGCCACAACACATATCGCTCCAACTCACGAAGAGTGCCTGTACCGATCCCGTACTCGTCCATTTCTTTGGAACGAAGATCGAGCACATGCAGCATGCCACCATACGTGCCAACTGCAAGTTTGGACTGTTCCGGGGATACGGCGAGAGAATAGATGGTACTTCCCACAAAATGACGCCATACTTCCTTACCCTCGCCATTTACACAATATAGATAACCATATGCATCCCCAAGCACCATGCCTGCCTCTATTTCCACCGCTGCATACACTCGTGCATTCTCATCCATGACCGGCCAATCTTCCTTTGTTTCGTTACCTGCGATTGATTCCAGCAGAACCTGTATCGTAACCCCGTTATAGAAATGACATGCGTTAAACCAGACGGTCTGGTTATCACTGGTGAATGCTGCATAATGAGGGTAACTCGATTCTGGATAGAGAGAGTATGTCTTGCTCAGCTGGCGGTCCATCACCATATGATTGCTTCCTTGGCTACCATATGCAATCCATCGACCATCCCATGATACAGCTGCATGTCCCATATCTATCTGTGTATCCTCTAGTTCATATTCTTCGATCTCTGCCAGATCCGGATGAAGCAAGGTCACTTGATCTTGCGTTACCAGATATATCCCGTATCGTGAATGTATGAGTAGTGCTCTGCCTTCATCCATAGGTATAAGTCCTTCAAGTGTCCGTTCGGGATGCTCACAGTCTGCAAACGATTCAATTCGAGGTAAAGACGACTGTATTCGGGCTTGGATATCCTCCCAACGATATGTCGCTATCTCCTGCCCTTCCAACCTGCGATCTGGCTGACGAATGACACGAATCCCATCCGGTCCTGCAAGCGCATAGTCCAATCCGTCTGATGAGCAACCTGCAAAAGTATATGGAAAGATCAACTGCCATCCGTGTTGATCCATCGTATATATCTGACTATTCTCCGTGAAGATACCCGTATTACATACACACGTTTCCTCATTCAGATAACCTACAACTTTGACCGCTTGCATAGAAGTCTGAAACTCCTCATTCAGCGGCCACGTCGCTGCGGGCAGCTCACGTCGGAGCACCTCCAAGTCACCGTGGAGATTGGCTTGTCTCACCATATGGAATACTTCAGTACTCATTCCGCTTCTGGAATCTTCCTTCAGCTCGAATTCATCTGGTTGCTCTCCCTCCATGCCTTTCCGTACAAATGCATTGACATCCCTTGCATAACGCTTGCCTTCATTGCGCCATTGTTCCGCGATGTCTTCCTTTAACCAACTCATCTGTTCCCCTCCACTCTGCCTCTATTCATATGCCGTACAATGATGTGCCTGCAAGAACAAACTGATTTCGTTATCCGTCGCCTCCTCCGCACCATTCTTTTCTTCATAGAACAGGGCAACTTCTCTCCCCGTTGCATAGTTAAATCGTAAATATCCTCCCATCGACACCATGAACATCTTGCACATGTACTCATTCTCCAACACAGCATCCCACTTAAATTCTGTTTTGCATGTATCGGCGAGTTCCTTCATGGAGCTTCCCTGTTCCGTCCCTGAAAAATGGTAAAACGTATGTTTCCGAAGCTCATTCCACGGTTCAAAGTATAGTGGCGTTATTGGTTTATCCTGATGGTAATAACCACAATAGATCCGGTCCAGCGTTTCGCCAAATTCAGTCTCCGAGCATGTCCATAAGGTGATATTCTCATCATGACGCGGTAGCCACAACAGCCCCTCAACTTCCGGATGAACAGCAAGGAAATCTCCATCTACAGAACTACCGATGGAGATGCACTGCTCAAGTTGATGCTGACTTATAGGCGAATCATCCGTATGTATCCAAAAATCATATTCCACAAAAGGCTTCAGCACTTCCGGGTCCGGCCTCTGCACATTCATCCAGCCCGTGTATGTACCTTCCCCGTATTGTTCAATCCAGGTACGGTATGATAAAGGTAGCGAGATGGCGTGCTGTTGTTCAAAGTGATCCAGTTCCTCTGTTGGAACCGGCTTAAGTACACGGGATACGATATACATTTGTCGACATCTCCCATCTCAGTTTGGTTCATTTGTTTTCAGGATCTAAGCCAGTTCTTCCTGTACAATTTCAGTCCATACGCCTTTACGATTCAGAATGCGAATGGCAAAGGCATCATATCCATCACGCTTGACCTGATCAAAATCCATGCGCTCTCCCGTAATCAGTTCATACGTACCATGCTCATCTACATCTTCGCCAAACTCATCATCCCAAGGCACATTGTAGTAGGCCGTCAACTCTACTTCAAAGATGTCCTCTCCTTCAACATCCAGGTAAGGACGAAGGGGTCTGTCATGTAGTACTTCTTTCGGATAGGTCTCACATAACATGGCATCATATCCATGCTTGGCGGCATCAATGAGCAAATAGCGCTCACCCGTGACCGTATGCTCCGCATATACAAGAAGCGGTGTCGAATCATGCCAGGTAATCAGATCATCTTCGGTTAAGTCACCATAATAAAAAATATGGAATTTATCATGTCCATCACTCGTTTGAAGTTTGCCTTTCCACTCCACTTCATCGGACTTTATGTCCTCTTCCTTCCTAGTTAATCCTTCCAGATAAGCAGGTCCGTGTTGTACACCATACTCATTCATCATCTCGCCTCCGATTTGTTCATTCGAATAGTAACTACTTTGTGCTCCTCATCCACCGTCAGTTTCACATCGATGTTTAGCTTGTCACGGAATAGCGCCGTAATATTGATATAAGGATCGCGAGCAGCTTCGCTGCCACTCCCACTGGTACGGCTCATTCCCTGATGAATAATGGATTGTACGAGATGTTTATCTCCCTTGCCAGTGTTATCGTAGGAGTAAATCACCTGCCCATCCTGATCATACAGATTCAGAACGGTTCTAAAATCATTGGCGTTCTCGTACTTTTTCTCGGTCTGCACATAGGCGTGGTCCGTGTGTTCATAGTTTACAGTACCTTCCAGATACGGATTGTCCCCACCGGGCTTCACTTCATACTCCCGATAGGCCAGATTAAACAGGTATTGGATATGACTCATATCGATCCGGTAATAAAACTGACGGTTATCCTCTTGTTTGTCCATCGCTGCAAAACTGTTAATAAGCGGCCAGGCTCCATAGGACTCGCCATTAACATCAACGGCGAGAGCATAGTCAGATAATACTGTCTCTTTTTGAAATACACCATAAGTCTGTAGAATAAAATAAGCAGGAATCATCAACATACCCAGAATGATTGCAAAAATAGTTAATTTTACTCGTAGTTTCATGTCTTCTCTCCTTGCAGCTTTAACGTTTTATCTTCGCTTTCAGTCTCATCCAGTCTTGTGCTGAAGCTTCGACAGTGTACGCACAACCACATCCCTGTTCTTCGCATCTTTAATATAAGCTGGAATACTATGTGAAGCCGTTCTTAAAGGCATATTTCCAGGTTTCTCACGCAGATCTGCGGAAACATAAGCAATGAGATAATTCAGGTGCTCCCGATTCACAGCCCATATGATTTTTCCTCTGAACTCATCCAGGAAGTATAGCTCCAACCCGAATACAGGATCTTTCCCTGCACGAATCTCGGAAAAACACCTTCCGTATGTCGATTTGGCATGTAATTCAACCTGATTAACAGCACCACAATGCGGACATTCCACATGCGTTGATCGGTGAGAAGTCTTCTTCTCTTCAGTTACTTCCACGTTGAACCAGCGTTCACATACAGCACAATTCCCCTTGGCGTTATATTGATACACTGGTTCTTCAATAGCTTGAGCGTAACAATCAAAACACTTCCATCCCAGTTGATCTTTCCGCTTTTCAATAGATGCGTTTCCGCCGCATTTTGGACATTTCACAGCCACCCTATCGCCCCGACGAAGTACCGAATAAAAACTGTACTTATACGCACCTTCATCTTCGAAACGTTTCATTCCGTATCCACCCTTCCTTCTGTAACTAAGATATACACAGCCTGAAAATACGTAACATTTACCAATCCATCACTCTAAAATTATATGTAACTCCGTTCCTCAGCACAAGAATGGAAGCCAGATTGTTGAAAATGGCTCTAATAAGACATACCCAAGTGTGTGCCCCGTCACACCAGCTCCTGCCTCAATAACGTAATCTATAACTAAATAAATACTGGATTGAAAGTATACCTGCTTTTTAGATTGTGAAAAACATCACTTAGCAAAGGTTGTGCACCTATGTTTTCCTACATAAATGTATATAAATGGTCACTCGTATTCGCCATATTCACTGCAACTCTCTCTCACTGTAGTTCCACCGATACGATTAAACCTGTTCACAACGATGAAGTCTCCTCCTCTGCGGCCAGTCAACCCCCGGTGGACCCAATCATTCGCAGAGAAGGAACTACGGTATATATTGAAATGACGGCTCAGGTTACAGACATCGAAATCTCCGAAGGTGTGATCTACAACGCTTGGACATTTAATGGTACCGTACCCGGACCCGTCCTGCGAGTGACCGAGGGGGATACCTTGGTGTTCACGTTGAAAAATAAAGATTCCAGCTTGCCTCACTCCATGGATTTTCACGCGGTACATGCTGCTCCCAGCAGCAAATTTATTGATGTTATGCCAGGCGAGGAAGGCACGTTCACCTATCCAACCTCCTCACCCGGTGTATTCATGTATCACTGTGGAACCAAACCAGTTCTAGCCCATATTGCGAACGGCATGTACGGCATGATTATTGTGGAGCCCAAGGCTGGATACCCTTCCGATCACTTGGTTGATCGTGAGTATACCTTAGTTCAGAGTGAATGGTATAAAGAGCATGATTACGAAGCTTTTTTGAATGAAAAACCTGAACATGTCGTATTTAACGGCAATGATTATGGATTGACCAAGCACCCCCTGCTAGCCAAAGTTGGTGATACCGTGCGGATCTATGTCAGCAATGCCGGACCCAATGAAGTCTCATCCTTCCACGTTGTAGGTACAATTATGGACCGTGTATATAACGATGGGAATCCACGCAATATCCAGTATGGAATACAGACGATTATGCTTCCTGCAAGTGGTGGAGCTGTCGTCGAGTTTACCGTGACCGAAGAAGGCGATTATGCAATCGTAACCCACCAGTTCAACCATGTAGCCAAAGGAGCTACCGCTGTTCTGCGTGTGACCAAGGATGGTAAAGATCATGGTGGATTCGCCATGTCTCACTAAAGACATAACAATAGATCATGGCTATACCCATCCTGAACAATTTCGAGGTGATTATATGATGATCTGTGCGCACGAAGCGAAGGATACCTGTTTCTCCAAAGTATCTCTGTTCCAGCATCTGGATGAATCCGAAGCTGCATTGCTGAGCTCCCTTCTGCATACCCGCCGTTATAAAAAAGGTGAGATGGTTGTCCAGGAGGGCGAACGCTCAGATACGCTTTATGTGATTCATCAGGGATGTGTGAAGTTATCCAAATATAATGAAAATGGCAAAGAACATATTATCCGGTTTCTGTTTCCTGGAGATTTCTTCGGACAAGATTCCCTGTTACACCAAAAACCACATGCCGCGAACGCCGAAGTTCTGGAGCCTTCAGCCATCTGCTCCATCGGCAAGCATGATTTTGACCAGTTACTTGAACATGATCCAAAGCTTGCTTATCATTTCCTGCTTGCCATTTCCAATCTTCTGCGTGAAACCGATGAATGGAACAGCTCGCTTAGTGCCATGACAACGGAACAGAAGATTGCCAAGCTGCTTCTGTTCTTCCACAACCGAAATCATGCAAGGCATGAGATCCGCTTGCCTGTTTTCAAAAAAGACATGGCTCTATTACTTGGTATCACACCAGAGACGCTTAGTCGTAAACTCACCATGATGCAAACGCAGGGACTTCTTCAGGTTACAGGGAACTGTATTCTTATTCTTCAATTGGAACAGCTCAGGGAAAGAATTGAACCGCCAGCGTTAAGCCAATGAGCGTGGTAAGGAAGCTTGCAGGTACGAGCAGTCTGTGTATGCCAAAAAAAAGTATCCGAACAGAAAAGCTTCTGTTCGGATACTCTTTCGTATGGTCCTGTTATTCAGATATCCAACAACAGCGACACAAGCAGTCCCATGGATGCAATCAATCCCACTACAGGTCCGCCCTCTTCAAAGGCTTCCGGCATCATTGTCGAGCAGATCATGGCAATGATTCCGCCGCCTGCAAATGCACCAATCGCTGCACCCATCTCTTTGGGAAGCTGCTCCAGAAACAGATAGCCTCCCAGTGCTGCAAGAGCAGAGATCAGCAGGACGCTCAGCCACATCAGCATGATTTTACCACGACTGTACTTGCCCTGTAGCCCAACCGTACTGGACAGACCTTCAGGGATATTGCTGACAAAGATCGATACCACCAGGACTACACTGACACCGTTGCCAGCCAGCAAGCTGGCTCCAAGCATGATGGATTCCGGGATCGCATCCATTACCGTTCCTGCAAAGATGCCAAGGCCGCTTTGATTGGAATCTCCCGACTTTGCCGAACGTTTACGCCCTGCCCCTCCCTTTGCAGAAACGAGCAGGTCAAACAGAGTATACACAACAGCCCCCGCCGTAAATCCAATGGCTGTGGGTATAATACCTCCATCATTCAGCGCATCTCCGAGAAGTTCAAAGGTTGCTGCACCAATTAATGTTCCTGTTCCAAATGCCATGATCCAGCCAATGATTCGTTTGGGAATCTTCACAAACAATGCTGCGAGTGCGCCAATGACTACCGCTGAGGCAGAGATGCCGCCCCACATGAATGCAGTCCACATCCGGGTCGACCCCTCTCTTGTTCAATCATATTCTATCTTCTATCATTCCATTAACCCTGGTTGAGCAATCAAAAACAGTGATGTGGCTTTACGGTGATCTATGTCACCTGATGTGTTTAAAAATCACGCTATGATAAAATGATGTCGTAGTTCCAGAAATATGAGCACAGAGAGGAGAGATTCTCATGAGCAGGGTAAACAAAGATACAACAGCGGAGTTTCTACAACAGTTCCCCATCTTCCAGGATCTTAGCCCCGAGGAATTAAAGCAAGTGGAAGACATAGCCATCTCCAGAAGCATTCAGAAGAAATCAGTTATTTTCAGCGAAGGAAGCGAAAAAGAAGCTGTTTTTTTCATACGTACCGGCATTGTAAAGGCTTATAAAACGGATGAAAACGGCCATGAACAGATCGTCTCTTTCCTTAAAACAGGAGATATGTTCCCACATACCGGTTTTTTTAACGCGCACCCCTACCCGGCTACAGCAGAAGCAATTACTCCTACCGAACTACTGGCCATACCTGTGCGGCTTTTCGAAAGATTAATGTTGAGTACACCCTCCATTGCGATCAAAATTATGCGTGTGCTCGGTGATAAAATACGAGAATTGCAGGATAAGTTGCAGGTGCTCTCTGGTCAGGATGTACGCAATCGTGTGCTCTCCTTCCTTCTTATGCTCGCAGAGCAGCACGGACACAAACATGAAGAACATATTGTCATCAATCTGCCCATGACACATCAGGAGTTTGCCAATTCCATTGGTACAACAAGGGAAACAGCAAATCGGCTTTTGAACCAGCTTACAAAAGAGAATCTGCTCGAAGTGGATCGCAACCGGATTATCATTCATGATTTGCAAGCTTTGAAGCAGCAAAGGGATACTTGATCTCCCTGCACCCAGGCTACTTTGTTTTTGACCCACACTCTAACAATAAAACTGTGTTTACACAAAACGACCTTAGCGCCCGTAACCCACGTTAAGGTCTCTTTGCGTATGCAGAATTCAGTCATATAAGGCGAGACAATGACATTACAAATATGTGAGCAGGCTCACACAGACCCCTCTTCACATTTTCTATAATCAAATTGCAACACCACACTATCCCTAATTGGAGGAATGACACATGAACACATACACAGCAACCATTAATGCCACGGAGTATGCACCGCATTTGAAACATAAAGTGATTTTCGAAACGTTTGATCAGCTGCAACCACAGGAATCCATGCTGCTCATTAACGATCACGATCCAAAGCCACTTCGATTCCAGTTCCAGTCCACACATCCGGATGGTTTCAACTGGGAATATATTGAGCAGGGCCCTACAACCTTCCAGGTCAAAATCAGCAAACTATAGATTGGAGCTGAACCGCTATGGCGGACGTTGAAATCCTTGACGATACTACACTTCGCATCACGCTACGGCTGGAAGATGCCATAACCATGGTGCAGATGGCACAGCGTGAACAGGCCGAATATGCGCAAGAGATTATTACCATTTACGAAAAAATGTCAGTGTTCGAATATACTCATTTCTGTTTTTACGCCTATGACAGTGCAAGACTATTTGAACAGGTGCTTGGCATGGACCCGAAAGCTTATCTCTCCTTCTCCCTCGATGCGCCAGAGTCATTCTTCTATGCGCTGTACGGTGGAATGGCCGCCCTGTATGAATCATCTCTGCAGTTGGTAAAGCAGGCGGATGTAGCTGGAGCAGGATTGGATGTGAACGCACATGTATCCATCTGATGTTCATGTTGTTGAATTGGATGTGCGTCCTCATCTGAGTAACAAGCTGGAGCCGTTTCAGCTGATTATGGACACAGTCAAAGGCCTTCAGCATGACGATGTGTTTGTACTACACGCTCCATTCAAGCCAACACCTCTGCTCGGTATTCTCAAGCTGAAAGGATACTCCAGCACATCGGAACGAAAGGCTTCAGATCACTGGGTCACCAAGTTTGTGCACAAAAAAAATAAAACCGGTGCAAAGGCAATTTCTGCAATGGTTTTATCTGGATCAGAAGTTAATTCAGAACCCGATTCAGATGAAGAATCAGCTTCATGCCATGGACATCCAGAGGAGCAACCTGCTGCATTTAAAAACCTTGAATCTCTACAGGCTCCCACCGTTATACTGGACAATCGCGGATTGGAACCGCCACAGCCCATGGTGCGAACACTCGCAGCTCTGGATCGTTGCAAGTCTGGGGAAATCGTGCTGATCCACAATGACCGTGTACCTGTATTCCTGATTGAAGAGTTGAACAATCTCGGTTGCACCTACACGGTTGAAGATCAAACCGATGGCACAGCCAAAGTGAGAATTGAAAAAGGGTAAGGAGGCGAAAGCCATGTCCAGGTTGCCGTTTCTTTTTATCATCTCGGGCATCTTTGGATTTGTAATGTATCATGCCTTCTCCCTACTCTCGCTGACAGGCTGGCTTGGTGATGAACTCAGAGGACCCCAAGGCTGGTTTCATGCTCATTTGTTTGTGCTTGGGTGGGCAACGATGCTGGCCATGGGAGCGGTATATCAGTTGATACATGTTATTTTGCAATCCAATATCTACAGTCTGTTTCTCGGTTATTGTCATTATTTCTTGTTCAGTATCGGTATCGTGGGCATGTTATATGGCTTCATTCATGCTGATGTCATCTGGATTGCCGGTTCTGCTGCACTCGTGCTCTCGGGCATTCTGTTGTTCGGATGGAATATGGCCGTTACCCTCTTCCGGGCCTCACAGTGGAACCCGGTAACGATCAGCGCAGCTTGTTCCTGTCTTTATCTGGTTCTTACCGGGCTGTCCGGTATGCTGATGGGTCTGAATTTTGCCTTTGGTGATTGGAATGGCTTGCATGAACGCTTGTTCGGCGCACACATCTGGATGGGTACACTCGGCTGGTTTGGCATGTTAATTACCGGTTTCAGTTACAAAATGCTGCCCATGTTCTACCTGTCCCACAATTATTCCATTCGATTACAGAAAGTGGTCCTGGTTCTGTGGAACGCAGCTGTTATCACAGGCGTTGTTGCATTTCTCACTGGGCTCAAGGGAGGTTGGCTCTGGTTCGCGCTACTTCTCCTTACCGCAGCGTTACTCGTCTATGTGTATCACTTGGAGCAAATTCAGGAGAAACGACACAAAAGCAACCCAGGTCCAGGCATTCGCTGGTCTGTGTATGTAAGCCGTGCATTTGCCGCATATGCTGTCGCCCTACTGATCTATTCCGCACAAGGGACTGAACTGCTGCTCCATCCACGTGTTGTTCTGCTGTCTGGATGGATATATCTCGGGGGCTGGGTGTCTCTCACCATACTTGGCTATGCCTCCAAAATCGTGCCTTTTCTGTGGTGGACCCACAAATATGGCAAGCAGGCAGGCAGACCCGGAACACCGCTGATGGCAGGTATGCTAAGTGAACGGAACGTCCATTGGGGGATGATAGCCATGGTGGCTGGAAGCCTGCTGCTTGTGAGTGGAATTCTGATTAATCTGGCGGAGGTCATGATGGTTGGTGGAACGATTTTGTCTCTTGTTTCCATCATTTATATCGCAAATATTGCTTTGGTATTCAGACGTTAAAATTATGAAATCGATCGGAGCGTGGAAAAGGTGGAACAAACGATGCATTTACTCGAATGTCTCAAGGAAGTGTATGACCCTGAATTAGGTGTCAACATCGTTGACCTGGGTCTGGTATATGAAGTAAGGGAAGAACCTGAACGGGTACATGTATGGATGACGCTGACTACACCAGGTTGTCCGCTGCACGATACCATCGTTGGTGCGGTGAAATGGGTTTTACAGGAAAATACGAACAAGACTAATATTGACGTTCAAGTCGTGTGGGAGCCACAGTGGTCTCCACAGCGGATGTCGAATGAAGCCAAGGAAATGCTGGGATACTTCTAGGCCGAATGACTATAGACCGGATGAATGAACAAGTTGTTGACGGAATATGAAAAAGCATACCTGACATCTGATGTTCTATCAGACCTAGGTATGCTTTTTGTTTTGCGAAGGATTGCTTGCACTTGATCGTCTCCTACGAAATGGCTTGTCGGACACATGCAGTGAATTTTGGATAAAAAATAAATAAGGAAACTCCAGAATAGAGTTCCCTCTTATATTCGTGCCAATCAGTGAATCATTGTATCAATTCCTTGATAATAGCTCTTAGATGTCCTTTACATACGATGCTGCTGGTACTTTATTTAACACCACGAACAAACGAACTTCCTGTTCTCCTGTATTACGGAATGCGAACTCTACCTCGCCGCCGCAATGGATTACATCCTCTTGGTTCACCTCTTGTTCTTTTCCATCCAATATAAGTGTGCCTGTGCCTTCGACCACCAGCAAAATAACGTCTGTGCCCGGATGTTTATGATCGGGAAGCTGCTGACCTGGCAGAAAATGAAGGACAAAGGTAACTCCACCACCCTGCTGGAATAAAACTCGTTTCGTAAAACGGTCCTCACTGAATGCTTTGACTTCTTGCAGTGACGTAATACTCATCATCATCGTCCTCCTCGATACTGTAATCTGTGAATACATTCATCTTATCGCAAGAAAGCCCGCAGTTCCTTGATCTGAATCAAGAAATGCAGGCAATGAAGAGACCACGAGCGTATCTTATAATCATTCGTTTCCTGGATGACTAAACCATCATTTTGCGCAGAGAAGATATATATCTGGAACGAATAACAAAGAAATAAAACGTCTGTGCAAGTAGAAACGCACCAAATACAGTCAACACCGGAATCGTATAGTGGGTAATACCGAATTCAGACAGGAATGGCTTAACCACGACCAACGTTTCAATGATAGCTACCCCGATCGGTAAAAAGAACAGAATGGCAATCTGAACGGTGGATGATCGTTTCATCTCGTCGAAACTGAGACCCATTTTCGAAAGAGAGTGAACCATTTTCCCATCTGCTTCAAGATCGGTATGCAGTCTGAAATACAGAAAGCTTGCCGAAGAGATGGAGAAGATCAATCCGATAAATATGCCCAGAAAGGTAAAAAGTGCTGTACCCTGTCTGTATCTTTCAAAATCTCCATATCGAGTGGTGAGAAATCCGGAGTAATTCTCATCCGAAGCATTATCGCTTCGAATGGTATCTGCGGACGAAAGTAACTGATCGCTAACCATGGCTTCCGAGGAGTGGCGGTCAGGTACCGCATGACCCCAGGCAGGAATCTGATACAGAACTTTGCCAGATAATCTATTTTCATGGATCTGTTGTGTGATCTCTTCAAACTTCTCATCCGGTAGGACAACTACACCTGTTGAATAGATCAAGGTTGCAAACCGTGTCTCGACATCCGTGGCTGTAACTCTTGCTTGCATGGGGCCAGCTTCCAGATTCAAGGTCAAAGTGTCTCCTTCCGCATAATTGCGAAACCTGTTGCGATCGATCTGAGCCTGATCCTTCTCATTACGCGAATCTACGAATAATGCTGCACCTGAATCCAATTGGAATGTCTTTTTTCCTTGGATCGCATTGAATCGGTTGTAATGACTGAGTGGCATGACTGAGACAGCACTCTGATCTGCATCAGACCAGAAGTACTCCAGATACACTTGCTGATAATCCAAGCCTGCGGCTTCAAGTGTCGAATCAATAGCGCTCATATCCATTTGATCCGATGGTGTGTACACATTGTATATGACTGGAAAATCGTTGTTGGTAAACTGCTCCCGATTCTCCTGATCCAGTGACAAAATTACAACTGCACTCATCGAAGCAATCGCAATGACCACGGTCACCATAAACAGCATGCGAGCATTATCCTTCATTTTGTAACTCATCTCTGAGATCCATAATAGACGAGTACCATGCCATACCGTTTTACGATTACGCTTCAATAAGTGGATGATGAGCACTGAAAGTTGTGAGTAGAAAAAATACGTCCCCGCGATGCCTGTCACTGCTGCAAGCAAGATCGTCCCGCCACTCAATTCACTGCGGAGTGCCACAAATCCGACTGTAAGTAAGGCAAAACCCAGAATCGAGAAGAACCATGAAGCTTTGGGTTCTTTTTTAGGTTTGCTGGTCCCTGTCAAAAGCTCTAACGTCCGTTTGTTTCCGATAAATACCAATGTGAAGAGTGAAATGCAGAAAAATAATAACAGAAAGGCCCCGATCGTAATCAGAATCGCTTTCACCGGAAAATAAAAGGGCAGATCTTCCATCCCGATAAAACGAGTAGTTAACATCAGGAACAGCTTCGACAACAACATGCCTCCGCCGATACCGGCAATAATGGAAAGACAGCCGATCAACATATTTTCCAATATGACCAATTTCCGAATCTGTCCAGGCTCCGCACCAAGTATGGTTAGAATGCCAAACTCCTTGTTCCGTGATTTGAGAAAAGCACTGATGGAATACATGACAAAGAAAAATGCAAACACATATACAATGATCGAAGCCACCTGCATCCCCGTAGCAGTTGTGTCACCCATCGGCAACTCGGTCACATACGGATGATAGATGAACACTGCATAAGCGAAGAAAATCATGACCATAAACACACTGCTTAGAAAAAAAGCAATATACGCTCGCCCATTGCGGCGAATGTTATTAAACGCGAACTGAGGAAAGCTCATGTGAATTCCCTCCCCAGAAGGATAAGGTATCGATGATCCGCTGGAAAAACGTCTGTCGATTATCTCCGCGGTGTACCTCCGCTGCCAGTTTCCCGTCCTTGATGAACACAATTCGGTTGCAATAACTTGCAGCAAGGGGATCATGTGTAACCAGCATAATGGTCGTTTTCTCCTGTTGATTAATCTGTTCAAGCGACTCCATGACGGCCTGAGATGAAGTGGAATCCAATGCGCCCGTAGGTTCATCCGCCAATACAATTGAAGGCATATTGATCATGGATCTCGCAATGGCTGTGCGCTGTCGCTGACCGCCCGAGATTTCGTACACTCGTTTATCCAGAATATGATCAATCCCAAGCTTGGATGTAATGCGATGTAGTCTACTCTCCATCTCCTTCAGTTTGACCTTGTCCAGTGTCAATGGAAGTACAATATTCTCGGCAACCGTCAGCGTGTCCAACAGATTGAAATCCTGAAAGACAAACCCGAGTTCCCGACGCCGGAACATGGCAAGTTCTTTCTTTTTCATATCAAACGGGTTCATACCATTAATCAGCACCTTGCCTGAGCTGGGTTCATCAATGGTAGAGACCATGTTTAACAATGTAGTTTTGCCACTGCCGGACGGGCCCATAATGCCCACAAACTCACCTTGTTTGATTGTCAGATGAATATCACTAAGGGCTTGAGTCTGCACTTTGCCCTGATATACTTTGCTCAGTCCCGATACTTGTAACATTTCCATGTGTATTCCCCTCCGAATCTATTACTCTTTATATGTTAATCCTATTCTTATCCTAACTGACCTTCCGTAACGGTGCTATCGAATTACCTTAAACTTGCCTTACATCCCGTTTAAGGTTCTGTTCCCCTACCTCCATAACTTTGGGTATCTACATAAAAAAGCACCTCACCCATGGTTACGGGCAAAGCGCTCTTTACTGCGGAACTTTCGTATGAACCCAGCTGAATCTAACCAATGTTCCCTTATTCAGCTCCGAAAACAACTCTACCCGGTTATCCAGGCGTGCACTGATCTCACGAACCAGATATAATCCCATTCCCGTAGATTCATGGTATTGCCTGCCACGTTCACCTGTAAAATAGGGATTGAACACACGATGAATATCCTCGGACGAGATGCCGATTCCCTCATCCTGAATATCCAGGATTGTACGCTCTTCCTGTTTATAGCCGGTAATGATCACTTTTTTGCCTGATTTGCTATCGGAATAGTTCACCGCATTGGTCAGGATCTGGGTGAACATGAACCGCAGCCACTTGGAATCACTGTAGATCTTAAGATCTTCCTCCATACGGATATCCGGCTTAATACCTCTGCGTATAAACAAACGTCGGTTCTCTGCAATGCTGCTCCGAAGTACCTCTTGCAGAGACAGCAGCTCCACACGAAAATCTCCTTCGAACTGTTCAAGCCGGGATGAATGTAAGACCATTTCAAGTCCTTTACGCATTTTATCCAGCTCATCCTGAATGCTGCCAGCCGTCTCATCATCCACGTCTTCCAAGGTCAGTTGGATAATAGACAACGGTGTCTTCATCTGATGAACCCAGCGATTCATGAATACCACCTGCTGTTCCTTGCTAGTACGTAACTGACCAATCTCGTTCTGCCGATTACGCTCCAGTTCGTGTAACAATTCCTGGATAGCCTCAGCTACAACCGAATTTCCAAGGGTCTGAAAAGGCTCTTTTACCCATTTACGTGGTTGTTGAAGTAGATGATAATACGCTCGTAGCTGGAAGTAACGTACGACCAGATAGACCAGTAGCACAACGGTACTAATCAGCATGCCATAGAGGATAATTTTCATCGGGCGATCTTCACCAGAGAGCCAATACACACACGGAACAAGCAGCATCTGCAATACATAAAATCCAACTAACATCTGGTGGTCTTTCAGGAAAAGTTTCATTTCCCTTTCCCTTGTGCGGATGGACCCAGATCCAACACGCGATAACCCGCTCCGCGAACCGTCTCCAAGATCTCTTCTGCACCCAGTTCCTTCAACTTCCGACGAACACGTGTAATATAGACATTCAATGTATTATCATCAATAAAATGCTGATCTTCCCACATCTGTTCAAGTAATTTTTCCCGGCTGACCACTCGCCCTGCCTTCGCCATCAGTGCTTCCACCAGTATAGCTTCCTTCTGAGTCAGCTCTGTTGAGCGTTCATCATATTCCAATATGAATCTCTCAGGATAAAGAATCATGGGACCGTTATTCACTTTCACTTCCTGCTGCACAGCAGCGTAGGAACCATAGGCTCTTCGCAGCTGACTGCGGACTTTGGCAAGCACAACTTCATATTGAAAAGGTTTTGTAATATAATCATCCGCTCCATGTTCCAATGCCATAATCTGATCCATGCCGCTATCCCGAGCGGATATGAATAGAATGGGACATATGGAATGTGTACGTATCTGCCTGCACCAATAGTAGCCATCATATTGAGGCAAGTTCACATCCATCAGCACAAGATCCGGTTCCATCTTCACGAACTCATCCAATACATGACGAAAATCATCTGTGACCTGTACCTGAAATCCATTTCGGCTAAGATAAGCCTTCAGCAATCCTGCAAGCTTGGCATCATCTTCAACCAACAATATCGACTGCATCGTTAACCCTCTTTCCGTTTCCTGACGTCAGTGTATCACATCTAGTTACCCATTCTAGTCGGAAACGGATTGAAAATAAAGGTTTAAACCACGAGACGTCCCCTCTTCTCTGCCAACCCGATGATAGCTTCCACTCCTGAATTAAACTCAAGAAAGTCCTGCTCGACCCCATCGCTGAAAATAACACCATCCTCTGGCATCTGAGATACAATGTGTAGTGGTTGCTTCGAATGAATCTGTCCAAACACCAGATTGGCAGCTGTCGTTCGGCTTGGAAAGGGTTCTCTTACTGAGAAATACAAGTACGGCGCATCCCAGTTAAAATGACTCAGCTCCTGCCTGCTTCCATGAATGGATGAGGATGCTGCAGCAACCTCATCTTCCGAATTCATGTTCTGCCACGCCGCCGATCCTACAATTCCGGTGGCCCCGGCCAGCACACTTTTGAACCAACCTGTCGATCCCATGCCTGTGGATACAATGATACCGCTGGAGGATTGTTGTTCTACGGATGTACCTAGACGCACTTCATAACGTGCCGATACATGTGTCTTCCGACCAATGAACAGATCGTTGACGCCATATAGATTCTGTCCATCATTGAGTTCCACTTTGGCGAGTGTGACTTCTTTCAAGGTTCGTTGTTTTCGAATGACATCCGGGACAATGAAGCTCAGATCCTCCACGGTAAAAGGTAATAACACCCCGTCCCACCGCATTGGGTCCGGGTTCACACCAATGAGTGGCTGCTCGGTTACGTATTTGAGGGTATTGGCTACAAGCCCATCCTGTCCAACCACAACCACGATATCCTGCTCTCCAAAAATAAAGTTGGGCACATGTTCACGATCAATTGTCTGAACCCGTCCTAATTGCCCCAGTTGCTGCTGCGCCTGCTGCACAGATAACCGATAACGACGGTCTTCCTCCATATAATCACTGAAGTCGGCACCCAGACGTTCAATATAAAACTGAGCTTGCTGCACCGTGTTATATCGAACCACCAACTCTTCCAGTCGGGTCCGACGCTTAACGAGAATGAGCTTGTGTTCGCTCATTCGATCGTCCGGCGTAGCCTGATGACGTACCGATTTCCCTGCTTGCTCTGTCTGCTCTCTTCTTCCTAATCTCATCGCCCTCTACCTCCCTGATCTCTGCCCGGCGCGGGAGACATCAACCCCTGCAACAGATCCGGCGAGATATTAAGCTGTCCGATCTTGCCTGCATTTTCAGCCAGCTCCTGGAATGCAAGTGCAATCAGCTTATCGGAATTCATGCCCATGTTTGCCATCGCTTGCAGTACATTGGGCTGTACATGTTGCAACGAATTCATCACGGCAGCGATCTCATATGCTTTGGCATCGGCTTCTGCATTGTGATTGGCAATGGTTAATTCAATCAGTTGCTGCTTACGTTCCTCCATCGCTGTATTGAACTGAAGCTGCTCCTGCTCCATCTCGTTTTGTTTCTGTTTCACCGAGCGTTCTGCATGCAGTTGGGTCTCACGAATTTGCTGTTTCTTTGTCTCCACGGCAATTTCGGTGTTCAGTTCGTTCTCCTTCACTCGGCGTTCCTGTTCAATTGATGCATTGCGACGCACATACAGCGCTTCATCAGCCTGACGCAAAATCTCTTCCCGCGCTTGTGCTTCCAATGCACGCATCGTCTCTTTATTGGGCAAAATGGCCAGGATGGATAGACTCATCAGCTCAACGCCCAGTTTCTCCAACTCTTCACTCTGCACAACTTCACGTTTCATGCTGCTTGCCAGCCGTTCACTGGATTGAATGGCCTCCTTCAACGGCATTTTCTCCAGATATTTCTTAGTTAGTACTTTCGCTGTGGTGATTACCCGTTGATCCAGTTTGCCGGGGTCGTCGGAAATATACCGATTCTTGCGCAAATTGTACGTGTAATTCAGGCTCTGTGTTATTTTCAAATAATCTACAATGCGATAGCTTAGTTGTCCCTGCACTGTAACGGTCTGATAGTCCGCCGTAATCTCTTCGAACATGAATGGTACATCCACCGAGGACACGGGTAAGACCACTACCGATGTGGTCGGCTCATAATAATAGAAAGACAATCCGACACCCTGACGTTGTACCTTACCATTTTTCACCTTCATGACATATTCACTGGGTTGAAACTTCGCAAATCGGAATCCAAACATGGCTCATTCCTCATTTCTTAATATTGTCGTTTTGATATTATCGAAATGATAACAAATGGATTTGATATTGTCAATACGACATTAACAAATGATTCATATGCTTATGTAGAGAAATGGATGAAGTCTGAACCTCTTCTTTCCACAAAACAAAGAGACCGAATCAGTTGATTCGATCTCCTTACCTGCTTCGTTATTTTCTAATACAGTCGTTCCATCAATCTGGCTACTGCAACAGCCCCTTGTGCACGGTTCGCCGTTTCTTTCGGAGCAAACGTGCCATCAGGCATGCCATTCAGCAGTCCAAGTTGTTGCATCGAGGCTACAGCCTCTTTGGCGTATGGCGCGATCTCATCGTTGTCTACAAACACCATATTTCCTGGTATAGAATGGGTTGCATCCTCACGCTGCACAACCTGAAGAGCTCTATTCAGCATAACGGCCATATCTTCTCGTGAAATGCGTTCGTTGGCCCCGAAGCTTCCATCCGCTCGGCCTTGAATAATGTTCATCTCAATTCCAAGTCTTACTGAATCGGCATACCACTGCCCTTCCTTCACATCCGTTGGGGTTGAAATAGATGGATCCGGCTGACGTGTATCACCAATACCTTTAATTATCATTTGCAAAAATTGTGCTCTGGTCAGTTCACCTTGCGGAGCGAAACGAGTTGCGCTCATCCCCGTAATAATTCCTTTACCGTAGAGGTTCTGCACTTCTTGGAGAGCCCAGTTGTGATTTTGCAGATCATGTAATGGCACTTCAACTTCTGTAATGACATAACTGCCGGATTCCAGCGGTTTGAACGCCATCGTCTTCGTTTTGTCATCGTACTTGGAATACGTAACAGGCTTCATTTCCCCACTTGAAGATATGGAATGTACGACCATAACCACATCATTCTGCTTAGGCTGCTCTACACTGGATAATGCAACTTCAACCGCTCTGTTTGTCCATGGCAATGGCTTATTGTTCAACAACAAATTCACATCAACAATCGTATGATGACCGATCGCTGCTTTTTGAGATGTGGACAGTGTATCTGTTGATCCTTTTGCCACTACAATGTCGAACGTTCCCTCAGTCTCCGTAATGGTTAGCGGGAGTGATCTCAGAGGAACACGAACGGTAGTCTGTCCTACGACTACATCCAGGGATTGCACTTCCTCAGAACGGACCCATGCTGCCAGTTGACTCGCAGCCAACTGGAATGTGACTGTCTCGGCTGTGTCAGGTACATCTGCAAGCAGCTTCAATGTAAGATTTCCTGCATCCATGGATTGCAGTGCCTGAGTTAATTGGGATGCAGCCGGACGAATCGAATACTTGTCATCTCCGGTTGCTGTTCCTTTTATCGTGATTGAACCCTTCTCTGGTGCAGTGCCCGATCCAACGGGTGGGGTTACAACCGGATTACCCGTCGAAGGAGCTGTGCCCGGGTTGGAAGGTTGTGTAGGTACACTTGGTTGGGATGGCTGGCCAGGGCCAGGTGTTACCTCTTGACGTACAAGCTTACTCACAGCATCTTGTAACGCACGATCCGCATTGCTTACATCTTGCGTTGAAGATTCAACATCCAGAATGAATGCCTTCGCTTCAGAAAGTGCCTTACTAAATACATTCCAGCTTGATGTCGTATATTCGGTTTGTTTTAATTTCTCAGCGGTATCTACAGTAGTTTGCAGTGCCGATTTGTCCGCCGGGAACGTACCGTATGCTTCAAATTCCATAAATCCTACCCATGTAGGACCTGTTTTAATCGTTACGCGAATATAACGTCCCTCCGTGCCTTCTGGAAGTACATGGCTAGGTGCGGTCGATACAACAACATCACTTGTGGTGTCCACTACTTTCACAAAGTTTTGGTTATCATTGGACACTTCGATCGTATATTTGATGCCGCCACTCCACATCGACATTTCGATTTTGCGGAGGTTTGCAACCTGACCCAAATCCACTTGCCACCAGCTATCCTTACTCTGGTCTGTTCCCCATGAAGTGTTCGGATTGTTGTCAATTGCACCTTCAGGAGAGTTGGCTTGATTACCTCCAGTCCCTGCACTGCTTGAAGCCGTTGCCGTTTTGCCCGTTGTTAGAGCCTCCAGAGAGACCAGATTAGTAAAGGCTTGTTTCAACGTACTCAGTGCTGAGTTCACCTCAGACTGGACAACAGCATTGTTATCTCGGACCTGGATCGCTGCCTCCAAAGACTGTTCCAATACAGACCAGCTTCGGCGTGTATAAGAAGATTCAGTCTGCTGCTGCATTTGTTGAATGTACTGGTGCAATTGTGTTTTGTCCACATTGGATAAACCTTGAATCGCATCATCTAAACGTTTAACCGCTGTATTCGCATCCGTCTGTGTTGCTCTTGGATCATCCAAGACCTGCTCAGCGCCTTCCAGTGCTTTAGTCAATACCGCCCAAGTGGCCGCAGACCAGTCAGCCTGCTGATACGTACGCCCTTCTGCTATTTTGGCTCGAAGCTCGTCAAGCTGCGGAGGGATAACCTGCATTTGCTGCATCACATGTTCTAATGCCGTTGTCGCTGCATCTGTATCTGCTTGAGTCACCCCACCCGGCGTGTATGCCTGACGATTTACGTCTTTCGCTGCCGAGATTGCCGGAGCCAGAGTACTCCAGGTTTCCGAAGTAAAATCAGTCTGTACCAACGATTCTGCCCGTGCAAGTGCCGCAGCCAGTTGCTGGCGGTCTGCCGGCAGAAGATTTAATCCGCGTTTGTACACATCAAGGGACCATAACGCTCTGCCTTCATACGAATGCCCACCGTTAGCCGGAAATTCGTCGTAGTCAAACATCGCTTGGTTCTCCCATGCATTCCCTTCAGATGCAATCCAGCCTACACCGGCCGGAATCCATGCTGGCTCCCAGTAGAAGAAACCTGCTCCATGATTATTCGGCACATTTGCAATCATGTCCATAATGCCCGCGATGGCATCATATTGACCTTGGACGGTTGCAGGGAAGTCTGCTCCCCCTACATGAAGCGCTTCGTCCGATCCAATGATATTTCCGTGAGCGTCCCCGTTTTTATATGAAAATGGATACGATGTCTCGGCAATAATCACGTCTTTTTGGAACTTGTTAGACACTTCATTCATGGTCTTCTGAACATCGGCAAATGTCCCATGCCAGAATGGATAATATGACAGTCCGATAATGTCATACTTCAGTTCGCGTTTCTCCAGCTCACTGAAATACCAGTCGAACGTATCCGCCTTGCCTCCTTCTGCCAGATGAATCATGATCTTCACCTTATCCGCGTTATTGGTGATCTCTCCTTCTACTGCACGTACAGCATCAATTCCGCTTTTCAGCAATGCAACATTTTGCTCGAAATCCACGTCACTACTCAAGCCGTTCAGAACACCACTGTTGATCTCGTTACCGATCTGCACCATATCTGGCATAGCGCCCTTTGCCTTCAATTCTCCCACAACTTCAAACGTATAGTTGTATACGGCTTGCTTCAGCTCTTCGGGGGAAAGACCTTCCCAAGCTTTGGGACGAAGCTGCTGACCTGGGTGCGCCCACTCATCCGAGTAGTGGAAATCCAACAGGATCTTCATGCCTTTTTGCTTCACCCGCGTAGCCAAACGAATGACATCTTCCTTATCGTTGTAGCCCCCTGATTTCTGTGGATCATTCCACAGACGAAGACGTACATAATTGACACCGCGATCCTTTAGAATATCGAGCAAATCACGCTCCGTACCGTTGCTGTCCACGTATTTGCCGCCTTTGTCCTCAATGGCTGTCAATGTGGAAATATCAACACCTCTAACATAGTCTTCACGATATCCCTCAACAATTACTGTGGCCTCCGGTTGAACAGGAGCTCCATATACTGCACCTGTTACGGTAAAGCTGCCCGCATGTGCGTACTCTGAAGGGCTGATACTATTCCATTCCACTGGAACAGAACCCGACTTTTCGATCGGATACTGCGCTGTCACTTTTGTCGGTAGAACGGGAGCAACCCCAGCCACTGTTTTGACCTGTATAGCATCATAGCCCGTAATGGTTGACGGATCAATTTCTTCCTCTTCGCCCCAGACTTTAAGCTCGGATATCCCGGGCCACCAAGTTGCTCCCGCATAGTACGGAATCGTAACCTTCACATACTGGGCAGATGTACTGGTCTGGAATTCTTCACTGGCCACAGTCTGTTTTATTTCGTTAGTCGTTTGGTCCACAACAGTTGACCAGTTGTTACCATCATCAGATACTTCAATCAAATATTTTACAACTTGGTCTTTGTCCTTCCAAGTCAACTCCGCTCCGGAAAGCTCATATGGCGCACCTAGGTCTATAGTCAACCAATGAGGATTACTCTCAGAAGTAGGTGAGCTCGCACTCCAGTGAGTATTCACATCACCATCCACCGCCTTTTCTTTTTGTCCCTCATACAATAGATCTTGCTCACTTACCGTAACCGCCTTGTTAAGTGCCACGTTCACTTTTGCATCTTCTGCAGCCGCTGGACGAACCATCAACCCCAGATCACAGAACAACATTAGTAATACTAGACACCCGCTTATGTACCTTTTGTTCACTCTTGATCTCCCCCTTTTTGTGTTTGATTGTGCATGGATCAATGAATGTGATGAATCCTCCTCATTGTAAGCGCTTAATAGTGGTGGGTAACACGGCATTTTCCAAAGGAAACAGCAGTTATTTTAACAATATGATCCTGTAAAAGTTACATTTGAGCTATAAGAATCCACGATTTGTAAGAAACAAAAAAATCTGTCCGTCCACCGGAAGGCGGAAGCAGAACAGATTTTTAGGTATATGATCGTCGCTACACTTATTTGGAGAGTTTTAATTCAAGCTGTACCTGAATATCATTCTCCGTCGAAAGCACAACCGAGTGCGGATTTTCCATTCCGAAATCTTCGAACGTTACCATCGATGTTGCCGACAATAATACTGCATTATTCTCATAAGCCGCTTTTGCATCAAAAGTGACTTCTTTTTCAATACCTTTAACCGTAATTGTACCATTCATTTTGATATCAACCGTTTGACCGACAGGCCATTCCGCAGGTACCCCTTCAAATGAAGTCGCTGTAAATGTAGCTTGTGGATATGTAGCAATGTCGAAGAAATCGGCTTGCTTCACGTGACCATCACGCTGTCCATTCCCGGAATCAATTCCGTCCATCTCGATCTGTCCTTCTGCTTTCATCTGGGAAGCATCGTCTACATTAATAGTCCAATTGCCTGTTATCTGCTCGTCCACAAAGTTAACCGTCTCCTGCGAAGTAGTCACAGAGAAGTAAACTTTGGAACCTTCACTGATGCTCCAGTCTCCGTTCAATTGCTCTGCTCCCGCAGTTTCATTAGCGACAACCGCACCTGTACTGTCTACTGATGTTGTCGAAGTCGCTGTGCTGGCAGGAAGCACCTGCTCAATCTCCACGTTGTTCCCCAAGTAACTATTGGCCAGATAGTAACCACCACTACCGATTACGGCAACCGCCGCCACACCTGTAATAAGCCATGCTTTTGCTTTCTTGTTCATCTGTATGTTTCCTCCAGTATATGATTGTTTAGATTGCTTGTTGATATGGATCATATCAACCTAATGTGTCAGGAAGAAGTCAAGATACGACAAGTCCTTAATTTTTTCAAATCCGTAATACAGGATTGGCTTTACGCTCTTGCTCATGTAAAATCAGTACAAGTTTATGAAATGAAGGGAGAACGCTTTTCTTGAAATCCATACTTATCGTCGAGGATGAGCAAGCTATTGCACGAGTACTGGCTGCTTATCTGAGAAAAGCAGAATTTGAAGTTCATCATGCAGCAGATGGACCGACTGCACTTACCCTTTTTGATACCGTCACGCCTTCCCTCGTATTACTTGATGTGATGCTGCCAGGAATGGACGGATGGGATCTGCTGCGGATTATTCGTGAAAAAAGTGCTTGTCCCGTGATCATGCTAACCGCACTGGATGACATTTCAGACCGTCTCAACGGATTGAATGCCGGTGCGGACGATTATATGAGCAAACCTTTTGTACCGGAAGAAGTGGTCGCCAGAGTTAATGCGGTGTTGCGGCGTAACCCACATTGGACCTCAGGTGGCGAAGAGAAGCGTTCCTTTGGAAATCTCGTCATTGATCTTGCTGCCAAGCAGGTGCTGCTGAATGGTGCAGAGGTTGCACTCACACCTCGTGACCTGTCATTACTGTTTTTCCTGTCCGATTATCCGAATCGTACGTTTACCAGGGATCACCTTATTGAACAGGTATGGGGGATGGACTATGATGGCAGTGACCGTGCTGTGGATCTATCGATTAAACGACTACGCCAAGCCCTCTCCCACTGGTCGCCAGAGACGGGAGAGATTCGGACGTTGCGAGGAATGGGGTATCAATTTTGGATCGCCAACTGAAACAAAAGAAACCGAAACGAACGATATCCATTCTGTCACACTGGACACTGCGATATTTTCTGATTCTATGCATTGGTTTCACAATTATTGTGGCTGGGGCACTCTACTGGATTCGAACAACTTCCATTGAGAAAAGCCTCAAAACTGCAGAACTGCTGGGTCTGGAGATCGCAGATCATGTGACCAGTGAAAATAATATGCTACGGGTTCCACCCGATCTGGACAGACTGGTAACCAAGCGAGAGAAACTATTTAATACAGATCATTATTTTTGTGTCATGATCTTGGACAACAACAATCAATTGATCTTTTCCCAGCCTAAAATGGAGCAAAAAGATGTGCATTATCGACTTTCAGACGACTATCTTGAACCGCGAAACAACAAATATGCAGGTGTAACGGTCAACATATCCGAGGGCGATCAAACCTTGGGTAAAGTATGGGTTATGCAGTCCAAACAATCCATTACATTTGGTCCAGAGACCATATGGCTCGTGGCTCTAATCCTCGGAGGACTAATCCTCTGTGGATGGTTCACAATCTATCTCCTGTCCAACAAGTTATCCAGACCTATTCGTCAGGTAGCCTATGCAGCTGAACAGATTCGAGGTGGCAATTATAATGTGAGTCTTGACTTGAATACACGAGAGCGTGAGATCAATGAACTTGTTAATTCATTCCGAGATATGGCCTCTCGTCTCCAACAACTCGAAGAATGGCGTACACTTTCGCTGGCAGGGGTAAGTCATGAACTCAAGACACCGGTAACTTCCATCAAGGGGCTCGTTATGGCAGTACGTGACGATGTCGTGAGTCCACAGGAAGGGAAAGAATTTTTGGATATCGCTTTGAAGGAATCCGAACGCATGGAGCGTATGGTCGCAGATTTGCTTGACTATAACGCCATGGCTGCAGGAAGTGTTACCGTTCGCAAGGAACGGACGGATCTGAAGCTGTTGGTCGGTGAGATCATCTATCAGTGGAAGATTGCGTATGAGGACAAAATGCCAGAGGTTCAGCTGCACACCCCACCAGTCAACTTCTTTACCCTGGGGGATGCTCTCCGCATTCAGCAGATTATTGTTAATTTGCTTAATAACGCACTTCATGCCACAGCTCCTGAACAAAAGGCTGTCTTCGATATTTATCTACGCGCAGAAGAACAGATGCTGTATGTTGATGTCAAGGACAACGGCACAGGCATCGCGGCCGAAGACCAACCCAAGATCTTCGAACGCTTCTATCGTGGAGAGCTCAAGAAACGTCGTAACCGCGGCCTGGGTCTAGGCTTAACATATAGCCGGTTACTCGCTCAGGAACAAGGCGGTGAACTGACACTTGTCTCCAGTAGTCCGGAAGGGAGCACGTTCAGATTGAGCCTGCCACGTTGGACTGCAACTCAAGAAGCCATGAATACAGAAAAAGCTTACGGAGCAGCCGTAAAAGTGTAACGCAGCATGCTAACATGACAAATAGCCCAGGATTCCATTCAGGAGACTGGGCTATTTCAGCGTTTTTTCAGTCAACACTCTAATACACGTGGCCTATATTCATCGTAAGCATCCGAGATCAGTTGCTTATGAAGTGTACTGCTGGCAATGATCGCTTTCCGTTTTGCTTTCAAAACGATCTGCTCTATATCCGCATAACTGCACCCTGCCATGCGTTCACATATGTAATCTTCCAGCCCGGTCTCCTGTTCAAATGCCCCCAACAACTTGCTGATATACAATCTGCGACTTGAATCATCAGGCATTCCATAGGTCATCTTCGTATCAAAACGCCGCCATATGGCATGATCCAGTTGGGTGTCCAGGTTCGTTGCAGCCACCAGAATACTGTCTCCATCGAATTCGTCCAGACACTGCAACAACGTATTGACGACACGAGCCATCTCTTTCACTTCATCATTACTCTCACGTGTCCGACCTATGGCATCAAATTCATCCAGAAATAACACGCAGGGATTCAATCGCGCATATTCGAATAACTTGCGAACATTACTGCCCGTCTCCCCAAGATGGCTATGAATGATTGCATCCAATCTCACGAGTACCAGTGGCAAATCAAGCTGCTCTGCCAGATGTGATGCCGTTAATGTTTTACCTGTACCGGGAGGCCCGAACATGACCATTTTATTGGGGATGGACACGTCATGCTCCCTGAACTTCTCTTTCATGCCCAGAATGGTGATGAATTCATTAATGATACGCTCATTTTCAGCGGAAAATACAATATGCTGGGCTTTGCGCCTACACTCTATTGGTGTGTAAAAAGCAGCCATATCGATCCCTTTTGCTCGTGGAATCCGGTTCATATGGTTTATTTTGCTCATGTAACAAATGCTCCTTCATTTATAGTTTCAGTCCGTGATTCAAGTTATATAAGTTGAACTAATAAATATTTACACTGACCACTTCGATGACAGAACAACCTTCCGATCGCTGTTATCCCCAGATTTTTTGATTATTTCCCTAGAGGGGAAATCCGGGGATAAAGGCGAACGCTCCGCTTCTTCAGGTTCTTTCTGTCCTCTCCGTTTTCGTGTAAATGCTTAGTTCAATTTATATAGAATCATCCAGACTATTAATCGTAATTATTACTATTAAATAATAACATACTAATGCCTTTTTGCAAATATAACTAGAGCACGTCCACTATTCTGCCACAGAAGGAAGTCATTGGTTGCAAGCTTCAATAAAATTTGCTATTCTAAATGTGCATCGTTGTGTATAACGCAAAAAAGCCCTCCAATTTTCACGAGAGCAATAATTTTCCAGATTCGCAAGCGGCAACTTGCTACATCTGGATTCTTTATACCAACGAATGTAGTCCAATTAAAGTGAGGTTAACAATCATGGCAAAAGACGTATTGTGTGAAGTTAATTCCTGTCGTCACTGGGCTCAAGAGAACAAATGTAACGCTTCTTCAATCTACATCGTGAGCCACAGTTCCAAAGAAGCAAGTCAGTCTGCTGAAACAGACTGTAAGACTTTTGAAGTAAAATAAGTAATTTCATGTGATCCACTTAAAGGAGCCCTTACCGGTTCCTTTTTTCTTTATCTATTGTAACAAGAATGATAATTATTATCAAGCCCTAATCTGTAAAAATCCTTCTCACCTCTTAAATGCACATTGGACAGATCACCTACGTACACTATGTAAGAAGTCAGTCTGCCCATGAACGATTAGAACCAAGAGGTGAATAACAATGCCTGTTAAAAGTGGCACACAGTATCGTGAACGAATTGATGCACAGTCCGTCCCTTGCTGGTACAAAGGTAATCTTATTACTGGAAAACGCTCTGAACATGTAGCATTTGCTGGTTTAATGGAGACTCAGATGTACATGTATGATCTGCAATCTGATCCTAGATATGTGGAAACGATGACGTATGCCTCTCCGGCCGATGGAAAACCAGTAGGCATATCCTTCCTGCCTCCAACCAGTGCGGACGACCTCCGCAAACGACGGGAAGGGATGAATATCTGGGCAAATGTCCATCATGGCTTTCTTGGTCGCTCACCCGATTACATGAATACAGCCATAATGTCCTTTTACACAGGTGCCGATCTTCTGAACGAATTATCTCCCCAATATGCAGAAAATCTCAAGAATTATTATGCCTACTGCCGTGATCATGATATTACGCTATCCCATGCCTTCATTCAGCCATACGCCAGCAAAATTTCAGGACAATTGGATGCCACTGAGGATGCTATTGCCGCAAAGGTCGTAGATCGTACCGAGGAAGGTCTCATTATTAGCGGAGCATTCATGATGGCTACACAAGCTGCCACTTCGGATGAGATTTTTGTCTACCCGTCCCCTTCTCCCGCCCCATTTGATGACGAAAATCCATTTGCATTCTCTTTTGCTGTCCCCAATGATCTCCCAGGAATCAGTCTGGTATGCAGGGATACCTACGCAGCCGAATCTCACACCAACTATCCTCTGAGTTCCAGATATGAAGAAATGGACAATATCGTCATCTTTGACCGGGTGCTTGTTCCGCATGAACGAATATTTTTTGCAGGAAGTGAGGAAATGTCCTCACGTCTCTTCAGTGGTAGCAACTTTCATATTCACGCAGGTCATCAGGTATTGTGTCGTTATATTGCCAAGACGGAATTTGTTCTCGGTACAATCCAGCTTCTCACGGATACTCTCGATCTGAATACAGAAGCACATGTTATTGAGAAAACTGCACGTCTGTTCGCAGGTCTTGAATCGTTAAAAGCATTGGCTTTGGCCGCAGAGGCAGGTGCCATACCAGACGGAAGAGGATTTGTATTACCTGCACCCAAACCATTGATGGCAGCCAATCTCCTTTTCCCAAAACTTTATCCTGAGATGATTGAAACTCTGCAACTTTTGGGTTCGAGCGGGATAATTATGATCCCTCAGGAAGAAGAGTTTCAATCCGATATCGCCCCTTCACTGAATATATATCTGAAAGGGAACGATATGGCTTCTTATGAACGCAACGCTCTGTTCCGCCTGATCTGGGAACTTGGGGCTGGGTCATTCGGGGGCAGACAGACCCAATTCGAACGATTCTTTTTTGGCAATGTCCTTACAGTATCCAATCGATTATACTCCGTATATAACAAAGATCAGACGAATCGTCAGCTCGTTCGTGATTTTCTATCCAACACCAGCAAATAAGTAACTAAAGAATCGTTTTATACCAGATGGTCATAGACCGTCATCAGTTCAGAGGCTGGTCTGCTTGCATCCATATCCCGCAATCCAGGCTGGTCTCCGTAACCGATATGGAATACCCCTAACACCTTCTCTGCACTTGTCAAACCCATCAAATTCATAAATACTGGATGTTGTTGATAATCATTGATCTTCCAGACAGCATTCAAGCCCTGTTCCGCAGCCAGAATACTAAAACGTTTGCTCCAGGCTTTGGCTGGCAGAAGATTATCCTCACGGGCATTCACAGGCGCTACCACAACCAGATGGGTAGGAATCGCTTCCGTGTATTGATATGTAGCCCAATCGCCGTAGCGATCAGCCAGATGAGGTGGGTAGCTCTGTCTGACCGCTTCCAGATATAGCTGTCGCCCTTCGCCTGCAAACAACATAAACCTCCAAGGTTCTGAACTCATCACATATAATGAAGGATCTGCTTCATCAAGCAACTTTCGTATAACCGACTGGGGTACTGGCAACGGACTGAATTCGCAAGTTCCTGCACGTCTTTTGCCGCTGCTTATATCTTGACTTAGACCGGTAGACATGGCAACTTCCCCTCCTCTATCTGCATGTTATATCGTTATCCTTCATCCGTCTTCACATCAACCATGTTTTCTTCGGTTCAACGGCTTCCGTTCTCCAGCGATCTACCTCTTCGTGTATGCGTACTTTATCACGAGTCGTAAACTGTTCTGACTCCACCACTTCTGCTTGCGGCATGCTATCACATATCAAGTGAATGTAGTCCATGGAACGAATCAGAGACTGGCGTCCAGGGATGTACCTAATTTTGCGTCCTTCCAACAAGCAGTACACCTCGATCATACCCGGTAATTTTCCGAAGGCTTCCCAGCAAAATGCACTGACCATATGCTGAAACGCCTCAACTACGTTCGGATCATGGACAACCATATATTTCTGAATAAGCAGCGAATCCCACCCTTCTGGTTGCCAAGCCGCCTGAAATATCATCGACAAATGCATGGATAATGAAGGTAACTCCGTTCTCCACTGTTCAAAAAGAATGGCTGGATGCTTCAGATCATCATTCATAGCAATGGCGAGTGACAATTCATCCGTGATCTTGCTCTTCACATCCCAGTAATGGAGAACAGATTCGAAACCATCTGTCTTTCTGGGCCACCACTTCTCAAGTAAATACTGTACAGGTACTTCTTTGCGAACATCGGGGTCGAGGCTATAAAAGGCATTGACCGCATGGCTCACCGCATATTGTACACGGTGCCTCCATTGCAGTGGAGGACGCTGCTCAGTCACTGGTTCAGGGCGGATGAACCGGTGTGGGCTGCGCAGCATTTCTTCCAATCTGTAATCTTCAAGCAAGCGTACAGGAAGGTCATTCCTTCCGACCGGCATCGCCGCCTGAATATTATGTCTTAACATGATCTTTAGGACACCTGTAATCCGGCAGCAGCAAAGCGTTTGCCAAAGTCACGGCACGAATCCTTCTCCTGCTCAAGCGGACTGTATTCTATTTTTAACATCTCTGGAGATACCTCCGCCCCACGCTCTTGCAGCTTGGCAGCAGCGAGATCAACTGCACCGCAGAACTGCTCATACGAGGTATCACCACTACCGAACACCGCGGCTCTCTTACCGCTCAAGTCAAGCTCATCCAGCTCCTCATAAAAATCAAGGAATTCATCCGGCAACTCCCCGTCTCCCCAGGTGTAGACGCCGATCATGAATCCGTCATAGTCCAATACATCGGATGCATTACAATCCGTTACGGATTTCAGATCTGCCTCATGGCCTCCCTGTGTAATTCCTTCCACAATCAGTTCTGCAATTTCTTCTGTATTTCCCGTCATGCTCGCATAAGCCACTAACAATTTAGCCATCTATTTTCCCTCACTTTAGTTGGATCATGTTAATATTCTCTCCGAAGAAAGAATGAATTTGAATTAACAAAATCATATGTGATAATGATTATCATTGTCAAATTAAATTTTTGGTTATCTTTGTTTTTCAGTATATGGCGCATATTGAATTTCAACACAGCTAAACATCCTTCACCCTTTTATGATCAGATATAATATCTTCCTCCAATGATCCCGCCCCCCAACTGGCGTACAAGCCCTTTTTTGTTGTACAATAGTATCCAAATGACTTTTGAAGGATGGATAAATCATTATGTACGTAGCTAAGAATTGGAAGGACTATGAAGTAATCGATACAGGAGGCGGCGAGAAACTGGAGCGTTGGGGAGATGTGATTTTACGCAGACCCGATCCACAGATTATTTGGCCCCTTGAGCAAGAAACCAATGAATGGCGTCAAGTGCATGGTCACTATCATCGCAGTTCTTCCGGTGGCGGTAACTGGGATATGAAAAAGCCCATTCCCGAGCGCTGGACGATCGGATACGAAAACCTGAAATTCCACATTAAACCTACCAGCTTCAAGCACACTGGTCTGTTCCCTGAACAAGCCGCCAACTGGAGCTGGATGATGGATAAAATCTCCAATGCAGGACGCCCGATTTCTGTCTTGAACCTGTTTGCCTATACAGGCGGAGCAACGGTAGCCGCAGCTTACGCAGGCGCTTCTGTCGTGCATGTGGATGCAGCTAAAGGCATGGTTCAATGGGCCAAGGAAAATGTTCAATTATCCGGACTGGCTGATCGCCCTGTTCGTTTTATTACAGATGATGTATTCAAATTCGTACAACGGGAGCAACGGCGTGGAAATCGTTATGACGCCATTATCATGGACCCTCCTTCTTATGGCCGCGGTCCGAATGGCGAGACATGGAAACTGGAAGAGAACCTTTATCCATTCTTGAAGTCATGTATGACGATCTTGTCGGATAATCCATTATTCATGCTGGTTAACTCCTACACCACGGGCATTTCCTCCACGGTTCTGCGCAACATGTTGACCATGACGATGTCTGCTCAGTACGGTGGTGACATTACCGCAGGTGAAATTGGTCTGCCGATCACACGCAGTGGTCTTGATCTGCCTTGTGGTATTCTGGGCCGTTGGGAGTCCTAATCATGTCAGAACATCGGCATGATCACGATGCAATTCCGATTCTGTTTGAAGACAACCATCTGTTAGGTATTACGAAGCCGGTCAATGTACCTACCCAGGAAGATGCATCAGGTGATCTGGATTTGCTCACATTGCTGAAGCAAGATCTGAAAGAACGATATAATAAACCTGGCAATGTCTATCTCGGGTTAGTACACCGACTTGATCGTCCTGTTGGAGGGGCAATGATCTTTGCCAAGACATCCAAAGCAGCTTCGAGATTGTCCGAGACAGTGCGGGGACGTCATTTCCGTAAAATATATGCGGCTGTTGTACATGGCAAGTTGTCTGCACAGCAGGGAACGTTAAAACACACGCTTCTGAAAGATGCACGCACAAATATCGTTACGGTTGTACCTAAGGGTACAGCTGGCGGTAAGGATGCCGTTCTGGATTACCGTGTTATAGGGGAGACAGACCGTTACAGCCTCGTCCATATTGAACTGCACACCGGCAGATCTCATCAGATTCGAGTGCAAATGAAAGAAGTCGGCTGCCCTCTGTACGGGGATCAGAAGTACGGTGCAAGTGTGAATAAACCCGGGCAACAAATTGCTCTATGGTCTGTGATTGCAGCCTTTCCTCATCCGATTACCAAAGAAGAAGTTATTCTACAATCTTTGCCTGCAAGAGAATTTCCCTGGGCAGAATGGCCTGCTGCGGTGTACCAAAAAGCTTTTGAACAACCTCTATAAGTGCACAGGATCAGGTTAGATCTGTCCATATCACGTGTCGTTCAGATTCTGTATCTGAACGACACGTTTTTTTAATATTTCCAGCTATATGCCTAAGATACAGAGAGGAGACATTTTGATGACCCCGTTTACCAAACAAGTCATTGCGATCATCGCGGCGATTCCCGAAGGTAAAGTGATGACTTACGGTCAGATTGCAGCACATGCCGGTAGCCCAAGAGCCGCGAGACAAGTCGTGCGAATCCTGCACTCTATGAGCCGTAAGGAACGTCTGCCCTGGCACCGCGTCGTCAACGCAAAAGGCGAAATCTCCATCCCGGATGAACACTCGCGTATGATGCAGGAAACGGAACTGATTAGCGAAGGTGTGGAGTTTCAGCTAAACGGAACCATTAATCTCAAACGGTTCGGACATGAGCCCGATCCTGTATTTCTTATCGATCCAACGATCCAGCCCGAATAAGATTACTCTCCCCCTATTTCACACACCAAAAAAGAGAACTCAGGCAGTTAGGGGGGGACCCCTCTTCAACTGCTAGAGTTCTCTTTTTTGATTTATATCCGATATTCGTTATGCTGTAGCCGTCGCTTTTTCCTGTTCTACAGCAACAGGTTCAACAGCCGGTTTCGTTTTACGAATAAAGAACGCCATAATTAAAGCAACCACGGTCATTCCGGTAGCCACGATGAAGGCATAGTTAACACCATAAATCGTTGCATCTGCTGTAGCAGCTATCATCGCTGTCTTATCAGTAGGATCAACCTGACCCGCAGCCACTGCATCCGCCAGATGTGTTTTGAGCTTGCTGCTCATGATGGTAACGAGAATGGCTGTACCGATCGCTCCTGCAACAGTACGCAATGTGTTGGACATCGCAGTACCATGCGCGTTCAGACGTTGAGGCAGTTGATTCAGACCTGCTGTCTGGATCGGCATCATCAGCATCGACATACCGAACATACGAGCCGTGTAGATAAACATCATGTAGCCGTAAGTAGTATCGATGGCCAGACGACTCAGTCCAAATGTTGTAATCGCCGTAATGGCAAGACCTGCAACTGAAAGCCAACGAGCGCCTACCTTATCAAATATGCGACCCGTGATTGGAGACATGATCCCCATCAATATCGCACCCGGCATCATCAGAAGTCCTGATTCAATCGGTGAGAAACCACGAATGTTTTGCAGGAAAATAGGAAGCAGGATCATACCTGCAAACATCGCCATCGTCACAAGCATATTGATAATTGTCGTTAATGAATACATATTGTACTTGAAAATACGGAACTCAAGGAGCGGATGATCTGTTGTCAGTTGACGAATAACGAACAGAATCAGGGATATCGCACCTACGACTAGGCATCCAATGACAATTGCACTGCCCCATCCATCGGTACCCGCATCACTAAATCCGTAAAGCAAACTACCAAAACCAAGTGTAGATAAAATAACGCCTGGATAATCCAGTTTAGGTCTGGATTGACGTGTTACGTTTTTGACAAAAGCAATACCAATTGCCGTTGCAATGATAGAGAATGGCAAGATGATGTAGAACAACAATCTCCAGGAATAATGCTCAACTACATAACCTGAAAGTGTAGGCCCAATCGCAGGAGCCAGAATCATCGCGATCCCCATGGTTCCCATGGCCTGACCGCGTTTCTCAATTGGGAAGATGGTCAGGAATACAACGGTCATCAGAGGCATCAGGATACCTGCACCCGCAGCCTGAATGACACGACCTACCATTAGAATGGTGAAGGTTGGACTAAGACCACAGACTAACGTACCTATGGTAAAGAGAGTCATGGCTGTAATGAAAATTTGACGAGTTGAAAATTTCGCAATCAGATATGCCGTAACCGGAATCAGTACACCGTTGACGAGCATGTAACCCGTGGTTAACCACTGGGCTTTGTTTGCATTGATCGCGAGGTCTTCCATGATTTTAGGAAGAGCTACGTTCATCAGGGTTTGGTTCAGGAATGCCACGAAGGCACCAATTAACAATGCCGCTACAATCGGGCCTTTCTTGATGTTGTCCATCGCAGAGGATGGTGCTGCAGCAGTAGTCGTGCTCATATGTTGTTCATCTCTCTTCCTTGTAACTTTTCAATCATTTGACTATGAATTCTAAGTAGGTGCTCAAGATCTTCCTTCGATATATCCAGAATGGGCGACACTCTTTCCATCCACAAATGGTGCGTTTCCCGTTGGACCTTTTCCCCTTTATCCGTAATCTGAAGCTTAACGGATCGGCGGTCAGCATCTGAACGCGTCCGAACGATATACTCGCCCTTTACGAGCCGCTCCACAACAGCACTCATGGAACTGCTGCCCATATGGCATAGCTCAGCCACTTCGTTGATGCCGATGGAAGGACGCTCCCTCAGGATGGATAACACCATAAACTGAATCGAAGTCAACTCGATCTCCTTGTTTTCATTCCAGAATGCTCGAAAGAGCATTTGATTCACTTGGCGGAACGAATTGATAATATAGAATACTTCATACGTATCAGTCATTGATTCACCCTTTTACTTATGGAATATAATATTTCGTACACGAAATATCAGGGGAACAATTATTTATTATAACAAAAATATTTACATAGTCAACTCTTTACATATGAAATCACAAAAATAATATTAGGACATACTAACTGTGTTATTTCCTTGCCTTTCATCAACTAACCTGGACACAATGTGTATCATATGTAATTTGTAAATAAAATAACCATAGGGCTCCTGCACGAAACGAGCAGGTACTCCTATGGTTATTCAGAAGAATCAGCATTGTATTATACCGAAGTAGATAATGCAGGCTCTTTGGTTTTGGGTGTTGTCATTTTGCCTAACAGATATACCAGCAATTGTTGATTGTGCATCGATATGTTACTGAGAACAGAGTTCATGAATTCATTGCGGATGGTAATCCCCCGCTCTGTTTCCATTCTGCCTTTATCGGAAAGAGAAACCCAGACAATGCGTCGATCCTGATTATCCCGATTCCTGCGAATCAGATCATTCTTTTCCATCCGATCGAGCAGCATGGTTACGGCAGCTGGCGTAGTCGCCAGATAAGGAATCAGATCCGAAGGTTTCATCTTCTGATGATCCTCAAGAACCTCCAGAACAGCTAACTGAGCCTCCGTCAATGAGGGTGCCAGCTCTTGATCCATATGCAGTTTATAATCTTTGGTTAGTCTGGACCAGCACTTGGCAAAATCGGAATTATACATCTTGCATCGCTCCTCTCTGCAACCGGTTATCACTTCACCTGCTTAAGTTTTCGCCCTCCAAAGCCGCATTCCTGCTGCCTTTTTTCATTTTCCTAGCGATCGACCGTAATCGACGAAGGTTGTTAAACTTCGCATGGATGTGCTCTTCTAATCCGCCTTCGAACAACAAAAAAAGACTCTTCGCATGACAGGATTAGCTGCGCTGCGAAAAGTCTTGTTTGCTTGTTTTTATGAAGTTGATGCTGGTTGATTCTCATTGAAGTCCCTCAGAAGTTCAACGATCTCGTCCTGTTTGTCCACAGGAACAAGCAGTTTGCCAATATGTTTGCGTTCAGTAATCGGAACACCTTCCGAAGAGATCGGATGCACGTGGCCTTCCTTGGTCATGACAGTGATGTTACGTTGTTCTTTGCAATAAAAAGCGCCGACAATACGACTGCCATTTGGTTTCACGCGTTTGCCTTCCTTGAACTCGAATGTGGCAAGCCCCTTGCCTCCACGACTCTGCACAGCATAATCCAGGAGTAATGAACGTTTACCATATCCCAAATCGGACAACACGGCAACTTCACCTTCATCTCCTGCAACCCATAGGGCGGATACAACTTCATCTGTATCTCTCAACTGAATACCACGAACACCACCGGATACACGTCCCATTGGATTGACCTCATCCTCACGGAAACGAATCGCCATGGCTTCTTTTGTAATCAACATTATATCTTGGTCACCTGTACTCAGATGTACAGATAACACTTCATCGTCCTTGCCCACTTTACAAGCTGCAACTGCTCCGGAACGTTTGGTAACGTAATCCTTCAGTTCCGTCCGTTTCACCTGTCCTCTTCGTGTGACGAAGACCAGACTGTGATTCGGCTCTTCAAAGGATTTCACAGCAAGCACACTTGCTATACGGTCGTCTTTCGCAAGAGGAATAACGTTCACAATGGCTGTGCCTGGGTCTTTCCACTTGAACTCAGGTACCTGATGAACAGGTAACAGGAAATACTGACCTTTCCTCGTAAAGACAAGCAGATTCTCAAGCGTATTTACTTCCAGAACCTGAGCGATATAATCGCCGTCTTTTACACCACTTCCGCTCCGTTCACCACCAGAACGTGTAAAGGACTGCATGCCTGTACGTTTCACGTATCCTTCTTTGGATAACGTAACAAATACATCTTCCGCATTCACAAGTACCTCGAGATTAACCTTGAGTTCTTCCACTTCACCCTGGATCGCAGAACGACGGTCTATGCCGTATTTCTCACGAATCTCCATCAATTCCTTGCGGATGACTCCGATGAGCTTGCGGTCACTATCCAGAATGGATCGTAATTGCGCAATCTTTTTCATCAGTTCACCGAGTTCCTTCTCCAGAGAATTAATCTCCAGATTAGTCAGACGGTATAATTGCAAAGTAAGGATGGAATCCGCTTGACGTTCCGTGAATCCAAACATCCACATCAGGTTATTTTGAGCATCCTGCCGATTCTTGGACGCTTTGATCGCTGCAATGACCTCGTCAAGGATGTTAAGAGCTTTAACCAAGCCCTCCAGCACATGTGCACGGTCTTCCGCTTTCTCCAGCTCAAACCGGGTACGGAATGTAACAACTTCCCGCTGATGGGCAATGTAAGCCTCCAGAATTGATTTTAATCCCATTTGCTGTGGTGCTTTATTCACAATCGCAACCATATTGAAGTTGTAAGTGACCTGAAGGTCGGTTTTCTTCAGCAAATAAGCCAAAATACCTTGTGCGTCAGCTTCTTTTTTCAGCTCAACTACGATCCGTAACCCTTCACGTCCGCTCTCATCACGTACTTCGGCAATACCTTCTACCTTTTTCTCAAGTCTAATGTTCTCCATCGCTGTAACCAGACGCGACTTCACGACTTGATAAGGAATTTCGGTAATGACGATTTGCTGTTTGCCACCGCGCATATTTTCAATCTCGGTTTTGGACCGGATATAGATCCGTCCTTTACCTGTGCGATAAGCATCCAGAATGCCGTCACCGCCCATAATCAATCCGCCGGTTGGAAAGTCAGGGCCCTTCATGAACATCATGATCTCGTCCAGCTCAATTGACGGCTTCTCCATCACAGCGATGGAAGCATCAATGACCTCACGCAAATTGTGTGGAGGAATCTCCGTTGCAAACCCTGAAGAGATACCGCTGACACCATTAACCAGCAAGTTCGGATAACGGGATGGCAATACAACCGGTTCTTTGGCCGTATTATCAAAATTATCCTTAAACAGAACCGTCCGTTTCTCGATATCGCGAAGCATCTCCATCGCGATGGGCGACAAACGGGCCTCCGTATACCGCATCGCCGCTGCCGGGTCATCATCCTGTGATCCCCAGTTACCATGACCGTCCACGAGCATATGGCCCATTTTCCATGGCTGAGCCATCCGCACCATGCCCTCATAGATGGAGGAGTCACCATGTGGATGATAATTACCCATTACGTCCCCAACGGTTTTGGCAGACTTGCGGTAAGTCTTGTCAGGCGTATTACCTGAATCGTACATGGCGTACAGAATACGCCGTTGTACTGGCTTCAATCCATCCCGGACGTCCGGAATGGCTCGATCTTGAATAATATATTTGGAGTAGCGACCGAAACGGTCCCCTACGACCTCTTCGAGAAAGGCCGGCATAAATTGTTCTGATGGACTCATTCCAAGCACCTTCTATTCTTCGTACTCTGTAAAGTCGACGTTCTCTACAATCCAGCGTTTCCGCGGATCAACCTTATCACCCATGAGCGTAGATACACGACGTTCTGCTTTTGCTGCATCAACAATCTGTACCTTCAGCATCGCACGAGTTTCCGGATTCATTGTTGTCTCCCACAGTTGATCCGGATTCATCTCACCAAGACCTTTATAACGTTGAAGCTCAACATTATTACCGAATTCCTTCATATAATTCGCCAGTTCTTCATCCGTCCATGCATATCGAACACTCGCGAGCTTACCAGACTTACGAGTAAGTTTGTACAATGGCGGCTGAGCAATATATACTTTGCCTGCATCAATTAAAGGCTTCATATAACGATAAAAGAAGGTCAATAACAGCACCTGAATATGTGCGCCGTCCGTATCCGCATCGGTCATAATGATAATTTTGGAATAATTGCTGTCTTCAACTGCAAATTCGGTTCCTATGCCCGCTCCGATCGCCGCGGTAATGGCGCGGTATTCTTCATTTTTGAGAATGTCCGCCAGCTTTGATTTTTCCGGATTGAGCGGTTTTCCCTTGAGGGGCAGAATAGCCTGAATCTTCGAGTCGCGTCCCTGTTTGGCAGAACCACCTGCGGAATCACCTTCGACAATAAACAACTCATTTCGGGTAAAATCCTTCGATTGCGCCGGCGTCAACTTGCCGTTCAGGTTGGAACTTTCACTGCGTTTCTTGCCTGTACGCATATCATCACGTGCTTTGCGAGCTGCTTCTCTGGCTCTGGAGGCTTGCACCGCTTTGCGAATTAACGTTTGCGCTACCTGCGGGTTTTCTTCCAGGAACCGCTGAATATTCTCGGACACGACCGAATCCACAGCACTCCGCGCGGTTGCGCTCCCAAGCTGATCCTTCGTCTGACCTACGAACTCAACCTCCGACATTTTGACACTGATGACGGCCATCATGCCTTCACGCAGATCATTACCTTCGAGGTTTTTATCTTTTTCCTTAATCATGCTGGTTCGCCGTGCGTAATCATTCATTACACGGGTATACGCAGCCCTGAATCCGGTCTCATGAGTACCGCCACCCCGAGTAGGGATCGAGTTCACGAACGACGCCAGTGTCTCCGTATAACCCGCGTTATACTGGATTGCCACTTCGACTTCAATGTCATCCTTTTCCGCATAGAAGTGAATAACATCATGCAACACATCTTTATTTTCGTTAAGAAAAGCAACAAACTGGCTTGCTCCGCCTTCATACATGTATTCATCCTGATTGCCCGAACGTTCGTCCTTGAGCACAATTTTCAGACCAGAATTCAGAAAAGCAATCTCCTGAAGGCGTTCTGCCAATGTATCATAATTAAATTGAATGCCATTCTGGAACACCCGAATATCCGGTTTGAATGTCACTTTCGTACCTGTCCGATTGGTATTGCCCAACACTTCGAGACCGGAGACCGGTTCACCGACATGTTCAATCCCTTTTTTGTCCTTCCAATACTCGAATCGCTGACGATGAATCTTGCCATCACGGAAAATCTCGACTTCAAGCCACTCGGACAATGCGTTTGTAACTGACGCACCTACACCGTGCAAACCGCCTGATTTTTTGTATCCTGATCCACCGAACTTTCCGCCTGCGTGCAAAATCGTAAACACGACCTGGGGAGTAGGAATCCCTGTTTTATGTATACCTGTCGGAATTCCCCTTCCGTTATCCTGAACCGTAATAGAACCGTCCTTATGCAGCGTGATATCGATTTTGGAGCAGAATTTGGCGAGATGTTCGTCGACAGCGTTGTCGACAATTTCCCATACCAAATGATGTAAACCCGAAGTGCTGGTGCTGCCGATGTACATCCCCGGCCGTTTCCGTACCGCTACCAACCCTTCAAGTACTTGAATGTCGTCCGCGTCGTAGCCTGAAGACCCCTGTCCTCCGCCTGTCGAACCTGCCGACATATCGATTTGCTCGACCATTCATGCTCCCCCTTCTTAACTTGCAACTAAAAAAATGCCTAAAATGCAAACAGATGTTTTCTTATCCTTGTCCATTTTAATTCAAGATATCCCGTTTCGTAAAGACAAGGAATGACACAATGAGTGAAGCAACGCCCCAAACACTAAGCACAATAAGAGAAAAACCTAAATTCATACCCTCGATTGGCGGTAATCCGCCTGACAAATAATCAGGAAGTTCGAGGTTAACCATGAACAGATATTTGGCTGTCTGCCAGGATGCAGCCATACTGGTCAAGATTGTTCCTGCAATCAGAGCGGCCATCATGATAACGATACTTGCAGCTGTACTTCGCACAAGTACGGATACCATAAATGCAAGCATAGCCACAATTACACTCACAAACCAGATCAGTCCTGCCTGCATAAGCATATACAACCACTGGTCTACAGCATGCACTGCCGACATATCGACATCTGTTCCCACAACTTTGAACCCTGTGAAGATTGGCATGTTGAAGCCTTTGTAGCCAAAGACCGCACCCGAGATGACATAACATATAATGTAGGCTGATACCACGATGATCGAAACAAACATAATCAGCGTAATTAATTTGCTCAGAAGCACTTTCCAGCGTCTAACCGGACGCGTTAGAAGCATTTTAATCGTACCTGTGGTACGTTCACCCGAAACAAGATCTGAAGCAATGGCCATGATTAACAGTGGAATAAACAATCCAACTGCATTGTTCATGAACTCCCGTGTGAAGGTAACACCACCCGGTTCTTTGGGGTTGATGTCATTTTCGAGATAATACTGCATCTGCTGGATATACACTGTTCTATACTTCTTGTACTCTTCAGGTACCCGATCACTACCGAGCGAGTTTTGATTGTCTGTGATGGCCTGTTGCAGTTCAAGCCGCCAATCGCCTCCGAATTTGTCACGATTATTCTCCGCAGATTTCATCTGGGCATACGTAAACATCGGTACCAGGATCGCAAGTACAATAAATATAATATAAAGCCGTTTTTTCTTCACCATCTTAATCGTTTCATTCCGGATCAGCGGCATGATATTACTCAATGGATTCACCTTCTGTCATTTTTAAGAATAGTTGTTCAAGCGTAGGCTGAATCCGCTGTACCCCTTCAACTTGTACACCAGCTTGAACCATCTGTTGTACCATATCAGGAATTCGATCTTCATGCATCTCGGCAACCACAGCGTTGGGACCAAGACCCGCAACAATCGTATCATCCATTACATCCGCAGGTCGACTTACCAGAGCAATCCCTGCATCCAGTAACATCTTTTTGCCTTGCTCCAGTGGGGAAACATGCCATATCGCCAACTTGGAATGATCTTCAATCAGTTCGCTTACGCCTCCAACGGCAAGCACACGTCCCGCACTGATAATCGCTACTCTGTCACAGAGAAGCTGGATCTCACTTAACAAGTGACTGCTGACAAATACAGCCATCCCTTCACTCGCAAGTTGTTTAATAAAGACACGAAGTTCCTTAATTCCTTTTGGATCAAGGCCATTCGTCGGTTCATCCAGAATGAGCAGACGAGGCCGCCCAAGTAACGCTTGTGCAATACCGAGCCGCTGACGCATACCAAGTGAGTATGTTCTGACTTTATCGTGAATACGCTGATCCAATCGTACAATATCCACAACTTCCTGGATACGATCATTATCCACTCCTGGTTGCATGCGGGCAAAATGTTCCAGGTTCTCCCATCCGGTCAGATAGGTATATACCTCGGGATTTTCAACAATGGAGCCTACATACTTCAAAGCACGCTCAGGGTCCCGATTCACATCATAACCACAGACTTTAATTTTCCCTTCTGTCGGTTTGATCAGATCCACCAGCATCCGTATCGTTGTTGTTTTCCCAGCACCGTTGGGACCGAGAAATCCGAAGATCTCACCAGGTTTTACGTCAAATGTAACGTCTTTAATGATCCACTTGCGCCCGATCCGCTTCTTCAGATGCTGTACAGACAGGACGGAATCATACTGCTGCTCTGCCATTTAATTTCCGCTCCCTTCTGCCGGTGTATCCGCCTGGAATTCCTGTGCAATCCGAACTGCAATTTGCTCATAACCTTGGCCGTTTGGATGAAAATGATCTGACGAGAGATACTCCCCCAGATGATTTTCAAATAAATCGAATGTAGGGACAAGTGTCATCTTATCCTCATTGTTCAAAATAGCCAGTGCAGCATCGTTCCAAGCAGCAACAACTGCATTACCTGGCTTCTCCAATTCCTTCACATCACCAAATGGATTGTACAACCCTATGTACGCAATCTGTGCATCGGGATTGATTTCTTTTACTTTCTTCAATATCTCTTGAAGGCGTTTGGACGTTTCCGGTAAAGCTGCTGCCAGCTGCTCTGCTGTTGGCGGATCTTCCCCCTGTAGAACTTGCCCTCCCTGGAACAGATCATTCGCGCCGATCGAGAGCAAAATAAAATTGGACTGCTGTAGGACATAACGTACGCCTTGCTCATCGAGTTTTTCCAATAAAGCATCCGTTCTCAAACCGTTCACACCCAGATTGTTAAGAACCTGAACGTCATATCCTTTATCTTTAAGCAGGTTCCCTGCACGTCTCACAAAACCGAGTCCCTCATCATCCCCCGTACCTCTTGCCAGGGAATCGCCAATGACGGCCATCCGAATCTTGCCATCTTCCACTACAGCGGGTTCTCCTTCCTTATCCTTGGATGGAGCAGTTGCCTCCTGGCCTGTAGTTAACGCTGAATCTCCCTCGGGGAAAATCACGTCTTTTATAGCGTATCCAAATCCAAATAACAACAACAAGGTTGCCAAGATGGATACTGTACTGACGGTTCTCCAGATCCATGGTGCTGAATCAAGGCTTTTTTTCTTTTTCATCATCACATCTCCGCTCATGTACACCAATCCGGGTGCTTAATAATTTATAATGACTTTACATCAAGGCGTGTCTAAAAATCCGCTTCCTTCGGAGTTTTCAGACACGCCCTGATGATGCTATTCCTAAATAACATAAATGTTCTGTCGTTAATTTGCAAATTTTGCCGCTACATTCGCAGAATTCATTTTCTATATGTCATTTAACGGAAAAAAGGTTATGCCATACACAGATTTCAACTGTGCTGGCATAACCTTGTGGAAAAGAAAGTTCATACTTTCTTCATTATAATTGCTTATTTACCGATAAACTCTTGAGCCCAGTATCCGTTGTAGAACCCTACACCGATATGGGTAAAGTTTTTGCTCAGGATATTGGCACGGTGTCCTGCACTATTCATCCAGGCTGTTACAACTTCCTGAGGTGTTTTTTGTCCTTTGGCAATGTTCTCACCTGCATAGCTGTAAGTTACTCCGAACTGTTTCATCATATCAAACGGAGAACCATACGTAGGTGACTGGTGATCAAAATAGTTATTGTTGCTCATATCTTTTACTTTGGCTACAGCTACTTTGTCCAGAAGAGCATCTGAAGTCAGAGCGTTCAGACCTGCTTTCGCACGCTCAGCGTTCACAAGTTTTACAACTTGAGTAGCAAAGTCAGATTGTGTGCTCTCGCTACCATTATTACTTGTATTGTTACCTGTATTTCCCGTATTTGAAGGATCTTTAGCCGGTGTAGTTTCCGGTTTTTCTTGAACTGGTTGTGTTGGTTTAGTCGGTTGCTCAGGCTTAGTTGTAGGCTCAGCAGGTTTTGTTGTTGGTTGAGTTGGTTTTGTTGTCGGCTCAGCAGGTTTCGTCGTTTGATCAGGCTGCGTAGCAGGCTTCTCTACGATTTGCCCCTCGGATACAGTATATCCGTTTTGTTTGAGCCATTTCTCCAGATATGCTTTTAGGCTGTCTGTACTAGTAATTTTGTAAGTGGTGACAGTCTTATATGTTGAATCTGCAGCAGACGCGGAAGCAGGAAGCATTACACCTACGGCCAGTACGGCTGTCAGACTACTCGTTACGACAGTTTTCATCCATTTCTTTTTCAAATTCATTCATCTCCTTAAGATTAGTTATTACAACTTTGTAATTAATACTCTAGCAGTATATCAATTCAACAGGAGATTGTGAACCTATAAAATATGGAAAAGTAACTTTTTTGTCATTTTCTAGATTGTTTCAGATCATACTGAGAGCGTGCCCTGCCTGCCTCTATCCCTGCCTATAAAAGCATAAAAAAAAGACATTCAGACTAAAAATATTAGTCGAATGCCGCTTCACCATCTATTTATCAGTCACTACATCAGAACGTGCAGATCCGGATATCATGAGAATTTCCATGCAATAGAAGAAACTTATTTTATACTATAGAAGAACTTTACTGAACCGATAACCTCTCTTCTGAAAACCAATGTGCTCATAAAAAGAGTACGTTGTTGAAGTTACTTCACGGTTCGCACCTGTGACAAACAGTTGTTTACCACCTTGCTGTCTGCCCCAATCTTCGGCACGAGCCATCAGACGACGGCCAATACCACCACCACGATGTTCTTGACCTACAATCAGGGAAGTAATTTGTGCGGCAGGTTCTGGATAGGCATGACTTTGCACACATTGCAAGCCAATCACACCAATAATTTGTTCATCCACTTCGGCAACAAGCATGCATGCGTTTGGATTGGTTTCCAAACATTCAATGCGTTCTTTCATGACATTGGCTGTTGTCGGATAGCTGACCTCTCGCATCAGTCCCGTTACCGCTTCAGCATCTCGCAGTTCACACTCTCGGATCATCAGTACAGGGGCCTCAACATTATTGGACATGATTTACCTCCACTTTCAGCATATTAGCGGCTTGCACCGCTGTTTTACGAGCTTCTTCCACATCTTGGCCAGCACTTAGCGCTACAGCCATTCGGCGTCCTACTTTGGTCTCAGGTTTGCCAAATACACGAATCTGAGTACGAGGAAGAGCCAACGCTTCTTCAATCCCGCCTACAGTAAAGTCAGATGTTTCATCATTAGCCTTCAGCGTCGCTGAAGCTCCCGGTGTCAACAGATGTACACCTGTAACCGGAAAACCAAGAATTGCACGTACATGCAGCGCAAACTCGGAACTGTCTTGCGTCACCATTGTAACCATACCTGTGTCGTGCGGACGAGGAGATACCTCGCTGAACACAACACCATCCGATGTTAGGAATAATTCCACTCCAAACAGTCCATAGCCGCCAAGTTCATCCGTAACGGATTTGGCAATATGACAAGCCTGCTCCAATTGCTCAGGAGTCATCGCATGAGGCTGCCACGATTCGACATAATCCCCATCTTTTTGAATGTGGCCAATCGGAGGACAGAATACGGTGCCTGATACAGACCTAACGGTAA
>Ga0209437_100307_pt1 | contig 66935 bp, 63 predicted proteins | sample AraplaL_Cvi_mTSA_FD_184266 | JGI IMG/M metagenome (GOLD analysis project Ga0209437, IMG submission 184266) | Arabidopsis root microbial communities from the University of North Carolina, USA - plate scrape CL_Cvi_mTSA (SPAdes) (version 2) | ecosystem: Host-associated > Plants > Roots > Endosphere...
AGGAAGAAGCGGTTGAAGAACTCGAAATCGACTACGGCGGCGACAGCGTCGACATCGGTTTCAACGTCACCTACCTGCTCGACGTGTTGAACAACCTCAAGGGTGACTTCGTCAACATCGCCCTGGGCGACGCCAACTCCTCCGCATTGATCACCATTCCCGACAATGCCGATTTCAAATACGTCGTCATGCCGATGCGCATTTGATTTCAGTCAGCCGTAACAAGACGAGGGGCCGTGCATAGACGGCCCTTCGCCACTTTCAGGAATTCGGTTTCGCTCTTTGTCCGGCCCCGATTCCCGCAGTTTCAGCTGCTTTTTCAGCTGCGTTTCAGCCGTATTTACGCTGATCCTTCAGTTGATCCTCAGCTTGGTTTCATCGCAGTTCCCGTGTTCTTTCTTAGTAGTCAGTCAGGCAGTTCCGTTAGTTTTTTCAGAAGGTAGCCATGTCCCAATCGTCCCAAGCGCCAGCAGACAACACCGATCAACCGCAACAAAATCAATATGGAGCCTCCTCCATCCAGATTCTGGAAGGTTTGGAAGCCGTCCGCAAGCGCCCCGGCATGTACATCGGCGACACCTCTGACGGCACCGGCCTGCACCACCTCGTGTTCGAAGTCCTGGATAACTCCATCGACGAATCGCTCGCCGGCCATTGCACCGAGATCCACGTCACCATCCACTCCGACAACTCGATCTCCATCACCGACAACGGCCGCGGCATCCCGACCGGCATCAAGATGGACGACAAGCACGATCCCAAGCGCTCCGCCGCCGAGATCGTCATGACCGAGCTGCACGCCGGCGGCAAGTTCGACCAGAACTCCTACAAGGTCTCCGGCGGCCTGCACGGCGTCGGCGTGTCCTGCGTCAACGGCCTGTCCAAACTGCTGCGCCTGACCATCCGCCGCGACGGCAAGATGTACGGCATGGAATTCGTGCGCGGTATCCCGCAAGACCGCCAGATCGAAACCATCGACGGCGTGCAAGTCTCGCCGATCAAGGTACTTGGCGACACCGACAAGCGCGGCACCGAAGTCCACTTCTGGGCCGACGAAGAAATCTTTACCCACGTTGAATTCCACTACGAAATCCTGGCCAAGCGCATCCGCGAACTGTCCTTCCTCAACAACGGCGTGCACATCCGCCTGACCGACCAGCGCACCGGCAAGGAAGAAGACTTCGCCTTCGAAGGCGGCACCCGCGGTTTCGTTGAATACATCAACAAGAACAAGAGCATCCTCAACCCGACCATCTTCCAGGCCACCGGCGAGCGCATGTCGGACCAGAACACCAACATCAGCGTCGACGTCTCCATGCAATGGAATGATGCCTACAACGAACAGGTGCTCTGCTTCACCAACAACATCCCGCAACGCGACGGCGGCACCCACCTGACCGGCCTGCGCGCCGCGATGACCCGCGTCATCAACAAATACATCGAAGAAAACGACTTCGCCAAGAAGGCCAAGGTCGAAGTCTCCGGCGACGACATGCGCGAAGGCCTCACCTGCGTGCTCTCCGTCAAAGTCCCCGAGCCGAAGTTCAGCTCGCAGACCAAGGACAAGCTGGTCTCAAGCGAAGTGCGCGGCCCGGTCGAAGAAATCGTCGCCAAGACCCTCACCGACTTCCTGCAAGAGCGCCCGAACGACGCCAAGATCATCTGCGGCAAGATCGTCGAAGCAGCCCGTGCGCGCGAAGCAGCCCGCAAGGCGCGCGAACTGACGCGCCGCAAAGGCGTCATGGACGGCCTCGGCCTCTCCGCCAAACTGGCCGACTGCCAGGAAAAGGATCCGGCGCTGTGCGAACTCTACATCGTCGAGGGTGACTCCGCGGGCGGCTCGGCCAAGCAAGGTCGCGACCGTAAATTCCAGGCCATCCTGCCGCTGCGCGGCAAGGTCCTCAACGTCGAAAAAGCCCGCTTCGAAAAGATGCTCTCCTCCGAGCAGATCACGACCCTGATCGCCACCCTCGGCACCAGCATCGGCCCGGACGAATTCAACGCCGACAAGCTGCGCTACCACCGCATCATCATCATGACCGATGCGGACGTCGACGGCGCCCACATCCGCACGCTGCTGCTCACGCTGTTCTATCGCCAGATGCCGCAACTGGTCGAACGCGGCCACATCTACATCGCCCAGCCGCCGCTCTACAAGGTCAAAGCCGGCAAGGACGAGCGCTATCTCAAGGATGACGTCGAAGAAGCGCACTACATGATGCAGATCGCGTTGAACGATGCAGAGCTCGTCCCAAGCGAAGGCGCAGCCCCAATCAGCGGCGCCCCGCTGACCGAACTGGTCCGTCAGTACAACACCGCCAACGCCATCATCATGCGCCTGACGCGCATGATCGACGCCACCGCGCTGTCGGCCATCATGACCGGCGTCACGCTGCAACTGAACACCGCAGCAGAAGCCGAGCAATCCGCCGCCAGACTGAAGGCAGCCATCAACGAACCGGGCATCGACGTCATCGTCCGCTCCGACGAGCTGACCGACAAGCACATCCTGCGCATCCAGCGCATGTACCACGGCAACATCAAGGTCACCGCCATCGACACCGACTTCGTCAACGGCCCCGACTACCAGGTGCTGGCCAACGCAGCGGCAACCTTCCGCGGTCTCATCGGACGCGGCGCACTGATCCGCCGCGGCACCGGCGACAAGATCAAGGAAAGCGCCATCAACGACTTCCACCAGGCCATGGCATGGCTGCGCGAAGAAGCCGAACGCGGCGTCAGCAAGCAGCGCTACAAAGGTCTGGGTGAAATGAATCCGGAACAGCTGTGGGAAACCACCATGGACCCAACCGTCCGCCGCCTGCTCAAAGTGCAAATCGAAGACGCGATCGCCGCGGATCAGATTTTCATGACGCTGATGGGGGATGACGTGGAACCGCGCAGGGCGTTTATTGAGTTGAATGCGCTGCAGGCTGGGAATATTGATGTTTGATTCCCTACTGCGAACCATCGTTCGTTAATACAAACAGAGCCAACCGAATCGGTTGGCTTTTTTACGGATACGACACCTATAGCCCTTAGATAAATATTAGATACTTGGTTATTCGACAATGTGACTGGCTCTAAAAGAACTGTATATATTCACATATAAAGTGACAAACCGACTGGTAAGAGTTAACAAATTTTGTTAACATCAGAGCGTGATTAACGCCGCCAGATGTGAGCAATAGATGACAGCAAAAAACTGGGCAGCCGGTCAGGCAATCAAAGCCCGCCGCAAGTCTCTCGAACTCTCATTGGAAGAGGTAGGTTTAACTTTGGGAGTCTCGAAAGCTTTCATGAGCTACGTAGAGTCGGATGAAAGATCCCTTACGGAGCCGCAAGCGCAAAAACTTTCAACGATTATAGGAATACCTTCAGATCTTCTTTTATTAAGTTCAGGGCGTCTTCCAAACGATGTTCGTGAAATTGTAAATACAGATGCAGCGACAGTAACTGCAACAATGCGCCAAAAAACAGGACAACACGCGGTGACCTATCCGAAGTCGTTGTCAACTCCGCTACCGGCAATTTCTCCCAGACGAGGTTCATTGTCGCCCGTGAATATTCCCGAGCGGATCACCGTAACCAAAACGAAGTCCTCATATAGAGCCCATAGCTATCATACGAAAGTACCTCCAGAGGCAATCACACCATTCATTGAGGCTCTTAGCCAGCCAGGAGATGTGGTTCTAGATCTGTTTTCGGGATCTGGAATGACGGGGGTTGCAGCCCTTGCGTCTGGCAGAAATGTGATCTTGTCAGACCTTTCGCCGGCGGCTGTTCATATCTCGCGAAATTACAATACTCCGTGTTCACCGGAGGAATTTCAATCTGCTCTCGATCTCGTAGAAGATGTCGTCGCGCCGACGATGCGTTGGCTTTATCAACCAATGAAGCAGGCAGGTCAAACTGTCGAATATACGACTTGGAGTGATGTGTTCCAATGTTCTAAATGCTCGGAAAGCATACTTTATTGGGACGTTGTAAAAACCGCTGGAGCTACAGATGCGAAGGGCTTAACGTGCCCACATTGTCTCTCCTATGTGCGCAAAGCAGATCTAAGGTGGCTTGGTGAAAAACCCGTGCAGTCACATATCTCAGAAGGTAGCACGCGCATAAAATCCCACGATCCAACCGACGATGAATTGGCCTTGGTTAAAGAGTCGGATGAGACACCTATTCCATATTGGATACCGAACGTTCCGTTCGGCTCTGAGCGAGAAATGTGGCGCGCCTCTCATCTCGCAATGGGAATTACAGAGGTAAGTCTTTTCTTTACGCGACGCAATCTGCATGCATTAGCAGCCCTTCGTCACGCCATCATTTCAGTTTCGGAAGGACGTATTCGCGAAGCTCTAATGTTTGCATTTACTGCCTGTGTGAATCGCGCATCACGACGATATCAGTGGAACGCTAAGCGTCCTACTAATGTCATGACAGGAACTTTATACATTTCTTCGCTACGCTATGAATGGAATGTTTGGAGTCTATTTCGTCGCAAAGCTGCAGATGTAAAACGTTACTTCATCAGTTTTCCAAAAACTACAACTACGGCGCAGGTTATGAACCGCTCCGCGACTGATCTTTCTTGCATTCCAGATGCTTCGATACCAATGGTATTCATGGACCCGCCCTTTGGGTCGAATATTTTTTATGCGGATAGTTCTATTCTTTGGGAGGCATGGTTAGGGGCGCTTACAGATAACACTGAAGAGATCGTTGTTAATAAAAGCCGTGGCCGCGTCGGCGGAGGTAAGACATTAGACGACTACGGCACTTTGATGGCCAAGGCTTTCTCCGAGGTTGGGAGAGTTTTGGCACCCGGTGGGTATGCTGTGCTAGCGTTTTCAAACTCTGATGATCGGGTATGGTTAGAAATTCAGAAAGCCATTGCAGCTGTGGGACTTGAGACGGTGACTGTTCATATTCTTGATAAAGGGCAGCCATCTATAAAAGGTGTGAAAGGTGTGACAGGGAAAGAGGTTGTTACTACCTTTGATCTTCTAATCACGATGAAACATCGAGAGGGTGCAATATCAGCATTCGACTACACGCGAGTTGCATCTGTTGAGATCGTCGATAACGCCGTTCTCGCTTGCTTAAAATCGCAACCTGCTCGAACCGATGAGATTTACTCGACTGTAATCCAAGTCCTTTTGAACAAAAACCAAAGCCTGTCTGGGATCACCATGCCCTCAATTGCGATTAGAGCCGCTTCGCTTGGAGCCGTTGAGTCCAATGGAGTCTGGTCGCTTCGCAAAGAAAAAGAATCAAGGAATTCGAATGTCAAACTACGTAAAGAGTACTCGTTATCATGAAGGATAAAGTTCAAACCAATCGTGATGTCGTATCGAGTTATCTTGCTAAGAGCGATGCTTTCCCGCCACCGTCGTTGTCTCAAACGCCATCTAAAGCACTAGAAAATGTGTCTATTCCTGGAGGACGGAATAGCGCACTTTACACGGCACATAGTTATCACACGAAAGTTCCACCTGAGGCGATAGCGCCGTTCATTAAACACTTTACTCAGCCAGGGGATTTAGTGCTCGATCCATTTTGTGGATCAGGTATGACAGGGGTCGCCGCGGCAATGGCGGGAAGAAATTCCATTCTGAATGATCTTTCGCCAGCGGCGGCGCATTTATCTTGGAATCATACTCACGGTTGTGACCCCGACTCATTGGGTCTGGCATTCAAAGAGATCGAAAAAAAAGTAGAAGCTACCATTACCGATCTTTACTCAACGAAAGATCCAGATGGCAATCAAGGTCGCATCTACTGGACAATGTGGAGTACGCAGCATAAATGCCTTGAATGCAAAAAGAAATTTTCTATGTGGGATGCAGTCGATCGCGAAAGCGGTCGAGTGGGAACAACGATTATGTGTCCGCATTGCAACTCCGTCCTTAAGCGCAAAGACCTAGCGGCACTTGGATCTATTCCCGTTTGGATTTCCTACAAAACTAAAAACGGCCTTCGTCTTGAAAAACCTGCTGATAAAGCAGATGTTGCTAAAGCGCGGGCTTTCAAACGAACAGATATTCAAGAGTGGTATCCCACGGTCTCGCTAGGGCCAGACCGAGAGATGTATATACGTTGCGCACTGCATCTTAAAGGCATAAAAGAAATCGCTGATTTTTACACGGCCAGAAATCTGAAAGCGTTGGCTGTAATTTGGTCTGCGATCGAAGAGCTTTCCGACCAGAGATTGAAAGCAGCATTGATGTTTGCCTTCACTAATACTGCCTGGCACGGAACCAGGATGAGGCGATTCAACGCTCGTGGTGGGCAACGACCATTGACCGGAACTCTATATATTCCGCAGCTTTCCTCAGAAGTAAATGTACTGGAAGTGATGCGAAACAAGATCGCCCAATTAAAACGTTACTATCATGCGTACACTCCCAAGACTCTGCAAGCACCGTTTATCACCAATGAGAGTGCTACCGAATTAACGGGAATTGCCGATGAAAGCATTGACTATGTTTTTACAGATCCACCGTTTGGATCGAACCTATTCTATGCGGACTGTAATCTCATATGGGAGTCTTGGTTAGGTAGAATAACTGCTACCGCTAAGGAGGCTGTTGTAAACAGTTCGCTCGGAGTTGCTGCCGGAGGCAAGACCTTAGAAAACTACGAACAGCTAATGACTCAATCGCTGCAGCAAATTTCCAGAGTCCTGAAGCCAGGTGGCTGGGCGACGATTGTCTTTCACAACACGGATGGTGAGATTTGGACTGCTCTACACAATGCCGCAATCAATGCTGGATTTGAGTTTCACGAAGCAGCATCATTAGATAGAAAACAGCAAAGTCACAAAGGATACAAGGGACGGAGTGGTGAAGAAGATGTAGCCCATTTCGACGTCGTGATGAATCTAAGAAAGCCAATCCAAGTTTCGAAAGCTAAGCGCGTGACCAATAAAAAAGAAGTTGTCCCTAGTCTTAGTGAGTTGGTAAATGCGGTCTCCGAAAATTTAGAAGTTCGAAACCGAGGTGTACAAGGTATACACGCCGAAGTCGTTAGGCGACTAGTTTCGTCCGGTGAAAGTATATTTTTTGACTTTGCTGACGTTCGCAAAATTTTGGAAAATAACTAATTCTTGAAGATATGCCGTTCATAGCGAAAGCAGTTTGGTAACGAGAACAGATAGGGCGCTTGGCAAGACGTCGGCGTCCGGGTTTGCGGGAATAGCTCCGACACCATCGAATTTGGTAACCGTCTCTATGTTTCGGCAAAACACCCCCCGATATTCGTAGAATCCGAATTCTGACCCTGGATACACGACGAAGGCAGCCTCTACCTGACGGATTGCATCACGATAGGTATGCATTTTGTAGAGGTCAGTACGCAAAAAAGTGGACTCATCATCAGAAGTGTCGTCTTGCAGATCTTTCCACTTCAATCGATACTTCGCATCAAAAATATACTTTTTACCGCTGATTTCTAGAACGACGTCCGGTCGCAAGGGTGTTGAATATGCATTTCCTCGCCCTCGTGTGAACGAAGGATTAAAGCTGAGACTGACTAGTTCGCTGATCCTCACGGACAACCCACGGTCCATCGATTCACCCAAGTCGCTCACCTTTACATTGATAGCACCTTTAGCGTTAGCATTTAAAGCATTGAAGATAACCTCAAGTATCTTGAGAAATACCCAATATTCGTAAAGCTGTGCGATGTCTCGCCCTTGAAGAAATCTTTCTACATTAGCCTCGTTTGTCGGCAACGATAAATAACTACGGAAATTTTGCCAAAGACTCCAGATCTCTCGATATCCTTCGGATTTAATCATCACCTGTGTAGGACTAGGTAAAGATGACAATGGCTTCACTTCTGCTAAATACCGGGCACTTGCGGCTATCTCAAGATCTGTTGCCATCGCGCGGCAATCCGTTCGCATTTGAGCATGAATTCCCTGATGGTCGAGAAACTTATAGACAACGGCTAGCGATTGTTCAATAAAATGTTTTACAAAGCGATTCTCTACTGTGTCATAAGAGAATTTTCTAGCCGCCTCGGAGACTTGCAAAGGAAAATGTCGACGAGGAGGAGTACCAAATTCCAAAGCCGCAGCAATTGCATTTGTACATAGGGATGACTCCAGCGGGACGACGGCCAAACGCCCTGTGCGCGTGAAAATCTCGCGAATGGAATGTTCGTCCAATCGACGGGCCCGCTCAATTCCAACTAGCGGCCGTTCTGCTACAAAGTGCTGTGTCGGGCCATTTTCAATCGCATGCAGATGATCTTGCATACGAGTCCCCACTTTATTCCGCAGTAGCACTTGCCTCAAAAATTGCAATTGATGGTATGGGATCGGAACTTTAGAAGTGCGTACTGGCATCGCACCATGAGAGGTCGGCGCACGCCAACCAAAAATCAAGCCCGCGGACAATGTAGAGACTTCTTCGAGTAACCGAGATAAGCCATCGGGCCCAAGTTTTGTAGAGAGAACTCTCAGAGTTACACCACCTACGAAAGCAGTGCCGACATAGTTTCGAAAGCAGAGAATTCCGGAAGTAGTTGTAATCGGGTCGTAGCCGATCTCAGACATCTTTGTTATGTCAGACAATTTGGGCGCGGAGGAAAACTCAAGAACATACTCGACATTTTCAAGTATTGAAATTGTCTCTCCTGCGACGGCACTTTCTGGGGTGCCACCTTTCTTCGCCCAATAAGTGAAGGAAAATTTACTCACTTGAAAAATGTCACAAAACCAAAATCGCGTAGACGACTTAACATTTCTCTCGCTCTCACATACGACTTTTTAAGCTTTGGATCTGTTTCGAATTCCACTGCGTCTAAGTTGAACGGCTCTGCTGGAATCTTCAGTTCGTGGCAGTAATAAATCAACGCACAGAGGGAGGCCTCAATTCGCGCTCTATTACCTTGAATTCGAGGAAGTATTTTTTGCAAGACTGCGCCATCCAGTGCCCGTATGAAATCCACGTCGGCGGGATCTTCTGGAAGAATGTTGTCGTACACACGAATGAATCGAGCTATCTCTGCTGCGGAACGATACCCGAAATGAAGCTGCGCGCCAGTCAGTATTTTGTTCAAAGATACGAGATGGTCATGAGTAGATTGAGGCAGCGAAGTAAATGATTCGATGGTCGGTAATTCAAATGAAGGCAATCTATAAGGAAAGCGGAAGTTTTTCACCTCATGCTCGCCAATTCCATTGCGAAGCAAATCTAAATCTACGTCATTAAATTCTATTACCATCGATCGGTCTAGAACTTTTGGACTAAACGCATAGGTAGTCTCATCAATATTGACCGTGCCCGTTACCACTAAATTGGTGGGAATTTCTAATGTATTGGGTACATGAACATCCTGAGCTATGCCGTCGTTCCCAATCAAGCTTGTCATAGCAGATGCATGTCTGTGAAGAGGGATGGGCTGTTGGCTTACTGTTTGGTCTTCCCTATATCTACGGCTTTCCGAGCACGCTAGCCAATCACTAAAATAATGTTCGACCCTAGCAAGATTCATTTCATCGAGTAACATAAAATATCGAGGAGCGTCTGCAGGAGTAAATGTTTCAGTGAGGGTTCGATTGGCACGTAGCATCAAATCAAATGCCTGTGTTGACTCATAACGGCCAGTCAAAGGATTTACAAAGCCCAATATAGATTGATTGTCGATCCAATCTGGTCGAACTGGTACAAGAGAAAATCGAGAATGATCGACCGCTAGTGCCGTTCCACCATTGCCTTCAAACACAAATTTATCGCTGGAGATAGGTGACGCATTCTTCAGAACTTGGCCGCTCGATGTGAGGGAATAAAATTCGGCAACAAGTTCAGCAATCTTGGATTTTCCAGTACCACTAACTCCTGCCAAGATGACAAAAGGTTTCGTAACAATGGACGCGACATATCGTGCCAAAATGTCAGGCTCAAAATAAAATCCTTGCGCCCTACAGTATTCAAGAAGTGACAATTGGTCGGTTTGGGGTTCGACGTTGTTTTGATTGATGTCCATTTGTCCCTTTAAAAACGCGCCATGATCTTGTAAATAACTCGGCAGAAATTTTGGAGTTAAGGTCACAATCCCAGCTTCGCCAAAAGCCGCTTTTTTTGTCAAATAGTGCATGCCTTCTTTTTGAGCGGCTTCGATATCGCCAGTCTTAACTTGTACAGATGGAGAGCCATCACCTTTCTCCATACGTTTTTCCAACCAGCGACGATCATATGCAACTAACACGTCCTTTGCGGGCGAGTAACCCATTAGAAGATCAATTGAACCACTATGATCCAATCCAGCGCTGGCGTCTGGAGTATTGGTAATTTGAATCCTGAATTCATCAGCTGCCCGCACCGTGGGGCCACCCCCTCCGTGTGTGACTTCATATACCCATAAACGGAATCGCCTCACATTTTGGTGGCTATCTTTCCATTCAAGGCGAATAGGATTTGTGGGCGAGCTTGATTGCTCTGTGCAAATAAAACCTGCTGCATCAAATCCGCTTAGCATGCGGCGGATGTCATTCAACGTGAGCGCCATGAGAGTATCTAAAAAATTGGAGTTATTATTCGTAGAATACATCATGACACAAAGCAATTATTACGAATATTTTTTCATTTTAAACGGTTGTGTAGATGGCTTTGAAGTCGTGAATTCCAGTCATACCAGTTAAAAGCACACTAAGGAAAAGCCGCCATGCCCACAGGAACCGTAGAACTCCACCGCATCCTCCGCACCACCCCCGACAAAATCTACCGCGCCTTCACCGACGCAGCCGCCCTCGCCAAGTGGCTCCCACCCTACGGCTTCACTTGCACGGTGGAGCATCTGGAAGCCAAAGTCGGTGGTACCTTCCGCATGTCGTTTTCGAATTTCACCAGCGGCAACGGCCACTCTTTCGGTGGTAAATACAAGGAGCTGGTGCCGGGTGCATTGATTCGCTACACCGACAAGTTTGACGATCCGAATCTGCCTGGCGAAATGCAGGTGACGGTGAAGTTGACGCCGGTGCTGACCGGCACGGAAGTGCGCATTACGCAGGCGGGGATTCCGGAAGTCATTCCGGTGGAGATGTGCTATCTCGGTTGGCAGGAGTCGCTGCTGCAACTGGCCAATCTTGTCGAGCCGAATATTCCCGGCTAGCGATACTTTCTTGACCAGCGGAAGCGGACTACCGTTCTCGTCAGTACGGGTGGCAGCTCCATCGCTTCCTTGGTGGCCTCGCGCAACAGCCTGACCGTCTCCATATAGGTCTCACGGGATGCTGCCGTGGAGACGGCGGGCAGGCTCAGTTCAAGCAAAGCGCAGGCATGGATTGCGTTGTCCTCACCTCGGATCGAATCCTTGCGCACGATGACTTCCAATCGGAAGTCTGTTGCGGCCGCGAACGCATCCAGCTTCTGTTTCAACTCAAATCTCTCGGTGATGCGTCGTGCCGCCTCCGCAGCCTGCACAACAAGAAAATCATCGAGCTCCGCGACATGTTTCCAGGCATTGATGAAGAACTGGGTCTGCTTGTTCATTGTGACCTAACGAATATTTGAAACGTGATCCTGCTTGGAACGAAAGGGCAAAAAGCGAATGTAAATACTAAGTAACTCTTAGTACATGGTCAAGCCATTATTAAGAAACTCTTAGTATGAAAGCATCCAGCAAACAAGCATCGATCTTCCCCGCGCGCCTGAAAGAGGCGAGGAAGCGCGCCGAACTATCGCAGTTTCAATTGGGAGTATTGGCCGGTATCGATGAGTTCACCGCCAGCGCAAGAATGAATCAGTACGAGCGTGGGGTGCACGAGCCGGACTTTGGTACGGTGCTGCGCCTGGCCGAGGCGCTTGGTGTGCCGGTGAGTTTCTTGTTCGAGCCGAACAACCGGCTGGCCGAGTTGATTCTGTTGGCGGGGCAGCTTGAGTCGAAGGAGCTTACGCAATTGATCGCTGGACTCAAGCGCGCCCAGGGCTAAACTCAGTCACCCAGATCAATAATCTCGCGCGCCGCTATCCCCTCCGGCGTCTCGTAGAAACTCGCAACCCAAACCTGCCCGCCCTCCTCCGCAAAACCCGCCAGCACCTCGCTCACAAAATTGATCGACCCCTTGTCCAGACTGGCAAACGGATCATCCAGCAAATTCACCGCCGCACCCGCGGCAAACGCCCCTGCCAGATACACCTTGCGCTTGCTGCCGGTCGACAGCATGAAGAGCTTCTTCTCCGCGTGCGGCGTCAGCGACAGGCCTTCCATTAATTCCGGCAGCGCGTCGTCGTCGAAGCCGGGGAATCTCGCCTTCACCGTCGCAAAATATTCCGGCACGCTCAGTTGGTCGAAGGCTTCCGTGCGCGGGTCGACGTAGTAGACCTGCTGCTTGTATTGCGAGGGCTGTTCATCCAGGCGGATGCCGTTGATGGACGGTTGACCGCTGCTTGCCTTGAGCTCGCCGGCCAGCAGGCGGATCAGGCTGGTCTTGCCGCGACCGTCGCCGCCGCGGATCACGGTGACGCCGGCGGGTAGCGCCAGCGCGAGAGGCTTGATCACTTCATGGTCGGGGTAGCTGAAGCTCAGGTCGGTGGCTTGCAGGATGGTCGGGCTGGTCATCGGATTCGGAGGATTCTGTGGCTGCGGTTGGTTGATGGTGGCGTCATGTATTGATGCACTGACGCGAGAGGCGATTGTAAATCACCTGCGCCAGCTGAATCAGTGCAGCCGCTCCACCGGCGCCTTCGCGTCGCGCAGCGTAATCGTGATCTCCCCATTGCGCTCCAGCACCGCGCGCGCCACCTGCTCGAGCGTGGCGTCGTCGGACTTCTTGCGCAGGGCAACGTCCAGGTCGCGGTCGCTGATCAGGCCGGCGCGCATCTGGTGCGGGTCTTTGCGGCCGTCCTTGACGAGCAGGCGTTCGGTGCCGCTGATGAGGTCGTCGAGCCAGGCCCAGCGCGTGACCAGCACGCCGATCAGGCGGTGCAGCAGCACCAGCACGGCGCCGGCGGCGAGCGTGGGCGGCAGCGGTGAGGCGCCGACGATGGCGCGGCTCAGGATCGCGCCCAGCAAGACCGTGATGCACAGGTCGAAGGCGCTGCGCTGGCCGAACGAGCGGCGCCCGGCGATGCGCAGGAAGATCAGCGTGAAGCAGAACACGATCAGCGCCCGGATCGCCATGGCGGCGGCGCTGAGATCGTTGGAGGCTTCGATGAGTTGGCGGATGTCTTGCATGCGGGTTCCTGGGATGTACTGAATACTAATGATGGAGGCGGCGGTGCGCGAGCCGCCATTGTGCATGAGCTGCCGTGGTGCGCGCCAGTGTCGGGGCGCGGCGCAGGTGTTTAAAGTGTTGTCACCAAGGCAATGCCGAAACGGCATGGGACATTCCCATGCCGTATTTGTATAGTGTCATGCCGGAAAGTATGCGGCCCCGCAAGGCCCGCACTCCGCCCGCACGACATCTCCAACTACCTGCACAACCAGCAAAAAGAGCGCGAACAAATGGAAATCAAATGGGTGGAAGACTTCCTGTCGGTGGTCGAGACGCTGAACTTCAGCCGCTCGGCCAAGCTGCGCAACGTCACGCAGCCGGCCTTCGGTCGCCGCATCCGCTCGCTGGAGGCCTGGCTCGGCGCCGAGCTGTTCGACCGCTCCACCTACCCTTGCGCGCTGACCTCGGCGGGTGAGTCTTTCGTGCCGATCGCGCGCGAGATGCTCAACCAGTCGACCCAGGCGCGCCTGATCCTGCGCGGCCAGCTGGCCGGTGCGCAGGCGACCGTGAAGTTCGCCATGCCGCATACGCTGCTGCTGACGCTCTACCCCAAGCTGCTGTCCGAGATTGAGAAGTGCACCGGCGCGATGGCGACCACGGTGCAGGCGACCAATGTGCACGATGCCGTGATGGCGCTGGTCGAGCGTCATTGCGACCTGCTGATCTGCTATCACCATCCGCAGCAGGGCATTGACCTCGACTCCGAACGCTACGCCATGCTGTCGCTCGGCAAGGAGCCGCTGCGCCCTTACGTCAAGGCCGTCGCCAAGGGTCAGCCGAAGTACACGCTGCCGGGCACGGCGAGCGAGCCGGTGCCGTTCCTGAGTTACTCTTCCTATTCCTCGCTGAGCCGCATCGTCGAGAAGCAGCTCAGCGCCAGCCCGCGCCCGGTGCACGTGTTCCGCCGCTTTGAGTCGGACCTGGCCGAGGGCTTGAAAAGCATGGTGCTGGAAGGCCATGGCGTGGCCTGGCTGCCGGCCAGCGCGGTGACGCGCGAAGTGGCCGAGGGCAAGCTGACGCTGGCGATCGCGCCCAACGACAACGAGGCGCTCTCGACCGGCCTGTGGAGCGATGAGATGGACATCCGCGTGTACCGTCGCATCGACGACGCCCGGCCCGATCTCGACCGCATCTGGGCTTGCCTGCGCGCCGCGCACGCGGTTCGCTAGCAACTGCAAATTGCAATATTTCGTTTCTGCATCAACCAACGTTTAGAAGAGGACCACCGTGAAGCTCATCACCAACCAGCAAGTCAGCGAACTCGTCACCACCGCCGACGCCGTCCAGGCCATGCGCGAAGCCTTCGCCGCCGCCGGCAGCGGCGCGCAGCAGGCGCGCGTGCGCACCAGCGCATCCAACGGCGTGATGCTGTCGATGATGGGCGCGGTGATTCCCGAGGCGGGCATCGCCGGCGCCAAGGTCTACACGACGATCAAGGGCGCGTTCAAGTTCGTGATTACCCTCTTCTCGACCGAGACCGGCGCACCGCTGGCGACCATCGAAGGCGACACCATGACCGGCCTGCGCACCGCCGCTGCGACTGCGGTGGCATGCGATGCGCTGGCGCGCAAGGACGTCGAGACGCTGGCCATCATCGGCACCGGCGTGCAGGCGCGGTCGCATATTCCGGCGCTGCTACAGGTGCGCAAGTTCAAGGAAATCCTGATCGCCGGCTTGTCCGGACAGCAGGAGCTGGCCGATGAAGTCACCGCAGCCTACGGCGTGCCGGCGCGCGTGGTCGAAGTCGACGAAGCCGCGCGCCAGGCCGACGTGCTGGTGACCGTCACGCGCGCGACCACGCCGCTGTTCTCGGGCGACCTGATCAAGCCGGGCGCGTTTGTCGCCGCCGTCGGCGCCAGCAAGGCCAACGTGCGTGAGCTGGACGACGTCGCCATCAAGCGCGCCGCCGCGCTGGTGGTGGAGTGGAAGCCGCAGGCGCAGGTTGAAGCGGGCGACTTGGTGCAATGCGCACCGGGCACCTTCGACTGGGCCAACGTGTGGGAGCTGGGCCAGGCCGTCGACGGCAGCATCGGCTATCAGCGCAAAGAGGGTGACATCGTGATCTACAAGGCCATCGGCATCGGCCTGGAAGACGTGGCGCTGGCGGGCCTGGCGTATCGCAAGGCGGCGGCGCAGAACGGCTGGTGATCAGCCGCTGAAATAACCAGCATAACCAGCGTCAATGCAAACGGCGGCCTGCGGGTCGCCGTTTTTCTTTTGAGGCTGTGCGGTCTGTCCTCCTACGTCAGCTTGCGGCACTGTCCGATGTCCATCTCAGGCGCGAATGACTACAGTGAAAGTCATTCCATCAGAATCGACAGGAACCTTCATGCTGAATCGTCCCATCTTGCATCGGCCCCAGCCCAAAGGCAGTGCCGACACCCCGGTCAATCCCGATCATGAATATGAAGACTCTACCGAGTCCAAGCTCGACCACAGCAAGCCGCCGCATCATGACAAGACTGCGGCCGACCAGAAGCACAAGGATGAGCCGCAGATTTCGGTAGGCAAGCCCTAAGCGAAATTATGCGGCGGAACGCACCAGCGTGATCGCGCGTTCGGGGCAGGCCGTGACGCACAGGCCGCAGGCGCGGCAGGCATCGGCGTTGGGTGTGTAGGCGACGTGCATGCCGTGCACGCGCAGTTTGAGTTTGTTCAGCACGCCGAGCGGCTGGTAGTCGGCGTCGTCAATGCGGCGGATTTCAAAGACGTCTTCCGGGCACACGACCAGGCAGTCGCCCTTGCCTTCGCATCGTTTCAGATCGACCGCCGGCACGATGATGCCGGGGGCTTGTTTGCAGTCGCCGGACGAACGTGGTTGCATCTGCGACTGCTCTGAAGTCTGATTCAGGGTTTGATTCATTGCGGGTCTTTGGGAGCGGCGGACGGACGCGCATCGGCTCCTCCATCGTGGCGACCCCAGCGACCGCGCCAGCCGCGCATGCCTTGCTTGAATTTCTCGCGTTCTTCTTCGCTCATCTGTTCCCAGCGTTGGCGGTGATGGTGGTGGCAACCACGACCGCGGAAGCCGCCGAACAGGATCTTGCACAGCACCAGCAAGCCCAGAGCCTGCACGTACGCAATCTGGTGCACTCCCGTGAACAGCGACGGCAACAGCCAGTTCCACAGCGACATGACGACCCAGCCGAGGGCGGCGACGCCGGCGATGACGAGTACCAGGATTTTCCAGAATTTGCGTTGACAGCTCATGATGTCCTCCTTTGCTTGATGCGAGTGAGCGAATTAAAAAATAAGAAAAACAAGAAATTTGTGCAGCCGGTCGGCGCGTGTTTCAGTACAAGCTCCAGACCTTCATTCCAGTTCGTCGTACAGCGTCTGCAGGCGTATGCGCAGATGCAGTACGGCGTAGCGTTTGCGCGCCAGCAGCGTGTTCACGCCGACGCCGGTTTCCGCGGACAGCTCCTTGAAGCTGCGCCGCTCGAGTTCATGGGCGATGAAGACGTCGCGCTGTTCCGCCGGCAGCTCTTCCAGCGCATCGTGCAGCTCGGCCAGCAGCAGCGAGCGTGCATACGCGGCTTCGGGGCCGGCGTCGGTGTCGGGCAGAAGTTGCTCGAGCCAGCCGTCGTCTTCGTCGTCTTCGCCGTCGCCGGCAACGGGCAGCGCCTGCTCGCGCTTCTTGCGGAAGCGGTCGACGATGCGGTTGCGCGCCACGCGGAACATCCAGGCGCCGACCTGCTCGATCGGTTCGGGCAGGCGACAGGCCTCCACCAGTTCGTAGAACACGTCCTGGAGGATGTCTTCCGCTTCGGTTGGATCCGGCACGCGGGTGCGGATGAAGTTGCGCAGGCGTGAACGCTCGCGCAGCACCGTGTCGGTGATGTGTTTGTTATTGTCGGCTTCGGCCATCGGCTTTGAAGGCAGCGTCGTTTCCATGCCGTGAAGACGGATCACGGCGGCGAATATTGTGGAATGCAGAAAATAAAGGCTGTGCAGCAGGTCGGCGTCCACCGGACGATGCTAGCGGGAATCGCGTGCAGACGGGCTGTAAACCGCCTGGAATCGCATCGAATTGTCAGATTGGCATTGTCGTAATGACACCAATGTGTGGCGCGATTATACGTGCCGACGCCAAAACGTGATGTAGCTCATATGGGGGATATACAGTTCTCCGATATCGTTTTACATTCTCTGCATCAGTGCAGAACAACAGAAAAAGAACCGGCAATGATTCTATGAGCACCATGCATGCGGCCCTCGGCGACCAGCAGCAGCCCGGCTTTGGCCCGGCCGCCGCGGCTGCGCGCTTGCCCGGCCATCCGGTCAGCGAGCCCGACGAGCGCCTCGGCAAACTCTTGTGGAATGTCACCTCGCTGGCCAGCATGTTGTGCGACGCGCCCATCTCGATGGTGTCGCAGTTGCAGGGCCAGTTCGACTGCACCGAAACCGGCACGCTGTCATTGACCGCAGCGGTTGCGCTCGACGGCGGCGTGGATCCGCGCCGGCAGTGGTGGCGCTTGTCCGGCCAGTCGGGCATCGTCTGCAGCGCAGCCGACTTCAGCCTGTGCGAATCGGCTGCTCTCACGCCCGAGCGCATCACCGAAATCGGCGACCTCGCCCTCGACCAGCGCTTCGCCCAACACGGCATGGCCAGGGGGCCGACCGGCTTGCGCTTCTACGCCGCCACGCCGATGCGCAACCAGCGCGGCGACCTGCTCGGCACCCTGTGCGTGCTCGACCGCAAGCCGCGCCTGCTCGAGCCGCACCAGCGCAACGGCCTGCACCTGCTCGCACAACAATTGATCACGCAACTCGAGCTGCATCGCGACCTGCAGATGCTGCAACGGCAGACGCTGACCGATCCGCTCACGGGCGTGGGCAACCGGCGCGGCTTCGACCGCCGCCTGCACGAGGAATGGGCGCGCCATTTGCGCAGCGGCGAGGCGCTGTCGCTGCTGATGATCGACGTCGACATGTTCAAGCAATACAACGACACCTACGGCCATCCGGCCGGCGACGAAGTATTGAGTTCGTTATGCGAGTTGCTGCGCATGCCGTTGCGCGCCAGCGATTTCGTCGCGCGCGTCGGCGGCGACGAGTTCGCGGTGATCCTGCCCAATACGCCGGCGGTCGGCGCCGAGCTGGTGGTGGAGCGCATCCAGGCCATGCTGCAGGCGGCGCAATGGCCGTATTGCCCGGTCAGCGTCAGCGCCGGCGTAGCGACCTTGTCGCCAGGTGAAGTCTGCGATTTCGGCATGCTGCTGCAGCGCGCCGACCAGGCCATGTACATGCGCAAGCAGAGCCGCCGCAAGGACGACTAGTCTTGTCTGTTCCCGGCCTTGGCCTTGTCTTGCAATGCCGCCAGCATCATCTGCCCCATGATTTCCGGACGACCGTTGAAGATGGTCTGCACCGCGTCGACCCCGGTCAACTCGCGCCGCAGCCGGTTGCGCAGCGCGTGGTCGTCGGCCAGCCGCACGGTGGCCTTGATGTACTCGTCGACCGTCGGCGTCACCAGCCATTGCGGGAATTTCAAGCGCCCGAACAAACCTTCGTCGATATGCTCGTGCACCTCGGGCCCGGTCTTGCACACGCCGACCAGGCCGGCGCTGACGGTGTCGATGATGCCGTTGGTGTTGCCGAACGGGAAAGGATTGATGAACATGTCGCAGCGCGCGATCACCTGCATGTAGGCGCCGTACTGCTGATGCGGATACACGGTGGCGGCGTCGCCGAGGAATTGCCCGATCACGCGCTTGACCTGCGGATAGATCAGCATGCCCTGGGCCTGCCCGATCAGGAAATGGAAGTGGATCTTGCTGCCCGCTTCGCGCAGGATGCGCTGGCAGGCGCGCAGGAAATCGGGGTTGAGCTTCATCGTGGTCGACGCCACCACGATCTGCACCACGTCCGGCGTCTCGCGGATCTGCAGGTCCAGGTTGAGCTCGGTGGCATGTGCAGAGGCGCGATACGGCATGCCGTCGGCAGGCAGGCGCAGCAGCTGTTCGCTGAAGCAGGTCGGGTCGCCGACGTAGTCGTCTTCGACCACCACGTAATCCATCTCGGGTGAGTGCGAGGTCGCCGGATGACCGAGCGCCATCGCCTGCACCGGCGCCAGGCGCAGGTTGGACAGGAACATCGTCAGCGCGAACATGCCGACGCTGGGCATGTAGAACACCTGCGCCGCCTTCTCCTGCGCGACGCAGCGAATCTGCTTCAGCTGGTCGAGGATTTCGCCCGGAGCGATCTCGACGAATTCATCGAACACTGCGCGGCCGGCGTCATCGACCGTGCTGGCGTAGCCCATGCCGACCACGTGGAAGAGTTCGCGCGCCGCTTCCAGCGTGCGCGAGTGCGTGCGGTAGATCGAGTGCGCCGAGCTGAACCATTCCACCACGACCAGCAGCACGGGTTTGCTTTTGCTACCTTCGCTGGTGGCTTGCACCGGGGTATTCAACGCAGTGATGCCGGCGCGATCGATGCTGCGCCGGATCAGCGCATTGATCGGCTTCTTGATGTCGTGCTTATCGGCGCGGCGCGCGTAGCTGCAATGCATGTAGACGTCGTGCAGGATGCCGGCCGGCAGCTGCGCCAGGTCCTCGATCTGTTCCAGACGCGCCGACAGCCACGGCAGGATCTGTTCGCGCTTTTCGTAGGCCACCGGCGTGGCCAGCAGGCGCGGCGACAGCAGCGCCAGGCACAGGCTGGCGACCAGCGTCTTGTCGTGCGCCCAGAAGGCGTCGAGGTCCATCGGGATTTCGGATTCGGGCGAATACAGCAGGCAGAACTTGATCAGGTCGCGGTTGCTGATTTCCACTTCGCGCAGGTTGCCCTTGCCGCGGATGTTCCAGGCGCGCACTACGTGGTCGGCGTTGCGGAACGAGCTGGCGGCGAACAGGCTGGACAACCAGCGATGCATCACCAGCATCTGGCCGAAGCCGAGCTGGGAGAACTGGAATTCGCTGTCCGCGAACAGGCAGGAAATCGCCGCCGCGATGCGCGTGACGACGTGGTCGTTGAGTTCGTCGGCCTGGATGCTGGACAAGGGTTTGGCGCTGAAGTCCTCACCCGGCAGACCGTAGTTGGCGTCCAGCGCCGACAGCAGCGCCATCAGCTCGCGCGCGGCTTCCTCGTGCCGGCGCGAGTAGGCTAGATATTCGAAATTCTCCAGCGAAAACGCCATCGCGCCTCTCCCCTTCTCTTGTTCTTTTAGTGCTGTTCTTCGGCTTCGAAGCCGGCCTGGCGCAAGGCGTTGAGCACCAGCGCCAGGTGTTCGCGCCCGCGCGTCTGCAGGACCAGTTCGATGTCGACGTTCTGCGCCGCCAGCATCGTGAAAGCGCGTTGGTGATGCACCTCGTCGACGTTGGCGCCGGCTTCGGCGACGGTGGCGGTGATGCGCGCCAGCACGCCCGGCACGTCGCGCGCCGACACGCGCACGCGCGCCAGCCGGCCGGCGCGCACCATGCCGCGTTCGATGATCGCCGCCAGCAGCAGCGGGTCGATATTGCCGCCCGACAGCACCATGCCCACGCGCTTGCCGCGGAATCGTTCCGGATGACGGATCAGCGCTGCCAGCCCGGCGGCGCCGGCGCCTTCGACCAGGGTCTTTTCAATCTCCAGCAGCATCAGCACGGCTTGTTCGATGTCGCCCTCGTCAACCAGCAGCAGGTCGTTGACTTCGCGCGCGATGATTTCGCGCGTCAGCACGCCGGGCGTGGCCACCGCGATGCCCTCGGCGATGGTGCTGCTGCCGAGCGCGTGGGTGGTGCCTTGCACTGCATTGATCATCGACGGGAAGCGCTTGGCCTGCACGCCGACGATGTCGATATCGGGTTTGCGCGCGCGCGCTGCGACCGCCATGCCGGCCAGCAGCCCGCCGCCGCCGATGGCCACCACCAGCGTGTCGAGGTCGGGGACGGCGTCGAGCATTTCCAGCGCCACGGTGCCCTGGCCGGCGATGATGGCTTCATCGTCGTAAGGATGGACGAAGGTCAGGCCGCGTTCCTGCGCCAGCGCGAAGGCATGGGCGCGCGCTTCTTCCAGCGTGTCGCCGTGCAGCACCACCTCGGCGCCGAAGCCGCGCGTGCGTTCGATCTTGACGCCCGGCGTGAAGCGCGGCATCACGATCAGCGCGTGCAGGCCGAGCCGTTGCGCGTGATAGGCCACGCCCTGCGCATGGTTGCCGGCCGACATGGCGATCACGCCGCGCACGCCGGCGGCGGCCAGGTCGGTCAGCTTGTTGCAGGCGCCGCGTTCCTTGAAGGACGAGGTGAACTGGAGGTTTTCGAATTTGAGGAAAACCTGGGCGCCGACGATCTCCGACAGCGTGCGCGATTCCACGCACGGTGTATTGAGGATCTGGCCTTGCAGGCGCGCGGCTGCGCGCTGGATGTCTTCAATGGTGGTCATACGGTCCGCTCAAGTCTGCACAAAAACAGGGAGCAGACATTGTAGCGAGAGAGACGGCGGCTGCGGGAATGTTCTTGCTACGTGCTTATGTGTTTTTTCCCGCAGCCGGCGGGAGATGCGCTGAGCCCGAATGCGGGCGGCTCAGCCCTTGAGCTTGAAGATGCCGACGATCTGCGCCAGGCTGGCGGCCTGGTCCTGCATGGCGCGCGCGGCGGCGGCGGCTTCTTCGACCAGGGCGGCGTTCTGCTGGGTGCTTTCGTCCATCAGCACGATGGCGCGGTTGACCTCTTCGATGCCGGTGCTCTGCTCGGTGCTGGCGGCGCTGATCTCAGCGACGATGTCGGTCACGCGGCGCACGCTGGCGACCACTTCGGACATGGTGGCGCCGGCGTTTTCAACCAGCTTGCTGCCGCTGTCCACCTTTTCCACCGAGGCCGTGATGAGCTCCTTGATTTCCTTGGCGGCGGAGGCCGAACGTTGCGCCAGGCTGCGCACTTCCGACGCCACCACGGCGAAGCCGCGACCCTGCTCGCCCGCGCGCGCGGCTTCCACCGCTGCATTCAAGGCCAGGATGTTGGTCTGGAAGGCAATCCCGTCAATCACGCTGATGATGTCGACGATCTTCTTCGACGACTCGTTGATGGCGCTCATGGTGTCGATCACCTGGCCGACCACGGCGCCGCCCTGGGTCGCGACTTCGGATGCCGACACCGCCAGCTGGTTGGCCTGGCGGGCGTTCTCGGCGTTCTGCTTGACGGTCGAGGTGAGCTGCTCCATGGCGGCGGCGGTCTCTTCCAGCGAGCCGGCCTGCTGCTCGGTGCGGCTCGACAGGTCAAGGTTGCCGTTGGCGATTTCGGCCGAGGCGGTGGCGATGGTGTCGGTGCCGGTGCGGACCTGGCCGACGATATTGACCAGGTTGTCGTTCATGCCCTTGAGCGCGGCCATGAGCTGGCCGGTCTCGTCGCGCGACTCGACCGTGATGCGGGTGCCGAGGTCGCCCTGGGCCACGCGACCGGCGACGTCGACCGCAGTCACCAGCGGCCGCGTGATCGAGCGCGTGATGATCACCGCCAGGCCGATGCCGGCCAGCAGCGCGATGCCGCCCAGCACGATCATCAGCAGGCGCGCGGTGCGGAACAGGTCATCGACCTGCCTCGTCAGCGTGGTGATGGCATCGCTTTGCAGGTTGGACAACTTTTCGATCGAGGCCAGGTAAAGCTTGCTGTTGGGCAGCAACTTTTCTTCGACGACCTTGCGCGCGCCCTCTTCGTTGCCGGCGTCCTTTTCCTTGAAGACTTCGGTGTTGGCGGCGATCACCACCTTGCGGCGCTCGTTGATTTCATTGAGCAGCGCCTTGCCCTGGTCGTCGGTGATGGTGGCTTCCATCTGTTTGACGTATTCGTTGTTCTTGGAAATGGTGGCGACGATCTGGTCCTTGTAGAACTTCTGCTGCACCGGATCGGCGTTCTTGGCGGCGGCGACGATGCGGCCGACGTTGAGTTCGATGGACTTGTAGAAGGCATTGACCAGTCGTTCCTTGGCCAGCGCGTTGTTGACCATGTAGTCGGTCAGGCTGCCCACCGATTGCAGGCGCCAGACGCCGATGGCGGTAATGATGCTCATCAGCACCAGGATCGCGGCAAAGCCGATGCCCAGGCGCGTGCCGATTTTCAGATTTTTCATTGTCTTCCCTCGAGGTTGGGCGCTGTCCGCCGCTTACCTTGTTCCTGGTGGCCGATATTTGCAGCTTGTGGCTTGTGGCTCTTCGCGCAGGAACAGGCAGATATCCGGTCGATACGTTGCGCGTCCTTATGTTATCGGATGCTGCAATGCCGTACTTGAGGGGAAAGCGCGCCGGCCGCTGAATTTTTCCTCGGGGTCAGGCGGGCGTCAGCTTCTCCCACAGACGGGTCAGCGCCGGCCGCTTGTTTTGCAGCGACCGGTACACGCGAATCTCCAGTTCCAGCGACCAGGCGTTGGAGCCGGCGCCCGCGTGCACCAGCTTGCTGCTGGTCAACTCCTCCGCCACCGAGCGTTGCGGCAGCCACGCCATGCCGTGGCCGTTGAGCGCCATGCGCTTGAGCAATTCCGCCATTTCGGATTCGTAGGTGGTGATCAGGCCCGGCGCCTGCGGTGCGTTGGCCAGGATCAGTTCTATCACGCGGCCGAGGAAGGAGGTGGCCGGATACGCCAGCAAGCGGGTCGGCTTGCTTTTGCTGCCGGGCAAGCTGAACAAGGCGGCACCCTGGCGGTCCGGCGCCGACACCGGGATCACGCGTTCGCTGCCGACGGTGAGGTATTCATACTGGTCGGGGTTGAGCAGGATCGGCAGCTGCGGATGGTGGAAACACAGCAGCAGGTCGCATTCGCCCTCGCTCAGCGCCAGCACCGAGTCGTGGATGTTGGTGGCGGTGATGCGGGCGCTGAGGTCGGCGCTGCCGTTCTTATTGAGTCCGTCGCCGTTGAGTCCGTCCAGCCATTCCGGGAAGAAACTCAGCGCCAGCGAATGCCCTGCCGTCACGCGCAGCATGTTGTGCGCGGTATGCTCGCTGCGCAGCTGGTTACGCGCATCGTTGAGCAGCTTGAGCGCTTCCGAGGCGGCGTCGTTGAAGAGCTTGCCGGCGACCGTCAACGTCAGCGGATAGGTGCTGCGGTCGACCAGCTCGGCGCCGGTCCAGGCTTCCAACGCGCGGATGCGACGACTGAAGGCCGGCTGCGTGACGTTGCGGTGATCCGCCGAGCGCGAGAAGTTGCGCGTCGCCGCCAGGCTGAGAAAGTCTTCTATCCACTTGATGTCCACGGTTGTTTTCCTTGTCGCTGAGTTGGCGGGTGCGCTGTGAAGCCTATGTATAACAGGCGCCGCCGGGCGTGGAAAGTCCCGCCCGGTACCGGTTGCGACAAACTATGCAGCAGCGACATAACCTTCGTACTACTTTGCATAGCGTTGCGCGCTGCAGCGATTATGCTCGGCACATAGAACAACATCCGTGCGAGCGTATCCATGAAAGTCGAACAAATCCAGCGGGCAATCTCGGTCGGCGTGATCGGCGGCCTTGGCGCCATCGGCAGCGCCGATCTTTATGCCAAGATGACGCGCACCGCGGCCAAGACTGCTCACAAGGACAAGGAGCGCGTCAAGGTGCTGTTCGGCCAGCAGGCCTTCGACGACGCCGACATGGCCGGCGCCGAAAATGCCCAGACCAACACGCGCAAGCTGTACGTGTTCGACATGCTGCGCGAGTTCGAGCAGCGCGGCACCAGCGCCGTGCTGCTGCCCTGCTTCATCAGCCATACCTTCATCGACGAGGTGCAGGCCGAGGTCGGCGTGCCGATCATCGACATGGTCGCCGCCATCCGCCGCCACCTGGCGCAGCGCCTGCCCAAGCTGCAAAAGATCGGCGTGCTGACCTCCAGCTACGTGCGCAAGAAAGCGCTGTTCGAGAAGTATTTCGCCGATGACTGCGAGCTGCTCTACCCTTCCGCCGTCATGCAGCACGCCTGCCTGATGCGCGCCGTCTACGGCACCACCGGCATCAAGAACGGCTACCTCGACGGCGAGTCGATCGACCTGCTGTATCGCGCCTGCAAGGATTTGCTCGACCAGGGCGCGCAGGTCATCGTGCCCGGCATGACCGAGATCGCCACCGTGGCCGAGGCGCTCAGCGCGCGCGGCATCCCCATCATCGACACCAACCAGATCTATGCGGAATCGGCATTGAGCTTCCAGGCCGAACAGGTGGCGCGCTCGTTCAAGATCGGCGTGGTCGGCGGCGTCGGACCGGCGGCCACGGTCGATTTCATCGAGAAGGTCATCAAGAACACGCCGGCCGCGCGAGACCAGGACCACATCAAGCTGGTGGTCGAACACAATCCCAAGATCCCCGACCGCACCGACAACCTGATCGGCGACGGCGCCGACCCGACCGTGGCGATCTACGCCGCCTGCAAGCGCCTGGAAAACGACAACGCCGACATGATCGCGATCCCGTGCAACACCGCGCACGCCTTCGTCGAGCGCATCCAGTCTTACCTGTCGATCCCGATCGTCAACATGCTCTCGGAAACCGTCAGCTACATCGAGAAGCGCCACGGCGACAAAACCTGCATCGGCCTGCTGGCGACTTCCGGCACCATCGCCAGCCGCGTGTACCAGCAGGCGGTTGATCGCAACACCGGGCACAGCAAATTCGGCATGATCGTGCCCGACGCCGAACACCAGGCGCTGGTCATGGATGTCATCTACGGCGAGCAAGGCGTCAAGGCCGGCTTCGTCAACGATGAAGTACGCGCCAAACTGCAGCGCGTCATTGCTTATCTGGCGGCACAAGGCGCCGACGTCATTGTGCTCGGCTGTACCGAATTGCCTTTGCTGATCGCCCAGGACGACAAGTTCGACGTCGGCGGCAAGAAAATCCCGGTGCTCGATCCCACCGAAATCCTCGCACGTCGCTGCGTCGCCCTGGCCAGCCCGCAAGGGCGCAAGGCGGCGTGAGGCGCGTCACGGAAATGGCAGAAACGGCGGCGTTCCGGCGCTTCCTCGGCAAGGAGTTGGGACGTTGTGCGCGCGGCGGTTATGCCGATGCGGTGCTGGCTCGTTATCGCAGCTTGTCGTCGGCGACCGGGCTGGACGAGGGCGATGCGCAGGAGCGCGCGCAGCTATTCAACCGCCTGTATACGCGCTGGCGTTGGCAAACTGCAACAACCCAGGTTTTGCAGCGGCGGCGCTGAACCAGCCTTCAGCGTCATCTGTCGGGCCAAACTTATGCGTCGCACCATTTCGGTGGTCTGCCATTCCTTTCGGTAGGTTTTGCACCAGCGATGCGCCTGCGGCGGCGCTCAATGTTGCTTTATTGTAATTATCTGATCTCGTTTCGCCGCCTCCGGCTGACTGCATCCGGTGGTTTCTTGTGCGCCGCAATGGCGCTCCGGGCAAGGCTTTCGCGTCTTCCGGGCAAACAAAAATCCCACTTTGCGCTGCTCTCCCTTGCTACCCTGTGGCACGATAAATGCATGTCTACTTTGATGTATACATTGGTGCCTACATTTAAAGGAACAACGATGAGCCAGATTTTCCCTCCGCTTTCACGTCTATTTACCCGCCTGGTTACTGCCGGTCTGCTGAGCGGCGCGGCCTTATTGTCGGCTTCGGCCTCGGCTGCCGTCATCAACATTTCGCTGGACGACGATCCGGGCAAGCTCGATCCGACGCAGTCGTCGATGATCGCCGAGCGCATCGTCTACCAAAGCATTTTCGACAAGCTGGTCGACCTCGACGAAAGCGGCAAGATCGTGCCGATGCTGGCGCAGCGCTGGAGCATTTCCGACGACCAGAAGACCTACACGTTGTATCTGCAAAAGGGCGTGAAATTCCAGGACGGCACGCCGTTCAACGCCAAGGCGGTGGAATTCAACCTGCTGCGTGGGCAGGAAAAAGCCTCCCTGCGCCGCAATGAGCTCAAGTACATCAAGCAGATCACCGTGGTCGACGACAGCACCGTCAAGCTCGAGCTGACCGCGCCGTTCGCGCCGTTCATGTCGATCCTGACCGATCGCGCCGGCATGATGTCCTCGCCGGACGCCGTCAAGAAGTATGGCGACGACTACGTCAACAATCCGGTCGGCACCGGCCCCTTCATCTACAAGGGCCGCCTCAAGGGCGCCACCATCACGCTGGAAAAGAATCCGCACTACTGGCAGGCAGGCCTGCCGAAAGTCGACGGCGTCACCTACAAGATCATGAACGACGTCAACGTCGCCTTCAACAACTTGCGCAGCGGCCAGGTCGACATCACCAACCGCTTCCCGTACAAGGAAATCACCAACATCGACGCCGGCGCCAAGTACACCGTCATCAACAAACCGTCGCTGGGCTTCCGCGGCTTTTACCTGAACGCGTCGAAGCCGCCGTTCGACAAGAAGGAAGTGCGTGAAGCCGTCGACATCCTGATCGACCGCAACGCCATCGCCAAGGTGGTGTACAACGGCGCCGTCGCGGCCGCGCATTCGCCGTTCAGCAAGGCCCAGTTCGCCCACGGCGAAGCCGATGCACCGCCCAAGGTCGACCTCGCGCGCGCCAAGGCGCTGCTCAAGGCGGCCGGCAAGGAAGCCGGTTTCAGCTTCCGCCTGACGCTGCCGACGACGCCGTATGAATCCCAGGTCGGGCAGATGATCCAGGGCATGCTGCGCCCGGCCGGCATCAGCGTCACGCTGGAAAAAGCCGAACTCGCCACGCAGATCGAAGCAGGCAAGGCCGGCACGCATGAAGCGCTGTTCGTCGGCTGGAGCGGCCGTCCCGATCCCGACCAGAACATCTACGACTTCACCGTCACCAACGGCTCGCTGAACTATTCCAAGTTCGGCACCAAGGAAATCGACGACTTGCTGCAACAGGCGCGCCTGGAAAGCAACGAGACCAAGCGCAAGGCGTTTTATGACCAGGCCATGCAGATCCTGGTGAAGGAAGTGCCTTACGTTTATCTGAACCACGACAACGTGCTGTTCGGGATCTCGAAAGCCGTCAAGGGATTCAAGCTGGTGCCGGACGGCGTGATCCGCACGGCGACGCTGTCGAAGTAATCCGTCGATAGTCATCATGATTGCCGTCGCGGGCCTGGCCTGCGACGGCAAAGCTTCCGGGCACATTGCATGCACTCCCCACGTCTCCCATGTCACCACTAGTCAAACGCATCCTGCTGGTCATCCCCACCCTGCTGCTGGTCAGCATGGTGATCTTTTCGCTGCTGGCGATCTTGCCGGGCGATCCGGTGACCGCCATCCTCGGCCTCGAAGCGACGCCCGAAGCCGCGGCGGCGTTGCGCCTGCAGCTCGGTCTCGACGATCCGCTGTACGTGCAATACGGGCGCTGGCTGTGGAATGTGCTGCATGGCGACCTCGGGCGCTCCTTCATCGACCGCACGCCGGTCATCGACGTGCTGATGCAGCGCCTGCCGGTGACCATCGAACTGGCGGTCGGCAGCTTCGCCGTCGGCATCCTGATCGCGGTGCCGGCCGGCATCCTGTCGGCGGTGCGGCCGCGCGGCATCGCCAATTACTTCACTACGCTGATTGCGCTGTTCGGCATGTCGGTGCCGCATTTCTGGCTGGGCATGATGTTCATCATCCTGTTCGCGGTCAAGCTGGGCTGGCTGCCGGCGTCGGGCTATGTGCCGTTCACCGAGGACTGGCGCGGCAACCTGGCGGCGATGTGCATGCCGGTGCTGGCGACCGGACTGCGCGAGTCGGCGATCCTGATGCGCATGGTGCGCAGCAGCCTGCTCGAAGTACTCAATGAAGATTACATCCGCACCGCCTTCTCCAAAGGCCTGCGCGACTGGCAGGTGGTGATCGGCCACGCGCTGCGCAATGCGCTGATTCCGGTGGTCACGGCCAGCGGCCTGATGGTGTCGGTGCTGCTGGGTGGGCTGGTGATCACGGAAAGCATTTTCGCCATTCCCGGCATGGGCAAGATGATCGTCGATGCCATCTTCCAGCGCGACTACGTCATGGTGCAGGGCGGCGTGCTGGCCGCGGCGCTGATGGTGGTAATCGTCAACCTGGTGGTGGACGTGCTGTACACCGTCATCGATCCGCGCATCGAAAGGTGAGCGCCAAAATGAAGATCAATGAAAGCGCCGACATGGACCAGGCAATCGCCACATCATCCACTGCTGCCGAGGCCCTGCCCCGCCAACAACGTTTCATCGGCCTGCGCCGCTTCGCCGGCAATCGTCTCGCCGTGCTGGGCGCGGCCATCATCGTGCTGCTGGTGCTGATCGCGATCTTTGCACCGCTGCTCGCGACGCACGATCCCATCTTCGACCAGGACTACGGCAACCTGCTGTCGGGTCCCGACACGACGCACTGGATGGGCACCGACGATCTCGGCCGCGACATCTTTTCGCGCATGCTCTACGGCGCGCGCATCTCGCTGCAGGCGGCCTTGATCGCGGTCGGCCTGGCTTTCTGCGTCGGCGTGCCAGTCGGCATCGCCAGCGGTTACTTCCGCGGCTTCTGGGATGAGTGGATCGTGATGCGCATCGTCGACGCGCTGCAAGCCTTTCCGCCGCTGATCCTCGCGCTGGCGCTGGCGGCGGCGCTGGGCGGCGGTTTCTACAACGCCATGGCGGCGGTCGGCATCGGCTTCGCGCCGGCCTTCATCCGCCTCGCGCGCGGCCAGGCGATGAGCATCCGCAATCTCGATTACGTCATGGCGGCGCGCTCGGTCGGCGCCGGCCACATCCGCATCATGTGGCGCTACGTGCTGCCCAATGCGATGGCGCCGCTGGTGATCCAGGCTACCTTCGCGATGGGTTCGGCCATCATCGCCGAGGCGGGTTTGTCCTATCTCGGTCTCGGCGCGCGTGCGGAAGATCCGAGCTGGGGCTCGATGCTGCACATCGCGCAAGGCTACCTGAATACCAATCCTACGCTGGCGCTGTGGCCGGGCGTGGCGATCTTTGCGGTGGTGCTGGGTTTCAATTTATTGGGCGACGGCATCCGCGAAGTGTTCGACCCGAAACTGTATCGATAGAGAGAACCGGCCATGTTGGAAGTAAACAATCTCAAAGTCGAATTCGTCCGCAACGGCAAGCGCGTGGCGCCGGTCGACGGCGTCTCGTTCTCGGTCGGCGCCAATGAAACCGTCGGCCTGCTCGGTGAATCCGGCTGCGGCAAGAGCGTCACCGCGCTGTCCATCCTGCGGCTGTTCCCGATGGCCAGCAAGGCGCAGCTGAGCGGCTCGGTGCAGTACAACGACGGCGTCAAGGTCAGCAACATGCTGGAAGCCGACGACGCCACCCTGCGCAGCATGCGCGGCAAGGAGATCGCCATGATCTTCCAGGAGCCGATGACTTCGCTCAACCCGTTGCACCGCATCGGCCACCAGCTGCGCGAGATGCTGAAGGTGCACGGCAAGCTGAGCCGCAAGGAAATCGACGCGCAGGTCATCGCCATGCTGCAGCGGGTCGGCCTGCCGCGCGCCGAGCAACTGGTCGACGACTATCCGCATAGCCTGTCGGGCGGCATGCGCCAGCGCGTGATGATCGCCATGGCGCTGCTGTGCAATCCCGGCCTGCTGATCTGCGACGAGCCCACCACCGCGCTCGACGTCACCATCCAGGCGCAGATCCTCGACCTGATGCGCGCGCTCAAGCGCGAGCACGGCACCGCGATCCTGATGATCACGCATGACCTCGGCGTGGTCGCCGAAATGTGCGACCGCGTGGTTGTGATGTATGCCGGCCAGGTGGTCGAGCAAAGCAGCGTGCGCGATTTGTTCGACGCGCCCGCCCATCCTTACACGCAAGCGCTGATGCGCGCACGGCCGGCGCTGGACGCCGTGCCGGGCGAGCCGCTGCAGGCGATTCCCGGCTCGGTGCCGCTGCCGGGTTCGGTGGAATTTGGCTGCCGTTTCGCCGCGCGCTGTCCTAAGGTGCAGGAGCGCTGCCATCGCGATGCGCCTACGCTGGACAACGTAGGCGCAGGCAGCGGTCATCTGGCCCGCTGCTGGTATCCGAATTGAAGAGGCCGACATGAATTCCGCTCCCCTGCTCCGGGTCTCCGGACTGAAAAAACATTTCGCCGCAAGCAAGCGCGGCGCCTCGCCGGTCAAGGCGGTCGACGACGTGTCGTTCTCCATCGAGGAAGGCAAGACCCTTGGCCTGGTCGGCGAATCCGGCTGCGGCAAATCGACCACCGGCCGCAGCGTATTGCGCCTGATCGAACCGACCGCCGGCAGCGTCAACTTCATGGGCGAAGAAATTTCCACGCTGTCGTCTTCGGCCCTGCGCGCCATGCGCCGCAACATGCAGATGGTGTTCCAGGATCCGTTCGCCTCGCTCAATCCGCGCATGACCATCGGCGAAGTATTGGAGGAACCGTTGATCGTGCACGGCCTGTTCGACCGCGCCACGCGCAAGCGCAAGGTCGCCGAGATCCTCGACGTGGTGGGTCTGAGCCAGGCCTACGCCAGCCGCCATCCGCATGAATTTTCCGGCGGCCAGCGCCAGCGCGTCGGCATTGCGCGCGCCATCATCACACGGCCGAAACTGGTGGTCGCCGATGAGGCGGTGTCAGCGCTCGACGTCTCGATCCAGGCGCAGATCCTGAACCTGCTGCAAGAGCTGCAAAAGGAATTCGCCCTCACCTATCTGTTCGTCTCGCACGACCTCGCGGTGATCCGCCACGTCAGCGACAGCATCGGCGTGATGTACCTGGGCCGCATGGTCGAGTACGGCAGCTGCGAGAGCGTCTACAGCGCGCCCAAGCATCCCTACACGCAGGCGCTGCTGTCGGCGATCCCGCGCGAGCATCCGGACCAGGTGCGTGAACGCATCATGCTCGGCGGCGGCATTCCCAATCCGGCGTCGCCGCCGACGGGCTGTCATTTTCATCCGCGCTGCGCGTCCTGCATGGACATCTGCAAGACCGAGACGCCACCCATGGTCGAGCTTTCACCCGAGACCGCGCCGGGCGAATACGTCGCCTGCCATCTATACCGTTAAACTTTCTCCTTCGTCCAGATCAGCAACCCGAAAGCATCCGATGCCTACCTTCAACGCCAATCACTATCCCTACGCTTCCCGCCGCAGCGCGGTCTTCGCCAATCGCGGTATGGTCGCGACCGGCCAGCCGCTGGCGGCGCAAGCCGGCCTGCAAGTGCTGCAAGCAGGCGGCAACGCCATTGATGCCGCCATCGCCGCCGCAGCAGCATTGACCGTGGTCGAGCCGACCGCCAACGGCATCGGCGGCGACGCCTTCGCGCTGATCTGGCACAAGGGCCAGCTGCACGGCCTTAACGCCAGCGGTCCGGCGCCGATGGCGATCTCGCTCGACGCATTGGCCGCAGCCGGGCACAAGAACGTGCCGAAGTACGGCGCCTTGCCCGTCACCGTGCCCGGCACGCCGTCGGCCTGGGCGACCATGGCCGAGCGCTTCGGCCGCCTGCCGCTGTCGCGTTCGATGGCCGGCGCCGTCAGTCTGGCGCAGGACGGCTTCCCGGTGTCGCCGATGGTGGCGGTGGCGTGGCAGCAGGCTTACAAGAATTTCACGCGTGAATTCAAGGACGATCATTTCAAGTCGTGGTTCGATACCTTCGGCGCACTCGATGGCTCCGGCCGTGCGCCGAATGCCGGCGAGATCTGGCGCTCGCCGGGCCATGCCGCCACGCTGCAGTCGATCGCCGATGACAACGCGCGCAGCTTCTACCAGGGCGCATTGGCCGAGAAAACCGCAGCCTTCGTGCGCGCCGCCGGCGGTTATCTGAACGTCTCCGATCTTGCCGATTACCGGCCGGAATGGGTCGATCCGATCCGCGCCAACTATCGCGGCTACGACGTCTGGGAAATCCCGCCAAATGGCCACGGCCTGGTCGCCCTGCTAGCGCTGAACATGCTGAAGGGCTTCGACTTCAGCGAGCGCGACACCCTGCTCACCTACCATCGCCAGATCGAAGCGATCAAGCTGGCCTACGCCGACGGCCTCGCCCACATCGCCGACAGCGGCCACATGCGCGTGTCCGTCAAGGACTTGCTGTCGGACGCCTATGCCGACGAGCGCCGCAAGCTGATCGGCGCGCGCGCCGCCCTGCCGGCGCCGGGCGAACCGCCGCGCGGCGGCACGGTGTACCTGTGCACCGCCGATAACGAAGGCAACATGGTGTCCTTCATCCAGAGCAATTACATGGGCTTCGGTTCGGGCCTGGTGGTACCGGGCACCGGCATCTCGCTGCACAACCGCGGCAACAATTTCACGCTCGACACCGCGCATCCTAATTGCCTGGTGCCAGGCAAGCGGCCGTACCACACCATCATCCCCGGCTTCCTCACCAAGGACGGCGCAGCGGTCGGTCCGTTCGGCGTGATGGGCGGCTTCATGCAGCCGCAAGGCCACGTGCAGATGGTGATGAACACGGTCGACTTCGGCCTCAATCCGCAGTCATCGCTGGACGCGCCGCGCTGGGAATGGGAAAGCGGCAACAAGGTCAGCATCGAGCACACCACCGCCGAGCACCTGTTCCGCGGCCTCGGTCCGACCGGCCTCGGACATGAGGTCAGCTGGTCCGGCAACCAGCTCGGCTTCGGCCGCGGCCAGATCATCTGGCGCGATGCCAACGGCGTGCTGTGCGGCGGTACCGAACCGCGCAGCGACGGTTGCGTGGCGGCCTGGTAGTTTCACTCTCTTCTGGAAAAGGCTGTGCACCCATGCATGCTTCACCCGATCCGTCGCTGATGGACAGCGTCGCCGCAGAGCCGGTCAAGTCGTCGTCCTTGCCGGAGTACGTCTACGCGCGCCTGCGCGAAGACATTTTCGAGATGCGCCTGCTGCCCGGCGACCAGGTTACCGAAACCGAGGTCGCGGCCTACTTCAAGGTCTCGCGCACGCCGGTGCGCGAGGCGCTGCAACGCCTGCAAAGCGACGGCCTGATGCAGGGCTACGTGCGCGGCGGCTGGGAAGTGGTGCCGATGGATTTCAAGCGCTTCGCCGACTTGTACGAGTTGCGCCAGCTGATCGAGGTGCACGCCGTCACGCGCCTGTGCGCCGGCCCGGTAGAGGGAAAGCATACCGTCGACATGGCGCAGATCGATGCCCTCAAGGCGGACTGGTGCGTGCCGGTCGAGCGACGACTGACCGACGGCCGCGCCGCCGCGGCGCTCGACGAAGCCTTCCACCAGACGCTGGTGCGCGCCACCGGCAACCAGGAAATGGCGAGCGCCTTCGACCGCCTGACCGACCGCATCCGCATCGTGCGCCGTCTCGATTTCGTCTACGGTGATTGCGTCGGATCGACCTACGAAGAACATGCCGCCATCCTCGCGCAAATCGACGCCCGCGCAGGTGACGAAGCGGTCAGATTGATAACCGAGCACATCGCCGGCAGCCACGCGGAAGTTAACCAGATCACCCTGCACCGCCTGCACAGCGCACGCGCCTCCGCCGCGACCGAACGCCTGCCCTACGTCACCGTGAGGGTTATGCGTTCATTCTGATCTACCCCTGAAGCACCAATACCAACAAGGTCAGCAGCAACGCCAGCCATAATGCCGGCTTGCCGGTGCGCGGCACCGACTTCGGCGCGTAGCACAGCTGCAGCACCAGCAGCAGCGCGGCGACGGTCATCGTCCCCAGCCAGGCCACCGGGCCGATGCCCCAGCCGCTGTCGCGCACGCACACGGCGAAGGCTGCCGTCAGCGCCAGCGTGCCGAGCCAGCGGCCGCGTTTGCGCAGTATCGCGCTCGGTTCTGCACCGCGGCCGTTGATGTCGGCGTAGTGGCGGTCCATCGCCAGGCTCAGCGCCACCCACGCGCTGTAGGTCAGCGCCAGCGTCGCCAGGAACGGCAGCGGGATCATGTCCAGCACGTCCATCACGCGGCCTCCTGTAACTTGGCTTCGGAGGTTTCTCGCGGCTCTTGCAAACCTTGCTTGCCGGTTTTCTTTGTTGCATTTTTCTTGCGGCCCAGATGCCATGCCGCGAGCGCGAGACCGATTCCCAGCGCCAGCACCGTCAGATCAAAACCCGCCACCGACCATGGACCCTGCGCCATGAACAGCGTCACGCCCAGATGCGACGAGGTGGTGAAAATGTTCAGTATCGGGATGCCCATGAAGAGCAGGGCGCCGACCCACAACTGCCATTGCCACATGCGGCGGTCGGGACGGATCTGCGCCAGCACGGCGGCCACCGCCCAAGCGATGAAGAGCCAGCTGATCTCGGCGTCGGGCCGTTTGGGCATCGCTACCGGCAACAGGCGGTTGGCCCAGAAGTAGGCGGCGAAGGCGATCGGCAGGCCGGCGATGGCGCCGATGTTGAGCGCTTCCACCAGGCGCAGGCCGAAGCCGACGCGTCCGCCCGCCGCCAGTTTTTTGGCATAACCCTGGCGCGTCTTGACCGCCCACAGCAATGCGCCGGTGGCGACCATGGCACAGCCCGACAGCCCGCACAGGAAGAACAGCACGCGCAGCAGCGGGTTGGCGAAATGGCCGATGTGCAGGCCGTAGAGCACGCCGCGGGTGGCGTTGGCACCGCCGATGTCTTCATTGTCGGCGCTGACCAGCGCACCGGTGACGCCGTTGAATTGCACGCTCGGCTGGATGTAGTTCAGGCCTTTTTCTTCCTGGCGGCGAATTTGAATCGTCGCGTTGGCGTCGCCCGGATGGTTGATCGTGATGCCCGCCGCAGGGATGCCGTGCCAGCGTTGCTCGGCTTGCGCCAGTAGCGGTTGCAGCGGCGTCAGCGGCATCGGCTTGCCGGCGGGTTTGCCGTTCCTGGCGCTCGGGAAGACATCGGCGAAGAAGCTTTCCTGATTGCCCTTGTAGGCTGTCTGTATGCCCCACGGCATGTACATGAACATCAGCGTGACCAGGCCGGTGTAGGTGATCATCAGGTGGTAGGGCAGGGCCAGCACGGCGGTGGCGTTATGCGCGTCGAGCCAGGAGCGCTGGCCTTTCTTCGGACGGAAGGTGAAGAAGTCCTTGAAGATGCGCTTGTGCGTGATCACGCCGCTGACGATCGCCACCAGCATGAACATGGCGCAAAAGCCGACGATCCAGCGCGCCCACAGCGCCGGCATGTAGTGTAGGTCGAAGTGCAGGCGGTAGAGGAATTCGCCGCCGCGCGTCTCGCGCACGTCGGGCATTTTTTCGCCGGTCAGCGGATCGATGATCTGGCTGGTGAACTTGCCGCGCGTCTTCGGCGGCGCATCCTTGGGTGGCGGGCTGATCCAGCCGATGCGCAGCGCCGTGCTGCGTTCGGCCGGCAGCGTGATGAACCAGCGCGAGGCATCCGGCGCCTTGGCCTGCAATGCCGTCAGCGCGGTTTGCGCCGCCTGCGCATTGGTGATCGGGGCTGCGTGCGAGGCATGCAGCTCGGGCTTCATCCACAGCGTGATTTCTTCACGGAAGTAGGACGCCGTGCCGGCGCAGAACACCAGGAACAAGACCCAGCACACCAGCAGGCCGGACCAGGTGTGCAGCCATGCCATCGATTGGCGGAAACCTTCTCTCATGACATGCTCCGCAAAGCCAGCAAACCTGCGCCGAGCAACATGCCCGGCGCCACGATCCCGCCCCACGCACGCCACGCCGTGCGCGCCGCGAACACCCACAGCACCGCGCAGCAGAACACGATGAAGGACAACAGCGTGGCGGTGATCACCGCTTCGGCCGGTTGCATCGGCAATACCACGGCAAGCAGGGCGGCGGTGACGGCGGACAGCGCATAGCCGCCGCCGATGGCGGCGAGGGCACGCGAGGCGACGGCGAGACGATAGCGAAGGTCAGGATTCAGGTTCATTTTTTTACAGTTTAAAAAGACGTCTTGTCGTTACCACGAATAGCCCAGCGTCGCGGTCATGGTGCGACCTTCGCCGTACAGGCAATACGTGGAGGCGCAGATGCCGGGGTAATACACCTTGTCGAACAGGTTCTGGATGTTGAAGGACAGGCGCGCGCCCTTGAGCTTGGGATCCATCTTCGCCAGGTCGTAGCGCAGCATGGCGTCGACCAGGGTGAAAGACGGGATCTTCTGCGTATTGGCGGCGTCCAGCCACATCGAACTGACGTAACGCACGCCGCCGCCAAAGCCGAGCCCGTTGAATGCGCCGTTCTTCATCTCATAGTCGGCCCACAGCGAAGCCGTATGCGGCGCCAGCGCGGTCGGCGCCTTGTCCTGCGCCGGCGCGCTGGCCCTGGTGTACTTGCCGGCCGTGTAAGCGTAGGCGGCGGTCAGGTTGACGCCGCTCTGCAGGGTCAGCTTGGCTTCCAACTCCACGCCCTGGGTGCGCAACTCGCCGGTCTGCACCGAGCAGGTCGTGCCGCCGGCGCAGACGTGCGTCGGATCCGGGTCGGTCATGGTGTTGTTCTTCTGCTTCTGCTGATACAGCGCACCGCTGAACATAGCGTTGAAACTCTTCGGCTGATAGCGCAGGCCGGCTTCGTACAGGACGCCCTTGGTCGGAATGAACGGATTACCGAAGAAATCGGTGCCGCTGACCGGCTCGAACGATTCCGAGTAGCTCAGGTACGGTGCCAGGCCGTTGTCGAACAGGTACAGCGCCGCCAGTCGCTTGGTGAAGGCGCTGTCTTCCAGCTTGGCGGTGGTCGCCAGCGTGTTCTGGTTGCGCGTGCTGGTGCGCACCTGCTCGTAGCGGCCGGCCAGCGTGAAACGCCAGTTCCCCAGCGCGGCCTGGTCTTGCAGGTAGACGCCGGGGCGTTCCTGCTTTTGCAGCGTCGGCACGGCAAAGGTGTATGCCGAAGTCGGCAGCGTGCCGTAGACAGGATTGTAGATGTCGATAGGCCGCGCTGTCGCGCTGGCGCTGCGCGTGTCTTCTTGGTACTGCGAATAGTCGAAGCCGGCCAGGCTGGTGTGCTTGAACGGGCCGGTGTCGAATTTCGCTTCCAGATGGGTGTCGACGTTGGTGGTCTGGCTCTGGCGCCATGCTTGCGAAGCGGAGCGCAGCACCGTGCGGTTGTCGGCTTGCAGGTTGGCGAAGCTGGTCGGCGAGATCGCGCGCGAGTACGCGTTGATGTCGGCGAAACGGAAGTTCTGGCGCAGTGTCAGCTGGTCGTTGAAGCGATGCTCGAAGGCGTAGCCGACGGCGTGCTGTTCACGTGTGTAGACGTTGTAATCGGGTTCGCCGAGATTGCGGTTGCGCGCGATCTGGCCGAGCGGATTCTGGAACAACGTGCCCTTGGTCGGCAGGAAATTGCGCGGGCTCAGGTCTTCGCTGAGATAATGCGCCAGCAGCGTGAAGCTGGTGTCGGAGGAGGGACGCCAGGTGATCGCCGGGGCAAAATAGCGGCGGTCGTTCTTGATGCCGTCGACCCTGGTGCCGGCTTCGCGGATCAGGCCGTTGAGGCGGAAGCTGAGCTTGCCGTCCTCATCCAGCGCGCCGCCGAGATCGAAAGCGGCCTGCTTGCGGTCGAAGTTACCGACCTGCAGCTGGAGTTCGCGGACCGGTTCCGCGGTCGGACGTTTGCTGACCGAGTTGGTGATGCCGCCCGGCGCGTTTTGTCCGTACAAGACCGACGCCGGGCCGCGCAAGACTTCCACCCGCTCCAGTCCCCAGGTTTCGGTGCGCATGGTGACGGCGCCGCCGCCGCCCGAATAGACGATGCGCAATCCGTCCAGGTATTGCGATGAGAAATAGCCGCGAATGTACTGCCAGTCGCCGTTCGGATCGGGGTAGGGCGCGCCGACGCCGGGCGTATACGCCAGCGCCTGCACCAGATCCTGTGCGCCGCGTGCGTTCATTTCGTCGCGCGTGACGACGGAGACCGATTGCGGGGTTTCGAGCAAAGGCGTTTCGGTCTTGCTGCCGGTCAGGGTCTTTTTGGCGACGAAGCCGCTGACCGGGCCGGTGGCGGTTTGGTCGGCGGTCGCGGTGACGTTGACTTCCGGCAGGCTGCTGCCGGTTTCCTGCGCCGCAGCGGCGTTGGCGATGCACAACAGGGCGACGGCCACGGCGGCTGAGGCAGCCGTCGGCCGCGCGTCGGACGAGCGGTATGACATGGTGGAATTCCCTCTGAGTTATCGTGGTCCTGTGCCTGGCAACGATAAAAATCGGGAGCTGGGTATCTGGAGTAAGCCTTTAAGTTATTTGATATTTATCTGGATTTATTTCTAGATGATAACAATTCTTATTTCAAATGTCATCCCTGGCCGTATGCAGCATGCGGAAGTCGGAAATGAAACTAATGTTGCACGCGCCTGCGTTGCTGCAATTTGTGAAACAATGCAGCCTCATCGATTCACTCCCTACGCTCACACGCCCGCCATGACGGATTCCACCGCTGCCAACGCCGATACCGACCCCCCGGCCAACTTCGCCGAACTCGATGCCCTGATTCGTGCCAACTACGCCGACATGCGCCCGCAGTTCCAGGCCGGTGCGGCCTTCCTGCTCGACAATCCGGGCGAGGTGGCGGTGTCGACCATGCGCGCGGTGGCCACGCGGGCGGGCGTGCAGCCATCGACGCTGGTGCGGCTGTCGCAATACCTGGGATTCCCCGGCTGGGGCGAATTGCGCGCTCTGTTCGTCGAGCGCCTGGCGGTCACGCCCAAGGCCTATGCCTACAAGGCGCAGAGCCTGGTCAAGCGCAACAACAGCGACATCCTGATCGCCGAAATTTTCCAGGCCCAGCGCGCCAACCTCGACGCCTCCGAACCGAAAAACGCCGACGAACTGCTGCGCGCCGCGCGCACGCTGACCAAGGCACGCCACGTGCACATCGCCGGTTTTCGCGCGGCATATTCGGTGGCCTTCATGCTGGAATACCTGTACCGCCTGTTCCGCCCCAGCGTCACGCTGATCAAGGGCACCGCAGGTTCGCTGGCGATGGAGCTGCGCGCAGTGGCGCCGCAGGATGCAACGATCGTCATCAGCTTCGCGCCGTATTCGATCGAAGCGGTGCAGGTGGCCGAAGCCGCCAAGCGCGCCGGCAGCAAACTGATCGCGCTCACCGACAGCGCGGTGGCGCCGATCGCGCTGCAGGCCGATCACACCATCCTGTTTTCGCACGACAGTCCGTCGTTCTTCCCCTCGATGGCGGCCGCCGTCGCGGTGGCCGAAAGCCTGATCGAACTGGTGATTTCGCTCGACGATGACAAGGCCGTCAAGCGCCTTGAACATGCCGAGGAAGAGCTCTACCAGAGCGGCGCCTACGTGAAGGCCGGCAACAAATAAGTTTGCCCGCCGGGTCCTATTGCACCTCATGCTGCAACGATTGTTGCAGCAGTCATTTTCCTCTCTTCAATCATCCTGAGGCCCAGCCAGCGCGCCGGGATGCTGTTTCTGCACGTCGATCCGATTTGGTGCGTGCTCACACCGCAGTGCACCAAAAAATGCGCAGTAAAATATTTATGCAACAAACGTTGCAAAAGAATTTCTTTCAATTTATAGTTGGCCCCAACTTGATTTCCGTACGGGACCAGCTTCATGACACACATCTTCCACCGCTATCCGAAAATGAATCTGCCGGTTGCAGCAGCAGGCGAGGGCATCGAGCTGATCGACAGCAAGGGCAAGCGCTACCTCGACGCCTGCGGTGGCGCAGCGGTGTCCTGCCTGGGCCACGGTCATCCGCGCGTGCTGGCGGCGATTCACAAGCAAGTCGATGCGCTGGCTTATGCGCACACCTCGTTCTTCACCACCGACGTCGCCGAGCAACTGGCCGATGAACTGAGCGCTTCGGCGCCGGGCGATCTGAATCACGTGTACTTCCTGTCGGGCGGTTCAGAGGCTGTGGAAGCGGCGCTCAAGCTGGCGCGCCAGTACCATGTCGAGAACGGCCAAAAGCAGCGCCGCCATTTCATCGCGCGCCGCCAGAGCTATCACGGCAACACGCTCGGCGCGCTGGCCATCGGCGGCAACGCCTGGCGCCGCGAAGCCTTCCTGCCGCTGCTGACGCCTTCGCATCACGTGGCGCCGTGTTACGCCTACCGCGAACAGCTGAGCGGCGAATCCGATGCACAGTACGTGCAGCGCCTGACCGATGAGCTGGAAGCCAAAATCCTCGAACTCGGCGCCGATGAAGTCGCCGCCTTCGTCGCCGAAACCGTGGTCGGCGCCACCGCCGGCGCGGTGCCGCCGGTGGGCGATTACTTCAAAAAAATCCGCGCCGTCTGCGACAAGTACGGCGTCCTACTGATCCTTGACGAAGTCATGTCCGGCATGGGCCGCACCGGCCATCTGTACGCCTGCGCCGAAGACGGCATCGCACCCGACATCCTGGTCATCGCCAAGGGCCTCGGCGCCGGCTATCAGGCCATCGGCGCGATGATCGCCAGCGACCGTATCTACAACACGGTGGTCGGCGGCAGCGGCTTCTTCCAGCATGGCCACACCTACATCGGCCATGCCACCGCCTGCGCCGCCGCGCTCGCCGTGCAACAAACGATCCGCGAAGAACAACTGTTGCAAAACGTGCTGGCGCGCGGTGAACAATTGCGCGCCAGCTTGCGCGAGGTCTTCGCGAATCATCCGAATGTCGGCGACGTGCGTGGCCGCGGCCTGTTCGTCGGCGTCGAGCTGGTGGCCGACCGCGACAGCAAGCAGCCGCTCGATCCGGCGCGCCGCACGCACAGCCGCGTCAAGAGCGAAGCCATGCAGCGCGGCCTGCTGGTGTATCCGATGGGCGGCACCGTCGACGGCCGCCAGGGCGATCACATCCTGATGGCGCCGCCGTTCATCAGCACCGCCGCCGATATCGACGCCATGATCGAGCGGCTGGTACCGGCGGTCGACGCCGCGCTCGCATAAGAAAAACCAAGCAGCACCCCAGCATCATCCATACCTTCAGGAGAGGAAGCGCCATGAAACGATTTACCTACCCGCTGCTTGCATTGCTATCCACGCTGGCCTGTGCCGGCATCGCGCACGCCGCCGACGCCGGTCTCGGTCCGACGCTGCAAAAGATCAAGGACGGCAACGTCATCGCCATCGGCCACCGGACCAGCTCGATTCCGTTTTCCTACTACGATGAAAACCAGAAAGTGGTCGGCTATTCGCAAGACCTGTGCAACAAGGCCATCGACGCGGTCAAGGCCAGGCTGAACCTGCCGAATCTGGAAGTGCGCATGATCCCGGTGACCTCGCAGAACCGCACGCCGCTGCTGCAGAACGGCACCATCGACCTCGAATGCGGCGTCACCAGCAACCTCAAGGATCGCTGGCAGCAAGTGTCCTTCAACACCACCTTCTTCGTCGCCAGCAGCCGCATCCTGACGCGCAAGGACAGCGGCATCAAGGACTTCCCCGACCTCGCCGGCAAGGCCGTCGTGACCAACGCCGGCACCACGTCGGAACGCCTGCTGCGCACGCTCAACGAGCGCCGCAAGATGAACATGCAGATCCAGAGCGCCAAGGACTACGGCGAAGCTTTCCTTATCCTGCAATCGGGCCGCGTCGCCGCGTATGTAATGGACGACATCCTGCTGGCTGGTGCGCGCACCACTGCGCAAAAACCCAACGACTGGCTGCTGACCGGCACGCCGTTCGGCGCCGAACCGTACGGCTTCATGGTGCGCAAGGACGATCCGCAATTCAAGCAACTGGTCGACGGCGCGCTGAGCGGCCTGATGAAGAGCGGCGAGATCAATCGCATGTACGCCAAATGGTTCACCTTCCCGATTCCGCCGAAGAACATCAGCTTCAATTTCCCGATGCCGGAAGACGTGAAAAAGCTGTACGCAAATCCAAGCGACAAACCGATGGATTAAGCTGGACGCTTTTTTCATCCAGGAGCAACCCATGAGCCAATCACGCCTGCCCGCCTTCGACGCAGCCCACGCCACGCCGGACCAGAAAGCGCTGCTCGACGACATCCTGTCGGGCCCGCGCGGCAATCTCAACGGCCCGTTCGTGAGCTGGATCCACAGTCCGGACTTCGGCCAGCTGGCGCAGAAGCTCGGCGCCTACTGCCGCTATGAAACCGGCCTGCCGCTGCGCCTGTCCGAGCTGGCGATCCTGGCCACCGCGCAGCAATGGCAGTCGCAGGCGGAGTGGTACATCCACCTGCCGATTGCAGTCGATGCGGGGTTGTCGGCGGACGCCGCCGAGCAAATCCGGCTGGGCAACACGCCGGAGTTCGCGCTGGAAGACGAGCGCGTGATCTGGTCCTTCGCCACCGAGCTGGGCCGGAGCAAGCGCGTCACCGACGCGACCTATGCGCGCGCGCTGGAGTTGTTCGGCATCAAGGTGGTGGTCAACCTGATCGGGCTGCTCGGCTATTACGCGCTGGTGGCGATGACGCTCAACGTCTTCGGCATGCGCGCCGAAGGCCAGAGCTCGCTGCCTTTTCCTGAACCACCGCCGGCCTGAGAACGTGCTTACGATCTTACTGCGAGGCCGTGATCCAGCGCCGGGCGGTGCTCGGAATCCTCATGTACTCAAGTACATTCCAAGGATTCCAACTGAGCTCCGCGCCGCCCGACACTGGCTGACGGCCTCTCGCTACAGATCGTAAACACGTTCTGAGCGCCGTATCACTTTCGAGAGCCCCACATGGACTACCGCTGGAACTGGAGCGTCTTCCTCCATCAGGCCGCCGACAACCAGACTTACGCCGACTGGCTGTTGTCGGGTTTGTCGGTGACGCTCGCGCTCGGGCTATCGGCCTGGTGCCTCGCGCTGGCGTTGGGCACGGTGCTGGGCATCATGCGCACGCTGCCCAATCGCTGGTTGCGCGGTGCGGCCGCGACTTATGTTGAACTGTTCCGCAACGTGCCACTGCTGGTGCAAGTCTTCATCTGGTATTTCGCCATGCCCGAGGTGCTGCCGTTCGGCATCGGCGAGGACATCAAGAGCATGAGCCCGCTGGCGCAGCAGTTCACCACCGCCATGCTGTGCCTGGGATTTTTCACCGCCGCGCGCGTGTGTGAACAGGTGCGCTCCGGCATCGGCGCCTTGCCGCAGGGACAAAAGAACGCCGGGCTGGCGATCGGCTTCACGCTGGCGCAGACGTATCGCTACGTGCTGCTGCCGATGTCGTTCCGCATCATCCTGCCGCCGCTGACGTCGGAGTTCCTCAACATCTTCAAGAACTCGGCGGTGGCGTCAACTATCGGCCTGCTCGAACTCGCCGCACAAGGACGCCAGCTGGTCGACTATACCGCGCAGCCGTATGAAGCCTTCATCGCCGTCACGCTGACTTACATGCTGATCAACATCACGGTCATGACGCTGATGCGCCGGCTCGAAGGGCGCGTCGCCCTGCCGGGTTTCGGCGGCGGAAAATAGAGAGGACGCGCGGCCATGAGCTATCAGTTCGATTTCAATTCGATCACACCCGCAGCAATTCAGGTGCTCGGCCACGGCATGGCGATCTCGCTGCAGATTACCGCTACCGCGATCGCCTTCGGCATCGTCTGGGGCACGTTGCTGGCGATGATGCGGCTGTCGTCGTCGAAGCCGCTGCAATGGTTCGCCAGTGGTTACGTCAACCTGTTCCGCTCGATTCCACTGGTGATGGTCTTGCTGTGGTTCTTCCTGATCGTGCCGCAGCTGCTGCAGAAGGTGTTCCACCTGTCGGCGTCGAACGACTTGCGCATGATCTCGGCGCTGGTGGCGTTTTCGCTGTTCGAGGCCGCCTACTATTCCGAAATCATCCGCGCCGGCGTCAAGAGCGTGGCGCGCGGTCAGTTAGCGGCGGCGTTTGCGCTGGGGCTGACCTACACGCAGACGATGCGACTGATCATCTTGCCGCAAGCATTCCGCAACATGGTGCCGCTGCTGCTGACGCAAGGCATCATCCTGTTTCAAGACACGTCGCTGGTGTACGTCAGCGCGCTGGCGGATTTTTTCGGCCGCGCCTACAGCATCGGCGAACGCGACGGTCGCATCATTGAGTTGCTGTTCTTTGCCGGCGCGGTGTATTTTGCGATCTGTTTCAGCGTGTCGCTGTGCGTCAAACGCTTTCAGAAAAAAGCGGCGGCATGACGAATGAACATGCAGTCGGACATCCGGGCGTCGGGTAGGTTGCAGGTGTGATTTTCGACAACGTTTCTACTAAAACATCGAACGATCGATCTATAAAACAGAATTCAAAAACTAATCTCAGTTCGACCTTGAACTTGGTCTTCATCTTGACTAGATTGGGTATTCCATCAGAAAAACAGCGCACTTAACTGTCCACCAACGAGGAGCACAGTAATGAGTCCTGCATCTGTAGCAACGGAAGACCGTTCAGCCATCCACGCCAGCGCCATCGGCGTCAATCTACCTCCCCGGCCGCACCGTCGACGCGAGCGCCTCGACATCACCCTGCTGGAAATCGATCCGCGCGAAGTGGTGGACGGCGTAGTGCTCGACAACGGCATGTTCCTGGCGCCCGATCCGATTCCGGTAGGCACCATGCGCGAGACCTGCCCGCACTGCGAAGGCGTCGCGCTGCAGCTGGTGCTGCGCCGTCATCAGGTCAAACGCTCGCACCTGTTCTGCGACCATTGCACACGTTGCTACGACGCCTTGTGCGACGGCGGCTATTCGATACTCGGGATAGTCTGAGGCGATCGGGTTTTCGTCACAATAGGGAAAGCGGCCTCAGGGCCGCTTTTCTATTTCAGCCTTTACGGCGTTGAGCATGTTGCGCAGGTCGCGTTTCATCAGTGTTGCGCCAAACAGCGTCGGCACATAAAAGTCGGGCGCAATGATGCCGGCGTAGGAAATGCGGGTGCGTCCGTCCAGTCCGTCCTCTCCCGCTTGCCGCGTTGGCGACACGGCCTGCAATTCCCAGCGCGCCCGGTATTCGCGCATGTTGCCGCTCACCAGGCCGATGTCGATGGCCTCCATCGGTTGTTCGGTGACGTGCAGCACCAGATCGATGTTTTGCCGGATGAACAGGAATCGGGCGAAACCATCCTGGCTGACGACACGCTCGTTGCCTTCGCTTGAGAGGACTTGCGAACGCGAGAGGTTGGGGACGAATTCGGCCAGCCGGTCGTAGTCGGTCAGCACTTTCCAGCTGCGCGCGACGTCGGCATTCGCGGTCATCGTCGCCGTCACTGCAAACACCGGATAGCCTTTGGCGCGGGTCATGACGACGCTGACGTCGGGCGCGCCGGCGGTGGTTTGCGCGTCGGCGTCGACGCACGCGGTTCCGGACAGCGCTATAAATGAGCAAAGCAGAAAAAGTCGCAAAGGGATTTCCGGGTGTCAGTTCATCCAGTTCATTAATACGCAAGCCCGAGCTTACGCGAATCAGGCGATGGCGCAATGTCATTCACGGCGGGGCGTGGTATCGGTACCATTTCCGGCAATGCTAGAATCGCGCCATGACGAAGCCTTCGACTCCCGCCATTTCAGCACCTTCACCTGACGTCCCGATGACCACCCCTGCACCTGTCGTGCGCAAGGGCCGCAAGGGAGCCGGGCTGACTTTGCGCGACGTCGCCAGGCTGGCCGGCGTGGCGCCGATCACTGCCTCGCGTGCGCTGAACACGCCCGACGCCGTATCCGAAACCGTCCTCAAGAAAGTCCGCGAAGCCGTCGAGCGCACCGGCTACGTACCCAACCTGCTGGCCGGCGGCCTGGCTTCCAAGAAAAGCCGCCTGGTCGCCGCCGTGGTGCCGACCATCGTCGGTCCGATCTTCCTTGAAACCGTGCAGTCGCTGACCGAATCGCTGGCCGACGCCGGCTACCAGCTCATGCTGGGCCAGAGCGGCTACGAGAATTCACGCGAAGACGCCTTGCTGGAAGCCATCATCGGCCGCCGCCCCGACGGCGTGGTGCTGACCGGCATCATGCGTTCGGCGGAGTCGCGCAAGCGTTTGCTGGCCAGCGGCATCCCGGTGGTGGAAACCTGGGACCTGACGCCGACGCCGATCGACATGCTGGTCGGTTTTTCGCATGAGCGTATCGGTGTTGCCGTGGCGCAGCACCTGCATGCCGCCGGTCGTCGCCGCGTGGCCGTGATCGCCGGCGTCGACGAGCGCAGCCGCCGGCGTGCGCGGGCGTTCTCGGATGAAGCGGTGCGACTCGGCATGGCCGTTGCCGGCCGCACCGAGGTGCCGCAATGTATGGTCCCGGCGCCGACCACGCTGGGCAGCGGCCGCACCGGCCTGGCCGACCTGCTGGGGCAGGACGACGCCATCGACGGCGTGTTTTGCAGCTCAGACATCCTCGCCATGGGCGTCATGATCGAAGCCCAGGTACGCGGCATCGTGATCCCGTCGGAGCTGGCGGTGATGGGCTTCGGCGATCTCAGCTTTTCGCGCGACCTGCATCCGCAACTGACCACGGTGCGCATCGACGGCACCGGCATCGGCAAGACTGCGGCGCGTTTCATCATCGAGCGCGCCGAAGGCCGCGACGTGCCGGAACGCGTGCACGACATCGGCTTCACCATCATCGAACGGCAGAGCGTATAAGCGCTGCGGCTGCGCTCATCTTTCTTTTTCTCATTGTTTTCCATCTGACAACATCGCAGTAAACCGATTGACAGCCAAAAACGGTACCGCTACCATTTGCATCAAATTGAATTGGTAGCGGTACCAATTTGTGTATCCGTCGATCATCGTACAAGGCCCAACATGTCCACTCAGCCGAACGCAGTACTCAACTCTCCCCGTTCTTCCGCACCCGTCGTCACCGCCATGCAGGTCATCCCGGTCGCCGGTCGCGACGGCATGCTGCTCAACCTCAGCGGCGCGCACGGGCCTTATTTCACGCGCAATATCGTCATCCTGACCGATAGCGCCGGCAACACCGGCGTCGGCGAGGTGCCGGGCGGCGAACGCATCCGCCAGACGCTGGAAGACGCGCGCGAACTGGTCGTCGGGCAGTCCATCGCCAACTACAACGCGTTGCTCAACCGCATGCGCCGGACTTTCAGCGACCGCGACGCCGGTGGCCGCGGCCTGCAGACTTTCGACCTGCGCATCACCATCCACGCCGTCACGGCGGTGGAGGCGGCGCTGCTGGACCTGCTCGGCAAGTTCCTCGGGGTGCCGGTCGCGGCCTTGCTCGGCGAAGGGCAGCAGCGCGACAAGGTCGAAATGCTCGGTTACCTGTTCTACGTCGGCGACCGCAAGGCCACCGACCTCGACTATCACAGCGAACCCGACAACGCCGACGACTGGCAGCGCCTGCGCCATGAAAAAGCCATGGACGCCGACGCCATCGTGCGGCTGGCCGAAGCGGCCTACCAGCGCTACGGCTTCAATGATTTCAAACTGAAAGGCGGCGTGCTGCGCGGCGAGGATGAAATCGAAGCCGTCACGGCCCTGCACGAACGTTTCCCGCAGGCGCGCATCACGCTTGATCCCAATGGCGGCTGGCTGCTCAAGGACGCGATCCGTTTATGCCGCGACCAGCACGACGTGCTGGCCTACGCCGAGGATCCTTGCGGCGCCGAGAACGGCTACTCCGGTCGCGAAGTGATGGCCGAATTCCGCCGCGCTACCGGCCTGCAGACCGCCACCAACATGATCGCCACCGACTGGCGTGAAATGGGCCACGCGATCCAGCTGCAGTCGGTCGATATTCCGCTGGCAGATCCGCACTTCTGGACCATGCAGGGTTCGATCCGCGTGGCGCAGCTGTGTAATGAGTGGGGCCTGACCTGGGGTTCGCATTCCAACAACCACTTCGATATTTCGCTGGCGATGTTCACGCAGGTGGCGGCCGCCGCGCCGGGCAAGATCACCGCCATCGACACGCACTGGATCTGGCAGGACGGCCAGCGCCTCACGCGCGAACCGTTCAGGATCGTCGGCGGCATGGTCGACGTGCCGACCGCGCCGGGCCTCGGCGTCGAGATCGACATGGAACAGGTGATGGCCGCCAACGCGCTCTACAAAACCAAGGGTCTCGGCGCACGCGACGACGCCATCGCCATGCAATACCTGATCCCGGGCTGGAAGTTCGACAACAAGAAACCCTGCCTGGTCAGGTAAGGGCAAGCATCGCAACCAGCATCACAACACGCAGCGCAACCGGCATCACAACAATAAAGATCGCACAGGCCGCAACGACGGCCGCAGCGACAACCTCAAGGAGACAGCAAGTGAGTGATCACGCAAATCAGCAAACTATTGCAGCCTACGCTGCACACCCCGACGGCCCCGCAAGCGGCCCGCTGGCCAGCGCCATCGACAAGGTCAAATGGCGCATCCTGCCGCTGTTCGTGATCATGTTCATCGCCAACTACATCGACCGCGTCAACATCGGCTTCGTGCGTTCGCACCTGGCGACCGATCTCGGCATCGGCTCGGCGGCGTTCGGTCTCGGCGCGGGATTGTTCTTCATCGGCTACGCCATCTTCGAGGTGCCGTCCAACATGCTGCTGCAAAAGTTCGGCGCCAAGGCCTGGTTGACGCGCATCATGCTGACCTGGGGCGTGGTGGCGACATCAATGGCCTTCGTGCATAACGAGACCTCGTTCTACATCCTGCGCTTTTTGCTGGGCGTGGCTGAGGCCGGCTTCTTCCCGGGCGTGGTGTATTACTTCACGCAATGGTTGCCCAATAGTGAGCGCGGCAAGGCGATGGCGGTGTTCCTGAGCGGCTCGGCGATCGCCTCCATCCTGTCGGGCCCGATCTCGGGCGCGCTGCTGCAGATCGAAGGCGGCGGCCTGCACGGCTGGCAATGGATGTTCATCATCGAAGGCCTGGCCTCGGTTCTGCTGTGCTTCGTGGTGTGGCGCCGCCTGGATTCGCGGCCGCAAGACGCGACCTGGCTCAGCGACGACGAACGCAATAGCCTGGCCACCATCATCGCGCACGAACAACGCGAGCGCCAGGCCAGCAAGCCGGTGCACGTGTCGTCCTGGAGCCTGCTCAAGGATCCGCAGATCCTGCTGTTCTGTTTCATCTATTTCGCGATCCAGCTGACCATCTACGGCGCGACGTTCTGGCTGCCCAGCATCATCAAGAAGATGGGCCACTTCAACGACTTCCAGGTCGGCCTGTTCAATTCGATCCCATGGATCATCTCGATCGTCGCGATGTACATCTTCGCCAGCCTGGCGGCGCGCTTCCGCCACCAGCAGGCGTGGGTGGCCGCAACGCTGATCATCGCCGCGGCCGGCATGTTCGCCTCGACCACCGGCGGACCGGTGTTTGCCTTCGTCGCCATCTGTTTCGCCGGCATCGGCTTCAAGGCGGCTTCGTCGCTGTTCTGGCCGATCCCGCAGGCATATCTCGACGCGCGCATCGCCGCCGCAGTGATTGCGCTGGTCAACTCCATCGGCAACCTCGGCGGCTTCTTCGCGCCGGCGACCTTCGGTTATCTGGAGCAAAAGACCGGCTCGATCCAGGGTGGTTTGTATGCGTTGGCGGTGGCGTCGGTGATTGCAGCCGGGCTGGTGTTCCTGGCGCGTACCTCGGGCAAGAAGGCGGTCTGACGGCACAGGGAGGCGGACTTGTTACAATGTCCGCCTCTTCTCTTCACAAGCATTCCCGCCATGTCCAAAAGCAAGCGCCCCGCCGGCAAAGCCGCCATCCCCTCCGATCCTTCCCTGGTTCCGGCCGAATACGATCTCGACGAAGCACTGGTGGACAAGCTGGCCAACCTCGCGGTTGAACTGGCGACCGAGGACGAAGCCTCGCCCGACTTGCCCGCCAAGCAGCGCGACCTGCACCGCATCATCACCAAGAGCCTGCGCCAGCAGCAGGACGACGTGCTGTACGAAGCGCTGGAACGCGCGCGCGACCAGGAAGCCGACGCCTATCCCTACCTGCGCGAAAAAATCGAGGAAGCGGCCGAGACCGTGTTCTTCACCCGCAACGAGCGCAGCTATGAAGTCAACGCCTTCGTCATCCCGATGTTCGTGCGCACCACCGGCGGCCTCGACGCGGAACAGAACTTCCGCGACGCCGACGCCTTCACCGAGCTGACCGCCAGCATCAAGGAAGCCCAGCTCGAAAGCGCCGACGCCAAGGTGGTGCTGGTCAGCTACGCCTACCACCTCGACGAAATCGACGCGATTACCTACAGCCATCTCGAAGCCATGGTGCGCGATGCCTACGCCGCCATGACCGACAAGAAGATCAGCGAAACGCCGGCCATCAACCGCAGCATGAGCAGCTGGCCGGCCAATCGCTTCGGCGCCGAGGACACGGCGGTGGAGTTGCGCTTCCTGCTCGGCTTCGCGCTCAAGACCGCGGACGATCCGTTCTATACGATTCCCAAGGATGAGGCGGCGATGGACGCCTACTTCGCGGTGCGCGCCCAGCGCTTCCAGGCCTGGAGCGAAAAGGTCGTGCCGCTGGTGCAGCGTTGCCTGGTCACCGACGGCCGCCAGTTCGACGTGCACTTCCTGTACCAGGACCTGTTCCACGGCGGCAAGGAGCGCGGCATCGCCGAGTACTTCATGCTGCAGATGATGTCGGAGCTCGACCATGGCCTGCAGGAAAGCGGCGTGGATGCGCAGCAGACCCATGCCATCATGGGACCGGTGCATACCGAAGGGGAAGTGTTGTTGCGGGTGAATATCTACAACGGCGAGACCGTCGTCGCCACCGCCGAGAAGCCGCTCGACGGCGCTGCCGCTGATAATTTGCAGATCGAACTCGACGACACCTGCGACGCCCTGCTGACCATGGGCCTGAAATCGGTGGCGCTGGCCGAAGAGTTCGATGCCGCAGGCAAGGCCGTCAATGTGCAACCATACGCCGACGCTTCAGTCGGATAACCTTAGTTCGCCAGGCGGCGCTCTAGCAGCGTCGCCGTCTCCGGCGCACCCATGGCGCGCGCCGCTTCCAGCGCGGTCGCCCCGCTGCCGCTGCGCGCATTGATGTCGGCGCCGTGCGCCAGCAGCAACTCCACGATCTCCACGCGATTGAACATCGCCGCAATCATCAGCGCGGTCTTGCCGTCGGGCGAGGCGCCTTCGACGTCGGCGCCGCCGTCCAGCAGCGCCTGCACCACCGCCGCATGTCCCTTGAACGCCGCGCCCGCAATCGGGGTCTGGCCGTTGTCGTTGCGCAGGCCGGCATCGGCTTTGTGCTGCAGCAAGATGCGCACCGCCGCGTCATGGCCGTGGTACGCCGCCAGCATCAGCAGGCTGTCGCCCTTGTGGTCGCGCAGGTTGGGCGGCAAGCCTTTGGCGAGATAAGCCTCAAGCTCGTCGGCATCGCCGTGGCGCGCCAGGTCGAACATCTTGGCGGCGAACTCCAGCGTGGCGTCGTCGAGCTGGGCCGGATCGTTGGGTGGGGAAGAGGTCATGGCGATTCCTTCGAAAGCGTGATAGCCGGTCGCGATGACAGCATGACCGGCGAGTGTCGTCGATCATAGCAAACAACCCGGCCGGCTTCAGGCCCACTCCGTCCATGCCGCCACGTCGTCATGCGACGCATGCGGCAGGGCATCGACTTCCTCCTCGGGAACTGCAGATAGGGTCTATTTGAAGATGGGCAGAGAGCCGGACTGGTCCACCTGGCCGATCTGTCTGGGCAGGCAGCGGAAATTCAGTTCCACTTCCATCGGCTTCCAGCCACGCGTCTGCTGGCGCAATTGCAGTTCGCCGTCCTGGGCGGCGCACCAGGAGGCGGCCTTCTGGTGACTGGCCGCGGTCAGCGCCGGCATCGACATGGTGTAGCTGATGCCGGTGGCGATGAGCTTGTAAGAGCCGTCGGCGTCCTCGGAAATCACCTGGCTGTAATTGGCGCAGGCACTCAGCGAACAGGCTGCTGCCGCAGCGAGCAATGTGCGCACGCGGGACCGCGTGGCTGCAGAGACTTCCGTTATACGCATCATGGCTCCATCCGAATTGATCACGCGATCAGTGTAGAACCGGGCGAAAAACGATTACATCATCCTGATTCAACTTTACCTGTGTTCAAAATCGTCAAGAGCAACGGTGCGCATGATGGCCGCCGCCGCTCCCCTGCCAATCCGCCGACGATCTAGATCGCCACCGCGGCCTCCTGATCTGCACGGCGCGTCGCGTGTGAGGCGTATTGTGGAACTCCCTGAGCATACACGCGACCAAAGCGATTAGCGAGGAAATCCGCCAGCCCGATCTGCTCCTGCCGGATGAAGCCGTGCGCCGGCAATTTACCCTGCCGGAACAGGTCCAGTGCGGTGCAGATGCCCGCCGCCGTGGTGATCTGGATCGCGCTCTCATGCACGCCGTCGCGCGTGGATGCGAAGATCTTGCGCGAGAATACTTCCTGCACGTGCAGCCCGTCGCGCATGCCGCTCACCGTCACGAACACCAGCACCACGTCCTGCATGGTGGTCGGAACCGACTTGCGCAGGATGCCCTTGAGCTGCTCCTGGTCGTCGCGCAGGCGTAGTTCTTCCAGTAGGAATTTCACCAGGTTGCGATGACCGGGATAGCGCACCGATTTGTAGTCGAGGTTGCGTACCTGGCCGGCCAGCGTGCTGCACAGCGTGCCCAGTCCGCCCGAGGTGTTGAAGGCTTCGTACTCGACACCGTCGAGTGAGAAATGCTCCAATCCTTCGAGCGGCTGGATGTCCTGCATCTTGCCGTCGCGGATCGCTTCGCAGGGATGGCAATACTCGTTGACCAGGCCGTCGACGCTCCAGGTCAGGTTGTATTTCAGCGCATTGGTGGGAAACTCCGGCAGCGCGCCGACGCGCATCTTGACCTCGTGGATCTCGTCGAAGCTGCTCGTCAGCGAATGCGCGGCGATGCCGATGAAGCCCGGCGCCAGTCCGCATTGCGGCATGAACGCGGTGTCCGCGCCGGCGGCCAGCTTGGCGATGGCGCGGGTGGCGCGCACGTCTTCGGTCAGGTCGAAGTAATGCACGCCGCTCAGTTTGGCCGCCTTCGCCACGGCGGTCGCCATGTGGTACGGCAGCGCATTGAGGCAGGCGTCGCGGCCCGACAGCAGGTTGCACAGCGCGTCGTGGTCGTTGAAGTCGACCTGCGCAGTCTGCACGCCGAGCGCGCGCATGGCGTTGAGCGCAGCGGCGTCGCGGTCGGCGGCGAGTACTTCATAGTCGCCGTCGGCGTGCAGGTGGAGGAGGCGGGCGATGGCCAGGCCGATGTGGCCGGTGCCGAGCAGGACGATTTTCATGATGGGCTCCCCAGAGGCGATGTTGGCCGATGTTCGTCGGCGGATGCCTTCATTGTAGGAAGCAGTCGACACGATAAAAAGACCAAGATTGATGCGTATATGACGATAATTTCGTCGTTTTGTATCAGCCAATGCATCAAATGGCAGTCTATGCCGAAAAAGCATCCGCACAAGTGCCTTCCGGCGACGTTCCCGGTAAACGGGAATCTGCAATATCCCGCGCAGCACATACCGCTTGGTATTAAAATTGCTGGATGCCATCGGGACCAAAAGTCCCGAAAGTAAGGCTAGCCATCAGAGCCATTCAATCATCCAGGGAGAGAAGCAAATGCAAAATCGTCGCAAGTTCATCGCCAACGTCGCCGGCCTCGCCGCCGCCGGTTATCTGCCGGGCGCATTCGCCCAGAGCGCACCGGCCGGCGAAACCACCTTCGCCCGCATCAAGCGGACCAAAGTGCTGCGCATCGGTGGTGTACGCGGTCAGGCCCCTTACTACAACAAGGACCTGGCCAGCGGCGAATGGGTCGGCTTCATGATCGACTTCGCCAAGAACCTCGCCGCCAGCCTGAACGTCAAGCTGGAAGTGCTGGAAACCACCTGGGGCAACTCGGTGCTGGACCTGCAGACACGCAAGATCGACGTCTTCTTCGGCCTCAATCCGACCCCGGCGCGCCGCGAAACCGTCGGCTTCTCCGAGCCGCTGTTCAACAACGCCTTCACCATCGTCTCCAAAAAGGGTTTCGCACCGAAGACCTGGGAAGAGCTCAACAAGCCTGAAGTCAAGATCGGCGTCGACATCGGCTCCTCGCATGACGCCATGATCAGCCGCGTCTGCCCCAAGGCCACCATCGTCCGCCTGGAAAAAGCCGACGACGCCACCCTGGCCCTGCAAACCGGCCGCGTCGACGTACAGGTGCTGGTCTGGCTGCTGGCGCTCAACGTGCTGAAGAAGAACCCAAGCCTGGGCACCATGATCGTGCCGATGCCGCTGGAAGCGACTTCGACCAACATCGGCGTGCCGAAGGAAGACGACAAGGCCTGGCTGGAGTACATCAACAAGTGGATCGTGCAGGAACGCGCCGCCGGCAAGGTCAAGTCCACCGTGCTGGAGAACCTGCAGAAGCTGTCCGGCGTGCGTCCGGAAGACGTGCCGCCGCAGATCCCGCTGTAATTCGGCAACGTCGCAGTAGCCTTACTGCGGTCAGGATGTAAAAACGCCGCCGTTCCGATGTGAGTCGGGACGGTGGCGTTGTTGTTTGGGTGTCAGGAGAACTGCGGGTTAGAGATAGACCATTTCCAGCGTCGCGGAGCCGTCCAGAGGGATGTCATTCTTCGTAGACAGATTTCGCAGTTCATCGATGATCACACGCACAAGCAGCTTGCTGCTCAAACTGCGGACAGCTACTGGCTCAGGGCTTACCTGACTGCTACCCCAGGACTCCAGGCCACGGGTGACCATGTGATAGTCCGAACCCTGCCCCGCATACCAACCTGTCCCATTGGACGACGTGGAGCTATAGAGCTTGGCTGTTGTCCCGTCGGCCTTCGTGACTTGAAAACCTTCCACGATCTCGAGAGTGTAGATGCCTATTTTCTTGCCATCGAATGTCCCGAGGCCAAAGGCTTGACTGTCGGGCAAGCCGTTGTCAATGGTTCTGATGAGACCTGCCACCACTGACGACGTGCGATTGTCCTGAAACTTGAGGGCGAGCTTTGCGGCGCCGGTAGGGCAACTGATGTTGAGCGGCACCAACTTGCTTCCGAGGTAGGTGGACCGGATAAGATCGAGCCGGGAGGTCGGGATGCGACCCATGTCTACCACGCCATCGGCGGAAAGCGTCAAGGTGCAGGCGCTGGGTTGCACCGAGCCTTTGACCTTCAGTTCAGCGGTATCTGCAGCGTGCGCGCCCATCGACGTAGTGAGTGCGGCCAACATCGTGCACAACAGCATGGTGTTCTTCATCTTCGACTCCCTCATTAATAAAAATTGCTGAACTTATCTGATAACAATGTGTATTCGATGAAGTAAGTCTGATCTTTTTTTAATTCCATTTATATGAGAATACTCTCAAAAATATACGATATTGAAAAAATGACAAGACAATCGCACGAAGCAGCGACAGTTTCGAAACGGCTCTTCAACGTTGACGGAATGGGGTTTGCTGCGGATTTTGTTTCTCAATGACAATGGAATGATCGTTGGCCGCCGCCTTCAGCGAACTGGGCGATCCGCGCAGTCGTAGCGCTCCTCTCACCATCAACCACGTATTCCGGTCCTCCTATGACATCAGCGCGCTTTCTATCGGTAGCGTCATCGACAGGGTTACGGCGACAGCTGATTCGGAGCTGAGTATGGTATGCCCTGGCACTACCGTCGCACAGGTGAGAGGAGGCATTGTGAATGAAGGAGGGCTGATTGCCAGCCCAGCATTGCGGCAACCACGATACTTTCCCCACGCACGTAGCTGGGGTGGGAGTCAGGTTCCTGTTAGACGGAACGGCTGCGATGAGCCCATATCCGCAAATGAGGGCCACCGCAGCCGGGGCGGCTAGAAGAACCTATTCGGGCAGGGCCGGTCCCGACACGGTAGCCGGCACGGTCAATTTCACGATGGAGTTTCCCTGAGTTACGTAATATCGCCAGCGGCATCGGTTCATTCACCTGGCCGGGTCCGCAACACTTTCAGCCGTCCGCGCATGGTCTTGCTGTCGACGCGTTTGCGTTTGGCGCTGCGGGTCGGTTTGGTTGCCCTGCGCTCCGCATACACCACGCCCGCCGCCTGAATCAGCGCGGCCAGCCGCTCCAGCGCTGCGGCCCGGTTCTTCTCCTGGCTGCGGGTCTGCTGCGACTTGATCACGATCACGCCGTCGCGGGTGATGCGCTGATCCTTCAGCAGCAGCAAGCGTTCCTTGTAAAACTCCGGTAACGAAGACGCGCGAATGTCGAAGCGCAGATGCACGGCGGTCGACGTCTTGTTGACGTTCTGCCCACCCGCACCCTGGGAGCGCGTGAAGCTGAGCTCAATGTCCGTATCGGGCAGGCTCAGGTCTGGGGTGATCTGCAACATGGCCGCTGCTTCCGAAATATAGTCAGGAACGGAAGACTAACACTGGCCGGGACCATTTCTGCGATTCTGCCGGCAAATTCCGGTGGCGGTTATCCACGGGGGATGTCGGCAAAATCCGGGTACTTTCTTTGGCGCGGTGTCTATTGATACACCACCGTAGCGGTGGTTTGACCAGTGACTGTACCCGCCGTCGGGTTGGGCCCGCTCTGGAAGTACTGCACCCGGTAAATATTGTGATACCTGCCATTGCCGGTTTTTGGCACCCCAGGCTCGAATTGACCGAACTGGATGGGAACATTGCTGGTGCGATTGATGATCTGCAAGGCGATATCCGAGGCATTGTTCGCACCCTCATTGGTCCGGATCACGCCCGCCGCGCGGGACTCATGCTGGTCGGACGGCGCAAACGACAGGCCGATGCGCATGCCCGCGTTGACGTTGGAACACGAAAGAGCCACATCGAAATCCGTCTTTCCTTCATTTGGAACGGATGCGACACCAGTAAAGCTCCTGAGGGGCGCCCGCGGCATCTGCACGGTCTGCGAACTGATGGTGCACGTGGCGTTGGAGACGGAAGGACCACTGCCCGACAGGAAAAGGGCAAAGCTGGTACCCTCTGGCAGCAAAGGGGTTGAGCCTAATTTATTAAACGCGTTGACCGCACCGCCCGCCCGTGGATACAGCGTGGCAGAAACAGTCCCGCTGCCTCTCCGATATCGCAAATTCACAGCAGCGCTAAAAGTACGCGTGAATATACCGGAAGGGAAAAAATGGGTGACCGTGGAATCATCTGCAGATTTTTCGATACCGGGAAAATCAACGGTGGAGTCATACGAGTGAGCGGTAATCTCGCGGCCATCCATGAGCTGGTATCCGCCCGTTGGGTAGGCCATGCTATATACCCGATTTTCACCTATGCCGTCACAGCTAACGACTACCGAAATATTCTTCGTTTCGTCGTACATAATCGCTCCCACAGCGACGCTTGCATCTATTCTCATGGTAGGTCTAAAGCCAAAACTGCTACCATTCGGGGCAGCAGTTGTGCACCTGGCCTGTACCTCTTGGCCCGCGATTACCCCCAACAATACCGCCAACAGCAGTTGGCCTTTCCTGATATATGCGTTCATGGCACTTCCTCATTGAATCAGAGGCTGAGTCTATAATCCGGCGGTCAGGGAAGATATGAGAAAAGTCTCAAATGTGCGTCAGGGCAAGCGAGTCGTCCATGGCAATCCGTGATCGACCTCGTGGATTGTTCGATGCAGTGCTGAGAGCAGGGCGTAGTCCCTGACAGTCGCTCAACGATCGATTTTGCGCGACAACACGATCGAGGTCGTGGTCTTGAGCACACCGTCGATTTCGCCAATATCGTCGAGCAGCTTGTCGAGCTGTTCGGCCGAGGACGCGCGCAGCCAGGCGACGTAGTCGAACTCGCCGCTAACGGAGCAGAGTTGTTCGATTTCAGGGATGCGCTTGAAGCGCTTGAGGACGTCGCGTGCGGTCTTGGCTTCGACCGTGATGCCGACATAGGCGAGCAGGCCGCTGTCCTGCACCTCTTGCCCCAGCTTGACGGTGTAGCCGACGATGATGCCGTTCTTTTCCAGCCGCGCCAAGCGCGCCACCACGGTGGTGCGCGCCACGCCGAGCTTGCGCGCCAGGTTGGCGACGCTGTCCCGCGCCGACTGCTGCAACAGCGAGATCAGCTTGCGATCGGTGTCGTCGAGCAGGTCGAGACGGGCGGTCATGGCGGGTTGTCCCGGATCAACCGTTGAAGCGGGTCAGGAAGGATTGCGTCGCCGCCTGCTGGCGGACGTCGCGTCATGGACGAGAGAAATGAAAACGCGTCTGCCAGCGACTACATGTAAAGGATTTCGAAAGTCGCCGATCCATCCAGCGGGACATCGTGCGTCAGGTTCAATTCTTCAGGTTTGTTAATGAATGCGCTTACTCTCAGGGTGGTGACCAGTTGCTTGAAGGCACTGGGCTGAGCGCTGGCCGTGGTGGTGAAGCCGAAGCGGTATCGGATGTCGGCGTTCACGTTCCCATAGTCGTTGGCGTACCAGGGTTGACCATTCACGGAGGTGATGTTGCGTGCTGCAACGCTGTCGGCGGAGTTGTTCGTGGTGAACTGGATCTTGTAGCCACCGATATTCTTACCGTCAGACCGCCCCAACCCATAGTTTCCAAAATCGTCGAACACATCAGGGCCGGCAATGCCATAGACTTTGGAGCTGGTGCGGTTGTCGGCGACGCGGTAAGCGACCTGAGTCGCTGCGGTGCAGGTGATAGTCAGGCTGATGTCCTTGGCGGGCAAAGCCGTAAACTGACCGGCTTTGAGCGACTTGGCTGGAATCGTGCCGTAGTCGATCACACCGTCGCCGGTGAAACTCGGTATGCAAGCGGGGGGGCGAACGCTGCCTGTGACTTTCAGTTCAGTCGTTTCGGCTGCATTAACCAATTCCGGAGCCAGTAATGCAGTGCTTAGTACGGAGAAGATGATGAATTTTTGCATGATGCTCGTCCCTCAGTGGCTTAGTTGATCAGTGTTTCGGTGATAAGTGAAGCCATTGTGGTCGGTTGACGATTATTTTTATATGAGAAAAATCTCAAAAAAATTTGGTGAATTCATATCTTCTTATAGAAACTACATCAAATTAAAGTCGCTAACCAGAGGATGAGCACCTGATAGGAATCGTCGATGGCGACTTTTCTTCGGTGTTTGCCGCCGCTGATAATGTATCGCCCTGAATCTCTTTTGTTTCTCAAATTACGTTGAGGGAAGTCTGGTGAATTGTCCCGAGTCGAGAAAATACAAATAACGTTTGAGAATAATCCTATAGTTTTGTGCATGGCATTTCTTTACTCTTTCGTCAGTTTCTAATATTTCACAAGGTAGGAAATAACATGCCGATTTTTTCGCGGACAGGCTCTGCGTCACCCGGGATTGCGGTGTGCCTCGGGACGTGGGGGTTTGCCACACCTGGGCCGATTGGCATCTTGCCCGCTTTCAGATATGCCCTGGTTCTGTTTCTCTCTCTGCTGGGATGGCTTTCATCTGCGTCGGCAGCATCCTGTGTAAACCAGACTGGTTCCGGCCGTAATTGGTCGGTTACAGCTGGAACCATGAGTGCTCCACGCGACACGGCCGTCGGGTCGCTTTTTTCATCAAGCGGCAACGCCAGCGGCAACGCACCACAGGGCTATGTCATCGATTGCACTCCGGACGCCAATCAGGACCGGGATGTCACCCTCACTTTCACTGTTTCGAGGCGACCGGTGCCAGGTTTCACCGACGTCTATCCGACCAACCTGGACGGTGTGGGCATCCGATATAACTTCAGAACTAGCAGCTGTGCCGGCTGGGGCGTGCCCAATGTATCAGATGCGCATATTGGCAATTCCAGCCAGATACTTGTATGCCATCTCCTTACGGGCACCGCTGTCACCCAAATTTTCGACGTGGGCTCCTCCGCTGAATTCGTCAAGACAGGACCGATTACTGGCGGCCAGCTCACGTCCATTCCTGCCATAACGGTATCCTATAGCTTGAATAATCAAACCGGCACATTTTCGCTTCTCAATATGTATGCCGGCAATGCGACCGGTACGTTTGTCGTGCCAACCTGCACCACGCCCAATGTCAGCGTGGCGATGGGCAGCCGCCGCATCAGCGAATTCAACGGTGTCGGATCGACCACGCCGGCAAAGAGCTTCAATCTGAGTGTCAACGACTGTCCGACAGGAATGAGCCGAATCCGCTATCAGTTTTCGCCGGCAGCCGGTGTGTCAGCCAGCACCGATGGCACGGTTCCTCTAGACAACAGCGCATTGACGGCAACCGGCGTCGGCATGAAGCTCACTGACGACGACAACGTCGCGCTCGCATGGAATACCTGGTACGTTCTGACGGCATACAATGCGACCAACGGCGGTTCTTTTACGGTCCCCTTGAAGGCAGCATACATACAAACTGATGCGGCCATTGGCCCCGGCACTGCTAACACCAGCGTGTTGTTTACCATGAGTTACGAATAAGTATTCCTGAAGAACCGAGGTCGCGAAGTTGTCGTAAAAAAGACCTGTTTCGACAGGTCTTTTCATTTACGGCAATGACGTCAGGGGCCGGCCGGCTCAACGATCGATTTTGCGCGACAACACAATCGAGGTCGTGGTCTTGAGCACACCTTCGATTTCGCCAATATCGTCGAGCAGCTTGTCGAGCTGTTCGGCCGAGGACGCGCGCAGCCAGGCGACGTAGTCGAACTCGCCGCTGACGGAGCAGAGCTGTTCGATCTCGGGGACGCGCTTGAAGCGCTTGAGGACGTCGCGCGCGGTCTTGGCTTCGACCGTGATGCCGACGTAGGCGAGCAGGCCGCTGTCCTGTACTTCCTGCCCCAGCTTGACGGTGTAGCCGACAATGATGCCGTTTTTTTCCAGCCGCGCCAGACGCGCCACCACGGTGGTGCGCGCCACGCCGAGCTTGCGCGCCAGGTTGGCGACGCTGTCGCGCGCCGACTGCTGCAACAGCGAGATCAGCTTGCGATCGGTGTCGTCGAGCAGGTCGAGGCGGGCGGTCATGGCGGGTTGTCCCGGATCAACCGTTGAAACGCGTGAGGAAGGATTGCGTCGCCGCCTGCTGCGGATTGTCGATGACCTGCGACGGCGGGCCGGCTTCGACCACGACGCCGTCGCGCATGAAGATGACCTGGTCGGCGACTTCGCGGGCGAAGGCGATTTCATGCGTGACCAGGATCATGGTCATGCCGTCAAAAGCCAGCGAGCGGATCACGTTAAGCACTTCGCCGACCAGTTCGGGATCCAGCGCCGAGGTGGCTTCATCGAACAGCATCACGCTGGGGCGCATCGCCAGCGCGCGGGCGATCGCCACGCGCTGCTTCTGGCCGCCGGACAGGCGTTGCGGATAGATGTCGGCACGGTCGGACAGGCCGACCCTTCGCAGTAGTTCCAACGCATACGCGCGCGCTTCCGCCTTGGGTTTGCGCAGCACCGTGAGCATGCCTTCCATGACGTTTTCGAGCGCGGTCATGTGCGGGAACAGATTGAAATGCTGGAACACCATGCCGGTGTTGGTGCGGAACTTCGCCAGTTCGCGGTCCTTGAGCGGCTTGGATGCCTTATTACCCTGACCGAACGTGAAATCCTGCGCACCGACGCGGATGCTGCCTTGCTCGGGCACGGTCAGCAGGTTGATACAGCGCAGCAGCGTCGACTTGCCGGAACCGGACGGGCCGATCATGGCGACCACGCTGCCCTTGTTGACTTGCAGCGAGATGTCTTTCAGCACGACGTGTTCGCCGAAGGCCTTCTTCAGATTCTTGATTTCAATCATGACTTCATTCGTAGCGTGACTCATGTTCTCAGACTCCCTGTTGCGCGTTCAGGCGGTTTTCCAGGCGCTTGGCCCAGATCGTCGCCGGCAGCAGGATGAGGAAATAGATCACCGCAACCATGGTGTAGATTTCCAGCGGGCGGTAAGTTTCATGCGCGATGATCTGGCCTTGATACAGCAGGTCCGGCACCGCCAGCACCGACAGCAGCGAGGTGTTCTTGAGTTGCATGATGGACTGGCTCACCAGTGGCGGCGTCATGCGCTTGAACGCCTGCGGCAGGATCACGCGGCGCATCAGCTGGAAGCGCGTCATGCCCAGCGCACAGCCGGCTTCGCTCTGGCCGACGTCGATCGAGACGATGCCGCCGCGGATGATTTCCGAGTAGAAGGCGCCGCCGTACAAGGCCAGCGCCAGCAGGGCGGAGGTGCCTGCCGACATTTCGATGCCGACCAGCACCGGCAGCGCGTAATAGAACCACACCAGTTGCACCAGCACCGGCGTGCAGCGGAACACTTCGACATAGGCGCGCAGCGGGCCGGAGATGAACGGGTTGCTTGACAGGCGGCCGAGTCCGACCAGCAAGCCCAGCAGCAGGCCCAGCAAAACGCAGGCGACCGTGTAGGCCAGCGTGTAGCCGAAGCCCACCGCAATGACGTTGCGGAATTGCCAGAGCGCGGCGAAGTCCCAGTGATACATCGTGTTTCCTTTTCTTTTACTCTTGGTGTCTGAATTCTTGTTTGCCTGAATGATCCGCAGGCGAGGCAGCATGAAGTGTGCCAGTCGAAGCAGAAAAGGGGGTCGGTCTGACCAATTTCCTTCCCTGAAAACCCCGCAATTGTAATGGAGAATACCGACCGGGATGTAGTAGAAAAGCGGTTGTGCAGTGCTTTTGCGGCTTATTGGTTAAAATAGCGCACGGTCGCTCCGGCCCATCAATTCCGTATTTCCTCATATTGTTTCCTCGTCACCCATGAACCCATCTCCCAGCGTGCAGCGCGTGATCCTGATTACCGGCGCCGCGCGCGGCATCGGCGCGGCCACCGCGACAACCGTGGCCGCCGCCGACACCGGCATGGTGCTGCATGCGCGCGCCGATTCACCCGAGCTGCAGCAGACCATCGCCGCCTGCCGCCAGCGCGGCGCGCATTGCGTGACGGCTTTCGGCGACCTGGCTGATGCCGGTACAGGGGAGGCCTTGCGGGACGTCGCGCTGAACACGTACGGCCGCCTCGACGCGCTGGTCGCCAACGCCGGTTTCGCCGACCGCAAGCGCATCGGCGAACTGACGCCGCAGGACTGGTCGCGCTCCATCGATGCGCTGCTGGGCGGCTTCTTCCAACTGGTCACGGCCTGCAAGGACAGCTTGCAGCAGGCGCCGGCCGGTCGCGTAGTGGCGGTCAGTTCCTTCGTGGCGCACGTCTACCGACTGGGCGAATCGGGCTTCCCGGCTTCGGCCGCGGCCAAGGCCGGCATCGAAGCGCTGGTCAAATCGCTGGCGGTGCAGCTGGCGCAATCAGGCACGACCGTCAATGCCGTGGCGCCCGGCTACGTGCAGAAATCCGACCCCAACAAATCCGCCATCGACCCGGCCGCCTGGGCCGCCGCGCTGGAACGCATCCCCATGCAACGCCTCGGCCAGCCGCAGGAAATCGCCAACGTCATTGCCTTTTTGCTGAGTCCGGCCGCGTCGTACGTGACCGGGCAGGTATGGCATATCGACGGCGGTCTTACTTTATGAGGCTAGTGAAAAACACCGCTGGCTGCGTTGCGCCGTCTTGCCGTGCATTCGCACTGTCTGCGACGGCACGCCTTGCCATCGGCGCTTTTCACTAGCCTCATTATTATTTGAAATAATCCATCATGCACATCATCGTCATCGGCGCCGGCATCGTCGGCGTAACCACCGCCTATTTCCTGCATGAAAAGGGTTACACCGTCACGGTGGTCGACCGCCAGCCGGAAGTCGCGGCCGAAACCAGCGTCGGCAATGCCGGCCACGTCTGCCCGTCCTACGCCACGCCGTGGGCAGCGCCCGGCATGAAGGGAAAGTCGCTCAAGTGGTCGCTGCAAAGCTGGCTCGGCATGGAGTCGGCCTTGCGCTTCACGCCACGTCTGGATCGTCATCAATGGCGCTGGCTCGGCCAGTTCCTGTCGCAATGCAACGCTGAACGCTACGCCGTCAACAAGGCGCGCATGGGCCGGCTGGCGCGCTATAGTCATACGCAACTGAAAGACATCCGCGAACGCCTCGGCATCGAGTACGAACAAACCACCGTCGGCAACTTGCAAGTGTTCCGCACGCAGGAAGGCATGGACAATGCCGGTCTCGCCGCGCGCGTGCTGGCCGAAGCGGGCGTGGCCTATGAGCTGCTGGATGCGGATGCCTGCGTAGCCTTCGATCCGGCCCTGCGCGCCGCGCGCGATCAGCTGGTCGGCGGCATGCTGCTGCCGCAGGACGAGACCGGCAATTGTCCGCTGTTCGCCCGCGCGCTGGCCAACTGGCTGCAGACGCAAGGCGTCAGCTTCATGCTTGGCACGTCGGTACAGCAGATCGAATATGCAGGCGGCGCCGTCACCGGACTGCGCACCGCGAATGGTGTATTGAAAGCGGATGCCTATGTGGTGGCCTGCGCCAGCGCCTCGGTAGCCCTGGTCAAGCCGCTGGGTTTGCAATTGCCGGTGTATCCGGTCAAGGGTTACGCCATTACGGTGCCGGTCAGCGATGCGACGGCGGCGCCGAAGAGCGGCGTGATGGATGAGTACTACAAGGTCGCGATCACGCGCATGGGTTCCCACATCCGTGCCGCCGGCACTGCCGAGATCGGCAGCTGGGACACGAAGGTGACGCCGCGCGATTGCGCCACTGCGGTCAAGTCGCTGAGCTCGCTGTTTCCAGGCGGCGCCGACATGAGCGGCATCAGCTACTGGGCCGGCCTGCGTCCGATGACGCCGGACGGTGCGCCGCTGATCGGCGCGACGGCGTTTTCCAATCTCTGGCTCAACGCCGGCCACGGTTCCAACGGCTGGACCACGGCTTGCGGTTCGAGCCGGCTGATCGCCGACAAGATTGCCGGCGTCGCTACCGAAATCGTCAGCGACGATTTAAGCCCGTTGCGCGCGTTTGTATAGTCAGCGGGTAAGTCAGCGAGTAAATAAGCTGTTGATGTTGTCACCGTTGCTGAAGTTGCTCAGCGCCCAGCCCGAGCTGGTCTTGTAGAAAATGAACTGCCAAGGAATCGCCTGCTTTTCGGCCTTCTCTATATAGACCAGCTTCAGCAGCGACTCGCCTACCTTTTCGCTGCGGATGAATTCGTAGCCCACCGACCCGCCGATGTATTGCTCGAGCTGCATGCGCGAAGTGCGTGTGCTGAGCCGCGCGCGGTCGAGCGTGTTGACGTCGCTCAGCGAGTACGGCGTCATAGCCGCGTAGGCGTCGTCGGTCTGCCCCTTGCCGGCAGCGGCCATGACCTTGTCGGCGAGCTGGCGCACTTCGGTTTCGTTCTTGAGCGTGTCGGCGTGGACATTGAAAGCGGTCGCGGCAAACAGCGCGACGACGGTTGTGGACAGCAAGTTGCGCATAATGTATCTCCTGAAAAATCAGAGCGTCCATTGTGCCATCGTCGCGGATGGGCGACAGAAAACCGGTGAGTGTAAAGCCACGTTCGGCATGGCGTAAATCAGGGTAAAAGCGCGCGAGCCGGGGAACATCGGCGGATATGATGAATTTCACTCATCGTCGAACCGGTCGCCGCCATGATCAAAATTCTTTTCGCCTCCGTCTGTGTTACCTCCCTGTCCGGCTGCGTCGTCATGTCACCCAGTCCCATCGTGGAAGCCGCCAACCTTCTCGGCTCGGCCATCTCCGGCGTGTCGTCGATGACGCCGGCCACGCCGCAAAATCCCATCGTCTTCGCGCATGCGCCGATCAAGGAGATCTGCATCGAGTGGAACGGCGCGGTGGCGCTCAGCGATTTCGTCCCCAGCCTGCAAACTGAACTGCAACGCCATGGCGTGCCAAGCAGGGTGTACGACGCGGGCACGCAGCCGGGCAGCTGTTCCATGACGCTGGCGTACGCGGCTTTCGTCAAATGGGACATGAAGACGTTCAGCAATGCTTACATGCCTTACCTGACGTTTGCTTCGGTGACCTTGCGCAAGGAGGGGCGAGTGGTGGGCAGCGCGTCTTACAAGATGGGGTCGATTGCGCAGGACAAGTGGTCTTCTACGGGGAGCAAGTTGGGGCCGGTGGTGGATGCTTTGTTGATTAGTAATCCTGTGGTGGAGGCTACTAATAATGTTGGGGCGCCAGTGGTGTTTGGGGGGTCTTGATTCTTTGTCGGTTGTTCCGACTTGCTTGCTGTGCGCTGATGAACGCTGTTTGTTCTTCGGACGACCAAGCCGGGGGTAGCCCGGCGGCTACTCACTTTCTTTGCTTCGCCAAA
>Ga0209437_100310_pt1 | contig 65905 bp, 67 predicted proteins | sample AraplaL_Cvi_mTSA_FD_184266 | JGI IMG/M metagenome (GOLD analysis project Ga0209437, IMG submission 184266) | Arabidopsis root microbial communities from the University of North Carolina, USA - plate scrape CL_Cvi_mTSA (SPAdes) (version 2) | ecosystem: Host-associated > Plants > Roots > Endosphere...
GCGCTCGTAAAGCTTGCTCAGCAGATGGAAGAGCAGCGCACCACCTGAGGCGCTGAACGGCAAATATCCCTGCTCGTCGAGGATGACGAGATCGGAATGGACGAGACGGTTGGCAATTTGGCCCGAAAGTCCCTGTGCTTTGTCCTGCTCCAGCGCGTTGACCGCTCGACGGTCGAGAAGAACCGGATTCGCTTGTGATGGTGTTCGATGGCCTGGACGCCGATCGCCGTGGCGATGTGCGTCTTGCCCGTGCCGGGGCCGCCGACCAGAACGATGTTGTTGGCCTCATCGAGGAAGTCGCAACGATGAAGCTGCTACACGAATGCCTCGTTGACCTCGCTGCTGGCGAAGTCGAAGCCATTCAGATCGCGATAGGCCGGAAGCGTGCCGTCTTGAGCTGGTAAGCTGTCGATCGCACCTCGCGTTCCGCCGTTTCCGCTTTCAGAAGCTGGGACAGAATAGGAATGGCGGCCTCGAATGCCGGTGCTCCCTGTTCTGTCAGTTCGCCGAGAGCCTGGGCCATGCCGTGCATCTTCAACAGCCGCAGCACGATATTGATCGCGCCGCTTTCTGGATTATGACCCATGGCGAACCTCAGTCTTTCTCAGCGCGTCGTATCGTTCAACATTGACCTTGGGCTCGTTGACGAGCGCCGGGGCCTGAGGAGCGTCGATGGTCGGTGGCGTGAAGGACTTACCATCGATGAGGCGATGCAGCAGGTTCAGCACATGCGTTTTGGTCGGAGCGCCGGACTTCAGCGCCATGTCGACGGCTGACAGTACGGCCTGCTCGTCGTGCTGCAGGACGAGAGCAAGGATACCGACCATCTCACGGTCGGACACCTGGCTTCTTGAGCAGGTATGCTGTAGGGTCCGAAACGCATCGGGAAGTTCAGCGAACGGTGCGCCATTGCGAAGAGCATCAGGCTTGCGCTGCGCGACCGCCAGATAATGTCGCCAATCATAGATCGTCTGCCCCGGCCCGTCATGAGAGCGGCTGAGAATGCTGCGATGCTCGCAGGCGATCTGGCCTTCTGCCGCGACAGCCATGCGATTCGGATATTGCCGATGCACTAGGCGGCGTTGTGAGGGCAACTGAACTGCTCATTGGCCTTTGGCCGGTGGCAAGGTTCTTGGAATGCTCGGGAGCCTTCGCGCCATGGCCACGGGTGCTACATTCGCAGCTTCTGGAACGGCGGTTGCTGGCGATTTCGGTCTAGGGTCGCTCGCCAAGATAGTTGGGGTTGCAGGAACAGCTTACGCTCTGACGGATACAGCACCAGACATGAACACGATCAAGAAATCCGATCGTTCTCTATGGGATATGATTTTTGGGAGCAATCCATCGGATGCCGCGGACATGCTGACGCCCTTCAGAATAACTTTGGTGGCCTCGGCAACGGGCGAGATGCTTCCCTGAATAGCTTCCTAGACGGTGATACCAAAGTAGATGGGCGCCCCGTCTCCAAGACAAACCCTCTTCCCGTCGTCAATGCAGAGAACCACCGCGGTTCTCTGCTGGATTATCTCGTTGATCCAAACTCGACAGCCGGCAAAATCGTGAATGCCGCGGGTGGTGCCATTCGGAGTTTAGTTGGAGGCGATGGTGGCTCGAACGGAAGTGATGTCGGTCCCTCCGAGAGATTGGCCCATCCGCTGGCGTTCGCGGCTTGTGGTCCAAGAGCCGCCAGCAGCACGCGTATGAACGACTGACAAAGGAAGCCGACCTTGGCGACGCAGGTGCAAAGGCCATGATTTCCCGTTTTATGAATGTGGAAGTATCTGGCGACCCCCGAGAAGTTAACTCAATCGGCGCGACTGGCATTGCTCAGTGGCTCGGGCCGTGCAAAAAACGGCTCCGACAAATAGCCCAACAGCGCGGAGTTCCTTGGAACGATTTCGACCTCCAGCTCGGACTTGTCATAGAAGAGTTGAACAATGGCGAGTGGAGGGCCGGCGATCGGCTTCGATCTGCGAAGAGTGCTGAAGAAGGCACAATCGGAGGAAGAGGACAGATCCCTTCATTGAAGGCACAGCCGAACCGTGCGCCAAGCAACTTTTCTCATCGTTTAGAGGGATCATTCCTTTGAAAATTCTATCTCAAACCCTAGGCCTTCTGTGCTTATTCGCATCGATAGCGCTTGCTCAATCCAATCCCGGATGGACTTATGGACAAGTTCCCACGACTGGAACGTGGAACAATGCATTTTCCGCCAAGCAGGATATCCTTGGCTGTACGCCGTTAAATCAGGCTGGCGGCACCATGCTAGGGCCGCTGAAAACAGCACCGTCCACCACCAGTGCTGCTGGCTTTTCGATTTTCCCGGGAGTTGCACCCAGCGTCCCAAACAATGGAGACATTTGGCTAAATTCTACCGGTTTGTTCTATCAGGCTGGGAACACGACGTTCGGCCCTATTGGTGCCGGCACGATCGCCGGCCCCGCTACGTCTACTATGGACAACGTGGCCATATGGGCAAATACGGGCGGAACATCACTACAAGATAGCGGCAAAGCACTGCCATCAGGGGCGATTGTCGGCACCACAGATACTCAGACGCTTTCCAACAAGACCTTAAATAATCCGACGATCAACGGCGCGAACGTTACGGGCACATTCAACGTCGCTGAGGGCATCTCAACTGGGCCGTGGACATTCACATCTGGAACGGCAAGCGGACAGTGGCAGTTCGGGAACATGCTTGGTGCGACCTCAACGCCAACTGCCCTAATGGCGGGTCAAATCATCAGTACCTTTTCCCCCAGCGGCGACTTGGGAGCGATCTACGGTCAACGTGTCACGACGTTTACGGGCGGATCTGATAACGATGGCAATGCTCCAGTCACGGCCGCAGTACGCGGCTATTCACAGGCTGGAACTGGCGAAACGTGGGGTGTCGAAGAGGGTGGTCTATTCATAAGCGACAACCTGAATTTCTATACCCAAGGTGTCGGCGTAACCGGTCACGGTCAATCATTGCATGGGGGGCGCACGTGGGGCGCTGTACTTGAGGGCATCGAATTTGGCGAAACCTATACGGCGACAGCCGGTCAAACCAATTTCGTCATTCCGAACAATGCCAAAGTCGGGAAATCGATTGTCACCAAGAACGGAATGATACTGACGCTGGGAACCGACTATACGGAAACTTCGACTCCGGCGGCGACCATATCACAGGCAACAACCGGTGTATCGGGCAACGGCACCAAGGCGACCATTACATTCTCGGGTGGCGCTATCATTCCGGTCGGTGCCGCCGTCGACATCTTCAACATGGTTCCCAAAGCCTACAATGGGCGTTGGACTGTCACGGCGTCGAGCGCCGGCAGCATCTCATTTGCCTCTCCGGTGACTGGGGCTCAGACGACAGCTGGGACTGTCAAGGCATATAACTTCCAGGCCGGCAGCATCAGGCTTTCGACTCCTGCAGCGGCCGGCGATGTCATCAAGATATGGCGCGGCGATCCACTTCAGTCGACACTCGGTTCTGAAATAGACGCGTTTGTCGGATATGGCACCGACAATTCAAACGCAATCTCCGGCAACCGCATCGGCCTTTCTGTCTTCGGACTACGTTGGGATAAGACCAACAACATCTCATCTAATGTCGGCTCGATCGCACAGCTCGTCTGCGATCCCACGGATACCTATATCACATGCGATCGAGGCCTCGGCTTCCAGGGCAAAATCATCAACGCCATCGATATGACGAATGTGAACGCTCAGTCGTATCTGATGAAATTTCCGCTCTCGACTGCGGGGATTACTGCTGCCGGCAATCTCGCGATCGGGAATATCGGAACATTTGACTTGACCGGCTACGGCACGGCTGTCATCGGGAACACCACGAATGGGGGCATAGTTCGCATCGGTGACGGTACCGCCCTCGGGCGTGTCGCCGTTGGTTCGGGTTTCGCAATGCAAGTCGGCTCGGACACCAACACCGATGTATCGCTAATCCGCAACGGCTCTGAGTTCGCCCGTGCCACGTCTACTCAGATGAAATTCACATCCCCGCCAAAGTTGCCGGAATTCGCTACAGCTTTTCTTCCGACTTGCAACTCTTCGTCGCGGGGCGATATTGCAATTACAACCGACGGAGCCGCAAGTTTGACATGGGGAGCAACGGCAACGGGAGGAGGAACGGCACTATATCAGGTCTGGTGTAATGGATCGGCCTGGACTGTAACTGGCAAATAGGCCGTGAAACACAACGCCAAAACAGAATCCCTCGTGCGCGCCATCTGCGCCGAGTATGACATCGAAATCATCCCGGGCAATGTCTACCCGCTGCCTGGGCAAACCTGCGCCATGTCGACCATGTGCCAGATCTTCGCGAAATATGGAGAAGGCCATTTCCGGCTCGTCATGACGACACTTAGGCGAGACTAGGGGGGGGAAACAACGCACTCATCGATCTAACGACGCTGTCGGCCGTCTCTGACCTGATAAGGGCCTGTCTGGATTGGGTGGAGAGCCGCTGCTTTTGCCGCTTCGAACCGATCCTCTTGCGCTTTGGTGTCGTCCCTCATGATCGAGAGCACGTAGTCCAATGGCGTCAGGCCACTTGCCGCTACCTCTTCTTGCCGTTTAGCCGTCGCCTTGTTTGGTGCGCCCTGCTTTCGACCAGCGCCAGGCCGCTTGCCGCCGCGCTGGGACATTTGATTTCCTTTGATTGTTTTTCAAAGATGGGTGATGCTCGCATGCCGCGCACTTAGTTGAGCGTGATGTGAGCCAACCTTTGGGATACACCAATTGCGAGTAAGAATTGGCATTAAGAAAAAAGGGATACCTGTAATTCAAGAAGAGACCGATATATCCGGGGAAGGTGAATTGACTAACGCTATAGTTGCTCTCATCCATAGGTTTCGACTGGAGCATCCAAATGTGGAATTTTGGAACACCGAAATTGCGCTAGATCAAGTGGACTGATTTCTGCAATGGCTTATGGGGACACTCCCCAATCGCTTCCATAAGCCTCAAGCAACTGGCCGGCGCTCGAATTCCAAAGCTAACATGGGTTAACCTTGGGGTAATAAAAAGAAATGACCGAAATAAAAAGATCACCGCTCTTTCACACTTGGGAGGATCAAAAAAAGAAGCCGAGATCTACAAACTTCATCATCGTGAGATTTATGATCAGTACATCATTTATCGAGCCGCGAGCCGCGCCGGCCACGTGGAATACGGCAAATGGCTTATCGCATCGCTTCTAGCCGTTCACGGCGGCGCGATCTACGCAATATCAACGTTGCGATCTTCTGTGAAACCGGCGCAAATTGAAGGCTTGATTTCCGGAGCAAGTTGGAACCTTGCCGGAATTGTCTTGGTACTTCTTGCTGCCTTTTGCGCTTGGCTGAACTTTCAATTCTCGGAATGGCTATATGGAGAATGGGCTGATCCAGCGATGCTATATCGCAGTGACCATTTTCCTAAGCCTGATGAAAAATACGACCCGATAAATGCCACCTTGTTCCTTGCGGCACTCTTTGGAATACTGAGCCTTTTCGCCTTCATATCCAGCGCGGTCGACGTCATGCAGGCTTTACGCTCGGGTTAACGTCAGAAGAGAAAATGACAGCGGACGAAGAAGACAACCCATTAATCCGATTTGTGAAAGCCTTGGCGAGACGTCAAGCTCGGCTAGATGCTGGCTTGAATGCTGACGGAAAACAGCGACCTGCGCCATCTGAGAGCCTGGACGTTGCCCTACTAAGAAGATCAATAGGAAGAAGCGTCCCACCTCCGAAACCTAGTCTACAATCGCCTCAGTTCCGATGTCCGGCAATTCCATCTCATGGATTCGCAAATCCATGGCCGAATGAGCATAGAAATCCCAACTCTGTCCTGGCTGGATAACGCCACCGCAGAAGCGGGATACAAGCTCGTTTGTACCGGGCTGCAGCCCTTCAACCTTTACGGGGTGAGTGCCAGCTTCGATCGTGACTTTCGTGGTCATTGATATCTCAGAAACCTAACCCGCCATCGTCAACGGCCATAAACAGAGCCGGATCGATGAGCTTCTGCCGTGGAATCACCCGGCAGAGTAATGCGTACCCAAAGGCTTCTGTTGGCCCGAAGGAGACATCACATGAACTCGTCGCGCCTATAAAAATTGCCATAGATATGGCGTAGAACCGGAATGGATGAGGCCAACTCGGCCGGATTGCTTTCGCTGTAGACCAGGGCAACGAAATGGTTTTCGGTCACTCCCGCGATCCCCGTCGTAATGTCGCGTTCTTCCAGGACGACAAATTTTTGACTGGCCAGTGAGATGCTATTTGCCGCTGCCGTTTCGAAACTCGATTTATTCAAAACAACGTACCATACCCAAGGATCGGATAGAGAGGTGGCGAGGAGTATCGCAGAGCAAGCTGGAACACCGAGGACGGCAATAACGCTACTGGCTGCTCTTCGAAAATAGCGGCGATATAAAGCGATGAACGCGCTGGCAAGCCAGACGAGTAGTGTCACTACGACTCCGAGCAAAATAAGCGGCCCTGCAAGATCGAGAAACCCTCTCAGCCCATCGGCAAAACCAAGTGGCCAAAAATCAAAGGCGCGAACATAGGTAGTAATCATTGTACCGAGCAAAACGGCAATAACGATCCGTCGAATATTCCACGCGTCCACCGGCTTAACTAACTCATTCATTTCGTGCTCTTGTCGCCAAACGTCATTCACTGAATTCGGCACCTACTTCGCGACCAGCATTGCATGAGCGCCTCTGGTCTCATAGCGGTAGTCACATATACTGGCGCGAATATGCACCGAATAGAATTTCCGATTTTGATGCATAGTTGCCGTTTCGGTCAGGGCTGATGTCCTCGACATCGCTTAAAAGCATTTTGGTCAAGGTGTGAACGGGGCACCGCTTACACTGTTGGCTCAAAGCGGACGATGTTATGTCGCACCTCTATGAGGTTCGGATGTAGACCTCACGAGTTCTCGTAGCCGGGACACTGATTTCGTAGGAAATGCTCCTTGGCCCCACAGTTTCGCATAGCCTATTGAGCCATGCTTATCGAGAACCTGATCGGCGGCCTGAAGAACGGCGGCTCCAAAAGCTGACTTCTCGCAGATTTCGTCAAGTATGATCTTGCCATCCTCAATCGGCAGATTTGACCAAAGTTCATCGAACTCTAATATGCGAACCCTGGTGCGTTGCCCCGCATTTTCGACAACCCACCGATATTCGCCAGGTTCCTCCCAAAAATGCGCTTCGGATATCGCCTCTCCGGACATGGCAAGACACGCTGCCTCGACAAGTTCTTCCAGGGCATGCCCCAAGTAAGAGGCTGTAATGGTCACTGCCGAAGACCCAATCTCCAAATCGCATGATGCCCACCCGACTGTGCCTGCAGCAAGTCGGTATTCAATGCGTACGACGGGCACCAGCGGTAAACTTAAATCTGCCATGCAGGTCCAATACACCATCGGTTGTAGCATCACAAACGCAGTCACAAGGCTCCGCGGCATTCGGCTCGTGATTGCCGTCTCAAGCGTAGGGATGATTTCGAAACAGTACGCCACCGGTAGGTCAAGGTGCGAGGTAGGCAACGCTTACGATCAATGAACTGCTGCCTTGGAATTACAAGAGGAAGTAATATGGCCCTGAAGACTGCAGTCCGCCAATGCGACATGTGCCAGGCCGCAGGCAATCTATAAAAGATGACATGAGTTATCGCCGACGCTAGGATCGATACATGCCACTCCATCCAGACATCCTCAGATTCACCAGCGCACTTCGCGAGCTTGAGACGCATCTGTGCGCGAATGATGCGCCTCACTGGGCTCATCACATAGCAAGATGCGCAGCCTCAATTGAGCAGTCTGATTATTACGGAGTTGAACGCTTCCTTGGGCTTTTCGGTGGGATGGGTTCGTTGAACGATCTTATTCTCCATCGCAATGGCCAAATGCTTACTGCCGAGAATGACGAGTTGCGCACATTACTGACGCGAAGCTATGAGATGGCCGATGCGCTCCGCCGCGAACGACTATGAGCAGGCTCGGCAAATTCCACGGTAAGGTCGTAAGCGCTCTACTTTCGCCACGCAATGCCGACGAATGGCGCAAATTCTTCGTCAAGTAAGCTGAAATCTATGAAGCCGCCCATACAGAGGGTCAAGGTGCGATTTGAACACCGCTTACACCTCACCCGCCATCCCCTCGCCTGGATCACGATATCCTTTGGCGTGCCTATGGGCCTTTCCGTCAGCCAGCATGGGCGATGGAAGAGGGATAGGAGCCAGTTCACTTGATTTTCCGTAACTATGAAAAATAATTATCGTACATACAAATAATCATTGCGGCTTGCGATGAATTATCGTACATACAATATATGAAGATCATCTGGGATGAACCGAAGCGCGAAACGAACCTGACCAAGCACGGTCTGGACTTCGCTGATCTGTCCCTTGAGTTCTTCCGTGATGCCAAGATCGGATCAGCAAAGGCTGACCGCTTCGTTGCCGTGGGCGAGTTGAACGGTCAGATCGTTGTTGCCGTCATCTTCAAGCCGCTCGGTTCCGAAGCGATCTCGGTAATCTCCATGCGTCCAGCAAGCTCCAAGGAAAGGAGAGCATGATGGCTATCAAGTTTTCCTCGAAACGCCCCCTCACCGAAGGGGAAGAGGCAGAAATTCAGAAGATGATTGCATCAGACCCAGACAATCCGGAACTGACCGATGAGCAGCTCGCTAACCTGAAGCCGCTTCGGGATGTTCTTCCCGATCTAGCCGCCGGCATTGACAAAGAGATTGCCAAGCGCGGCCGGCCAAAGGCTGATCAGACGAAGCTGCCTGTGACCCTTCGCCTCGATCCTGATGTGGTCGATCGCTACAAGGCAACCGGCAAAGGCTGGCAAAGCCGGATGAATGACGATCTCCGCAAGGCTATCGGCCTGTAAGTAAAGCCCGACCAGCAGTTATGCCGATCGGGCTGCGATAGATGACGACAACAGCAGGAATTGAACCCGCATCCCCAGGTGCGATCCCGGTCTCTTCCATTTGAGTTATGCTGTCGACTTCAGATTGGTTCCGCAAGCGGGGCGTATTGTGCCGTTCTGTCCTCTGGTGAGGAATTAGTCGGGAAGGACCGGTAGGTAATCTCACCCTCTCCCGCACAGAGCGTCATTTTGCGCTTGGCTCAGTGAGACATTTGCCAAGAACTAGACGATGTACCTTTCCGATCTCGTTGCCCACTCGGGCGAATTGCTATGGCCTGTGAGGGCATATCCTCACCTTTCTGCGCCTGCGCTTAGCTAACAGGAGGCACCCTCGTTGAGACGACCGCTTGGCCGCTTGAGATGTTCAGCCACATCACGCAGCCGCTAACCCACATCAGCTTCGAGCATCATGGCCTGCCCGGAGCCTTGCGCTCAGAGCGACATGTCCGTGAGCGACATATGCAAGTATAAGTTGACCATTTCCGTAGAATCAATTCAACTTCTTTTAGTTTATTTCTCTTGGGGGGCACTTCATTGATCAGGACATCTCTCGCCTTAACAATAACTGCGGCACTCGCTTCTTGTCAGAGTGACGGAGTCATCGTTAGAAACAATATCTTTATCGCGCAGACTGCCGCCCAACAGGCTCTTCACAATAGCAGCGCGCAGAACATCGCGCTTGTCAGCTCGACCGAACTTGTCCCGGGCCATATATACAAGGTAGCTGACAACGATTTCAAAGAAATTTGCAGTGCAGACGTTGACCAGCAGAACAAATTAAAGGTGCTAGCACCTTTCAAGACTGTCGATACACAAGACGCTATTGCCGACCAACCGAGAGACGTTGACGTCGAAATACTTGGGCAATCCTTGGCTACCTACAACAGCATCAAGGTGAAGGGCTATAGGACGTATGATGTTCGCAACGGCAACCAGGTTGTGGACGCCTCCTACATCTTGGCCAATGTCAAACGCGGCAAGGAAAGTTGCTTCGATGCCGTACTCCCGCGCAATAAGCCCTATCTGGTGGTCGATCGGGTCGCCGTCGGCAAGGAAGTCGAAACTTGGTACAGTCGAGGTTTCGGCGCCAGTGTTGGCTGGGGACCGGTCTCCGCGCGAATCAAACCAGTCGATAAACAAACCGGTACAAAGACCGACAGGGTATTCGGCGCTACTGGAACGTTAGTGCGATAGGCTAAATTAGCCGCGACGATGATTGGAACGTAGTTTGGATCTCAGCTTGGCTCCAGAGCAATGTCCAATTGAGGGACGAGATCGGTAAGCCACGCCGTAGCGTGGACGGATAGATGTCACCTCTTCCCAATCTCGTTGCCTTTCGGCGAATTGGTCCGAACCAAGCACGCCATGCTTGGTTCGGATTTATATGTAACCTACCCGGCTGGGGAGACCACACACGCAACATCGTTGCCTATTCGGGCGAATAGGTGCCCGAGCCTAAGCCCGGGCGAGGAGGATGCGGTTCCGGTGATCAGCCGGGCAGAGCCTCGAGCAGTTTAGATTGGCTCTGGAAGGTCGGCCCCCATACGGTGAACCTCTAACCCGACTTAATGCCTACGGCTACGGAACCTTCCATATTTCGTTGACCGAAGCTCTCGCTCCGATCCGAGGGTGATCCCGGTGGCCAGATTGGGGCAGAGCCTCATATGGCTATAGCGGCCTCAAGCGAGACCAGCTTCTTTGTTCCAACTGGCGACAAGGCGCCGCATCGAGTGATGGCCGTGGAACGGGACGGCGAATTGTTCAGCGATCACAGCTCGAGCTGTCGAAATCAACAAAGTAGCGCCGCCGCGGAACCATTCACGAGAATGATGCAGTCCCATTGCCTCTAGGCGGTCATGTACAGCGGCTTCAATGCTCGCTATATTGGCCGTTCCGGCGTCTAGTTCCGCCGCTGCCTCGACCGCAGTCGCCACTTTTTCATCATCTAAGCCATCGCCTAGGATCAGTTCGAAGCGCCGAGAAGTGACGGCGCTCATCGGCCCGCGAACGTAGAGCAGATCGTGAAGCTTTATGGGACGCCAACCAGCCCCGCTAATCTGTCCCATTCGATTGGTGACAGTGTATGTATACCCAACTTTAATTGGGTCGGTGTCGGCGTCGCCATCATGTCCTAGGAAATACAGACATGCATAAGCGGGTTCTGAGCAATGGGAAGACGGTCTATTATTGCTACGCTTGGCGTGGTGGCCCTCTTCTCAAACATAGCGATGGCTCTCCGATCCAACCTGGTGACCCGCTTCTTATTCGGGCTTTCGCCGAAGCCACAAAGGACAGATTTGTAGATCCGTCTGAAACCTTGAACAAACCAATCACAGAATACCGCACTTCAACCGATTTCGCGGGGAAGGCGGCTAAGACATGGAAAGAATACGATAGATATCTTGATTTAATCCGGGACGAATTCGGAACAATGTCGTTCGCGGTGCTGCAGGACAAGGACACGTGGCGAATTCAAGGAATGGCGCGACGGCATGGCGGCGAAACCGCGCACCGCAGACTACGCGTGGACGACGCTCGCGAGAGTGCTCTCGTTCGCCAAGGATCGTGGGCGCATCGCAGTCAATGTATGTGAGGGCGATGGTCGGTCATATGAGGCCGACCGAGCCGAGAAAATTTGGACTGACGAACTGCTGGAGAAGATTTTCGCTATCCTGAGCCCCCGAATGAAGGCCGCTGTCACTATGCCACTTTGGACTGGGCAACGGAAAAGCGATCTGCTGAAGGCTCCGCTTACCGACTATGATGGAACAACCGTCAAGGTTAATCAGAACAAGCGTGATGCCCGAGTGCAGATCCCAGTGGGAAAACCGCTTAAAGAAGCTCTGGATGCGATCCTGCGTTCCCGCGACGAGGAGACCGGAACAGTCACGGCGACAACCTCCTGACGAGTTCTAGAAACAAACCATGGACTTCCGATGGCTTTGACACAGCATGGCAGCGGGCATTGACGAAATGCAATATCACTGACCTCACCTTCCATGATCTGCGAGGGACGGCAGTCTCCCGGCTAGCGATAACGGGTTGCTCGACACCGCAAATTGCCTCGATCACCGTCCACTCATTGCGAGACGTAGAAGCGATTCTTGATGCACACTACTTGGGCGGCAAGGTCGAGCTTGCTGAACAACCAATTGCAAAATTGGACGCTTTTGTTGAGGCAAAAAAGTAGCCGGAATGGCTGCCACATCATAGCTCGGGGAACGTCTTGAGAACGACTTTGCAAAACGGTCCATTATTTTGCAAAACGACGACGAATTTTAAGGAATTATAATGTTAATATTATATTGTAAAATCACCACATTCCGATGGTGAGAGCGATGGGGCTCGAACCCATGACCTACTGATTAAAAGTCAGTTGCTCTACCAGCTGAGCTACGCTCTCCCTTTCCGCGGACGTTTCCGCCCCGGCTGGAAGTGCGCGGAACATATGCAGGCGCCCCATTGCGGTCAACCCATAAAATTGCGGTTTTGGTGGCTTCAAGATGCTTTTCCTCATCTCCAGACGAAGAAATCATGGTGTTTCCCTCGAAATCGGCGAGATAGCAGGCATCCGCGTGAAACTGGAATCTGTGGGGAAAACCGCAGGCAATGGCGAGGCAGCTTCGTGTGGCCGGAATAATCGTTACAATTTCCCTCAATAGTAAGGGTTGCAATCAAGGGATTGGTCCGTTCGCCCGCAATGATTTGGGGTGCGAATCGTTTTTGGTGTATATCAGTTATTGTTAACAACCCGTCGGGTCCTCAGGAGGTTCTTTTATGGAAGACGCACACGTCGGTTGGATTGCAGCAATTATCATTGGCGGCTTGGCAGGCTGGTTCGCCGAGATGATCATGAAGAGCAATACGGGCATTGTCATGAACATCATCCTCGGCATCGTTGGCGCGCTCGTCGCCAGCTGGCTGTTTGGCGCACTCCATATTGCGCTGCCCTTCCATGCATGGCTGAACTACCTGATTACGGGCTTCATCGGTGCCTGCATCCTGATCTTTATCGGGCGCTTGATCAGGAGATAGCGGCGCATCGGGGCAAGACCCCATCTTTGGGATGAGGAGAAGGGAAGACGAGATCGTCTTCCCTTTTTTGTTGCAGTCGTCGGATGCGTGCACGTCATAGGCCTTTCCAAGCCCGTCCCCGGCCCTATCTACAACAGTGGAGCCGAAAAGGAGGTTGGAAGATGACGGAAAACACCAATCGGATACCAGTGCGCAAAGTCGTTCGTGGTCGCCCCTACAGCATCACTGAATTTGCACGGAAATACCGCCTCGACGACGACGAAGCCAAACGTCTGTTCTATAAGTTCGGCCCTTCGGCAACCGAGCTCGACCTGTTGATGGCCGCCAAACGGAAGTCGCCGTATCTGTCCTAAGTGCCCGACTTCGATCCCAAAGTGAAACCGCAGGCAAGATAATGGCAGATGGCGGCTACGCCCATCCGCCACCCTCTTTGGCTGCGGGGGACCGCAGGATCACGCGCGTCATAAGTTCATTTTGATATATCACCATCGATTGCCTTCGGCAGCACGAGGTGACACTGTCTGCCATATCGGCTCGCTTGGACTTACTGCATGCAAAATTCGCTTAGCCATCTCGCCTATCTGGCGCTCGAGCATCAGATCGTGACGCTTGCCCTCGAGCCCGGGGCGCTCGTGACCGAAAAGCAGCTGATCGAGATGGCCGGCCAAGGGCGCACGCCCGTGCGCGAGGCAATTCAGAAGCTTGCGTGGCAGGGATTGATCCATGTGCGTCCGCGCGTCGGTTTGCAGATCGCGGAGATTCGGCCCGACGATCATCGACATGTCATTCAGGTCAGGCGCGAACTGGAGCCGCTCGCGGCGGCGCTTGCTGCCGTCCACGCAGATGAACAGCAGCGCCACCAGTTGCAGCTCTGCGCACGCCGGATGACTGACTGCGCCGTGACCGGCGATCTCACCGGCTTCTTCGCTGCCGACAAGACGTTTGACGAAATTCTGGAAGAGGCCTGCCCCAACAACTTCATCACGTCGGCCCTCGGGCCGGTGCAAACCCATGCCCGCCGGCTGTGGTACTCCACGGAAGCACGCGGCCGGATGGATCATGCAATAACGATGCATGTTCAAGCTATCGAGGCTATCCGTGACGGCGATGCAGAAAAAGCGGCCACGGCCATGACGGCGCTGATCGACCAATTGAGCGGCCTATGAAAAAAGGCGGCTTCATCGCTGAAACCGCCTGCTATTTGCTTATTTCGGTCGCTTGTTTCAGCCGACGAAGGCGCGCTCGATGACGAATTCGGCCGGCTTGCTGTTCGCACCTTCGGTGAGGCCTGCCTTTTCGAGCAGATCCTTCGTGTCCTTCAGCATCGCCGAAGAGCCGCAGATCATGCCGCGATCAGTGGCGATATCGAGGGTGGGGACACCGAGATCGCTGAAAAGCTTGCCGTTTTCGATGAGATCGGTAATGCGGCCCGTGAAGGGGAAGTCTTCCCGAGTGACGGTTGCGTAATGGCGCAGCTTGTCGCCGACGACTTCGCTGAGCAGCTCATCGTTGCGGATTTCCTCGACCAGGTCGAAACCGTATTTCAGCTCGGCGACATCTCGCGTCGTATGCGTAAGGATGACCTCCTCGAATTTCTCATAGGTCTCGGGATCACGGATCAGGCTCGCAAAGGGCGCGATGCCGGTACCGGTCGAGAACATATAGAGACGTCTGCCCGGGGTCAGCGCATCAAGCACCAGCGTACCCGTGGGCTTCTTGCGCATCAGCACTTCGTCGCCGGGCTTGATGTTCTGTAGGTGCGAGGTCAGCGGACCGTCCGGCACCTTGATCGAGAAGAACTCGAGCTCGTCGGCCCAGGCGGGGCTTGCGATCGAATAGGCGCGATAAAGCGGCTTGCCATCGACCATGAGGCCGATCATCGCAAATTCGCCAGAGCGGAAGCGAAAACCTTGCGGCCTGGTCATGGTAAAGCGAAAGAGCCGGTCGGTATAATGCGTGACGCTCAGCACCTTCTCGGCGAAGACGCCGGCTGGCACTGCTGAAGCGAACTCATCTGTCTTTGCGGGGGCGTTCATTCTGTTTCGGATCCCGTATTAATCTTGCACGTCTTCCCTGGCAGGCTCATTACGCGACGCTGATATTACACTATAGCCGGTTTTGAAAGGCATTCCATTCCAGCCGGCGGCACAGGACTGAAATATGTATATTTCAGTCAAGATTCTAGATCGCCAACACTATAAATCGACATCTATCGACGGGCGTGAATAGCGGCCTTTCGACGTCAAGCCGATTTTGCCGGTAGCCGTCGCCAGCTATAGGCCTGCCCGGCTTCGGCAGGCCGCGCGGTTGGCTGATAGTAATGCGGAATGCCCGGTAGCCGATTTTCCGACAGCCGCCTCAATGCCGTTTCATTGGTGACTGAGAAACTATCGATGCCGACACGCAACATCAACGGAATCTGGTCGATCAGCACATCCCCGACGGCCCGCAACTCGCTCGTATAACCAAGACGCTGACGAAGCAGCGAAGCGTGGCTGAAAGCACGACCATCGTTGAAGGCCGGAAACGCTACGGCAACGATCGCGAGGCGATCAAGGTATGGCTGAAGTCTGGTGACATCGTCTGCCGGCTTTATGACCACACCAAGGCCAAGTTCATTGCTGTCTTCCGCTTTTGCGATCAGGGCATCGAGGTCAAGCAACGGCTTTTGCGCTTCCGTCGCCTTCACCTCGTCCGCTTCGATCACCCAGCCATCGTTTTCGACAAAACCGGTTTCCCGCCAGATCTTCGTCATATTCATCTCTCCTTACGCTGCCTCGGCCGAAGCCGAACCATAGAGCGCATCCTTGAAGGGCTGCGGTCCGACACGGCGATAAGCATCGAGGAAGATCTCGGAGGGATCCAGACGCAAACCGAGATAGGTATCGACGATCGTCTCTATGGCATCGGTCACCTTGTCGGGCTCAAACCCACGGCCGATGATTTCGCCGATCGACGTATGCTCGTCGCCGGAACCGCCGAGCGTGATCTGGTAGAGCTCGGCCCCCTTCTTCTCGACGCCCAACAAGCCGATATGGCCGACGTGATGGTGGCCGCAGGCATTGATGCAGCCGGAGATCTTGATCTTCAGCTCGCCTATTTCAGCCTGACGTTCCGGAGAGCCGAAACGCGTGGAAATTTCCTGCGCAACCGGGATCGAGCGAGCATTGGCGAGAGCGCAATAATCGAGGCCGGGACAGGCAATGATATCGGTAATGAGGCCGGCATTCGCCGTCTCGAGGCCAATGGCAACCAGGCCGCGGTAAACAGCTTCGAGATCGGCAAGCGCCACATGCGGCAGGATGAGGTTCTGCTCGTGGCTCACGCGGATTTCATCGAAGGCATATTCTTCGGCGATGTCGGCCACGGCATCCATCTGCACATCCGTAGCATCGCCCGGAATGCCGCCGATCGGCTTCAGCGAAATCGTCACCATGCCGTAATCGGGGTTCCTGTGTGGCTGGACATTCTGTTGCACCCAACGGGCGAAGGCTGGATCCGCCTTCTTCCAGCGAGCAAGGCTTTCCCAGCCTTCGGCGCGCTCAGGCAGCGCCGGCGGCTCAAAATAGGCCGAAATCGCCTGAACGTCTGCTTCCGGCAGCTTCAGTTCTGTGTCCTTGAGCTTGTCGAATTCGAACTCGACCTGGCGTGACAGTTCTTCTGCACCGATCTCATGGACAAGGATCTTGATACGCGCCTTGTACTTGTTGTCGCGGCGGCCATGCAGATTGTAAACGCGCATGATTGCGGTCGTGTAGGAGAGGAGATCCTCCTCCGGCAGGAAATCGCGGATCAGCTTGGCGACCAGCGGCGTGCGGCCCTGCCCGCCCCCGACGTAAACGGCAAAGCCAATCTCGCCTTTTTCGTTCTTCTTCAGATGCAGACCGATGTCGTGCACCTGGATCGCGGCCCGGTCGCGCTCGGCGCCCGTGACGGCGATCTTGAACTTACGCGGGAGGAAGGAGAATTCCGGGTGAACGGAAGACCACTGCCGCAGGATTTCGGCATAGGGTCTGGGATCGGCGACTTCATCCGCCGCAGCCCCGGCAAAATGGTCTGCCGTGACGTTGCGAATGCAGTTGCCTGAGGTCTGGATCGCGTGCATCTCGACTGAGGCCAGGTCGGCCAGAGCGTCTGGCATCTCGGAGAGTTTCGGCCAGTTGAACTGCAAGTTCTGGCGCGTCGTGAAGTGGCCATAGCCGCGGTCGTACCTGCGCGCGACATGGGCGAGCATGCGCATCTGGCGCGAGCTCAACGTGCCGTAGGGAATGGCGATGCGCAGCATATAGGCATGCAGCTGCAGATAGACCCCGTTCATCAAGCGCAGCGGCTTGAAGGCATCTTCGGAAAGCTCACCCGAGAGGCGTCGCTCCACCTGATCGCGGAACTGTGCGACACGTTCCGCGACAAAGGCATGGTCGAATTCGTCGTAACGATACATGGTTTCCTCGGGACTTCTCAGACTGCAATGAATTCGGGATCGGCGGCGGCGTAACCCGGCGCATATTCCATGGTGGGGCCTTCGGCACGAATGCGTTCGCGCAGGCGTAGCGGCCAGAGCTTGCCATCGGTTTCGCGAACGTCGATCAGATTGACGTCGACGACCTTGTTGTCGGCATAGGCCTGCTTGCCGATCGCTTCCAGTGAGGCTTCGGCTTCGGCGTGGCGTGCAACCAGCGCCTCCTGCAGCGATGTCGCCCACTCACCATTCGCGTTCAGCCAAACGGCGACGCCATCGGTGAGCCGGTTTGCGGTCAGAACCTTGTCGACCATCAATCAGCTCCTTGCATAGTCATGAGCGACGGTCTCGCGGCGGACCAGCGGCTCGGATTGTTCGAAATTCGCACCGGCGACAGCATCGCCGATGATAACCATGACCGGCCCGCTCAATTCATCGCGGTGCTCAAGGTCTGGAAGATCCCTCAGTATGCCATGCATCAGCCGGCGGTCGCGGCGACTTGCATTTTCGATGACCGCAACGGTCGTCTCCGGCGGCAGACCGGCCTGCATCAAACGGCCGGCGACAGAGGCAGCAACCGTGCGCCCCATATAAACGGCAATCGTGGCACCCGACACGGCCAGACTTGCCCAATCGGGAAGAACGTCGCCCGCGAGATCGTGGCCCGTCGTGAAGACCAACGACGACGCAACGCCGCGCAGCGTCAACGGCAGTTCGAAATCCGCAGCGGCGGCGAAGGCGGAGGTAATGCCGGGCACGATCTCGTAGCCGATGCCGGCGGCGCGCAGCGCGGCCATTTCTTCGCCAGCACGGCCGTAGACCAGCGGATCGCCCGACTTCAGGCGCACAACGCGCTTGCCGTCGCGACCAAGCTGCACCAGCAAATCATTGATCTCTTCCTGAGACTTGCTGTGGCAACCCTTGCGCTTGCCGACAGACAGTCGCTCGGCATCGCGCCGTCCCATGTCGACGATCGCCTGCGGCACCAGGGCGTCATAGACGATGACATCGGCCTCCATCATCACGCGCTGTGCACGCAATGTCAGCAAGTCCTCGGCACCGGGACCGGCGCCAACGAGCCACACCCGGCCTTCGACTTCGCGAGCCGATCGCAATAGCTCATCAGCTGCCTGCTGCGCCTGAGGCAAATGGCCGGCGTTGACCGCGTCTGCAACCGGCCCTGAGAAGAACCGCCGCCAGAAGACGCGACGCGCAACACCGCGCGGCACAAGATGCTCGACCGGCTTGCGATAACGCGTGGCCAAAGCCGCGAGCTTTCCGAGCGATGGCGACAACATCTGGTCGATCTGTGCACGGATCATCTGTGCCAGTACGGGGCCTGCACCCTCCGTACCGATGGCAATGGCGACCGGTGCGCGATTGACGAGTGCCGGCGTATAGAAATCGCAATAGTCGGGCTGATCGACGGCATTTGCCGGAATTCGCTCGGCGCGGGCCGCGTCGACGATCCGGCGATCCGCCTCTGCATCACCGGTGGCCGCGAAAACAAGCGTCGCGCCCCTGACCTGATGCGACGAGAAATCGCCACGCACCGTCGCAATACGATTGGCGATAAGGAAGGCGTGATAGTCGGCTTCCGGCGCCTGCACATAGGCAACAATTTTCGCCTGGGTGTTCATCAGCAGTCGCGCCTTGGCAAAGGCTTCGTCGCCATCGCCAAAGATGGCCGCAACCCTTCCGTCCATACGGAAGAAGGCGGGAAATACCGAAAGCTGTTCAGTCTTGGGAGGCATCGTCATTCCAATTCGAGATGTGCCGAATATCGCCTCACCGACCAAGGGATTGAAGAAACAGAAATTCTAATGCTTCGACGACTCCGTATTCTTTTGCTCGACATGGCGGGGATTTGAGCAAAACTCACCAGACGAGCAGATTGATTTAAATACAGGAAATCTATAGACTTTTGGAATTCAACGACCTCCCTGCCGTTTCATTGCCTGTGGCAAACGCTGCTCGACCCTCTTTTGCGCATTTCACCCGGCCGGCAATCCCGCTAGATTGGGTGAAATTTTTCGGAGCATTCCCTTGTCGGACAATACGATCGCAGCCCGCCTCCTCGACGTCGTCGAACATGACATCTTGCCGCTGACCCGAGAAGGAGTGGCGGCAGGAAACAAGGTTTTCGGCGCTGCCATCCTGCGCAAATCCGACCTCTCGCTCGTCATCGCGGAAACCAACAACGAGTTGGAAAATCCGCTCTGGCATGGAGAAGTGCATGCACTGAAACGCTTCTACGAATTGGGCGAGAAGCCGGCCACCAAGGATCTGATCTTCCTGTCGACCCACGAGCCCTGCACCATGTGCATGTCGGCGATCACCTGGGCCGGTTTCGACAATTTCTACTATTTCTTCAGCCACGAGGATTCGCGGGACGCCTTCGCAATTCCGCATGACTTGAAGATTCTAAAGGAAGTCTTCGGTCTGGAGCCGGGCGGCTATCGGCGGCACAACGCCTTCTGGAACAGTTTCGCGCTCGCGGACCTCGTGGAGACTGAAGCCGATCCGCGAAAGACCGAACTCAAGGAACAGACTGCCCGCATCAAGCAGGCCTATGCCGGTCTGTCCGACAGCTATCAGGCTTCCAAGAGCGACAACGATATCCCGCTGAATTGATAGAGCAAGACCCGAGGCAACGATGGAAGCATCGCGAGACATTGGCAGCCTGATCGACATCATGGCTGCACTGCGAAACCCCGAGACTGGCTGCCCCTGGGATATCGTCCAGACCTTCGAGACCATCAAGCCCTACACGATCGAGGAGGCTTATGAGGTCGCGGACGCCATCGAGCGCAAGGATAACGACGATCTCTGCGATGAGCTCGGCGATCTCCTGCTTCAGGTCGTGTTCCATGCACGGATTGCGGAGGAAGCTGGAGCATTTTCCTTCGGCGACGTCGTACATGCAATCACTCGCAAGATGATCCGCCGCCACCCGCACGTTTTTGCCGTCTCTGACGCCAAGACCGAGGACGCGGTGACGCTGCAATGGGATCGGATCAAGGCGGAGGAAAAGCGCGAGCGCGCCGAACGCCGCGCCAAGAGGGGGATTACCGAGGATTTCAAGGCCGGCTATCTGGGCTCGGTGCAACGCACTTTCCCTGCTCTGACGGAAGCTTTGAAATTGCAGCAGCGCGCGGCCAAGGTCGGCTTCGATTGGTCGGCGCCAGAACCGATCCTCGACAAGATCGAGGAGGAGATCGGCGAGCTACGGGCAGCGCTTGCGAGCGGCGACAAAGTGAAAGTCAGCGATGAACTCGGCGACCTGATCTTCGCCGTCGTCAATATTGGCCGCCATGTGAATTCCGATCCGGAGCAGGCCCTACGCGGCACGAACACCAAGTTCCGCCGCCGCTTCCATCACATCGAGACGACACTTGAGGCCGAAGGCGAGACGCTCGAGGGCGCCTCGCTTGAGCGAATGGAAGAGATCTGGCAGGCGGCAAAGGCTATCGAACGGCAGCTTGGCGGTGTAAAGACCGCTTAGAGCCGGATGATTTTAGGTCTACTCGACCTAAAATCTGAATCCGCTCTAAAATTAAAGAAGTAGAGCATGATGTCGCCCGAAAACCGCGCGCACTTTTCGGCATCGTGCTCTAGAAGCCCTTATTCCCAGTCTTCGCGTTGCGGCTTCGGGCCGTTGCCCATGCGCCGCTCCAGTTCGACCGCCTCGGTTTCCGTCAGGCGCACTTCAAGCGTCACCGTGCCGTCCTCGTTATCCCAGCGGTTATCGACGATGGCATGATTGTAGAGCCAGGGTAGCAGCGCCAGCTTTTCGACAGGCAACGTGATGGTCGTTTCCGTCAGAACACCCGAAAGGCGCCGGCTGATCTCATTCATCAGGCGATCGACGCCCTCGCCGCTCTTCGCGGACACGGCAATGACGTTTTCCGTCGTCGATGCCTTTTGAACGATGGCGTCGTGCGCTTCCGGCTCCAGCCGGTCGATCTTGTTCCAGACCTCGAGAATGCGCTCGGCACCCTCAGCCTCGCCGATGCCGAGATCGCCAAGGATGCGCATCACGTCGGCACTCTGGACCTGATTGTCGTCATCCGAGAGATCGCGCACATGGAGGATGAGGTCGGCTTCCAGCACCTCTTCCAGCGTCGCACGGAATGCCGCCACAAGGTGAGTCGGCAGATCCGAAATGAAACCGACGGTATCGGAGAGGATGACGGTGCGGCCATGCGGCAGCTTCATCCGGCGCAAAGTCGGATCGAGCGTCGCAAACAGCATGTCCTCGGCAAGAACGCCCGCGCCGGTAATGCGGTTGAACAGCGTCGACTTTCCGGCATTGGTGTAGCCAACCAGTGCGACGATCGGATGCGGCACCTTCCGGCGCTTGGCGCGATGCAACTGGCGTGTTCGGACAACCTGCTCGAGTTCGCGCTCCAGCCGGATGATCCGCTCCTGCAGCATGCGCCGGTCGGCTTCGATCTGGGTTTCACCGGGGCCGCCCATGAAGCCCGCGCCACCGCGCTGGCGCTCAAGGTGGGTCCAGCTGCGAACCAGCCGACCCTTCTGATAATTCAGATGGGCAAGCTCAACCTGCAGCGTGCCTTCCTTGGTGGAAGCGCGGCGGCCGAAAATTTCGAGGATGAGGCCGGTTCGGTCGATGACCTTGGCGTTCCATGCCTTCTCGAGATTGCGCTGCTGCACCGGCGTCAAGGGATGATCGACGATGACAAGCCCGGCGTTGAATTCGTCGAGCAGTGCAAGAATTTCCTCGATCTTTCCGGTGCCGAGCAAGGTCGCCGGCCGCGGATCGTTGATCGAGACGATCGAGCCGTTGACGACATCGAGGTCGATAGCAAGTGCAAGGCCCTTTGCCTCTTCCAGCCGGCTTTCGGGCGGGCGCGAGACGGAGATGGCGCCATCGGCTTGAGCAGCGCGTGCCGAACGGGCCTGTTTGAGCACAGGCACGACGACGACAGCGCGCATGTCATCCCGGTGCTTTACGGTTTCCGGGATGAGAGAATCATTTTTGGTATCGCGTGTGGTGATAGTGGCAAATCCTGGTTAGGATGCGGCTTCTTCGCTCTCGAACATCTGCATCGGCTGACCCGGCATGATCGTCGAGATCGCATGCTTGTAGACAAGCTGCGAATGGCCATCGCGGCGGAGCAGGACACAGAAATTGTCGAATGAGGTTACGACACCTGTGAGCTTCACGCCGTTAATCAAGAAAATTGTCAGTGAAATCTTTTGCTTGCGAACAGTATTGAGAAACAAGTCCTGCAAGTTTTGAGAACGTTCCGCCATCGCGCCGCTTCTTTCTTTTTTGCCGACCTAAGCCGGTGAAATATCATGATATACAGAGACCCCGGGACAGGAGATACCCTCATTCTCTCCACCCAGCGAATGTTGGTATCAAATCGCAGTCTTTTCCGCAATGTCGAAAAAGGCTTCACGAATTTTCTGTGACATGCTCCCCGGATGGCCATTGGCAATGGTTTCGCCGTCGATGGAAACGACCGGAAAACATATGCTTGTCGCCGCCGTGATGAAGACTTCGCGAGCCTTCATCATCTCCTCGACGGAGAAGAATCGCTCGACGATCGTCACGCCGAGCTTGGCCGCGACATCCATCAGGGTCGTACGGGTAATGCCGCGCAAGATGCCGTGCTCGGCCGGACGGGTGACGAGATTCCCATCGTGATCGACGATCCAGACATTCGTGGCGGCCCCTTCCTTCACCATACCGTTATGGTCGATATAGATGGCTTCCTGGGCACCTGCCTCCTTGGCCTGCTGACGGGCCATCGCGTTCGGCAACAGGCCGACCGACTTGATATCGACCCGATCCCAGCGATTGTCACGGACGGTGATCGCCTTGATACCGTTGGCGTTCTTCTTGGCGATAGCGGATTGGTCCGTGCTCTTGGCGGTCACGACGATCGACGAGGGCGTGCCGGTCGGCGGGAAAACATGATCGCGCCGCGCGACGCCGCGGGTGACCTGCAGATAAAACAGGCCGTTGCGGACGTGGTTGCGACGCAGCGTCTCGCGAATCACGAGAACGAGCGCCGCGCGCGCCATTGGCCAGGCGATGCGCAGTTCGCTCAGCGAGCGGTTCAGGCGATCGAGATGGCGCGTCAGATCAACGATCACGCCATGCCGCACCTCGCAAACTTCATAGACGCCATCGGCAAACTGATAGCCACGATCCTCGATATGCACCGTTGCATCGCTATGCTTGACGTAGCGACCGTTCACATAAGCTATTCTCGGCATGGAAGCCCCTGATCAGAATTCCCTAATTTCGAAGTGCGAGGCGGTCGCTTAGACACCCAGCGACTTCAGCTTGCGATGCAGCGCAGAGCGCTCCATGCCGACAAATTCCGCCGTGCGAGAGATGTTGCCGCCAAAACGATTGATCTGGGCAATGAGATAATCGCGTTCGAACATTTCACGCGCTTCGCGCAGCGGCAACGTCATGATGTGATAATCGTTCTTGGCGGAAACCTTCGGCAGCATGTCGCCGAGATCGGTCGGCAGCATTTCGGCTGTTATCGGCGTATCGGCACCATCGGAACGCGCCAGAATCATCAGACGCTCGATGTTGTTGCGCAGCTGCCTGATATTGCCGGGCCAATCATGGGCCTGCAGCACGGCCATGGCGTCATCGCCGATCCGGCGCGGGCGAATGCCGGCCTGTTCGGAAATTTGGCGCATGAGCTGATCGACGAGGAACGGAATATCCTCGCGCCGCTCTGCGAGTGCAGGAACGCGAACCGGAACGACGGCCAGGCGATGATAGAGATCTTCGCGGAACAGACCTTCGGCAATATGGCTTTCGAGGTTGTAAGCCGTGGACGAGATGATGCGCACATCCACTTTCACCCGCTTGGAGCCGCCGACGCGCTCGAACTGCTGGTCGACCAGTACACGCAGGATCTTGTTCTGCGTCTCGCGCGGCATTTCGCCGACTTCGTCGAGGTAAAGGATGCCGCGATGAGCCTCCTCCAGAGCACCGATCTTGCGCGCCTGCCCGGGAGAACCTTCCGTGCCGAACAGAGCAATTTCCATGCGCTCCGGCGTGATCGCCGCGGCATTCAGCGCGACGAAGGGACCGTTGGCGCGGGTCGACTTCTTGTGGATCATGCGGGCCACCAGCTCCTTGCCGGAGCCTGAGGGGCCAAAGATCATCACGCGACTGTTGGTCGGCGCCACCTTGTCGATGGTCTGGCGAAGCTGAGAGACGGCAACCGATGTGCCGATCAGTTCGACGGCATCGCCGGTGCGGCGCTTCAACTCCGAGACTTCCCGCTTCAGCTTGGAATTCTCCAGTGCCCGCTCGGCGATCAGGATCAATCGATCGGCCTTGAAGGGCTTCTCGATGAAGTCGAAGGCCCCGCGCTTGATGGCGGAAACCGCCGTCTCGATGTTGCCGTGACCGGAGATCATGACCACGGGCAATTCCGGATGCCGCGTCTTGATCTCGTCCAGCAGCGCGAGACCGTCAAGCTTGCTGCCCTGCATCCAGATATCGAGGAAGATCAACCGCGGCGCTCGATCCGAAATCGCCGCAAGCGCACTGTCGCTGTCATGCGCCGTGCGGGTTTCATGCCCCTCATCCGAAAGAATTCCCGAAACGATTTCGCGAATGTCTTCCTCGTCGTCGACTACGAGAATATCAGATGCCATAGACGCTTTCCTTATCGCTTTCTGTCTGGGCGACGGCGGCCTGCTCACGGCGCGGCAAATGCACGCGGATCATGGCTCCCCTGCCCTGGTCGAATTCGGCGGGAGCGTCGTGGAGTTCGAGCTGCCCGCCATGGTCTTCAATGATCTTCTTGACGATGGCGAGACCGAGGCCCGTGCCCTTGTCGCGCATCGTCATATAGGGTTCGAGAATGCTGTGACGGTTTTCCACCGGCAGGCCACGGCCGTTGTCGATGATATCGACGGTGAAGCGGTCGCGGTCCGGATCCAGGGAAGCACGCACGAGAACTTTCGGCTGCTCCCGCGCCTCCTCGCTTGGCACCCCTTCTATTGCTTCCACGGCGTTTTTGATGAGATTGCCGAAGGCCTGACCCAGCATCCGCGTATCGAACATGCCTTCGAGCCGTTCATTGCCCAGCTCTCGTTCGAACTTGACGTGATTGTTGCCCATTTCGCGCAGGAACACCGAATCGCGCAGGATGTCGCGAAGGTCGCTTGGCTCCATGGTCGGCTTGGGCATGCGGGCGAAAGAAGAGAATTCGTCGACCATGCGGCCGATATCGCCGACCTGCCGGATAATCGTGTCCGTGCACTGATCGAAAACCGGGCGGTCGGCTTCGGCGATGTTCTTACCGAAACGACGGCGGATGCGCTCAGCCGAAAGCTGGATCGGCGTCAACGGGTTCTTGATTTCATGGGCGATGCGACGCGCGACGTCTGCCCAGGCGGTCGAGCGCTGCGCGATTACCAAATCAGTGATGTCGTCGAGTGTGATCACGTAGGATTCGTTGGCGTCGCGCGATTCCTCCCGCGTCACCTGGACACTCAGCGTCCGCACCGTCCCGCCGCGCACCAGGCTGATCTGCTTGCGGAAATCGTTACGATGGCGCGTCGTCGCCTCGGTTACGACCTGCTCGACCTCGGGCGCGATCTCCGCCAGATTCTGACCGACGAGTTCGTCGCTCGTCAGCCCCAGCAGATCTGCCGCGGAGGTATTGACGATGGTGATGCGGCGATCGTGCTCGACACCAATCACGGCTGCGGTCACGCCCGAAAGCACCGCTTCGATGAAGCGGCGGCGGTCGTCGACCTCATCCTTCGCCTCAAGAATTTCATCGCGCTGCGTCCGGATTTCCGAAATCATCTTGTTGAAGGTGCGCGACAGGCTGCCGACGTCGCCATCCGCCGAGCGCACGGGAACCAGCACGTTCATATTGCCCGATGCGACATTATCAGCCGCGCTGATGAGAAGACGGATCGGCCGCACGATGCGGTCGGCGATGGCGATCGCGGTCCAGATCGCTGCCAGAAGCACGATCAGCGCGAAGCCGATGTAGAGAACGGCAAAGGCGATCTGCAGGGACATGCGCCCCTCTTCCATCGCTTTGTACTCGACGGTGTTGTCTTCCACCATCCGCATGGCGTTCATCACGCGCGGATCGACTGCTCGGACCGTATAGAGAAACGAGCCAGGGATTTCGTCGAGCTTGATGACCGCACCGACGAGGTTGGTCACACCAGGCGGAATGAGCGTCGGCTGGCCATTGGCCGACGAATCCAGCGCATCCTTCGGGATCGCCGGCAGCGGACGTTCGGTCTTGATTTCGGCCTGAACGATGGCGGTTCCGTCGCGGCGAACGAGGAAGGCGCCAAGCAAGCCGCGTCCGCGGGCCTGACGCGTCATCAGATCGGCAAAGCCGGTGCGATCGAGGCTGTAAAGCGAACGATTGCGCTCCAGATCGTTCGCCATCGACACCGTCTGCCCCTGCAGATAGCTGGCATTCTCCATCAGATAGGCTTGCGCGACGTTCTGCGAAGAACTGATGATCTGCTGCGTGCGCACACCGAACCAGCGGTCGAGACCGACGTTCAAGGTGAGGCTCGCGACGATGGCAACCAGAATGGCCGGCGTGATCGCCACGATGGAGAAAAGAGCCACGATGCGGATATGCAGACGCGCCGCGGCGCGACCTCGGCTGCGCGCTTTCATCAACCGCGCAACTTCACGCACGATCAAGGCGATCAGCCCGAATACGAACAGGCCGTTGATGACGACGGAGGTGAAGACGACAGAAGACGTCGGAGCAACCGGCGTCAGGCCAAGGAGCATCAGCAGCGTGGCGATCGCGCACAGAAGTGCGCCGCCGGCCAGGACAAGGCCAGGCAGGGCGAAGGAAGCACGACGGTCTGTCACCTTGACAACCGCCTCGTCGCTCGCCGCCTGCGACACCGCGTCCTTGGTCATTCCCATCATCTCCACGCCCGAACGACGATCTGCAGCTCTGCCGATCCGCGCCATACCAGTACGGCTAAAGCACAAGCGACAGGCCAAGCCGAACTGTCATCCTGTTTCGCCCCGAAGCGAAACTATTAATTCAAATCATTTCTGCAATACATTGAAAAATCGTACGAAATTCCACTTACTAGGAAAAACGTCAGACGAATCATCATCGCAGGAACGACGAATCTCCTGCGTGACCTTTAAGCAACGCATTGTGGCGAAAATGCAACGCATATGATTGCGTTGTCAAGCCGTGCGGGAACTCCTGTAAACCGAAACTCCCAGTTCTCTGATCTTTTTGCGCAACGTATTGCGGTTCAGACCGAGAAGATCGGCAGCCTTGATCTGATTGCCGCGCGTGGCCGTCAGTGCGGCGAGAATCAATGGATATTCCATTTCCGTCAGAACGCGGTCGTAGAGGCCGGGCGGAGGAAGATTGTCGCCGAAACTGGAGAAATAAGTTCGCATGTTCTCTTCCACCGCTTGGGCGATAGTCATTGTGCCTGTGCGAACCGGCCCCTTCTCTATCGGGCTGTCGGGCACATCGGCGCGCAATTCCGCATCGATGATCTCCTTGGTGATGACATCCTGCGGATAGAGCGCCATCAGCCGGCGGATCAGGTTCTCCAGCTCGCGGACGTTGCCCGGCCAGGGGTAGGCCTTCATCAGCTCGAGCGCCTCCTGATCGAAGCGCTTGGAGCCCAAGCCCTCCTTTTCGGCCTGCTGTATGAAATGGCGAACGAGATCGGGGATATCCTCGGCTCGGTCTCGCAGCGGCGGCAGCCGCAGCGGCACGACGTTGAGGCGATAATAGAGATCTTCGCGGAACAGGCCCTGATTGATCGCCTGTTTCAGATCCTTGTTAGTGGCGGCAACGATGCGGACGTCCGTACGGATCGGCGTGCGGCCGCCGACGGTCGTGTATTCGCCCTGCTGCAACACGCGCAGGAGGCGCGTCTGCGCATCCATCGGCATATCGCCGATTTCGTCGAGGAACAGCGTGCCGCCCTCAGCCTGCTCGAAACGACCCGTCGAGCGGGCCTGAGCGCCGGTGAAGGCACCTTTCTCGTGGCCGAACAGTTCGGACTCGATCAGATCGCGCGGGATGGCAGCCATGTTGATGGCAACGAACGGACCGTTGCGACGCTTGCCGTAGTCGTGCAGGGCGCGCGCCACCAGCTCTTTGCCGGTCCCGGATTCGCCTGTGATCATCAGCGTCAGATCGGTCTGCATCAGGCGCGCGAGCACGCGGTAGATTTCCTGCATAGCAGCCGAGCGGCCAACGAGCGGCATGCCATCCTGCACGTCGTCATCGTGCTTCGTCGGTTTCCGCTTGGGCTCGGCAAGGGCGCGGCCGACGATCGCGATCAGCTCAGTCAGATCGAACGGCTTCGGCAGATAATCATACGCACCTTTCTCAGATGCCTTGATCGCCGTCATGAAAGTGTTCTGCGCGCTCATGACCAGAACCGGCAGATCCGGTCTCGCCTTCTTGATGCGCGGCAGCAGGTCGAATGCATTTTCGTCGGGCATGACGACGTCGGTTACAACGAGGTCGCCCTCGCCGGATGAAACCCAACGCCAGAGGGTGGCGGCGTTGGAGGTGATGCGTACATCGTAACCTGCGCGGCTCAAGGCCTGATTGAGCACGGTACGGATGGCCGCATCGTCATCGGCGACAAGGATCGTGGCTGTCATCGAGTAGTCCCTGTAGAGTTCGGAAGTGGGGCATCTTCTGAAGTGATGCCCTTGGAGGCAGGCATCAAAACACGGAAAGTAGTGCGATGGTTCTGGCTGTCGCATTCAACAATGCCGCCGTGATCGCCGATGATCTTGGCGACCAGCGCAAGGCCGAGACCTGTGCCGTTCGTCTTGGTCGTAATGAACGGGTCGAAGAGATGCGGCACGAGATCGGGCGGCACGCCCGGACCATTGTCGATGACGCAAAATTCCAACGGCAGCGAAATCTTTTCGCGGGTACCGGCGACGGAAAGCCGAATGCCGGGGCGATAGGCCGTCGTCAGCATGATCTCACCATCCTGCCGGTCACCGACAGCTTCGGCGGCATTCTTCACCAGATTGAGGAAGACTTGCACAAGCTGGTCCCGGTTCGCGAAAACCGCCGGCAGCGAAGGATCGTAATTCTCGGAAATCTTGATATTGCGCGCAAATCCGGCTTTGGCGACCGCTTTCACGTGATCCAGAACCGAATGGATATTAACCGGAACACGATCGACGGGCCGTTCGTCGGAGAAAACCTCCATGCGATCGACCAGCGACACGATGCGGTCGGTCTCGTCGCAGATGAGGCGCGTCAGCGCGCGGTCATCATCCTCGACCGATTGTTCAAGCAGCTGCGCGGCACCACGAATGCCCGAGAGCGGGTTTTTGATCTCATGCGCCAGCATGGAGGCAAGGCCGGTAACCGAACGGGCAGCGGCGCGATGCGTCAACTGTCGGTCGATCTTGTCCGCCATGGATCGCTCCTGGAACACCACAACCACCGAGCCGGGATCGCTGGAAACCGGGGCGACGTAGAGATCCACCAGCTTATCCTGTCCGAGGCGCGGCGAACTGAGGTCGACCCGATACTCGTTGACGGGTCCGCGCCGCTCGCGCACTTGATCGATCAGCGCCAGCAAGGGGCTGCCGAAGGGGATAAAGGCCGAAATCTTGTAGCGCGAGAGATGCGAGGCGCTGGCCCCGAAGAAGGCCTCCGCCTCCCAGTTGGCGAAGGCAACAAAACCGGCTTCATCGACCATGATAACGGGGTTCTGTATGGCGTTAAGAACGGCCATGGCAACGGAATTGCCTGTATCGCCCTCGCCGCCCGGGCTTGATTTCGAAGTCATGCAGCCTCCTGGACGCATTGAGCGAGATCGGCCCCAGCCTGCAGCGCAGCATGGAACGATGCGGCCACCTCGCCGCTGTCTTTCGACGTCATGATTTTCGCTTTATCAGCAGCCGTCGTCGTCGGGGCGTAGCGATCCAGATACCAGGCCAGATGCTTACGGGCATGGCGGATGCCGACGGCTTCGCCGTAGAATTCCAACATCATGCGGTAGTGTTCAACCGCGACTTCGATAATTTCCTGACGGCCCGGTTCGCGATGACCGGCCAGAACGCCGGCATGCCACGGGCGCCCCTGACAACCACGACCGATCATCACAACGTCGGCACCGGAGCGCCGCAGGATTTCCTCGGCGTCTTCGATCGTTTCCACATCGCCATTGGCGACGAGCGGGATGGACACGGCATCACGTACCGCGTGGATCGCATCCCAATCCGCCCTACCCTCATAGAACTGCATGCGCGTGCGACCATGGATAGTGACGAGCTGAATGCCTGCGTCCTCTGCACGACGCGCGATATGAGGCGCATTGATGGAATTCTCATCCCAGCCAAGGCGCATCTTCAGGGTCACGGGAATGTTCACCGCGCCGACCGTCGCTTCGATCAAAGTCAGCGCATGATCGGGATCGCGCATCAATGCCGAGCCAGAATAGCCGCCAATGACCTTCTTGGCCGGGCATCCCATGTTGATATCGATGATATCCGCGCCGTTGTCGGCAGCGATCTTGGCAGCCTCGGCCATCCAATAGGCCTCTCGTCCGGCCAACTGCACCATATGCGGCTTCAATCCGGCGCTCTTCAGGCGCGCCCAGGACTCCGCCGTATCCTGTACGAGCTCGCGACTCGCCACCATTTCCGTGACGACCAAGCCTGCGCCGTAACGCAAAGCGAGCTGTCGGAAAGGCAGGTCGGTCACCCCCGACATCGGCGCAAGAATGACGCGATTACGGATGGATACCGGACCGATGGAAAATGGGGCTGCGAGCTTGGAGGAAAGCAAATGATTATCTTTCGGGCACACCATACATCTGCACTATTTTTAGACACGCTTTAAAAGTTTGCCAAGAGGTTTCGAAGAGCCTCGATATTTTTTGGGCAAATGCTGGAAAGTTCTCGGTTGAGGCGATAGACCCTGCTGAAGCAGGATCCCGTTTTGGCGATCTATTTAGCATGTGCTTGTTCAAAGGAAAGCTTTACGCTTTTCAAAGCCATGCCGAAGACCGAGCCTTTCATATTTCGGGGGTTTATGACGCAAATGCATTCAACGCAACCGTTGTCGGTGGGAATCGTGATCGTTGCCGCCGGGCGCGGCGAACGGGCGGGCTCGCCCGAAGAAGGCCCGAAACAATATCGCCCGATCGGCGGCAAAGCGGTTATTGCGCATACGCTTGAAAGATTCGTGACATGGCCACAGGCATCGAAGATCGTCGTCGTCATTCACCGGGATGATGAAGAGCTGCTCCGCTCCGCGCTGAGTCAAGTCGCCGAAATGCCTGAGATCGAGATCGCCTTTGGCGGTGCGACGCGCCAGCAATCGGTACTGGCCGGGTTAACGCAATTGAAGGAGAGCGGCATCACACATGTCATGATCCACGATGCCGTGCGCCCCTTCTTCGACCATGATCTGCTGGATCGCGTCATTGCGGCCCTTGCCTCGGGCGCACCTGCCGTTCTGCCTGCCATGCCGGTCAGCGACACGCTGAAGCGCGGAGACGCGAGCGGCTTGGTGGCCGAGACCGTCCCGCGCGCCGGCCTTCATGCAGCGCAGACGCCGCAATCTTTCCGCTTCGCCGATATTCTAGCCGCCCATGAAAAAGCGGCAGCTGAAGGCAAGAGCGATTTCACCGACGATGCGGCGATCGCCGAATGGTGTAACCTGCCGGTGACATTGGTGACCGGCAGCGCCGACAACGTAAAACTGACGATCAAGAGGGATATTGCCATGGCCGATGAAAAGCTAACCGCCGGTCTGCTGCCCGACGTGCGCACCGGCAATGGCTATGACGTGCACCAGCTGGAGCCCGGCGACGGCGTCACCCTTTGCGGCGTCTTCATCCCGCACGACCAACGGCTGAAAGGGCATTCGGATGCTGATGTGGCCCTGCATGCCCTCACCGATGCCCTGCTTGCCACATGCGGCGCTGGCGATATCGGCGATCATTTTCCGCCGTCCGATCCGCAATGGAGGGGCGCACCGTCCCGGATCTTCATCGAGCACGCTGCGAAGATCGTGCGTGAACGCGGCGGTACGATCATGAATGCGGACGTCTCGCTGATTGCCGAGGCGCCGAAGGTCGGGCCGCATCGCGACGTCATGCGGGCCAAGCTTTCCGAATTTCTGGGCATCAGCATCGATCGCTGCTCGGTCAAGGCAACGACCAACGAAAAAATCGGCTTTATCGGTCGCCGCGAGGGCATCGCCGCCATCGCGACGGCGACCGTCGTCTATCGCGGAGGCAAGGCATGATGCATTTTCCCGATGAGATTATAGCGCTCGCTCAGAAGATCGTCACCGACTTCACCGCCAGGGCTTGGATGGTCGCCACAGCCGAATCCTGCACCGGCGGCTTGATCGCCGGCGCACTGACGGAAATTCCCGGCTCGTCCGCCGTCGTCGATCGCGGCTTCGTCACCTATACCAACATTGCGAAGATGGAGATGCTCGGCGTTCAAGAGCAGACGCTGGCGCAATTCGGCGCGGTTTCGAAGGAGACGGCGCTGCAGATGGTGCATGGCGCCCTCTTCCGCTCGCGGGCCGATTTTGCCGTGGCGGTCACTGGCGTTGCCGGCCCCGGCGGCGGCTCAGCGGAAAAGCCGGTGGGGCTTGTCCATCTTGCGGCCAAGGCGCGCAGCGGTGCACTCATCCATCATGAAATGCGCTACGGCGATATCGGCCGCGACAAGGTTCGCCTCGCAACCTTGCAGACTGCGTTGGAAATGCTCGTCACTCTGGGCAAGTAGGGCCGAACCCCGGCTTCAGGCGTAGATCTTGTTGGCGCGCGTCTCGAAGGCATCCGTGAACATGCGGAAGGCCCGGTCGAACATCGACCCCATCAAGGCCCCGAGAATACGGCTCTTGAACTCGTAATCGATGAAGAAATCGATGACACTGCCGCCATTTTCAGCGGGCGTGAAGCGCCAGCGATTGTCGAGATATTTGAACGGGCCGTCGATGTATTTCACATCGATCGCACGCTCGGCCTTGTTCAGCAGCACCTGCGTCGTAAAGGTTTCGCGGATCGCCTTGTAGCCGACGGTCATATCGGCAATCAGCAGGATCTTGCCGTCGCGCTCCTTGCGGCTGCGGACCGCGAGCGCCTCGCAGAGCGGCAGGAACTCCGGATAACGCTCGACGTCGGCGACAAGGTCGAACATCTGGTCGGGGGAATGCGGAACTGGGCGATGAGTTTCGAACTGAGGCATGAGCCGCAATTAAGCAGGACGGCCAAGAAGATCAAGAAGCTGACGCATTTCGCCGCGGGATTTCAGCTGTAAAACGGGCACGTTCGGGCCATGCCGCGCAAGGCCGGCCAGAACTTTGGGTGAGAATTTCTCTTCGAACGTCCAGATGTAACGCAAGAATTCCCAATCGAAACGCTCGGGACAACCCGGCGCCATTTCCGGTCGGGACCGACCCAGCCAACGCAGCGTTCTGGACAGAACTCCCCAGACACATAGCCAGCGCGGCATACGCACCCACAAAACAAGATCAGTGCGTGGCAATCTGAGATCAAAGCTGGAGGGAGCCGTCCCGTCGATCAACCAGCGCGCCTCGGCAACTTTCGCAGCGATCAAGGCGCGCTCTTCCGCCTTGTTTCGGTTCACCCAGCCCGGCAGCCAGAAAAACTCCCGATCCATCGAGACGTAGGGTAAATTCAGACAAGGGCCGATCTTCTGCGCCAATGTCGATTTGCCGCCGCCCGAACACCCCACGATGAGGACACGGTTAGCTGCCTTAAGATGGGCCGCTCCGTCTGCAATGCTCACCAACTCCTGCATGTCCATCTCCCGCGGTCAGACAGGCACGATATTTTGTCATTTGAGTGTGCTTATTATGCCTATGCAAGCAAATCGAGCAACTGACGCATCTGCCGGCGACTCGATAATTGAAGGATCGGTACATCCGAGCCATATCGCAGAAGACCCGCAAGAACGCGGGGCGCGAATTTCTCTTCGAACGTCCAGATGAAACGCAGGAACTGCCAATCAACCTTCTCGATGCAGCCCGGCGCCATTTCCGGCCGTGTTCTGCCCATCCATTTGACCCAGCGCGAGATAGCACCCCAGATGCATAGCAGACGTGGCATCCGCACCCAGATGACGAAATCGGCGCGTGGCAGGCGCACATCGAATGTCGATGGATTTGTACCATCCAGGATCCATCTCTCTTCCTGAACCATGGCGACGATGATAGCGCGCTGCTCTTGCTTGTCGCGCTCCACCCAGCCGGGTAGCCACAGGACGTCGCGATCGATGGAGACATAGGCGAGGCCGAAACGAGCGGCGATCTGCTGCGACAGGGTCGATTTGCCGCCCCCGGAGCAACCCATGACGAGTATACGGTTCGCCCTGCGGATATGATCGGCCGCCTCGGAGAGGTCGTGCACCTCGCTCTGCAATGCAGGTATCGTCAGCTGATCCATTGCAGCCTCTCAGATCTTGCTTCGGAGACGTGAAAGCAGTTCTTCGCCGTCACGATAGGATATCAAGGTCACGACAGGCACATTGCCGCCGTGTCGCTCAAGCATGTCCCGAAACTGCGGCGCCTCATTGCGCTCGAATGTCCAGATGTAACGTAGAAATTTCCAATCAAGGCGTTCCGGACATCCAGGCGCCATTTCCGGCCGAGACCGGCCTCGGTAGCGCAGCCAGCGGGAAACGACACCCCTCAGCGCAATGTGCCGCGGCGGCCTTCGCCAAATGACGATATCTGCGCGTGGCAGCCGCAACGGCAATGTTCCCGGGCTGTTGCCATCCATGACCCAACGCGGCCCTGCCACTGCCTGCTCGATCAGCGCGATGGAGTCTGCGCGCGGCCGCAACTGCCAGCCCGGCAGCCAGAAGATATCCCGATCCATCGACACGTAGGCAAGGCCGCGCAAAGATGCGATCGCCTGCGCCAAGGTGCTCTTGCCGGTGCCCGAGCAACCGATAACAAGGACACGCTCCGCCTTCTGCAGGATGCCTGCGGCCTCATCTATTTCGACGGCATGGGAAAGCGCTTGCGGCGCGACGATCTGCTCCACGGTCCAGCTCCATGATCGAATCTAAAGCGCCGATACCGGTGACAAACGGCGGCGTGTTCCCTAAGCCGCTCACATGACGAAGAGATGACGGCGCGAACAAAAACCGCGGCACAATCGCCGCGGTTCGTTCGAAAGATAAAGCTGGATGGTTTTCGGCTTACTCCGCTGCCAGCAGCAGCTTCTTGGCGCGAGCGGCACGCAGACGCTCGAAATCGTCGCCGGCATGATGCGAGGAGCGCGTCAGCGGGCTCGAAGACACCATGAGGAAGCCTTTGGTGTAAGCCACAGTCTCGTAGGACTTGAACTCGTCCGGCGTCACGAAGCTCATGACCTGATGATGCTTGCGCGTCGGCTGCAGATACTGGCCAATGGTCAGGAAGTCGACGTCGGCGGTGCGCAGGTCATCCATCAGCTGCAGGACTTCGTTACGCTCTTCGCCGAGGCCCACCATGATACCCGACTTGGTGAACATCGTGGGGTCCAGTTCCTTCACCCGCTGCAGCAGGCGAACCGAATGGAAGTAGCGCGCGCCGGGACGTACCTTCAGGTAATTGCCGGGCACGGTTTCCATATTGTGGTTGAAAACGTCGGGCTTGGCGGCGACGACCCGCTCCAGAGCGCCCGGCTTCTTCAGGAAGTCCGGCGTCAGGATTTCGATGGTGGTACCCGGCGAAGCGGCGCGGATCGCCCAGATGACCTTCTCGAAATGCTCCGCACCGCCATCTTCCAGGTCGTCACGGTCGACCGAGGTGATGACGACGTGGCTGAGGCCCATCTCCTTGACGGCCTTCGCGACGTTTTCCGGCTCGGCCATGTCAAGCGCGTTCGGCTTGCCGGTCGAGACATTGCAGAAAGCGCAGGCGCGCGTACAGATCTCGCCCATGATCATGAAGGTGGCGTGCTTCTTGTCCCAGCACTCGCCGATGTTCGGGCAACCGGCCTCCTCGCAAACCGTGACGAGTTTGTGCTCCTTCACGATCGAGCGGGTTTCGGCATAGCCCTTCGAGGTCGGCGCCTTGACGCGGATCCAGTCCGGCTTGCGCAAGACTTCGGTATCCGGCCGATGCGCCTTCTCCGGGTGTCGTACGCGCTTGGCTTCCGGGTTGATCGTGTCGAGAATGGTGACCATGAAACGTCTACTTTCCGCCGCTACTTGCGGCCCTTCATCGCCGTGCGACTTTGGCGAGGAATATCAGAATGCATGCACCGATGAAACCGGTGATGAAAAAGCCGAGCCGGCCACCAGGTACGCCGACATGCAGGGCCACCAAAAGCCCTGCAGCGACCACCGAACCGGCAATACCGAGGATGATGTTGAGAATGATCCCATAGCGCGCATCCATCAGCTTGCCAGCGAGCCAACCCGCAAGACCGCCGATGATGATCAGACCCAGCCAACCTACGCTTTCCATCAAACCCTCGTTCCAAGCGCCCTCAGGATGATCCTTTGGAACGCCGTGTGCCTCTTACCGATGAACCGCTAGACGATCAATCTCGCCAGCAGCACCACGACTATCGCGCCCACAGTGGCATGGATGATCTCCACGACAAGCGCGTTTTCAATGCCGAGCGAAATCCCGAAGTAATTGAACAGGAAACCGCCCACAAAAGCGCCGATCACGCCGCTCAGCAGGCAACCGATGAGGCCGCCGCCGCCGACGATCAGGCTCGCGAGAAACCCCGCGACCAGACCGATAAGAAGAAAGACGACCCAACCCTGCGCAGCTATAGACATGTTGATTTCCTTTCCTGTTTTCCACCCCTTGGATAAAGGGCATGGCAGGAAATTATCAAGCGTTCAGAACCCGGCCATAGGCGTCGAGCACGGCTTCCTTCATCGTCTCCGAAACGGTCGGATGCGGGAAGATCGTGTGCATCAGCTCTTCTTCCGTCGTCTCCAGGTTCATCGCGACGACGAAGCCCTGGATGAGTTCGGTAACCTCGGCGCCGACCATGTGCGCGCCCAGGAGCTCGCCCGTCTTCTTGTCGAAGATCACCTTGCAGAGGCCTTGATCCTCGCCCAGCGCAATCGCCTTGCCGTTGGCAACGAAAGAGAAACGGCCCACGCGGATATCGCGACCGAGTTCCTTGGCCTTGGCTTCGGTCAGGCCGACGGAGGCGACCTGCGGGTGGCAAAAAGTGCAGCCCGGGACCTTGCTCTTGTCCGTCGGGTGAACATTCGGCAGGCCGGCGATCTTCTCGATGCAGACGACGCCCTCATGCTCGGCCTTGTGCGCCAGCATCGGCGGACCGGCAACGTCGCCGATCGCGTAGATGCCCGGCACGTTGGTCTTGCCGTAGCCATCGATGACGACGCAGCCACGATCGGTCTTCACGCCGAGCGCCTCGAGACCGAGGTTTTCGATGTTGCCCTGGACCCCGACGGCCGAGATCATGCGGTCGGCAACGATCTGCTGCACCTTGCCGTCTTCCGTTTCGACATGCGCGGTGATCGAGTTGGCAGCCTTGTCGACCTTGATGACCTTCGCCTTGGTGAAGATCTTCAGGCCGCGCTTCTCAAGCTGCTTGCGGGCGATGCCCGAGACTTCGGCATCTTCGACCGGCATGATCGTCGGCATGACTTCGACGACGGTGACATCGACGCCCATCGAGCGATAGAAGCTTGCGAATTCGATACCGATCGCGCCCGAGCCCATGACGAGCAGCGACTTCGGCAGGAAGTCTGGCTTCAGCGCCTCGAAATAGGTCCAGATCAGCTTGCCATCCGGCTCGATGCCGGGCAGAGCGCGCGGACGTGCGCCAGTCGCGACGATGATGTGCTTGGCGGTATAGGTGCCCTCGCCCTTGACGTTCTTCGGCACCGGATGCTGCGGCTCGACGACCGGCTTGGTCGACTTGCTGACGACGATCTCGCCGGGCTTGGTAATCTTGGCTTCGCCCCAGATGACGTCGACCTTGTTCTTCTTCATCAGAAAGCCGACGCCGGTGTTGAGGCGGGCGGAAACGCCGCGCGAGCGGGCGACGACCGCCTTCACATCAGCACTTACCTTGCCTTCGAGAACGAGGCCGTAATCCTTCAGATGGTTGGAATGATCGAGGATCTCAGCGGAACGGAGCAGTGCCTTTGTGGGGATGCAGCCCCAGTTGAGGCAGATGCCGCCCAGGTGCTCGCGCTCGACGATCGCGGTTTTCAGGCCAAGCTGGCCGGCGCGCACGGCGGCGACATAACCGCCGGGACCGGAGCCGATGATAATGACGTCGTAATTCTCAGCCATGTGTTTCCTGCCTTATTGGTGGCGGCGGATCGAAGCCGGCGCCTTGACTGTATCAGAGACCGAGCATCATCCGCACGATCGGCTCGAGGCCGCGACCGAGCGCCCGGGTGTTTTCCGCATCGAGATGGACGCCATCGAGCGGCGTGGTAACGGCGACCGTGTTCGCATCGAAGAAGCCGCAACCCAGTTCGTCGGCCAGATCGCTGTAGAGCGTCGGCAGCTTGCTCGATTCCTTGACTGCACCGAGAAAGCTCGCCGCGAAAGCGGCATTGGCGGTCTCGGAGATTGCCGGCGGTGCGACGATGAGGATATCGGGCACCTCGTAGTCGAACCCCCAGGCATGATTGCGCACAAGCTGAACCAACCTGCTGATGCCCTGCAGGGCAGCGAAAGCCGAGCCTGCAACGACCGGCTTCATGTCGTTGGTGCCGAGCAGGATGATCACCAGATCGAGCGGATTATGAGTCTGCAAGATGGTCGGCAGGATCCTTGCACCGTTGCGATCGCAATCGGCAAGATGATCGTCGAAAGCGGTCGTGCGACCGTTCAACCCCTCGGGGATCACGCGAACCTGGCTGCCGAGCGCCTTTTGCAGCACGCTCGGCCACCGATCTTCATAGGCATGACGGCCGACCGTCTCGGCGCTGTAGCCCCATGTCAGCGAGTCGCCGTAACACAGAACAGTCTTGGTCATTCATGCCCTCCGTATTGCCAAGGCTCAGACGAGCATCCCCATCGGATTTTCGATGTAGCCCTTGAAGGCTGCCAGAAGCTCGGCGCCGAGCGCACCGTCGACAGCGCGATGGTCGGTCGACAGCGTGACGGTCATCACGTTGGCAATCACCATTTCGCCCTTCTTGACGATGACACGCTGTTCGCCAGCGCCGACGGCCAGAATGGTCGCATGCGGCGGGTTGACGACGGCGGCGAAGTTCTTGACGCCCATCATGCCCATGTTCGACACGGCAGTCGTACCGCCCTGATACTCCTCGGGCTTCAGCTTGCGCTCCTTGGCGCGCTTGCCGTAGTCCTTCATCTCGTTGGAGATGGTGGAGAGCGTCTTCTGCTCGGCGCTGCGGATGATCGGCGTGATCAGACCGCCCGGAATGGAGACGGCAACACCGACATCGGCATGCTTGTGCTTGACCATGTTGCTGTCGGTCCAGGAGACGTTGGCATCCGGAACATCGCGCAGCGCCAGCGCCAGGGCCTTGATGACCATGTCGTTGACAGAGACCTTGTAGGCCGGAACGCCATCCTTCGACTTCGGCGCGGAATCGTTGAGCTGCGTGCGGAGCGCCAGCAGTGCATCGAGTTCGCAATCGACCGAGACGTAGAAGTGCGGGATCGTCTGCTTGGATTCCTGCAGGCGCTTGGCGATCGTCTTGCGCATGCCATCATGTGGCACGAGCTCGTAAGAACCCTGCTCGAACAGCTTGAGGACGGCATCGTCGGACATGCCCTTCGGTGCTGTCGGAGCAGCAGCAGCGGCGGCCGGCTGTGCAGCCGATGCGGCGGCGGGAGCAGCCTTGGCGGCGCCGCCGGAAACAGCAGCTTCAACGTCCTTCTTGATAACGCGGCCATGCGGGCCCGTGCCGGAAACGGCCGTCACATCGATGCCGGCTTCCTTGGCCAGACGGCGTGCGAGTGGCGACGCGAAGGTGCGATGACCGTCGTTTGCAGCAGGAACCGATGCGACCGGAGCCGGGGCGGGTGCGGCAGGAGCCGAAACGCTTGCCGGAGCAGGCGCCGCAGCGGGAGCGGCCGCAGGGGCCGCTTCTGCCTTCGGTGCTTCCTTGGCAGCCGGAGCAGCAGCGGCACCAGCGCCGGAGGCCGCAGCAGCGACATCTTCACCATCGGCGGCGATCACGGCGATCAGGGCATTGACCTTCACGCCTTCGGTACCGGCTGGAACGACGATCTTGGCGACGGTGCCTTCATCGACGGCCTCGACTTCCATCGTTGCCTTGTCAGTCTCGATCTCGGCGATCACATCGCCGGACTTGATCTTGTCGCCTTCCTTGACGAGCCACTTGGCGAGGTTACCCTCTTCCATGGTCGGCGAGAGGGCAGGCATAGTGATGTTGATAGGCATCGATGAGCCCTCCCCTTACTTGTAGCAAACGGCCTTCACCGCATCGACCACTTCAGCGACGCTCGGGAGCGCCAGCTTTTCGAGGTTGGCGGCGTATGGCATGGGTACGTCCTTGCCAGCGATCGTCAGGATCGGCGCATCGAGATAGTCGAAGGCCTGCTGCATGACGCGGGTGGCAATTTCCGTGCCGACGGAGGACTGCGGATAGCCTTCCTCGACGGTGACCAGGCGACCGGTCTTCTTGACCGATTCGATGATCGTCGGAAGATCCATCGGACGGATGGTGCGCAGGTCGATGAGTTCGACATCGATGCCCTGGGCTTCCAGCTCGGCGACGGCCTTCGTGGCATAGGTCATGCCGATACCGAAGGAGACGACCGTGACGTCCTTGCCCGGACGGTGGATGCGAGCCTTGCCGATCGGCAGAACGAAGTTATCCAGCTTCGGCACGTCGAAGTGCTGACCGTAGAGGATTTCATTCTCAAGGAAGATGACCGGGTTCGGATCGCGGATCGCAGCTTTGAGCAGACCCTTGGCGTCGGCTGCCGTGTAGGGCATGACGACCTTGAGGCCCGGAATATGGCTGTACCAGGAAGCATAATCCTGGCTGTGCTGGGCGCCGACGCGCGCTGCCGCACCGTTCGGACCGCGGAAGACGATCGGAGCGCCCATCTGGCCGCCGGACATGTAGAGCGTCTTGGCGGCGGAGTTGATGATCTGGTCGATCGCCTGCATGGCGAAGTTGAAGGTCATGAACTCGACGATCGGGCGAAGGCCGGCCATCGCGGCGCCGACGCCGATACCGGCAAAACCATGCTCGGTGATCGGGGTGTCGATGACGCGGCGAGCGCCGAATTCCTGCAGCAGGCCCTGGGTAACCTTGTAGGCGCCCTGGTACTCGGCCACTTCTTCACCCATAACGAAAACGTCCGGGTTGGCGCGCATTTCTTCGGCCATCGCGTCGCGTAGCGCTTCACGCACCGTCATCGACACCATTTCGGTGCCGGCCGGAATTTCCGGATCGGCGGCAGCGGTAACCTTCGGCTGGGCCGGAACCGGCGCAGCTGCCGGAGCCGGAGCGGCGGCGGGAGCTTCGGTCTTTACCGGCTCAGCAGCAGGAGCTGCCTTCGCCGACGAAATGGCATCGGCCGATTCACCATCCTGCAATAGGATCGCGATCTTGGCGTTGACCTTGACGCCTTCGGTGCCGGCGTCGACCAGCAGCTTGCCGATGATGCCTTCGTCGACGGCTTCCACTTCCATGGTGGCCTTGTCGGTTTCGATTTCGGCAATGACGTCACCGGAAACGACCTTGTCGCCTTCCTTCTTGAGCCATTTCGAAAGTGTACCCTCTTCCATCGTCGGAGAAAGGGCGGGCATGAGAATGTCGATGGGCATAGTGTCCCTCCCCGATTTAGAGCAGAATGTCGGTGTAGAGCTCGGATGCATCCGGCTCAGGATCGTTCTGAGCGAAATCGGCGCTGTCTGCGACGATGTCGCGGACATCCTTGTCGATATCCTTCAGATCGTCCTCGGTCGCCCAGCCTTTTTCAAGGAGGCGAGCGCGAACCTGCTCGATCGGGTCATGCTCCGAGCGCATCTTCTGCACTTCGTCCTTGGAGCGATATTTCGCCGGGTCGGACATGGAGTGGCCGCGATAACGGTAGGTCAGCATCTCAAGGATGATCGGACCCTTGCCCGAACGGCAATGAGCAACGGCTTCGTCAGCCGCAGCCTTCACCGCACGAACGTCCATGCCGTCAACCTGAATGCCGGGAATGCCGAAGGAGGCGCCGCGCTTGGAGAAGTCAGCCTGCGCCGTTGCGCGGGCGGTCGAGGTGCCCATGGCGTAGCGGTTGTTTTCGATGACGAAAATCACCGGCAGCTTCCAGAGCTGCGCCATGTTGAAGCTTTCGTAGACCTGGCCCTGGTTGGCAGCGCCATCGCCAAAATAGGCGACGCTGACATTGTCATTGCCGCGATACCAGTTGGCAAAGCCGAGACCGGTACCGAGCGAGACCTGGGCACCGACGATGCCGTGGCCGCCATAGAAATTCTTTTCCTTGGAGAACATGTGCATGGAGCCGCCCTTCCCTCGGGAATAGCCGCCCTGGCGCCCAGTCAACTCGGCCATGACGCCACGTGCGCTCATGCCGGTTGCCAGCATATGACCGTGATCACGATAGCCGGTGATGACCTGGTCGCCATCCTTCAAAGCCATCTGCATGCCGACGACGACAGCTTCCTGGCCGATGTAAAGATGACAGAAGCCGCCGATGAAGCCCATGCCGTAAAGCTGGCCGGCCTTCTCTTCGAAGCGGCGGATCAAGAGCATCTCACGATAAGCGTTGAGCTCCGCATCACGATCGAAATCCGCGATCGGACCGCCATTGGTTTCCTTGGCGGATCTTGATGCTGTTTTACGGCTGGAAACGGACGCGTTTTTTCGCGGCGCCATTCAACCCTCCCTGTGTGAGTAGCCTCGTTTCTTGTCGAGGCGTAACATAGGCAAGATTATCCGCTACAGCAATGCCATAATTGCATGGCTCATATTCTTTGCAAGTTATTGATATAGCTCGCAAAAATCCAATTAACCGGAATTCGGTTAATTATGGCTATTTATTGAAAATGACGATCTCGTTCGCCTTGGAATACGTTAGCTGATAGCGCGCATACTGGTCGAGCATATCCTTATCCAGAGAGCCGTCGCTCAGCAGAGCGACCTCCTTTTCGAGGTGCTCGCGCTTGGCGACGAGATCCGCCAATTCCTTGCTGCGGTCGATGCGACGCTGCTCGAAAACCTCGGTTGCCTTCAGGCCGTAGTCGCCGTGAACGCAATGATAACCGAAGTAACTCACAAAAGCGATCGTAATGGCGGGCAGAATGAAACGGCCGAACTTTCTCTTCTTATGATACTTTGTCCACATACTCGCTCGAAACGCTCTTGCCGTTAGGCGATCTCATCAGGGTCGGCGCCGCGAACATTGCGGCCGTAGACAAGATCACATCAAATCAAACACCTAGCGCTAAATTAACCGGCAGAGATTAACCGTCCGTTGACTCTAACTACGCCGGCCAACAAAAAACCGCGCCCTGGGGCGCGGTTCGATTTCAACACAACATGCGACTTGCGGATCTGCGAGATGCCGCCAATCAGGCATCAGCCGCGCAGAATGGAGCGGCCTGCGTACTTCGCCTGCGGGCCAAGCGCTTCCTCGATGCGGATAAGCTGGTTGTACTTGGCAAGACGGTCGGAGCGCGACAGCGAGCCGGTCTTGATCTGGCCGCAGTTGGTGGCAACGGCGAGATCGGCGATCGTGGAGTCTTCCGTTTCGCCCGAACGGTGCGACATGACGGCCGTGTAGTTGGCCTTATGTGCGGTTTCGACGGCGTCGAGGGTCTCCGTGAGCGAGCCGATCTGGTTGACCTTGACCAGGATCGAGTTGGCAACGCCCATGCGGATACCGTCGCGCAGACGAGCAGAGTTGGTGACGAAAAGGTCGTCGCCGACGAGCTGGGTCTTCTTGCCGATCAGGTCGGTGAGCGTCTTCCAGCCTTCCCAGTCGTCTTCGGCCATGCCGTCTTCGATCGAAATGATCGGATACTGAGCTGCGAGTTGAGCGAGGTATTCTGCCATAGCGCCGGATTCCAGCGTCCGGCCTTCGCCTTCGAGCACGTACTTGCCGTCCTTGAAGAATTCGGTCGAAGCGCAGTCGAGGCCGAGAGCAACTTCTTCACCCGGCTTGTAGCCGGCCTTTTCGATCGACTTCATGATGAAATCGAGCGCTGCCGGGGCACTTGAGAGGCCCGGCGCGAAACCGCCTTCATCGCCGACGTTCGTGTTGTGGCCCTGCGCTGCCAATTCCTTCTTGAGGACGTGGAAGATTTCCGAACCGATGCGGACGGCATCGCGGATGGATTCGGCGCCAACCGGCAGGATCATGAATTCCTGAAAGTCGATCGGGTTATCGGCATGGGCACCGCCGTTGATGATGTTCATCATCGGAACCGGCAGCAGGCGAGCGTGGGCGCCGCCGACGTAGCGATAGAGCGGCAGGTTGGCGCTCTGGGCAGCGGCCTTGGCAACGGCAAGCGAAACGCCGAGGATGGCGTTGGCGCCGAGGCGCGACTTGTTCGGCGTGCCGTCGAGCTCGATCATGATGTTGTCGAGCTGGATCTGGTTTTCAGCGTCCATGCCGCCGATGGCATCGAAGATTTCCGAGTTGACGGCTTCGACAGCCTTTTCGACACCCTTGCCATGGTAGCGCTTGCCACCATCACGAAGCTCGACGGCTTCATGCGCGCCGGTCGAAGCGCCCGACGGAACCGCCGCGCGGCCCATGCTGCCATCTTCGAGGTAGACATCGACTTCGACAGTCGGATTGCCACGGCTGTCGAGAATCTCGCGGGCGATAATGTCGGTGATTGCGGTCATGATAGCTTCCTGCTCGCTGGTTTATAAATCGATTTAAATCGTCATAATCGAAGGCGTGGAAATTACAATGCGGAACCGCGCCTTGATTTTACACTCCTACAGGCCGCCTAGCGCAAATTCATGTCAGCCTGTTGAATGCCTGTATTTTTCAAGCCTTGGCGATGGCGTCAAACGCCAGCAGCTTCTCGAGAAGCCGCGGCATATCCTTCAGATAGACCATGTTGGGGCCATCTGACGGCGCATTGTCCGGGTCCTCGTGCGTTTCGAGGAAGACGCCGGCTACACCGACGGCCACGGCCGCACGCGCCAGCGTCTCGACGAATCGGCGATCGCCTCCGCTGGAGCCACCCTGCCCTCCGGGCTGCTGCACGGAATGGGTGGCGTCAAAGATGACAGGCGCACCCATCGCCGCCATGATCGGTAGAGAGCGCATGTCGGAGACGAGCGTGTTGTAGCCGAAGGAAGCGCCGCGCTCGCAAAGGAGAATGTTCGGATTGCCGCTGTCGTTGAGCTTGGCAAGCACGTTCTTCATGTCCCACGGCGCCAGAAACTGGCCCTTCTTGACGTTGATGACACGGCCGGTCTTGGCAGCGGCGACGAGGAGATCGGTCTGGCGCGACAGGAAGGCCGGAATCTGCAGGATATCGACCGTCTTGGCGACGACGGCGCATTGCTCTTCGGTGTGGATATCAGTCAGAACAGGAAACCCGTATTCCTTTTTCAGATCGGCGAACACTTCCATGGACTTTTCAAGGCCGATACCGCGCTTGCCGGAGAGCGAGGTGCGGTTCGCCTTGTCGTAGGAGGATTTATAGACGAGGCCGAGGCCGAGCTTGTCGCAAAGTTCCTTCAGAACGCCTGCGATCATGAAGGCATGGTCGCGGCTTTCCATCTGGCAGGGGCCGGCAATCAGCGAGAGCTTGGCGGTGTTTGAGAACAGGACCTTGGAGGCTCCCTCACCGACAATCACTTCGGAATTCGTGCTCATGCTATCTCCTCGAAGGCGAACAATGCGCCCTGTTCGGGTGCCAGCCGCGCCAAAATACGATTGTTCTTTCGCGTGTATGTGACGCCGTTAGCAGCGAAATGCGACGATGTCACGGAAAGATCGCGCGTTTTGAAAAGGATTGCCCGCGCCCGCAGACCCGGATCATGGTCGCTCACGCGTAAATCGTAAAACGCCTCGATGCCTTCCGGCGTTAAAAGCTCCAGATCAGCATTTGCGGCCTTGATCGTCAGGCCGAAGGAATGCTCCGAAATCCTGGGCCTGTCGAGAACATCCTCGAAAAAGCTCCGGAATGCAGCCGGTCTGTTCGTCGACATGGCCACCCGCGCAATGCCGGTGACGCCGTTTTCATGGCGTTCGAGCATGGTGCGGTCGGCCGGTAACGGATTGATGCGCTGACAGCAGAACGCCAGAAAATCCGGCGCACGCAAATCTGCTGCAAAAGCGAGGCGAAAACCGGCCGTCGTTTCCGTTCCATCCGGCATCTTCATGGGTCGCGAAAAATCAAGCATCGGCCCCGCCGAGATTGTGGCACCCCGCAGCCGCTCATCATCAGCAACCGCGTCATCCGTGCCGAAGACCACTGCCGAAAAACCATCGTCCCCGACGCGAAACCGATAGGCCTGATCGCGTGCGACAAAGACGTTGCCGTCAGCGATGCTCGCTTCGCATTGCTCCTGCGAGGCCACGCCCAGAGGCTCCAAGTAGGTCTTGTCGGAGAAGAAGACGCAGGCATTCTCGGTGCCGAAAGGATGGCGTGCATCTGGAGCAACCGTGAAGCCGAGTTTGCCGAGGCGTTCGCGCGCCAGAGCAATGTTGACGGTCGGCAGAACGAGATGATCCAGCGGATGCGGCGACGAAGTCATGGCTTCTCCTATTTCCGAACGGAGCAGATTTGCGCCCATCCATCGGCTATTTCAAGACGGCAACGAAAGGCTCGCCAAAAGCGCAGCACACTCGGACAGCGATCTCGTAAACGTGACTGCTGATTCTCCTCCGTAGCCGGCTCACCCTGTCCAATATCGCCGGTGCGGGAACCGCGGACAGACAGGTTAGAACGCCGCGGCTGAAAAGCAGATTCGATCCAGTCTTCCATATTTATCAATGAGCTAGATTAGGCGCCATTCCACGGGTCAGCTGACCGATCCATTCGACAATGATAATTATTTAATTGATCGAGCGCGACTTTACCGAAATTTAAGTACTTGCGGAACACATATGGAACATATAGTGTCCGTTCTGGATTTGTTTCACGACTATTTCTTGATTCTGGGGTTCCAAAACGATGTTGACGCGCAAGCAGCAGGAACTGCTTCTCTTCATTCACGAACGCATGAAAGAGTCCGGCGTTCCGCCATCTTTCGACGAGATGAAGGATGCATTGGATCTGGCATCCAAATCCGGCATCCATCGTCTGATTACCGCGTTGGAAGAACGCGGTTTCATCCGCAGGTTGCCAAATAGAGCCAGAGCTCTCGAAGTCATCAAGCTGCCGGATGCCTATAATCCCAGCCTGCAGCAGCGCCGCGGCTTCTCGCCGAGCGTTATTGAAGGCAGCCTTGGTAAACCTCAGCCGGTCGCTCCGCCTCCGCCGCCGAAAGTGGCGAATGACGATCACAGCAGTTCGGTGTCTGTACCTGTAATGGGTCGTATCGCAGCTGGCGTGCCGATCTCGGCTATCCAGAACAACACCCACGATATTACCGTTCCCGCCGACATGCTTGGCGCAGGTGACCACTATGCCTTGGAAGTCCGAGGCGATTCGATGATCGATGCCGGAATATTCGATGGCGACACCGTCATCATCCGCAATTCGACAACCGCCAACCCGGGCGACATCGTGGTTGCTCTCGTCGACGACGAAGAGGCAACTTTGAAGCGCTTCCGCCGGAAGGGTGCCTCCATTGCCCTTGAGGCGGCTAACCCGGCCTATGAGACGCGCATCTTCGGCCCGGATCGCGTCAAGGTACAGGGCAAGCTCGTCGGGCTTATTCGCCGCTATCACTAACCGGTGACTTCGGCTCGATTGGCGCACCGAATGTACCTGTGCGCCAATCATAGGTTCGATGCCGCGTCCAGGGGCGCTGTGGATTTTCGAACGCAGTAGACACGATCGGCTTATCGCCACTCAGATCCATCTCCACCGATCCGGTTCGCCGCAGTGTGGCGCCGGTATAGAGCAAAGCACCCGAACGACACCGGTCGAGACGCAGGCGTATAGGCGTCACGACGATATTCGCCGTGTCGCAGGCCGGCGGCAAATAGGCAGCGTTTTCGATGGTCACCAATATGGTGCCATTCTCAAGCATCGCCACGCACCACGCACCTTTCTGGCACGCGAAACTTCCCTGCATCGTCCGATCGAGAGCCTCCTCCATTGCATTGCGAACCGCTTTCTGTTCGTCGGCATTCAGCCGGCGGCGGCGTTCCTTCTTGGTGACCTGAGGAAGCCGGCTATCGGCCGGAAGAACGGTCGGTGGCTGGTGGTCGGCCGCAACCATCGCTTTCTGCCATTGCTCGAAAATGAAAGCCTGCGGCCTTTCCCGATTTGTTGCCAGTATGTCGTCCTGCCTTAGCGCGACCAAAACGCCATCCTCGGAGATCATCAAATCAGGCTTGGGTACGCCGGAACCAAGTGCTGCTACCCCGACCGTGAGGAGCAACAGCAGAAAGCCAAGATGGCGCAGCTTGGTTCGCAACACACTCATGGCCAGAAAGCCGGCGATGAAAGTCGGCATCAACCAAGCCGGTTGCCGCCCGAAGGTAATATCGCCACCCCAACCAGCGACCGTCTTCGCGACAAGAATGACGATCTCCAGTCCCTCTCCGGTGACTTTCCAGAGCGGCCCATCGAGGCCGAAAGGCATCAGCAGCATCGCGGCCATGCCAAACGGCATGACGACGAAAGAGACGATCGGCATCGCGGCAAGATTGGCGGCAAGCCCGTATGTCGCCAAACGGTGAAAATGCTCTATGGAAAAAATCGCGGTTGACGCACCGCCGATGAAGGATGTCGACACTATGCCGCCGAAGAAGCGCGAAACGAACAGCACCGGGCTCAGCAATCTCGACCGTGAAATTATGTTTTCGCGATGCTGCCGCCGTTTCCAGAGCGTGTAACCGGACACCAGCGCCAGCGTCGCGGCGTAGGACATCTGGAAACTTGGCCCGAGCACTTGCGACGGCGATAGGACGAGGATGACGATCGCGGAGAGCGCCACGTTTCGTAGGCTGATCGATGGCCGGTCGAAGAGAACTGCAACCAGCATGATCGCCATCATGATGAAGGCTCGTTCGGCCGATACGCCGAAGCCGGATATGAGGTAGTAGGCCGTTACCGTGACCAATGCGCCGAATGCGGCAATCTTCTTGGTCGGCCATGCCTGCGCCAAGCCTGGAAACAGGCTGAACAGATAACGCAAGCCGATGTAAAAGATGCCGGCAGAGAGGGCCATGTTCAGGCCGGAAATGGCAATGATATGCGTCAGACCTGCCGTTCTCAGCGCCTCCGTCGCCTCGTCCGAGAGTGCCCGTCTCTCATCGGTGACAAGTGCTGCCGCAAAGGCGCCCGTGTCACCAGGCAAAGTCCTTCTGATCCTGTCGCCTATGCTGTTGCGAAGGCCGGCGAGCCAGATGTCTGCTTTGTCCAGCAACGAGTTTTCGGCTTCATCACCAGCCGGGGACAATAGTGTCGGAGTGCCATAGGCAAAGCCATTCGCGCCGATACCGTTGAAGTAGGAACTGAACGCGAAATCGTTGAGGCGCGGCAGAGCTGGCCCAGCCGGTGGCGTCAGTCGGGCTCTGACCTGAATGCGATCCCCAAGGGTGAATGGCTCTGCCTGTTTGCGCACAAAGATGGTGACCCGCTCCGGCGGCCTTTGAATGGACGGTTTCTCCGTCGCGTCGATCTTGACAACGTAACGCCAGCGTCCATTGTCATAGGTCTCGCGCCTCTCGACCCGACCGGTAACGGTCGTCGTTACGGCCGAATCGAGCATGACTGTCGAGGCACGCCAGCTTTCCCACTGCGCAAGCGCCATGCCGAGACTCATGAGCATGCCGGCGAAAAGCAGATGCCGCAGCAGCCGGCCCGCCTCCGGCTTGAAAAGAAAACCGCCTGTGAGAAGCAGACATGCGGTTAAAACCGTCTGCGGAGGTGGATCGCTATCCACTCTAAACCAGAAAATCGCTCCGACACCCATATAGATTGGAGTGAGGAGAATGGCGCGGCCATGCACCGCCTCTTCTTCGACAAGCCGTCCAACAACGGCTCGCATATGGTTGAGGGCGAGATAAATCCGCGCCGCCAAGGATGCCTGATCTTGCGTGCGCTCCCGTTGTCCAGCAGTGATGCGCGGGATGATTGTGGCAATGGCATGGCGTTGCCGCGAAGGCAGAACAAGGTCCCGGCCATCCTCTTGCTGCTCAGGTGCCTCCAAATTAGGCATTCCCCGCCTGCCCCACGCGAAACCACAGCTTTCGCGCGATTTTTGCCGTCACCGCTAGGTGATTTCAACCAAAATCGGCATGTTTGCGACGAAATAAAGCTACCCGCGGTGCGTGGTATGACCCATGCGCCTAGTGCAGTGCCCAAAAGTTGATACTGCGATGCACAATTTGGCACTAGGATAACTTGGCATTAGGCTCTGGATCATATAGCTAGTCGGTAGTCGCTTAACCTTTTGGCGCTTTTTATGGCGTCAATCCCGCCAAATCTTGGAGGATCAGCATGACGGAACAAAGCGCGAAACTAACTTGGGGTGAGAAGACGGTAGACCTGCCGGTCAAAACCGGAACCATCGGCCCAAGTGTCATTGATATTGGTGCCCTTTATAAGAACACCTCCACTTTCACCTACGATCCTGGTTTCACCTCGACCGCGTCGTGCGAGTCCAGCATCACCTATATTGATGGCGACGAAGGCGTTCTGCTGCATCGCGGCTATCCGATCGACCAGCTGGCCGAACACGGCGATTTCCTCGAAGTCTGCTACCTGCTCCTTTACGGCGAACTGCCGACCGCCGCGCAGAAGAAGGACTTCGATCATCGCGTCGTACACCACACCATGGTGCATGAGCAGATGTCGCGCTTCTTCACCGGTTTCCGCCGCGACGCGCATCCGATGGCCGTCATGTGCGGCTGTGTCGGCGCCCTTTCGGCCTTCTACCACGACTCGACCGACATCACGGATCCGCATCAGCGCATGGTCGCTAGCCTGCGCATGATCGCCAAGATGCCGACGCTCGCCGCCATGGCCTACAAGTACCATATCGGTCAGCCGTTCGTTTATCCGAAGAACGATCTCGACTACGCATCGAACTTCCTGCGCATGTGCTTTGCCGTTCCTTGCGAAGAGTATGTGGTCAATCCGGTGCTGGCGCGCGCCATGGACCGCATCTTCATCCTGCATGCCGACCACGAGCAGAATGCATCGACCTCGACGGTTCGTCTGGCGGGTTCGTCTGGCGCCAATCCGTTCGCCTGTATCGCTGCGGGCATCGCCTGCCTCTGGGGTCCTGCCCATGGTGGCGCCAACGAAGCTGCGCTCAACATGCTCAGCGAAATCGGCACCGTCGACCGCATTCCGGAATTCATCGCCCGCGCCAAGGACAAGAACGATCCGTTCCGTCTGATGGGCTTCGGTCACCGCGTTTACAAGAATTACGACCCGCGCGCGAAGATCATGCAGAAGACGGCGCACGAAGTTCTCGGCGAACTCGGCATCAAGGACGATCCGTTGCTCGACATCGCGATCGAGCTGGAGCGTATCGCACTGACCGATGAATACTTCATCGAGAAGAAGCTCTACCCGAACGTCGACTTCTACTCCGGCATCACGCTGAAGGCTCTCGGCTTCCCCACGACCATGTTCACCGTGCTGTTCGCTCTCGCCCGCACCGTCGGCTGGATCGCTCAGTGGAACGAAATGATCGAGGATCCGCATCAGCGCATCGGTCGTCCGCGCCAGCTCTACACCGGCGCGCCGCTGCGCGAGTATGTTCCGGTTTCCAAGCGCTAAGTTTCGGAAATGACATTAAAAAAGCCGGTCAGAAATGACCGGCTTTTTTGTTGGATAAAACTTCGAGGACGATTGCGGCCGCCTTGTCGCCGGGCGGCTCCTCCGTTTGCATACGCTGCCAGACCAGATCGTAACCGGCCAGCATCGCCGCCAGCTCGGGAGTGTCCGTCGAGAGGCGCTCCATGTATCGGGCAAGCAAGCCGGGCCGCAAGACGTCATTGATGAGCTCGGGCAGGACGGCGTAGTCGGCAATGAGATTGGGCAGAGCCGCCGTCCAGACCTTGATGCGCGCCATCACGAACCTGGCGAGCCACTCCGTCTTGTACGTCGAGACGACAGGAACGCCCGCCAGACCTAGTTCCAGAATCACCGTCCCCGACGCAGCCATCGCGGCATCCGCCAGAGCGAATGCTTCCCACTTCGCACGCTGGCCGACAAGAATTTCCGGCTTGGCGCTCCAGCTTTCAAGTAGCGACCGCACCAGAGCTTCTTGCTTCGGCACGGTCGGCAGCAGATAGCGGACCTTATCGTTTCTCCGGCTAAGCTCTTCGGTAGCCCGCTCAAAAACAGGCAGAAGCTGGCGGATCTCGGAGCCCCGAGAGCCGGGCAACAGAAGCACGGTTTTCGGGCCACTTGCTGCATTCGTATCGCGTATTGCGCGTCGGCTGCGTGTCTCCAACAGATCGGCGTCGGCAGTCAGTCGATGGCCGACATAGGTCGTCGCCGGACCACCCAGTCGCTGCATTGCTTCCGGCTCGAACGGCAGCACGGCCAGAACATGATCGACATAGGCGAGCATCTTCTGCGCGCGGTACTCCTTCCACGCCCAGACACTGGGGCAGACATAGTTGACAACGGGCAGATTGGGCAGAGCCTTGCGCACGCGTTTGGCGACGCGATGGGTGAAATCGGGGCTATCGATGATCAGAAGCACGTCAGGCTTTGCGGCGATAATCGCTTCGGCGGTCTGCCGGATGCGGGCCAGCAATTTGGGCAGCCGCTTGATGACCTGGATGAACCCCATGATCGAGAGTTCGGAATAATCGAACAGCGACTGCAGTCCCTGCGCCTCCAGCGCCTCGCCACCGACACCGATGAGATCAACCGGTCCGCCATATCGCCGCTTCAGCGATGCCACGAGGTCACCGCCCAGCAGGTCGCCGGACACCTCACCAGCCACGACGGCCAGTTTCAAGGGCGCAGCACTCAAAAGAAGCCCTCCGCGCTCAAGCCTCGATCGATGCCGCAGACGAAAATGCCGGCCTCGTCCGCAGCTGCGACCACCGCTTCGCGGTCGAGCACCAAAGCTCTGCCGGCCTCCACAGCAACACCGGCCAGACCGGCTTTCCTGGCGTTATGCACGGTGGATACACCGATCGACGGCAGATCGGCGCGAACATCCTGTTGCGGCTTGCATAGCTTGACCAGCACACCACGGCGACGTGTTGATATGCGGCCTTCCGCACGCAGTTCTGCGACCCGTTCGATCATCTTGTCGGTGCCTTCGGCGCCCTCGAGCGCGACAACGCGACCGCCGACGCTGACCGCTCCCTGCCCGACATCCAGAAGCCCGAGCGCGTCGGCAGCCTTCGCGCCTTGGGCTATATCGCGCAGATCCTCATCCGAGGGGGAAAGCCGCCCGAGGGGGCCAGTAGTCGCCAAGAGATCCGGCGCGATTTCATGCGCACCGACAACCCGAACGCCACCCGCTTCGATCAGGCGGATGACCATCTGCAGGACTGCGTTGTCACCGCCGGACAGAAGGGTTCTTATTGTGGAAGGCAGTTCCTTGATGACGCGCCAGGTGGGATGCACCTCTCGCCATGCAGGGCGACGTGCCACGCCGCCTGACATCACAACGCGATCGACACCGTAGCGGCGAAACGTCGATTCGAGTCCGGCAAAATTGCCGACGCCGAGATTGGCGTGATCGAAGCTGGACCAATCCCGATCCGCCTCGTTGGTCAGGGCGATGATCACGGGGTCTTCACCGGCCTGGCGGGCGGCGTCAGCGACATAAACAGGCAAAAAACCGCTGCCTGCGATGATCGCCAGCCTGCCTCTGCCGCTTTGGCCGGCCGAACCCACGTCAGCTCTTGCCGCGATTGGGGGACGACAGCGCGCGATCGCTATCGGCTGCGATGAAATCGAGGATCTCCATCACTTCCTTGCAATCGGCATACTCGTCACGGATGGCTGCCGCGTTGTCCCGGATCGAGCGCTCACCTTCGAAGATGCTCTTGTAGGCGCGTCGAACCTGGTGAATGACGGCACGTTCGATGCCTGCTCGCGTCATACCGACAATATTCAGCCCGGAAAGCACGCCAGGGTTTCCATTCAACATGCCATAGGGAATGACATCGTAGCTTGCGGCGGAAAGGCCACCGATGAAAGCCTGACGGCCGATGCGGCTAAATTGATGCACGGCGCAGCCGCCACCGAAGATGACCCGATCTTCGACAATCACGTGTCCCGCCAACATGACATTGTTCGACAGAATCACGTTGTTGCCGACGCGGCAATCGTGCGCCACATGCGAATTGGCCAGGAACAGATTGTTGTTGCCGACAATCGTCTTGCCGCCGAAGTCGGCCGTACCGGTGTTGATCGTCACGCCTTCGCGGATCGTGCAATTCTCGCCGACATCCAGCGTCGTCTCTTCGCCGCCGTGATGAACACTCTGCGGATCGCCACCAACGACGGCCATTGGAAATATCTTCGTTCCCTTGCCGATGGTCGTGCGACCGGTCACAACGGCATGGGTCAGCAGCTGCACATCGTCATGCAGCACGACCTTGGGGCCAACGTGGCAGAAGGGTCCGACCACGACATTCTCACCAACGACGGCACCATCCTCAACGACCGCGAGCTTATGGATGCGCGCGCTTTTTGCGATGCTGCTCATGCCTGGTTCTGATCCTTCCGCACGATCATGGCCCCGATATCCGCTTCGGCAACCAAGTTGCCGTCGACCTTGGCATCGCAATGGAATTTCCAGATCGTGCCGCGCTGCTTCAGCTTGACGACATGGAATTCGACACGATCACCCGGAACAACCGGCTTGCGGAAACGGGCATTGTCGATCGTCATGAAGTAGACGAGGTTTCCGCCGATGCCGTCTTTCTTCGCACAGATTGCCCCGGCCGTCTGAGCCATGCCTTCGATGAGCAGAACGCCCGGCATAATTGGCGTTTCCGGGAAATGTCCCGTGAACTGAGGCTCGTTGGCCGTAACATTCTTGATGCCGATCGCAGAATTGTCGCTGTCGATCTCAATGATCTTGTCGACCATCAGGAAAGGATAACGATGCGGCAACAGCTTCATTATTTCCAGAACATCGGCCGACGACAACGACGTCTTTGCTTCCTCAGTCATGCTCCGCACTCCCGTCCTTTTTATCCCTGGCTCCTGACCGCTTAGCGATCTCCGCCGATTCCCTTAGAAAATCCCACAACGGCCGCGCGGGAAGACCCGCATAGCGCTCGCCCGCTGGAATACTGTTCATAACACCGCTCTTGGCACCGATCTGCACGCCGTCGCCGATGTGGATGTGACCATTCAGGCCAGCCTGCCCGCCGATCTGCACACCGTCGCCGATCACCGTGCTGCCAGCGATACCGACCTGGCTGACGATAGCACAATGGCGGCCGATGCGAACGTTATGTCCGATCTGAACCTGGTTATCGATCTTGGTGCCCTCGCCGATCACGGTGTCATCCATGGTGCCGCGATCGATCGTCGTATTGGCGCCGATCTCGACATTGTCCTGAATGATCACCCGGCCGATCTGCACGATCTTGATCATGCCACGTGGTCCCGGCGCATAGCCGAAGCCGTCCTGGCCGATCCTCGCGCCATTGTGGATGATGACCCCGTTTCCGAGATAGGCGCAAAGCACACTGGCGCCACCGCCGATGCTGCAATTGCGACCGATCTTCACGCCAGGCCCGATAAGAGCGTTGGCGCCGATATAGGTCCCCTCGCCGATTTCGGCGCCCGCGCCGATGACTGCGCCGGGCTCTACGCCGATATTCGCCTCGAGCCTTGCGGTCGGGTCAATAACCGCTGCCGGAGAAATTCCCGTGGAATTCGATGTGAATGCGATGGGTCGCATGGCCTGCGGATGAAGCAATGCGCCAACGAGCGCAAAATCCGTATGCGGCCGCTTCGACAGAATGACCGGGACATGATCGGGAACAAAGGACCGCAAGGCAGGCAGGCAAATGATAGCCGAAGCCTTGCAAGTCTCCAGTTCGGAACGACTCTTCCGGGAAATAATGTAGCAAACATCGCCTTCACCTGCCCGGTGGACAGGAGCGATAGACCTGACGACGACCTCCGCAGAGGCCGTATCATCAAGTTCCGCCCCAAGGTATTCAGCCAACTGTTTTAAGTTGACGCCACCATGGGGCGGGAAAAAACCAGTATGTTCCATAAGCACCAGCTCCAGAACGGTGTTCAAGCCCGCAGTTCTGGACTGCCGATATCAGAACTGGTTGGCGATGCCAAACCGGAAATTCTGAACCTGGTCGTAATCTTGCTTGAGAACCGGCACAGCGTAGTCAACACGGATGACACCGAACGGTGACGACCAAATCAGACCAGCACCAAGCGAAGCTCGGAGCGAGCTGTCGTTGAAAACCGCATCGCCGAAGGAATTCGTCTTGTTACCGTAGAGCGTACCCGCGTCCGCGAAGGCAGCGATACGCAGACCGATATCCTGCGGAACGCCCGGCATCGGCATGCTCGCTTCAGCCGAAGCGGTAAAGTACGTCGTGCCACCGAGCGGGTTGTTATTGTTGTTACCCACACGAGGACCGATACCAGCATTCTCGAAGCCGCGGACTTCACGACCACCGAGAGTGAACTGATCGAAGACGTTCAGCTTGCCATCGGTCGGCAAGACGTAACCGGCACCAACCGTGAACGAGCCGATAATATCGGCCTCATCACTGATCATCTGATAGTAACGAGCCTTACCGCTCAGCTTGTAGAAGTTCGAGTCGCCGCCGAGGCCTGCAAATTCATGCGTGAACTTGGCGATGAGACCTTCACGCGGAAGATTCTGATCGTCCAGCGTGTTGTAGGTAAAGGTCTGCGAAACTGTCGACTGGGTCCAGGGACCATTCTCAACAAGGTTGATATACGGAGCCGAAAGATTGTTCTGCCAATCATTCGTGCCATCGTATGTCAGGCGCTTGTAGTTGTAACGCAGGGTCGTCGCCAGATTCTCGGTGATCGGCGCGGTGACGCGCAGCGAGAAGCCTTCTTCCGAATAGTCGTAGTAATCGTCGCTCGACGTCTGGTTCTTGAAGATATCGAAACCAGCAGCCAGACGATAGCCGAGGAAGTAGGGCTCGGTGAACGAGATGTTATAGGTACGATTGCCTTCCGTACCGGCACCTGCGGCGATACGGATATACTGACCGCGACCGAGGAAGTTCTTTTCTTCGACTGAAGCTTCGAGCAGCAGACCGCCGTTGTTGCCGACGGCGTAGCCGGCGCCGATACCGAACGAGCCGGTAGGCTGATCTTCGACGTTGACGATCACGACAACACGATCCGGAGCGCTGCCCTGTGCCGTCGAGATATCCACCTTGGTGAAGTAACCGAGAGCATCGAGACGGCGCTTAGCGCGCGTGATCATTTCCTGGTTGAAAGCATCGCCTTCGTTGAGGTCGAACTCACGACGGATAACGTAATCGCGCGTACGAGTGTTGCCGCGGATTTCGATACGCTCGACATAGGCCCGCTCGCCCTGGTCGACCAGATATTCGATACCGATCGTGTGGCCGGTCAGATCGCGGTTGCCGCGCGGCGTGATGCGGGCAAACGGATAGCCGGCCGAAGCCACTCGCTTGGAAATGTTCTCGATCGAGGTCTGGATGTCCTTGGCGCTATAGACAGAACCCTTCTGGGTAATGACAAGCCCCTTCAGTTCGTCGGCATTAACGCCATCGACCGTCGAAACGACATTGATATCGCCGTAGGTATAGCGCGGACCTTCGTCGACGTTGAAGTTCAGCGTGTATTCGTTGTTCTGCTCGTTCAGCGTCGCATCGGCGCTGACGATGCGGAAGTCGGCATAACCGTGATTGTAGTAGAACTGACGCAGCGTATCCTGGTCGGCCTGCTGGCGCTCAGGGCTGTAGACGTCCTTACGGGTCAGGAACGACAGGAAGTTGCTCTTCTTCGTGCTTATGACAGAAGCAAGGCGACCGCTGCTGTAAGCCTGATTTCCCGAGAAATTGATCTTATCGATTTTCGTGCGATCACCTTCATTGATGACGAAGGCGACGTTGAGGCGGCCTTGCGCGACCTGGGCGGTCTGCGTCGTCACCTGCACGTCGTTACGACCGATGGAGGCGTAGGCATCCTTAATGGTCTTGATATCGGCCTGAACGGTGGCTTCGTTATACGGACCGGCCGCATGGGTCTGGACGATGCCCTGAAGCTTGTCGTCCTTGATCTTGCGGTTGCCGTTGAAGACCACAGCGTTGATGAGCTGGTTTTCCTTGACCGAGATGACCAAGGTGCTGCCCGAAACACTGATGTGGACATCGGAGAAATACCCGGTGGCATAAAGCTGCTTCACCGATGCATCGATGTCCCCGGGAGAGAAGCTCTTGCCGGGCTTGATCGTGATATTATCACGGACAGCCGTTGCCCCGATGCGTTCCGCACCACGAACATCGACCCGCTGAATCACAGCGGCTTCCGCGACTGAGGCAGAGGCAAGGGTGATAACACCAGCGCCCGACGCAACAACACCAGCAGACAGCGCTACCGCCGACACTGCGTTCAATAATCTTGAACCAGCCTTCATTTTCACTTCTTACCTTTTTTTCAGTCGTCCCCAGCCCCGAGCGAACCCGATTCCGGCCACGTGTGTCGTTTTACCCGCTTTTGACATACAAGCAAGGGAGCAAGTTAATTTCCGTTTACTTCATTTCAAAGCGTGACCCATTCGCCACTACAGCTTTGAAACATCGTAAATAAATCGTAATTTTCCTCTCGCTTTGCCCCTCTAGCCTAGCCGGGAACTAATATCGTTCCATGTCGCAAACACCATGAGTGAGAGCACCATCGCAAATCCAATTCGAAAAGCGATGTCCTGCGCCCTTGCACCCAAAGGTTTTCCCCTTACGGCTTCAATCGCATAGAACATCAAGTGCCCGCCATCAAGTACCGGCACGGGCATCAAATTTAATAACCCTATTGAAACAGAAAGTATGGCGGCAAATTGCAACACTGCGGAGAAACCCAGGGTTGCCATCTGGCCCGACATTTGCGCAACCCGGATCGGGCCTCCCAGCTGATCGGCCTTCATGTAGCCGCCGATGACATTGCCGAGGTATTCGAACGTGCCGGAAACGATGCTGCCGGTCTGCTTGACGCCCTCACCTATCGCCTGGAACGGTCCGTAAGACTGATAGCGCAGCTTGGGCGGCTTCTGACCATCGGTAACGCCGATACTGGCGATTTTCGTCGGAGCGCCGAACGCATCGAGTTCCTCTGTCATCTTCGGCGTCACCGCCACGTCGCGCGTCTGACCATTGCGCTCGACGAACAGCGAGATGGACTTATCGACATGAGCGGCTGCATAGCGCTGCACCTCGCCGATAGAGCCGACAGCGCGCCCATCCACAGAAAGGATGCGATCACCGAGCTCCAGCCCCGCGCCTGCCGCCGGGCTATCCGATGCGATCGATCCGATCAGCGGATCGATCGGCCCGATACCGATGCTGCCGACATCTTTCTTGTTGCCGGAGGCATCGATGTCGGTCACCGTCTCGGGAACGATCGGAAAATCGCGCATCTGTCCGTTGCGCTGCACGGTCAGCACGACGCTCTTGCCTGGATGATCGCTGACGTAGCGACCGACCTCGTAGTAGGTGGCAACATTCCTGCCGTCGATGGCGATCAATCGATCTCCGGGCAGTATACCGGCTTTTGCGGCCGGCCCGACCGGCTCGACTGCCGTCACCAGCGGATCGACAAGCGCGATGCCGATGCGGCCCATCTCCATCTTGTTGCCGAACTGATCGGTGTCTTCGACCAGCTTCGGCACGATCTGGAAATCGCGCTTCTGCCCGTCGCGCTCGACCGTGAGAGCGATTGTGCGGCCTGGACGCAGACCAACGTAACGCTGCACCTCGTCGAAAGTGGTCACATTGGCGCCGTCCACGGCCACAAGCCGATCGCCGGGCTCTATGCCGGCCTCAGCGGCTGCACCGTCACGCGTCACCATGGCAACGACAGGATCGGCTGCCGTGCGGCCATAGACGCTGAAGAGCACTGCAAAGATCGCTATGGCGAGAATGAAATTCGCAATCGGGCCCGCTGCAACCGTCGCCGCTCTCTTCCAAAGCCTGGCACCGGCAAAGGATTGCGCGCGCTCCTCTTCGGTCATCGCCGAGAGCTGATCCGTATCGGTCTTGCTGGAGGCATCCTCGTCGCCGAAAAAGCGCACATAGCCGCCGAGCGGTATCAGCGAAAGCTTCCAGCGCGTACCGTGCCTGTCGGTGAAGCCGGCAATCTCCGGGCCAAAACCGATCGAGAAGGCCATGATGCGAATGCCAGACCAGCGACCGACGAGATAGTGGCCCATTTCGTGCACGAAAACGAGCAGCGACAGGACAAAAACAAACGTGATGACGTTGTTTGTCAAGAAACCGATGAAGCCTGCCGCACTACCCATGCAACGATCCTGTTCGTGTGAGAGCCGTTCGGTTTCACTGAAACCTGAACCGCTCCATCTTTCTGTTTTCGCAATTCCGCGCGGAAAACCGCTGCGCACTTTTCCTGGAATTGCTTTGGTATCAGACCCCTAGCAGAACGCCGCCCAATGACAAGGTCTCGCCGCTCATTGTCAGCGATATTACGATAGCCAACAAAAACGCTGCAAAACAAGCAAAAATTAGTCCGTCGACCCGATCCATGACGCCGCCATGCCCGGGAATCAGGTGGCTTGAATCTTTTACACCGAAGCGACGCTTCATGAAGGACTCGAATAAATCACCAACCTGACTGCAAACGGACAGCACCAACGCAAGCACCGGAATCCTGAGGTCGTCGGCGGAGAAGTAGCTCCAGACGACAGCGGTTCCGGCGATAACGGCCGCAACGGCGCCTCCGATCGCACCCGACCAGGTCTTGCCCGGCGATATGCGTGGCGCAAGCTTCGGGCCGCCGATCGCGCGGCCGACGAAATAGGCGAAGATATCGGTTGCCCAAACGGTCGCAAAGATGAACAGCATCAACACGAAACCGCGAAGATCCTCGTCGCGAATCTCGGAAAGGGCAATCGCGGTCAGGCCGGAATAGAGTATGCCCCCGGGCAGCCACCAACTCTTCTGACGAAGAACGACCATGATCGCCGAAACGACGACAAAGGCGGCCAGAACCTCCATGGAGTAGACCGATTCGCCCGTTACCGTCGCGCCGGCAATCAACACGATACCTACCCAGCCGAGCGCGTTTCCCCGCGGGTCGCTGCCGTGCAGGTCGGATATGGTCGACCACTCATAATAAACGAGCAGGCTGATTGCTGCCGCCAGAAGCCGAAAACTCAATCCGCCATACCAGGTAGCGGCAAGAACGATCGCGGCAAGGACGATGCCGGAGATGATGCGTAGCCTGAGTTCGCGGCTCATCAGGACCCCACCGCCGCCGCCGGCTTGGCGGAAAGCCCGCCAAAGCGCCGGTCGCGCGCGGCATATTTCTCCAGCGCTGCAAAGAAGAGATCACGGCTGAAATCTGGCCAGAATTCAGGCATGAACATGAATTCCGAATAGGCGGCCTGCCAAAGCAGGAAGTTCGACAGCCGCTCCTCGCCGCTGGTGCGGATAATCAGGTCGGGATCGGGAATCCCGGCGGTATCCAGACGGGCGCCAACCAATTCAGGGCTGATGTCCTGCGGACGCAAGCGCCCGGCCTCGACGTCCTTCGCCAGGCTGGTGAAGGCGCGCGCAATCTCGTCGCGCGAGCCGTAATTGAAAGCGATCACCAGAGTGAGAGCCGTATTGCTCCTGGTGGTTTCCTCGGCTTCGAGCAACAATGGCAAGATATCGCCGCGCAAATTGTTGCGATCGCCGATGACCCGGATCCGCACATTCTGGCGATGAAGCTCGGCGAGGTCCCGTCGTATGAATGCCTTCAGCAGACCAAGGAGATCGCTCACCTCGGTCTCAGGGCGGCGCCAATTTTCGGAAGAAAAGGCGAAAAGCGTCAGATATTTAATGCCGATGTCGCCGGCTGCCCGCACCGTTTCACGCACAGCCTCAACGCCCTTGCGGTGGCCCATGGTGCGCGGCAGGCCGCGCGCGTTGGCCCAACGCCCGTTGCCATCCATGATAATGGCAACGTGTTCGGGTACGACGGAGAACGTAGGAGCTGACATTTGGATCCGGTTTCGTTCGGCAGAAGATTCTCTGGCCTCGCAATCTAGGGCGCAGTTGTCGCTTTCAAGTGTTTTCAGACAGAAAGCGCCACGCCCCAGCGTACGATCAGACGTGCATGATTTCCTTTTCTTTATCGGCTAGCAAGCGGTCGATCTCGGAAATCGTCTCATCCGTCATCTTCTGCACACGCTCTGATAGCGACCGGCTCTCGTCCTGGCCGATCACGCCATCCTTTTCCGCCTTCTTGAGGCCATCCATGCCGTCGCGGCGCACGTGGCGAATCGCAACCTTTGCCTTCTCAGCATATTCGTGGGCAACCTTTACCAGCGAACGGCGGCGCTCTTCGTTGAGTTCCGGCAGCGGAATACGCAAGTTCTGGCCGTCCATGATCGGATTGAGGCCAAGATTGGATTCGCGGATCGCGCGCTCGACAGCACCGACCATCGACTTGTCCCAGACCGATACGGTCAGCATGCGCGGCTCCGGCACGGTGATGTTGGCGACCTGGTTCAGCGGCATGCGCGAACCGTAGGCTTCGATCGTGACCGGATCAAGAATATTGGCGGATGCGCGCCCGGTGCGCAGCGAGGCGATGTCGCTCTTGAATGCCGCAATGGCGCCGTCCATGCGACGCTTCAGTTCCTTGAGATCGGTTGCTTCACTCATGTCTATGCTCCCCTGTAACAAGGCGACACCGGTCTCCCCGGCGCCACAGGAATGTCAGTTGTCTGATACGATGGTCTTGCGGCCGCCGCCGGTCAAGATTTCAGCGAACTCGCCCTTCTCATGGATGGAGAAGACGATGATCGGAATTGAGTTTTCCCGCGCAAGCGCAACGGCGGCGACGTCCATGACCGCCAGTCCCTTCTCGAGCACCTGACTATGGGTCAGATGGTCGAAGCGCTCCGCATCTGGGAATTTCTTCGGATCGGCGGAATAGATTCCGTCGACCTGCGTACCCTTGAAGATAGCCTGCGCACCCATTTCCGCGGCGCGCAGCGCTGCCGCCGAATCGGTGGTGAAAAACGGATTTCCCGTGCCGCCAGCAAAGATCACAACGCGCCCGAGCGAGAGATGGTAGAGCGTGGCGCGCTGCGAGAAGCTCTCGCAGATCTCCGGCATGGAAATGGCCGAGAGCACGACGGTCTCGATATCGAGTTTGCGCAGCGAGGTTGCCAGGGCCAGTGCGTTTATGACGGTTCCGAGCATCCCCATGTGGTCGCCCGTCACGCGGTCGCCACCCTTGGAAGCCACGGCTACACCCCGGAAAATATTGCCTCCGCCAACCACGACACCGACCTCGACACCCATGGCGCGCGCAGCCGCGATGTCGGAGGCAATCCGGTCCGCGACGGTGACGTCGATGCCAAATCCCTGACTGCCCATCAGAGCTTCACCGGAGGCCTTGAGCAACACGCGCTTGTAGATCGGCTGGGACATGGTAGCTCCTTGAAGTGATCACCGGGGGTATGATTGTGAATGCCGGATACACGAAGGGCACCGCGTTGTCACGCGATGCCCTGATGTTTTCCCTGATATGGTTTCACCAAACCGGGATATGGCTTCTTTTGTTAATCAGCCCTTGGCGACAGCTGCAACTTCGGCAGCGAAGTCGGTTTCTTCCTTCTCGACGCCTTCGCCGAGGAGCAGACGGGCCATGCCGACGACTTCGATCGCGGCGCCAGCGGTCTTTTCAGCTTCCTTGATGGCAGCACCAACCGTCAGGTCCGGGTTGATGACGAAAGCCTGCGAGAGAAGAGCGACTTCCTCGAAGAACTTGCGCATGCGGCCTTCCACCATCTTTTCAATGATGGCTTCCGGCTTGCCGGATTCGCGGGACTGTTCGATGAAGACGTTGCGTTCGCGCTCGGCGACGGCGGCGTCGACTTCTTCGGCACGGATAGCGAGCGGGTTGGTAGCAGCGATGTGCATGGCAACCTGACGCCCGATCGAGGTCAGAACGGCCTTGTCACCGACCGACTTCAGAGCAACGAGAACGCCCAGCTTGCCGATGCCGTCGCCGGCAGCGTTGTGGATGTAGGTCGCAACGACGCCGTGCTCGACTTCGAGCTTGGCGGAGCGACGAAGTGTCATGTTCTCGCCGATGGTTGCGATCGCGTCCTTGATGGTGTCGGCGACCGGCTTGCCGGATGACGGATAGGTCGCAGCCGAAATGGCTTCAACAGTGCCGTCGGTGGACAGCGCTACTTCGGCGATGCCGCGAGCAAGGTCCTGGAAGGCATCGTTGCGGGCAACGAAGTCGGTTTCGGAATTGAGTTCGATAACAACGGCCTTGTGACCGGCGCCGGCAATAGCGACCAGGCCTTCAGCGGCGGTGCGGCCGGACTTCTTGTCGGCCTTGGAGATGCCCTTGGCGCGCAGCCAGTCGATCGCAGCTTCGATGTCGCCGTTGGTTTCGGTCAGCGCCTTCTTGCAATCCATCATGCCTGCGCCAGACTTTTCGCGCAGTTCCTTCACCAATGCAGCCGTAATCTCGGTCATAAGCTTCCTCTTGTCGGTTCATACGGTGCGGCATGCGGCTTTGAGCCGAAACGGCACCGATTTGAGAGACGAAATGTACCCGTAAGTATGACAGCGTTATGAAGCCGCGTCATACCGTGGAATTCTGTTTGGATCATGCCCGGATTTTCGCCTACAGCGCCGTGCGTCACGGGGGACGCGCAAAGGTCGCTGTAGCGCTCAAATCAGCTGAATAACTTACCTTAAATCGATTCCGCTTTAAGGAATTATGCAGCGGGCGAAGCGTTATCAAAAACGCGATAAGGCCGCTCGAACTTGTTGAAGTCGCAAACGGCCTTATCCCGGATGTCATTGCGCTTGGGCGGACAGTCTACTGCCCGCCTTGAGGCGCGATCAGGCTTCGGTGCCGTCCGCCAGGGTCGGCTCGATCGGGGCTTCCTCGGAAGCGCCGAGATCACGGCCGGATGCACCCTGCTGGCGAGCGATGCCGTCGATGGCAGCGCGCGAGATCAGGTCGCAATAGAGAGCGATGGCGCGCGAAGCGTCGTCGTTGCCCGGGATCGGGTAGTCGATCAGGTCCGGATCGCAGTTCGAGTCGATGATGGCAACGACCGGGATGCCGAGGCGCTTGGCTTCGTCGATCGCGATCTTTTCCTTGTTGGTGTCGATGATGAACATCAGGTCCGGCGTGCCGCCCATGTCCTTGATACCGCCGAGGGCCTTG
>Ga0209437_100311_pt1 | contig 65616 bp, 59 predicted proteins | sample AraplaL_Cvi_mTSA_FD_184266 | JGI IMG/M metagenome (GOLD analysis project Ga0209437, IMG submission 184266) | Arabidopsis root microbial communities from the University of North Carolina, USA - plate scrape CL_Cvi_mTSA (SPAdes) (version 2) | ecosystem: Host-associated > Plants > Roots > Endosphere...
TCGACGCTGTCGCCGCCGTAGTCGATTTCGAGTTCTTCAACCGCTTCTTCCTGGTCGGCGTTGGTGGAGCTGATCTTCAGGCTGCCGGGTGCAATCACCCAGCGCACGCCCTTGAACTTGTCGCTGGTCATGATCGCGGCGCGTTGCAGCGAGCGCAGCAGCTGTTCGCGGCCGATGGTGAAGTTGTTCTTGTAACCCTTCGGCACCACGCGGGTGTAGTCGGGGAACTTGCCTTCGACCAGCTTGGAAATCAGCTCGATGTCGGCGAAGGTCAGCTTGACCTGGTTGTTGGCGATCTCGAGCTGGACCGGGTCATCGTTTTCTTCCAGCAGCCGCTGCAGTTCGATGATGGTCTTGCGCGGGATGATGACTTCCTGGCGCGGGAACTCTTGCTCGGTGGCGACCTGGCAGAACGCCAGACGGTGACCGTCTGTGGCGACTGCGATCACGTTCTTGCCTTCGACGACCAGCAGCAGGCCGTTGAGGTAGTAACGGATGTCTTGCTGCGCCATCGAGAAGTGGACCATGTTGAACAGGTGCTTCAGGGTCTTTTGCGGCAGTGTGACTTGCGCGTTGTAGTGCTCGGCCTGGGCGACGGTAGGGAATTCTTCCGCGGCCAGTGTCTGCAGCGCGAAACGCGACTTGCCGGACTGAACCGTGAGGCGCTTGTTGGCAAGGGTGACGGTGACTTCGCCCGAATCGGGCAGGGCGCGCAGGATGTCGAGCAGCTTGCGCGCGGCGACGGTGGTGGCGGCGACTTCGCTGCCGGAGCCGACTTCGGCGTGCGTGGTGATCTGCACTTCAATGTCGGTGGACAGGAAAGACACCTTTTCGCCGTCCTTGCGAATGAGGATATTGGCCAGAATCGGCAATGTGTGCCGACGCTCGACAATACCGCTCACTATTTGCAGTGGCCGGAGAAGCGTATCTCGTTGGGTTTTGACCAATTGCATAGTCTTTTTATCCTTGTTGATAATGGTTTAAAGGATGCTGAAAGCCGCTTTCAAATTCTGTCTGCAATCCGGCATGGCCAACCGTTTGCGCTCAGTTTTGCCGGAGTTTCCGCAAATTCGCTGCAATTTGAAAAGGGCTTCGTTGCGTTTGCGCCGGCATGTTCTATCCGGAGCCTTTACTGCAGCGCGACGATGCCATCCTCGCTTACGGTTTTGCCTATCTCCCGGGAGTGCTTAAATGACAACAAAAACACCGCCAAGGCAAACCGGACCAACTCTCTCATTGTATCAAATCAACCCCTGTTACAGCAGTAAATTGGGGTTGCCGGATCAACCTTTCAGGGTCTGCTCGAGCACGTGCAGCTCGTGGTTGCATTCCGGGTTTTTGGTGCGATCGGCGGAGATCTTGCGGACTGCGTGCAGCACGGTGGTGTGATCGCGGCCGCCGAACAGGTCGCCGATTTCCGGCAGGCTCTTTTGCGTCAGTTCCTTGGCCAGGTACATGGCGATCTGGCGCGGACGGGCGATATTGGCCGGACGCTTCTTGGAATACATGTCGGCGACTTTGATGTTGAAGAAGTCGGCGACGGTCTTTTGGATATTTTCGACGGAGATCTGCCGGTTTTGAACGGACAAGAGGTCTTTTAGCGCATCTTTGACGACATCGATGGTGATGTCCTTGCCGTGGAAGCGGGAGTAGGCCAGGATCTTGCGCAGCGCGCCTTCGAGCTCGCGCACGTTGGAGCGCAGGTGCTTGGCGACGAAGAAGGCGACGTCGTCGGACAGGACCACGCCTTCCAGGGTGGCCTTTTTCATCAGGATGGCGACGCGCATCTCGAGCTCGGGCGGCTCGATGGCGACCGTCAGGCCGGAATCGAAGCGCGAGATCAGGCGGTCATCCATGCCGCTGATTTCCTTGGGATAGGTGTCGCTGGTGATGATGATCTGCTTTTTGGCGGCGATCAGGGCTTCAAAGGCGTAGAAGAACTCTTCCTGGGTGCGGCTCTTGCCGCCGAAGAACTGGATATCGTCGATCAGCAGCAGGTCGAGCGAGTGGTAATAACGCTTGAAATCGTCGAACCCCTTGCGCTGGTACGCCGTCACGACGTCGCGCACGTATTGCTCGGCGTGGATGTAGCGGATCTTGGCGTTGGGGTTGTCGGCCAGCACCTGGTTGCCGATCGCATGGATCACGTGGGTCTTGCCGAGGCCGACGCCGCCATAGAGGAACAGCGGGTTGTAGGACACGCCGGGATTGTTGGCGACCTGGGTGGCGGCGGCGCGCGCGAGCTGGTTGGCCTTGCCGGTGACGAGGTTGTCGAAGGTCAGCACCGAGTTGATGCGCGACAATTCCTGGCGCGGCGCCACATGCGGCGGCGGGGCCGGCTGCACCAGGGATTCCTGGATGCCGGTCGGGTAGCCGTCGAGGATGTTGCCGACACGGTTCGGTCCCTGGCTTGGACCTTGCTGCGCCGCAGCTGCAGCGGCGCGGCGCGCTTCGCCCACACGCGGGTCGAGCACGAACTGGACTTCGATCTGGGTTTCCCAGTATTCCGAGGCGATGGTGGTGATACGGCTGGCGAACTGGGTCTTGACCCAGTCAAGCTTGAAACGATTAGGCGCGGCAATACGCAGGCGGCCATCTTCGTAATCAAGCGGAGCGAGGGGCTTGATCCATGCGCTGTATTGCTGCGGCGTCAACTCTTGCTCCAGCTTTGCGGAGCAAGCTTGCCAGAAATTTTCCATGAATCTTCTTATAAAAACGGGTGGGATGCGTGTCGACCGGCTTGGGCTGAAGGAATCCTGGAGCGCCCGATATCAACACAATAAGTGCGCCATTTTACTCTGACCGGGAAAAGTTATCCACAGGCAGTGGCGGTTTTTGACAGAGTAAAAATGTATATCGATAGCCGGCAAAAGCTTTGCAGGAAATATCGAAGCGGTGCGAATAAAACAGGCAGCAGAAAAATTGCCCGTCTGATAATTATTCGACCACTGCGCCGTCGACGAATACTTTCAGTTCGCCTTGGGCGAATTGGGTCCAGGTCTCGTTGGTGGTCAGCGGCTGGGTGACGATGACTGCGACGCGGTCTTTATCGGTGGTGACTTCGGAGAAGTCGACCGAGACGTCCTGGTCGGACAGATGTGCGGAAGCGAAGGGATGCTGGCGGATGATGTAGTACAGATTGGTGGCGCAATGCGAAAACAAGGCCGATCCGTCCGACAACAGCATGTTAAATGGGCCATGTCCGGCGATATAGGTGGTAAGTTCGCGCAACACCGGCGTTAGTTCGGCCAACGGCGGCAAATTATCGCCGAAACGCTTGCGCAGTTCCTGCAGCAGGTAGCAGAACGCCAGTTCGCTGTCGGTGGTGCCGACCGGGCGGTAGGGACCGTCGAGCGTTGGGGTGAAATTCTTCAGGTCACCGTTATGGGCGAATACCCAGTAACGCCCCCATAGTTCGCGCACGAAGGGATGGCAGTTGGCCAGCGACACGCGGCCTTGCGTGGCTTTGCGGATGTGGGCGATGACATGCTGCGACTTGATCGGACAGCTCTTGATGAGCTCTGCCACGGGTGAACTGACCGCCGATTGGTAGTCGACGAAGTGGCGCACGCCCGAGCCTTCAAAGAAAGCAATGCCCCAGCCGTCGCTGTGGTGATCCGTCAATCCGCCGCGGTTTGCAAAGCCGGTGAAGCTGAAAACGATGTCGGTGGGCGTGTTGCAATTCATCCCGAGTAACTGGCACATGATGTCGGCGAAGCGGTGAGGCTGGAGTAATAAGTAAGGGGAGAAACCAGACCCCTACGTTATCACGCAGCCATGGCGCGAGAAAGCCGTTGTCGGGTGAAATCGCGCAAAACCCGGCCGATTTCCGCAAATGATGGGCAAATTGGCGAACGCAGATAAAAAAAGCCCCACGAATTTTGGTTCGTGGGGCTAATCCTTCCTAAAGAGGGAGGAGGAGACGCGGTACGTACTGCTAATCTTTAAATGAGCGTTACTTGTTACTAATAAGCTCTGCTACCGGCGGCGATCAGTTGTCGCGCGCGGCGAGGTTGCGCAGCTCGGCTGCAAAATTCGGTTGGCTGCCGCTGTAGTCATTGGCCATGCGGTTGAGCATGCGCACGCCGCTGAAACGGTGGGCGGCGACGCGTTGTTCGAACGACTTGCGCGGCACGAAGAAGGCGACGACGGCGCGCATGATGCCGGCCAGCAGCGGCTTGAATACCATCAGCAGGGTCACGAGCGCGCCCAGGCCCAGCAACGGACGCGTGAATGCGAGGCCGGCTCCGATCAGCGATTGCGCGACCGGTACGGCGGCTTCAACTGGAAAGGCGATGGCGAGGACGGACATGATATTGATTTCCCTGATATGAAACTGCTTTTGAGCGTGATTGCTCTGTTGTTGCAATGCAGTATAGGTTTTTCAGCACGGGAGTGCCAATTTAGACTGGGGATATCAGATATAGGGATTGTGAATAAGAGGCGAGATGCAGTATGCTCAAGGCTTGTGGAGGGGGCTCTCGAACAATCACCGGACTCCGCAGACAAAAAAATCCCCGCGAAGCCGAAGCTTGCGGGGAAATCCTTCCTAAAGAGGGAGGAGGAGACGCCGGACAGATTCCCTTGTCGCGCGATCGCTGCAGGCTGGTTGGCCTGCATACGCGCCAGGACGCGGGCCTGAGAAACTCAGGTCTGAAACCGTTGTTGCCCTACAGAAGCGCTGAAATGCGTCGTTACCGGGTGGTTCCGCGCACTACATCGCCGTACTGTAGTGTTGCTGCAAATGCTATTGCCAGATGCTGCTGCCCGATGTTGCCGGGCTGCCGAATCTGAATAACCTGCTGATTAGCCGCGCGATGCGATGAAACGCAGTTCGGCTGCCAGGTTAGGCTGGCTGGCTTCGAACTTGTTGGCCAGGCGATTCAGTTGCGAGGCGCCTTCGACTTTGCTGTTGTAGTCAGCGGTCATCAGGGCGGCTTGCGATTCGTGGGCTTGGACGAAGCGGACGAAGATGTTGCGCAGTGCGGCGCCGAGCTTGCTGGAACCGGTTGCAGTGGTCTTCGACGAGTAATTTGCGGTCAATGTAGTCATGATGGACTCCTTGCGAAATGTGTTATGTTGCATTGCAGTGTAATGACGACTGACTGCCTTTACCAATTTCGTTTTCAGATATCAGTTATACCTTTTGTGAATACTAATTTTTTGACCTGGGTTTTCCCTTCCTGCCTTATGGGGCGCGGCTGACATGAGCTTCCTTACTCTCGACCTGAACCTGTTGCGCGTCTTTGACGCGGTAATGACGGAGCAAAACCTGACACGTGCGGCCAATCTGCTGGCGATGACCCAGCCGGCCGTATCCAATGCATTGCGCCGCCTGCGCGACACGCTCAACGATGAACTGGTGATCCGCACCGCCCACGGCGTCAAGCCGACGCCGCGCGCCGAGGAACTGTGGCCGACCGTGCGTCGCGCGCTGTCGGAACTGGAGGCGGTGATCACGCCGGAAACCTTCGACGTGACGCGCGCACAGAACACTTTCCGCATGGCGATGGTCGACGCGACCGCGGCGCTGTGGCTGCCGTCGCTGGTGCGCACCATCATGCGCGATGCGCCGCGCCTGAAAATCCGCATGATGCCGCTGACTACACGCGACCCGCGCGCCATGCTGCTGCGCGGCGACGTCGATCTGGCGGTGGGATTTTTCCCGGGCGTGACGGCGCAGCTGGCCGACGGCCAGGGTACGGTCAAGACCCAGATCAGCCACGAACGTCTGTACACCGGTCAGTACGTATGCGTGATGCACAAGAACCATCCGCTGGCCGACAAGGAACTGACGCTCGACAACTATTGCGCTGCCGACCACTTGCTGGTCAGTCTGTCAGGCAAACCCCACGCCGTGATCGACGACGTCCTCGCTGGAATGGGACGCGAACGTAAGATTTTGCTGACGGTGAACCAGTTCTTCACGGCCGGTCGCATCGTCGCCAGTTCGGAGCTGATTACGGTGCTGCCGCGCCATCTGATCGCAGCGACCGGCATGACGGAAGTCCTTGTGGTGAAAGAGCTTCCGTTCAAAACGCCGGAAGAGCACGTGGACATGTTGTGGCACGAACGTGATGCGCGTAATCCCGCCCATAAGTGGCTGCGCGCGCATTTAGTTGCAACGACTCATGACGAATTCGGTCGTATCAACATGAAGCGCTGACGATACCTGACTTTTTCTTGATGCCGTCGGCGCAAATCAATCACTTTGGGATGGTTTATGTCACGGACATCAAAAATAATCGGGTTCAGTCTCGCCGGCGTCATTGCGCTGATCGCGTTGCTGGTCATCGTGATCGTCACCTTCGACTGGAATCGCGCGCGACCCTGGATCAACCAGCGCGTCAGCGACGCCACCGGTCGCCACTTCGCCATCCAGGGTGACCTCATCGTCAAATGGCGCAAGCCGGATTCGCCGCAGACCAGCTGGGCCAGATGGATACCGTGGCCGCATGTGAGCGCCAACGACATTGTGCTCGGCAATCCCGACTGGGCACCGGCCAATTCCAACATGGCGACGGTCAGGCAACTCAACGTCACGCTCAATCCATGGCCGCTGCTGCAGCACAAGATCGTGCTGCCCGATCTTGAAGCCCAGGCCCCCTACCTGCAATTACTGCGCAAGAAGGACGCCGTCAACAACTGGACCTTCAAGTCCGACGACGGTCCGTCGACCTGGCAATTCCGTCCTGAAAAAATCGTGATCAGCAAAGGCGTGGTCGAACTCGACGACGCCATTCAAAAAGCCAAGGCCCGCGCTGAAATCGACACCCTCGATCCAGGCAAGGAAAAAATCTACGGCATCGGCTGGAACGTGAAGGGCTCGTTCAACAAGGCCGACATCAACGGCGAAGGCAAGGCCGGCGGCGTGTTGTCGCTGCAGGACGAGAGCAAGCCATATCCGCTCGAAGCCGACGTGCGCGTCGGCAAGACGCGTATCGCCGTCAAGGGCACGCTGACCAAGCCGCAGGAACTGGCCGCACTCGACCTGCAGCTGAACCTGTCCGGCGACAGCATGGCGCATCTGTTTCCGCTGACGGGCGTGCTGTTGCCGGAGACACCGCCGTTCTCCACCTCCGGTCATCTGATCGGCAAGCTTAATCCGGTGGGCCAAAAGAACGGCAGCACCTGGACCTATGAAAAATTCAAGGGTCAGGTCGGCTCCAGCGATATCGGCGGCACGCTCGAATATCAGTCGAAGGAACCGCGACCTTTACTCAAGGGCGAAGTGGTGTCCAACCTGCTGCGCTTTGAAGACCTGGGCCCGCTGATCGGCGCCGACTCCAACGCCAGCAAGGAAAAGCGCGGCGCGGAAGAACGTCAGCCATCCGACAAGGTGTTGCCGGTCAAGGAATTCCAGACCGAGGCCTGGGGTGCGATCGACGCCGACGTCAAGCTGACCGCGCATCGCGTAGTCAAGGAAAAGGATCTGCCGATCAATAATATCCAGGCCGACCTGCATCTGAAGGACAAGGTCTTGTCGCTGACGCCGCTAAACTTCGGCATTGCCGGCGGCAACCTGACGTCGACCATGAACCTCGATGGCCGCGCTCCGAAGATGAAATCGGACGTCAAGCTGTCGGCGCGCCGCATCAAGATCCAGCAACTGTTCCCGAATCTCGATGCGGCCCAGACCAGCTTCGGTGAAATCAACGGCGATGCGGCACTGACGGCCACCGGCAACTCGGTGGCGGCGATGCTGGGCTCGTCCAACGGTGAATTGAAGACCCTGATCAATCATGGCGCCATCAGCAAACTGTTGCTGGAAGAGATGGGCCTCAACATCGGCAACGTGGTGGTTTCCAAGCTGTTCGGCGACAAGCAGGTCAAGCTCAATTGCATGGCCGGCGACTTCACCGTCACCAACGGCCTGATGCAGGCGCGCACCTTCACGCTGGATACCGAAGACGCGATCATCAACATCAGCGGCAACGTGAACATGACGCAGGAACAGCTGGACCTGACCATCAATCCGCGCAGCAAGGGCTTGCGCATCATCTCGCTGCGCTCGCCGCTGTATGTGACCGGGCCGTTCAAGGATCCAAAGGTCGGCGTCGACAAGGGCGTGCTGGCGCTGAAGGCGGGCGGCGCAGTGGCGTTGGCTGTGCTCGCGCCGGTGGCAGCGATCCTTCCATTGATCAATATCAGCGGTGAACAACAAACCGATTGCGCCAATCTTTTGCAAGAAGTGCAAAAAAAACCGGTCGCACCTCCCGCCGGCAAAACCAGGCTGGAGGCGGTCAAGCACTAGATTGCCGTTTTGCAATAGAGATACTTATCAGAACGCCATCCTGTGGATAACTTTGTGAATAAGCTTTGCGCGGATTGGGGATAGCTCGAGAGTTTTGCACAGGCCCGGTTTCTGTCCCCGAACTGTTCTTTCGTCATACAAGACTTGCCAAGCGGTTATGAATTTCGCAAGTGGATGATTTGACGGAGGTTTACCCGGTTATCCACAGAAAAGTGCCTGCGTTAACTACTACTACTATTTATATATATAAACTTCTATATAAAAACCAGAAACCCCGAAAACCTGAAAAACCCGGTTTCTTTCCAACCGGATTGAAAAACCGAGAATCCCTTAAAAACCCCTCAAGCCGGATGCATCGATTTCATTTCAGTGAAAGCGCATCCGGCGCTTCAATGACCAGGTCCGATTCGGCGACCGCAACGCAGGGCAACAGATAACCCTCCGCTTTTTCTTCCCTGGTCAAACCGGGCCAGTCGATCTGGTAACTGATCTGTCCGCTTTTCAACACGCACAAACAGGTGCGGCATGTTCCATTACGGCAAGAACTGGGCAAACGGATTTGTGCCTTCAAGGCTGCGTTGAGCAGAGAACTTCCCGCTCCGACTTCAAATTCCAATCCTGAAGGCAGCAAAGAGACCTTGTAGGCATGTTTGGGTGATGGTTCGTCCGTGGGCATTGGAAAATATTGTCGTGCTCTGGGGGTTGATTGAAGGCTATCAGCGGGGAAACAGCAAATCTCGACCGCTGCCAGCCCGGATTTTTGATTTGATGAACAAAATAACAATAAAAACAGCGTTTTTCAGCACATCTGTGGATAAGTCTATGGATATCTCTTGCGCGGATTGGGGATAGCTCGATAGTTCTTCACAGCGCCGATTTCTATCCAACATCTGTTCTTTTGTCATACAAGACTTGCCAAGCGGTTATGAATTTCGCAAGTGGATGATTCGATGTAGGTTTACCGGGTTATCCACAGAAAAGTGCCTGCGTTAACTACTACTACTATTTATATATATAAACTATTAATTTAAAAACCTACTTCACGTCATTTCCAAAAAACGTAAAAACTTCCTTTCAGGAAACGACAAGAAAATCAGCTCCATACGTTCTGCAACAAGGCAAACACGGCGCTGATAGCCGGTTCATTCTTTCTTTTCTCCAAAGCAATGAAGGACAGCTCGGTAGAAAGATCGACGGCATCCGCAATCACCAAGCCGTGCGCATGCGCCTGGTTCAGCGCAATCGACTCGCGCGCCAGCGACAAACCGACGCCAGATTTCACCAGGTCCAGCATGGAAGATTCCTGATCGACCAGCGCAACGATATTGGGCGTGAGCTTGTATTGCATGAAAACCCGGTTCAGCAGACGGTGATGTGCGGACTCCGGCGGCGTCCAGATCCAGGGAAGCTGCGCCAGCTCCTTCCAGCCCTTGCCGGCGACGCGGTTCTTCCAACCGGCGGGGGCGATGACGTTATAGGTGAACGGCGTCAGGGTGAGGCTGTGGAAGCCCTTGCCGGGCGTTCCCAGGAAGAAGCCGACGTCGAGTTCGCCCGTTTTCACCAATTGCAGCACCGAACCGGACATATGGTGTTGAAGACGTGTGGATAGTTGGGGATAACGTTCGACCAGCAGCTTGAGGAAGGCGCCAAGGCGGATGAACTCCGGATCGAGGATGGTGCCCAGCGACAACGTGCCGCTGATGGTGCCGGCACTGGTGTGCAAGGCGTCGGCATGTTGGTGGAACTCCTGCAGCGTGTTGAGCACGCGTTCGGCCACCGGCAATAGCTTGCTGCCTTCGTTGGTCAGCCGCATGCCCGCGCTGGTCCGCACGAACAGTTGCAGCTTGAGCCGTTCTTGCAGGAGTTTGATCTGCAGGCTGACGGCCGGCTGGGTGACATGGAGCCGGTCGGCGGCGCGGGTCAGGTTGCCTTCCTGGGCGACGGCGATAAAAGCGCGTAACTGCGTGAAATCCATGGCTAAATGCGGGAAAAGAAAAATTAAACGACGGGCCGGCTTCCGCTATCGCTGCTTCAATATCAGATATTTTTATATTGCTGTTGATAATAACTGATTGGATTCCTTTGAATCTACGCGATATTCTCTCAAAACAAGATAAATACGCCATTTTTTTCGATTTGATTCCACTTCACACCAAAGGGACGCTTATGACTGCCGCAACTTCCACGATCCAGCATTACATCAACGGCCGCATCGCGCCGTCCGAAAGCGGACGCCAGCAGGACGTATTCAACCCGGCCACCGGTGAAGTGTCGGGCCAGGTCGTCCTGGCCTCGACGGCGGAAGTCAATGCCGCGGTCGCCTCCGCCAGCGCCGCTGCGCCGGCCTGGGCCGAGACCGCGCCGTTGAAGCGCGCCCGCGTCTTGTTCAAGTTCAAGGAGCTGATCGAGCAGCATCACGATGACCTCGCCGCGGCGATCACGCGCGAACACGGCAAGGTGTTTTCCGACGCCAAGGGTGAAGTCACGCGCGGCCTGGAGATCGTCGAATTCGCCTGTGGCGTGCCGCAATTGCTGAAGACCCAGTTCACCGACAACATCGGCGGCGGCATCGACAACTGGAACCTGCGCCAGCCGCTGGGCGTTACCGCCGGCATCACGCCGTTCAACTTCCCGGTGATGGTGCCGCTGTGGATGGCGCCCATGGCGATCGCCACCGGCAACAGCTTCATCCTCAAGCCGTCCGAGCGCGATCCGACGCCGTCGCTGATGCTGGCCGATTTGTTCAAGCGCGCCGGTTTGCCGGACGGCGTGTTCAATGTGGTGCAGGGCGACAAGGTGGCGGTGGATGCCTTGTTGCAGCATCCGGACGTGCAGGCAATTTCCTTCGTCGGCTCGACGCCGATTGCGGAATACATCTATAGCGAAGCGACCAAGCGTGCCGGCACCTTCCCGTTGCGTGCGCAAGCCCTGGGCGGCGCCAAGAATCACCTGGTGGTGATGCCGGACGCCAATCTGGAGCAGGCAGTCGATGCGCTGATCGGCGCGGCTTACGGCTCCGCAGGTGAACGCTGCATGGCGATTTCGGTGGCGGTGGCGGTCGGCAGCGTGGCCGACAAGCTGGTGGAAGCGCTGATCCCGCGGGTGAAGGCATTGAAGATCAAGAACGGCATGGAAGCCGACGCCGAAATGGGCCCGCTGGTCACGGCGGCCCACAAGGCCAAGGTGGAAGGCTACATCGACGACGGCGTCAAGGCCGGCGCGAAGCTGCTGGTCGACGGCCGCGGCATCAAAGTGCCGGGTCACGAAAACGGCTTCTATGTCGGCGGCACCTTGTTCGATAACGTCACGCCGGACATGAAGATCTACAAGGAAGAAATTTTCGGACCGGTGCTGTGCGTGGTGCGCGTGCCCGATTTTGCCGAAGCGGTGCGCCTGATCAATGCGCATGAATACGGCAACGGCGTCTCGCTGTTCACGGCCGACGGTAATACCGCCCACGAATTTTCGCGTCGCATCCAGGTTGGCATGGTCGGCATCAACGTGCCGATTCCGGTGCCGATGGCATGGCATTCCTTCGGCGGCTGGAAGCGTTCGCTGTTCGGCGATACGCATGCCTACGGTGAAGAGGGCATCAAGTTCTACACGCGATATAAGTCCATCATGCAGCGCTGGTCGGCTACTATCGGCAAGGGCGCGGAATTCACGATGCCGGTGGCGAAGTAATTTTCGCAATCAGTGCGCAGGAAGTTCGTAGCAGCACAACCGATAAAAATAACGGAGACAGGTATATGGAGTCAGCAGGTAAATACGATTACATCATCGTCGGCGGCGGCACGGCTGGTTGCGTGCTGGCCAATCGCCTGAGCAGGGATCGCGGCGTCAAGGTGCTGCTGATCGAAGCCGGGGCCAAGGATGATTACCTGTGGATCCATATTCCTGTCGGTTACCTGTATTGCATCAACAATCCGCGTACCGACTGGTTGTACCGCACTGAAGCCGATGTCGGCCTGAACGGACGCAGCCTGATTTATCCGCGCGGCAAAGTATTGGGCGGCTGCTCGTCGATCAACGGCATGATCTACATGCGCGGCCAGGAACGCGACTACAACGAGTGGGCGCAGCTGAGCGGCGACGACAGCTGGCGCTGGGACCGGGTGCTCCCGCTGTTCAGGAAGAGCGAAGACCATTACAAGGGCGCCAATGAATTCCACGGCGCCGGCGGCGAATGGCGTGTCGAAAAGCAGCGCCTGTCGTGGGAAATCCTCGACGCCTTCCGCGATGCTGCAGCAGAAACCGGCATCCCCAAGATCGACGATTTCAACCGCGGCGACAACGAAGGCAGTTCGTATTTCGACGTCAACCAGAAACGCGGCATTCGCTGGAATGCATCGAAGGCATTTCTGAAACCGGCCATGAAAAACGGCAACCTCGACGTCATGACCGGCTCGCACGTCAAACGCTTGCGCATGGAACAAAGAGACACTGGGCCGGTTTGCGTCGGCGTTGAATTCACCGGCGGCGGCAGCGAGTGGTTCGCCGAGTCGACTTGCGAAACCATTCTTGCCGCCGGTGCGGTGGGCTCGCCGCACATCCTGCAATTGTCGGGCATCGGTTCGGCCGCCTTGTTGCAGCAGCATCAGATTCCGGTGGTGAAGGAACTCGCCGGCGTCGGCGAAAACCTGCAGGATCATCTGCAGATCCGCATGGCGTTCAAGGTGAAGGGCGTGAAGACGCTCAACATGATGGCCGGCAACTGGTACGGCAAGATGATGATCGGCGTGCAGTACGCGATGTTCCAGAGCGGTCCGATGTCGATGGCGCCGTCGCAGCTGGGCGTGTTCGCCAAGTCCGATCCGTCGCAGAGCAGCGCCAATCTCGAGTACCACGTGCAGCCGCTGTCGCTGGAAAAATTCGGCGATCCGCTGCATCCGTTCCCGGCGTTCACCGCCAGCGTGTGCAACCTGCGTCCGACCTCGCGCGGCCATATACGCCTGGGTAGCAACGACGGTGCTTTAGCGCCAAAAATCACGCTCAATTATTTGAGCACGGAAGCCGATCGCAAGGTCGCTGCCGACTCGCTCAAACTGACGCGAAAAATTGTCTCCGCGCCGGCGTTGCGAAAGTACCAACCCGACGAATGCAAGCCCGGTGTGGAATACCAGTCTGAGGAAGAGTTATACAAGGCGGCCGGCGAAATCGGCACGACGATTTTCCATCCGGTCGGCACCTGCAAGATGGGCCGCGCCGACGACGCGCAAGCCGTGGTGGATAGCCAGTTGCGCGTGCGTGGCGTAGGCGGGCTGCGGGTTGTGGACGCGTCCGTGATGCCGACCATCACCTCCGGAAATACCAACTCCCCGACCTTGATGATTGCCGAAAAAGCAGCAGAATTGATCCGTGCGGCACGTCGCGGAACGCCTTGAAAGTTGCATCGAAAACTAAATTTTCGACCTTTCTCCAATACGGTACTTATACGTATTGTAGTAATGGTACGACTCGGCTACTATGCGCCAGATATTAAAAAAATAAGACTCTCGCACGAGAGCCTCACAGGCTCGAATTGCGGCGCCAGAAGCGTAGCGATTTACACAAGGCGGCCCTGCGGACACACGCGGGGTATTCATGGGAAGAATGAGAAGAGACACTATGACAGATGTCATTCTGGAGACAAAAAACCTGACGAAGGAATTCAAGGGTTTTACAGCAGTCAGTAAAGTGAACCTGCAAGTTCAGCGCGGCCACATCCATGCGCTGATCGGCCCGAACGGCGCCGGCAAGACGACTTGCTTCAATCTGCTGACCAAATTCCTGGTGCCGACCTCGGGCCAGATTCTATTCAATGGCAAGGACATCACGATGGAAGCGCCGGCGCAGATTGCGCGCCAGGGCATCATCCGTTCCTTCCAGATTTCGGCGGTGTTTCCACACCTGAGCGTGATGGAAAACGTGCGCATCGGTTTGCAGCGCACGCTCGGTACCTCCTTCCATTTCTGGAAGAGCAGCGACAGCCTGAAGCAACTCAATGACCGCGCCATGGCCTTGCTCGACGAAGTCGACCTGACCAGTTTCGCCGATACGCTGACGGTCGATTTGCCGTACGGCCGCAAGCGCGCTTTGGAAATCGCCACCACGCTGGCGATGGAACCCGAACTGATGCTGCTGGATGAACCGACCCAGGGCATGGGCCACGAAGACGTCGATCGCGTGACTGCGCTGATCAAGAAGGTCTCGGCCGGCCGCACCATCCTGATGGTGGAACACAACATGAACGTCATCGCCGGCATCTGCGACCGCATCAGCGTGCTGCAACGCGGCGCCGTGCTGGCCGAAGGCACGTATGACCAGGTATCGAAGAATCCGCAAGTGATGGAAGCCTACATGGGCACCACCGCCGGCGCGCTGGAAGGAGCACACTGATATGACGATCGTGACAAGTGCGGCTACTCTGCAACAAGGCGCGGCCACATCCGCATCCGCCGGCACACCTGCGCTGGAAATCTCCGACCTGCAATCCTGGTACGGCGAATCGCACATCCTGCACAACGTCAACCTGAGCGTGAACAAGGGTGAAGTCGTCACGCTGCTGGGCCGCAACGGCGCCGGTCGCACCACGACGCTGCGTTCCATCATGGGTCTGGTCGGTGCACGCAAGGGCTCTATCAAGATCAACGGCAATGAAACCATCGCCATGCCGACCTACAAGATCGCGCATCAGGGCGTGGGCTATTGCCCGGAAGAGCGTGGCATCTTTTCGTCGCTGTCGGCGGAAGAAAACCTGATGCTGCCGCCGTTCGTGTCGAAGACCGACAAGGGCATGTCGATCGAAGAGATCTACGACATGTTCCCCAACCTCAAGGAACGCCGCAACAGCCAGGGCACCCGTTTGTCCGGCGGTGAACAGCAAATGCTGGCGGTGGCGCGCATCCTGCGCACGGGCGCACGCCTGCTGCTGCTCGACGAGATTTCCGAAGGCCTGGCGCCGGTGATCGTGCAGGCGCTTGCGCGCATGATCCTGATGCTCAAGGCCAAGGGTTACACGATTGTGATGGTGGAACAGAACTTCCGCTTTGCAGCGCCGCTGGCTGATCGTTTCTATGTGATGGAACACGGCCAGATCGTCGAGTCGTTCGCTTCTTCGGAGCTGGAATCGAAGACGCAGAAGCTCAATGAGCTGCTCGGCGTATAAGCGAAATAAGCTGGTAGAGCTGTTCAGGCTGTCGCATCATTACTCTGAATTTTCTGAATTAACAAAGCAGTCATAAAAAGAATGCACCATGGTTTGCGGATCATGGTGCGACGAGCGGTCGCGTGATCTTTCATGCGTTCGTTCATAAAAATCAGCACTTCGTATTTACTACCGAGCGGGCTTTAAAAAACGTGACGCGCAGTTCCCGGCGTCATCAGCGTTATAACAAAAGGAGATGGAAATGAAGTTAAAGGCAATGTCACTCGCCGTGTCGACCGCAGCAGCAGCGTTCGCATTCGCGGCACCGGCTTCGGCGCAAATTTCCGGAGACGTGATCAAGATCGGTTTCATCACCGACATCTCCGGCGTCTATTCGGACATCGACGGCCAGGGTGGCGCGGAAGCGATCAAGTTCGCGATCGCCGACATGGGCGGTTCGATCAACGGCAAGAAAATCGAACTGGTTGTCGCCGATCACCAGAACAAGGCTGACGTCGCCGCCAGCAAGTCGCGCGAATGGTTCGACCAGCAGGGCGTTGACGTCCTGATCGGCGGCACCAATTCCGGCACTGCGCTGGCCATGGCCAAAGTCGCCAACGAAAAGAAAAAGGTCTTCATCGAAAACGGCGCCGGCTCGGCCCGCCTGACCAATGAAGAATGCTCGCCATACACCGTCCACTACGCCTACGACACCGTCGCACTGGCCAAGGGCACCGGCTCGGCAGTCGTCAAGCAGGGCGGCAAGAGCTGGTTCTTCCTGACCGCCGACTACGCGTTCGGTCACTCGCTGGAAAGCGACACCAGCAACGTCGTCAAGGCATCCGGCGGCACGGTCGTGGGTTCGGTCAAGCATCCGCTGGGCGCATCCGACTTCTCGTCCTTCCTGCTGCAGGCACAGACTTCCAAGGCGCAGATCATCGGCCTGGCCAACGCCGGCGGCGACTTCATCAATTCGGTGAAGGCAGCCAACGAGTTCGGCATCACCAAGACCGCCAAGCTGGCCGGCCTGCTGGTGTTCATCAACGACGTGCACTCGCTGACGCCGAAGCTGACCCAGGGCATGTACCTGACCGACAGCTGGTACTGGGATACCAACGAAGAAACCCGCAAGTTCGCCAAGCGCTACTTCGAAAAGCAAAAGAAGATGCCGTCGAGCCTGCAAGCCGCCGACTACTCCGCCGCGCTGCAATACCTGCAAGCTGTGAAGGCTGCCGGTACGGATGATTCGGACAAGGTCATGGCACAACTGCGCAAGACCAAGTTCAACGACGTCTTCCAGAAGAACGGCTACCTGCGCGCCGACGGCCGCGTGGTCCACGACATGTACCTGTACCAGGTCAAGACACCGGCCGAGTCCAAGTATCCATGGGACTACTACAAGCTGGTCCAGACCATCCCTGCGGAACAAGCCTGGACCACCAAGGCTGAATCCAAGTGCTCGGCCTGGAAATAATCCGCCGGTAATCGACGGGCAATCAACGCACCAAAAGGATCTGTCATTTCTGATTTCTGTTGAAGGATCGGGGATGACAGATTTTTCTTGTTGTATTTGATAAACCGGAAGCGCACGGTCCGCCTTGCGCCATCCGGTCAATCGGAATGAATGAGTTTCTATGGAATTATTCGGCATACCCCTGCAAGCCTTGTTGAGCCAGCTGCTGCTGGGCCTCGTGAACGGCTCGTTCTACGCGATGCTGTCGCTGGGACTGGCGGTCATCTTCGGCCTGCTCAACGTGATCAACTTTGCTCACGGCACCCTCTACATGCTCGGCGCGTTCACCGCATGGATCGGGCTGACCTACTTCAACATCAATTACTGGGTGATGCTGATCCTGGCGCCGCTCATCGTCGGCGCGTTCGGCATCGTGATCGAAAAGACCATGCTGCGCTGGCTCTACAAGCTGGACCATCTGTACGGTCTGCTGCTGACCTTCGGCATCACGCTGATGGTGGAAGGCGTGTTCCGCTCGATCTACGGCGTCTCCGGCCAGCCCTATTCGGTGCCTGACGCCCTGCAGGGCGCGACCAACCTCGGCTTCATGGTCTTGCCGAACTACCGCGCCTGGGTTGTGCTGGCGTCGGTGGTGGTGTGTTTCTCTACCTGGTTCGTGATCGAAAAGACCCGTCTGGGCGCTTACCTGCGCGCCGGCACCGAGAACCCGAAGCTGGTCGAAGCCTTCGGCATCAACGTGCCGCTGATGGTCACGCTGACCTACGGTTTCGGCGTGGCGCTGGCGGCATTCGCCGGCGTGCTGGCTGCACCGGTGATCCAGGTGTCGCCGCTGATGGGCTCCAACCTGATCATCGTGGTGTTCGCGGTGGTGGTGATCGGCGGCATGGGCTCGATCCTCGGTTCCATCGTCACCGGCCTCGGCCTGGGTGTGATCGAAGGCCTGACCCGCGTGTTTTATCCGGAACTGTCGGCAACCGTCGTTTTCATCATCATGGCCATCGTGCTGATGATTCGTCCGGCCGGTCTGTTCGGTAAAGAGAAATAAGGCGCACAAGATGAACAACCCATTGAACAAGAAACTCTTTTACGCCGTGCTGCTGATCCTGGCTTTGCTGGCGCCGTTCGGCCTGTATCCGGTGTTCCTGATGAAGATGCTGTGCTTCGCGCTGTTCGCGTGCGCCTTCAATCTGCTGATCGGCTACACCGGCCTGCTGTCGTTCGGCCATGCGGCGTTCTTCGGCGGCGCCGGTTATGTGGCGGGGCAGGCGATCAAGGCCTGGGGCGTGCCGACCGAAATCGGCCTGATTCTGGGCACGCTGACAGGTGCACTGATCGGTCTGGTGATGGGCCTGCTGGCGATTCGTCGTCAGGGCATCTACTTCACCATGATCACGCTGGCGCTGGCGCAGATGCTGTTCTTCGTTGCCCTGCAAGCGCCGTTCACCGGCGGTGAAGACGGCCTGCAAGGCATCCCGCGCGGCAAGCTGCTCGGCTTCATCGACCTGTCCAGCGACATGACCTTGTACTACTTCGTGCTGGCCATCGCGATTGCCGGCTTCGCCCTGATCGTGCGCACCATCCATTCGCCGTTCGGCCAGGTGTTGAAGGCGATCAAGGAAAACGAACCGCGCGCGATCTCCCTGGGTTACGACGTCGACCGCTACAAACTGCTGGCGTTCGTATTGTCGGCGGCGCTGACCGGCCTGGCCGGCTCGACCAAGGCGCTGGTGCTGGGCTTCGAAACGCTGACTGACGTGCACTGGAGCATGTCGGGCCTGGTGGTGCTGATGACGCTGGTCGGTGGCCTGGGCACGATTATCGGTCCTATCGTCGGCGCGGTGATCATCATCATGCTGGAGAACAAGCTCGGCGACATCGGTAACTGGTTGGCCAACGTGACGCACATCGAGTGGTTCAACACGTTGGGCGACTCGGTCACCATCGTGACGGGCTTCATCTTCATCGTCTGCGTGCTGGCCTTCCGCCGCGGCATCGTGGGCGAGATCCTGAACCTGTTCGGCAAACGTTCGGCGAGTGCGTCGCATTGATGTACTGATGCGCTGATCTCTGCGAACTCAATCACTGCCGCCGCACAGCTCAGCTGTCCGGCGGCAGTTTTGTTTTTGCGGAAGCAAATTTAATATTTCTATTTGGAAATATTGATTGAATTGTCATTTGAACAATGACCTCCGTTTTTCAATCCGCTGTTCTGAGTTTTCTTGAGTTTTCTTGAGTTTTCTCGTTGCTGTCCGGACAGCCATCGTCAGTTGGTTCCAGTCGGCTCCCCCGGATGATGACGAAGCAGGGCGGAGGTGAGGACGTTGCAGAGGTCGACTTCCATACGACCTTCAGACTTCACCGGCAGTGGAGAATGTATCGCCGCAGGAGTAAAATGATCCTCTTCCTGAGCGCGTCGTCGTATCGATTTGGCCTGATCCGACATCCGTCTCAGCGACAATTTCCTCCTCCCGTTTTGCGAAAGCTTCACATGTCATTGTCAGTCCCACCCTGTACGCCCGGTACTCCGGAAAGTACGGCGTTCGTCCTTGTCACGTCTTCAGCGATGGAGGCGGCCGTCCATGTCTGAATTGTTTTCGAACTATGTGATCCTGTGCATCGGCGCTTTTGTCGCCGGGTTGGTCGATGCGGTGGTCGGTGGAGGAGGGCTGGTGTTGATCCCGACCTTGTTCTCGGTCTTTCCCAACATGGCGCCAGCCACGCTGTTCGGCACCAACAAGATTGCCAGCGTCATGGGCACCAGCGCTGCCGCGTATAACTTTGCGCGCAAGGTGAGGATTCAATGGGCAGCGGCTGCACCGGCGGCATTAGCTGCGTTCGCGTTGTCGTTTTCCGGCGCTTACCTGGTCACGCACATCCCCACCGACCTGATCCGCAAGGCGTTGCCGTTCGTACTGATTGCGGTAGCGATCTACACGCTGAAAAAGAAGGACTTCGGCCAGACCCATGCACCGATGCTGTCCGGCAACAAGGAAAAACTCTACGCCGTGTTGATCGGCGGCGGTGTCGGGTTTTATGACGGGGTGTTCGGCCCTGGTACGGGTAGCTTCCTGGTGTTCCTGTTTGTGCGTGTATTCGGCTACGACTTCCTGCGTGCATCGGCAGTATCCAAGGTAGTCAATATCGCGACCAATCTGGCGGCGCTGGTCTGGTTCTCGTACAGCGGCCACGTCATCTGGCAACTTGGCTTGTTGATGGCGGTGTTCAATATCGGCGGTTCCTTGGCTGGTACCAAACTGGCGATCAAACATGGCAGCGGATTTGTGCGTAAACTTTTCCTGATTGTCGTGAGCGCGCTGATTCTGAAGACAACTTACGATGCCTTCTTCAAATAGTTTTTAGCGATTGTTTCACGTGAAACAATCGACGCAAGGTATAGATCGTTTGGACAGTGTTGAGAAAGGGGAGGCTTCGGCCTTCCCTTTTTTGTTTCACGTGAAACAAAAAGCGTGAATAAAACAGGAATAACTGGGGTAGGCCCTGATACCTGTCCAAAAAGACTTTATAATCTCGCCTCTGTTCACCGTCTCCACGAGGCGCATTATGCTATTTCCTACACACTTTGATGTCATTGTCGTCGGCGGCGGTCATGCCGGAACCGAGGCTGCTTTGGCATCTGCCCGCATGGGGCAAACCACTTTACTGCTGACCCACAACATCGAGACCCTCGGTCAGATGTCATGCAATCCTTCCATCGGCGGTATCGGCAAGGGCCATCTGGTCAAGGAAGTTGACGCCATGGGCGGGGCGATGGCGATTGCGACGGACGAGGCGGGCATCCAATTCCGCATCCTGAATTCCTCCAAAGGTCCGGCTGTACGCGCCACGCGCGCCCAAGCTGACCGCCTTCTGTACAAACAGGCGATCCGTTCGCGCCTGGAAAATCAGCCCAATCTGTGGCTGTTCCAGCAGGCGGTGGATGACCTGATCGTCGAAGGCGATCGCGTGATCGGTGCGGTTACCCAGGCCGGGATCCGCTTTGCGGGCAGGGCGGTGGTGCTGACGGCGGGGACTTTCCTCGATGGGAAGATCCACGTCGGCCTCAATAATTACTCTGCCGGCCGTGCCGGCGACCCGCCGGCGATCTCGCTGTCGGCGCGCCTGAAGGAGCTCAAGTTGCCGCAAGGTCGCCTGAAAACCGGCACGCCGCCACGCATTGACGGTCGCAGCATCGACTTTTCGGTGCTGGAAGAGCAGCCCGGCGACCTCGATCCGGTGCCGGTGTTCTCGGTCATGGGCAATGCGGCGATGCATCCGCAGCAGATGCCATGCTGGATCACCCATACCAACACCCAGACCCACGACATCATCCGCGCCGGTCTCGACCGCAGTCCGATGTATACCGGCGTGATCGAAGGCATCGGTCCGCGCTATTGCCCGTCGATTGAAGACAAGATCCACCGCTTCGCCGGCAAGGATTCGCACCAGATCTACCTAGAGCCGGAAGGCCTGACGACCAACGAGTTCTATCCCAACGGCATCTCCACCAGCCTGCCGTTCGACGTGCAGCTGGCGCTGGTGCGCTCGATGCGCGGCATGGAAAATGCCCACATCCTTCGCCCTGGCTATGCCATCGAGTACGACTACTTCGATCCGCGCGGCCTCAAGTCGTCGCTGGAAACCCGCCAGATCCAAGGCCTGTTCTTCGCCGGCCAGATCAACGGCACCACCGGCTACGAAGAAGCGGCAGCCCAAGGCATGCTGGCCGGCCTCAACGCCGCGCTGCAAACGCAGGGCCGCGACACCTGGACGCCGCGCCGCGACGAGGCTTACCTCGGCGTGTTGGTGGACGACCTTATTACCCAGGGCGTGCTGGAGCCTTACCGCATGTTCACCAGCCGTGCCGAGTATCGCCTGAGTCTGCGCGAAGACAACGCCGACCTGCGCCTGACCGAAATCGGCCGCCAGCTCGGTTGCGTCGGGGACGCCCAGTGGGAAATGTTCGAGAAGAAGCGCGAGGCTGTTGCACGTGAAATGGAGCGCCTGAAATCCACCTGGGTCAACCCGCGCATCCTGGCTGATGCGGAAGCCGAGCGCGTGCTGGGCAAAGCCATCGAACGCGAATACAACCTGGTCGACCTGCTGCGCCGTCCCAACGTGACCTACGATAGCCTGATGACGCTGACCGGCACCGACGGCCAGGCATTGGCAGGCCCGGGTGTGAGCGACGATCCGGTGCGCGAACAGATCGAGATCCAGATCAAGTACGCCGGCTACATCGACCGCCAGGCCAAGGAAATCGGCCGCCAGGAACACAATGAAAGCCTCAAGCTGCCGGCCGACCTCGACTATATGGAAGTCCAGGCGTTGTCGATCGAAGTGCGCCAGAAGCTCAACAAGCACAAGCCGGAAACCCTGGGCCAGGCTTCGCGCATTTCCGGCGTGACGCCGGCGGCCTTGTCCCTGCTGCTGGTCCATCTGAAAAAGGGCGGCCTGAAGCACGTCGCTGTTTCCGACAATCATAACGAAGCGGCCTGAGCATCTTGAATATCCCGACCACCACGACCAACGATTTGCAATTGGGCGACACCCTCAGCGCCGGCGCCGAAGCGCTCGGCCTGACCCTGAGCGCCGACCAGCACAAGAAGCTGCTGGCCTACCTGGCCCTAATGGCCAAGTGGAACCGCACCTACAACCTGACCGCGCTGCGCGACCCGGCGCAAATGATGACGCATCACTTGCTCGATTCGCTGGCCGCGGTATCGGCTTTCGCGGACGCCGACAATGTGCTGGACGTTGGCGCCGGCGGCGGTTTGCCCGGTATTGTGCTGGCGATCTGGGCGGCTGAAGCGCGTCCCGGCATGAAGGTGTCGATGATCGATACCGTGCACAAGAAGACGGCATTCCTCACGCAAGCCAAAGCAGAGTTGCAATTAAGCAATGTTTCGGTCTACACGGCACGGGTCGAACAGTTGCAAGTCGATCAGCCGTTCGACGTCATCACTTCGCGCGCCTTTGCGGAACTCAACGACTTCATCAACTGGTCGAACCATCTGCTGCAACCCGGCGGCCGCTACATCGCCATGAAGGGCGTGATGCCGCAGGACGAAATCGCGCGCCTGCCGGACGGATGGAAAGTGGAAAAGACCCAGGCACTACAGGTGCCCGGCCTCGATGCAGAACGTCATCTGATCTTTATTGAAAGGTCCTGAATGAAGCACTTGCCAGTCATGCGCGCACTGTCGGCATTCGCCGTCGCCAGCGCACTCTTGTCGGCGACAGCGCCGGCGCAAGCCCAGGAAGTCGTCACCGTGCCCTCGGTCGACCTGAAACGCTACGTTGGCAAATGGTATGAGATCGCGCGCTTCCCCAACAGCTTCCAGAAGAAATGTATCGCCAACGTGACCGCCGAATATCGCGCGCGCACCGACGGCGACGTTGACGTCACCAATCGCTGCAAAGTCGAAGGCGGCGTGCTGGACCAGGCCGACGGCCTGGCGCGCGTGATCGACGGCAGCCACAACGCCAAACTGCAGGTGCGTTTTGCGCCAGCCTGGCTGGCATGGTTCCCGCTGGTGTGGGGCGACTACTGGGTCATCGATCTGGACCCCGACTACTCGGTCGCGACGGTCGGCACGCCGTCGCGCGACTACTTGTGGATCCTGGCGCGCAAGCCGGTGCTGTCCACCGCGGAATATGAAGCTGCCGTCAACAACGCCACCAAGCAGGGCTTCGATACCTCGAAGCTGGTCAAGACGCCGCAAGAGTAATTCGCGACCGACAATTCCATACAAGGAGACGCCATGCAAGCACTGTTTCATACGATAGGCATTACCGATGTCTGGCAACTGATCGCCGCGACGGTGGTGTTCCTGATGCTGCCCGGCCCCGGCACTTTCTGCGTACTGACTTGCTCGGCCAAGCATGGCTTGCGCGGCGGCTTCGCGGCGATCGCCGGCCTGATGCTGGGCGACATCGTACTGATGTTCCTGGCGGCGATCGGCGTGGCGGCGCTGCTGCATGCCAATCCTTTGTTGTTCAAGGGCATGCAGTACGTGGGCGCAGCTTACCTCGCCTACCTCGGCGCGCGCTTGCTGTTTGCCAAGGAAGAGGGCGGATCGTCGGTCGTACCATTCTCGAACATGGCGGATTTCCGTCGCGGCTTTTTCGTAACGCTGATGAATCCGAAGGCCATCGTGTTCTACATGGCGTTCTTCCCGCTGTTCATCGATCCGGCCACGCAACAGGGCGCCGCGACATTCCTGACCATGGGCGCCGTGATTTGCACCTGTACGCTGATCTATGGCAGTCTGCTGGTCCTGGCCGGCAACGCCGCCGCAAAACGACTCGCACGCAATCGCAAGATCGCCACGCTGGCATCGCGCGCGGCCGGCATTTTCCTGATCGGCTTCGGCATCAAGCTGACCACCAATTGAAGATTCACTGACATCCTGACGGAACACTAACTAGAAGAACCTATGGCTAAAATCTTTTGCGTTGCGAATCAAAAAGGCGGTGTCGGCAAAACCACCACAGCAGTCAATCTCGCCGCCGGTCTGGCGCAGCACCAGCAGCGCGTGCTGCTCGTCGACCTCGATCCGCAGGGCAACGCCACCATGGGCTCCGGCATCAACAAGGCCGAACTGCAAGGTTCGATCTATGAGGTGCTGCTGGGCATGTCCGACATCAAGAGCGTGCGCAAGCGTTCCGAAAGCGGCAACTTCGACGTGCTGCCGGCCAACCGCGAACTGGCCGGCGCCGAAGTCGAAATGGTCGAGCTCGAGAACCGCGAGAAGCGCCTCAAGGATGCCTTCGCCGCCATCGCCGACGACTACGATTTCATCCTCATCGATTGTCCGCCGGCGCTGTCGCTGCTGACGCTCAACGGACTGTGTTCGGCGCACGGCGTGGTGATTCCGATGCAGTGCGAATACTATGCGCTCGAAGGTCTGTCCGACCTCGTCAACACCATCAAGAAGGTGCACGCCAAGCTCAATCCCGATCTCAAGATCATCGGCTTGCTGCGCGTGATGTTCGATCCACGCATGACCTTGTCGCAACAGGTGTCCGACCAGCTTGAGCAGCATTTCGGCGACAAGGTCTTCAAGACCGTGATCCCGCGCAATGTGCGCCTGGCCGAAGCGCCGTCGTACGGCATGCCGGGTGTGAATTTCGACGCGGCGTCGAAGGGCGCGCAAGCGTACATCGCTTTCGGCGCCGAAATGGTCGAACGCATCAAGACGTTGTAATCGTTATAAACGATATAAACAATTTCAGTAATCAGTAATTCAGAAACAGGCAGGTAAATGATGGCAACCAAAAAATCAAAAGGCCTCGGCCGTGGTCTCGACGCACTGCTCGGCGGATCTTCCGATATCGTCGAAGATGAACCGGTCGTTGCGGGTTCGCCATCGGTGATGGCGGTCACGGAGCTGCAAGCCGGCAAGTACCAGCCGCGCAGCCGCATGGACGAAGGCGCGCTCAACGAACTGGCCGCCTCGATCAAGGAACAGGGTCTGCTGCAACCGATCCTGATTCGCGCCATCGGCCAGAAGAACGGCAAGGACATCTACGAAATCATCGCCGGCGAACGCCGCTTCCGCGCCGCCAAGATCGCCGGCCTGACCGAAGTGCCGGTGCTGGTGAAGAACGTCGATGACCAGACCACCGCCGCGATGGCGCTGATCGAGAACATGCAGCGCGAGGATCTCAATCCGCTGGAAGAAGCGCAGGGCATCCATCGCCTGATCACCGACTTCAACTTCACGCACGAGCAAGCCGCAGTCGCGGTCGGCCGTTCGCGCAGTGCGGTGTCGAACCTGTTGCGCTTGCTGAATCTGGCCAAGCCGGTGCAGACCATGCTGATGGCCGGCGATATCGACATGGGCCATGCGCGCGCCTTGCTGGCGGTGGATTCCGCTACGCAGATCACGCTGGCGAACCAAATCGTCGCCAAGCGCATGTCGGTGCGCGAGGCTGAAAAACTGGTGGTGCGTACGACGGCCGAGCAAGCGGCATCGAACAAACCGCGCGACGGCGGCAAGGAAAAATCGCGCGACATCACGCGTCTGGAAGAAGAACTGTCCGACATCCTGGCCACGCAGGTGTCGATCAAGACCGGCGCCAAGAATCGCGGCCAGCTGATCATCAACTTCTCCGACCTCGATGCGCTCGACGGCGTGATTGCACGCCTGCGCGGCGAAGCGGTCGAGCAGTAAACTGCAAGTTCCGGCGACTGTAGGCTGTAAACGCAAACAGAGCAGCAAACACAGCGACAAACACCGCAGCAACCGCCGCTGCAATGAAAGGGACGCGCCATGCCTTACCTGCAACTCGACGTCAACGACAGCTATCCGGCGGAGCAGAAGAAGCAACTGGCCACGCGCATGGCGCAGACCTACGCCGACATGATGACGGTCGATATCCGCCGCATCAGCATCGTGATTCGCGAATGCGGCGCGGGCAGTGTCTGGCGCACCGTTGACGGCGGTGAAGTGGAACCGGTCTCGGTGCTGATGTGCGACATCCGCCGCGGCCGCACGCCGGAGTTGCGCATGGAAGTCGCCAAAGCATTGTGCCGCGATTGCATCGATGTGCTGGGCTTGCGAGAAGACCGGCTCAACGTCGAATTCACCCAGCACAGCGGTGATGAAATGTACCATCCGACCCTGGGCGGCTACAGTCCGGAATGGTCCGCCAGCGAAGCCGCGCCGGACAATTGATCGCGCCGCTGATTACAGCGCAGCAGTCTCCGGCGCCAGCGCCGTACCCGCCGAAAAATTATCCCGGTACTGCTGTGCGCTGATGCCAAGCCGGCGCTGGAATACCACGCGCATGTGACTGGCGTCGCGAAAGCCGCAGCGATAAGCCACCGTCTTCAACGGCGCCGTCGAACTCTCCAACATCACGCGCGCCGCATCGACGCGCGCACTCTCGATGAACTCAGCCGGCGTCATGCGCGCATCGCGTGCGAACACGCGCGCGAAATTGCGCGGGCTGCTGGACACCACGTTCGCCAGGACGTCGACGCTGAGTTTCTCTTGCAGATGCTTACGTACGTAATGCTGCACCTGGCCGACCAGCGAGGTCTCTTCCGCATACGGCGTGAGGTAGGGGCTGAACTGCGATTGTCCGCCACCGCGCTGCATGAACACCACCAATCGTTTGGCGACATTGAGCGCGACTTCCTGGCCGGCGTCTTCCGCCAGCAATGACAGCGACAGATCGATGCCGGCGGTCACGCCCGCCGACGTCACCAGCTTGCCGTCGCGCAGATAGATGCGATCGGCGTCGACTTCGACTTCGGGAAAATCACGCGCCAGTGCAGCGGCATCATTCCAATGCGTGGTCACGCGCTTGCCGTCAAGCAGGCCGGCGCGCGCCAGCAGAAATGCGCCGTTGCAGATCGAGCCGTGGCGTGCGGCGCGTTGCGCGGCATCGGCCAGCCAGTCGCTCAGCGCGGCGTCGCGTTCCTGCTGCGGCAAACCGGGGCCGCCGGCGGTGAGCAGCAGGTCGTAGTTCTCGCCGGCTTCGCTGTAATGCAGATGCGGCACGATCTGCATGCGGTTGGAACAGGCGATGGGTTCGCGTGTGCTGCCGATCACGTAGAGGTGGTAGTGCTGCTGCGGCAGCAGGAAACGGTTGGCCTCGGCGAACACGTCGAGCGGACCGGAGACGTCGAGCGCCTGGACTCCGGGAAACACCAGCAGGGCGACAGTAGGCATGGCAGCAATCGACAGTGGGCAGTGGGAACGATAGACGCCATCATAGCGCCGTCCTGACATTGCGGCGGGACCAAGCCCGGCGTTGGCAGGAAAACGCCGCAGCATGGCTGTCAACGCCGCCTTGCCGCGCTGTCATTGCAACGCAGCGCCGCCGATAATTTTCTCCGTACGGGATGTGCATGTCGCACATCCCACGCCATCCCATTCCGGAGAATTTCATGAACACCACCACGACCACAATCAACACCACCGAAGCCGAGCGCGTCGGTCCCGCATTTTCCGTTGACGGCATGCTGGCCGCGCGCAACAAGACGCGCCAGGCAATCCACGCCATCGCCGCGCGCGTGCAGCCGGGCATGGTGGAAGAAGACGCCGTCGCCATGGCCAAGCAAGTGTTGATCGATGCCGGCCTGACGCTGAGCTGGCATCCGACGCGCGTGCGCTTCGGCCGCAACACCATCAAGCCGATGCGCCAGGCGTCCGAGCCGGGCGTGGTGCTGCAGCAGGACGATATCTTCTTCATCGATATCGCGCCGCGCCACGACGCCTGGGAAGGCGACGGCGGCGCCGCCTTCGTGGTCGGAAATCACAACGAATATGCGCGCTGCGCACAGGATGCGGAAGCGGTGTTCCACGCCACACGACGCGCATGGAGCGAGCAAGGATTGAGCGGCGAAGAGTTGTACGCCTTCGCTGACAGCGAGGCACGCAAGTGCGGCTGGGAACTGAACTTCGACTTGCCCGGCCATCGCGTGTCGGACTTCCCGCACGCGGCGATCCATACCGGATCATTGGCAGAATTCGATGGCGTGCCGTCGGCGATGCGCTGGATTCTGGAGATTCATTTGCGCCATCCCGATCATACCTTCGGCGCATTTTTCGAAGACATGCTGCTCGATGACAGCTACTACCTTTAATCGCTCCGAATGATTGTCGAAGCCGATATCAACATCCTGCGATGTGAAATTTTCTCGCAAGCGATGTGCCTATTTTTCGTTTTGCCTGCCGGCTTGTCGTCCGCATAATGGCGCCTTGCCGCAGCAGCGCAGAGAGAGAAAAACATCCGGGTGCTGCGACTGATGGGAGGGCCATCCATCATCCAAGGAAACACCATGCCGGTAGCAGAAATCCAGAGTTTTTTGAAAGAGTACTTCGACGTCCTGCAAAGCCAGGACATTGAACAATTCGATCGCGTATTCCATCGCGGCTGCGTGCTGTATTCGGCGCAGGACGGCGTGACCGTCGTGCGTCCGTTTGACGAGTATCGCAAGATGGTGCAGGGGCGGGAATCGCCGCAGTCGCGCGGCTTTCCACGCGCCGACCAGATCCTGATGATCGATGTGCTGTCGCCCGAAATGGCGCTGGCCAAGGTGCGCCTGCGGCTGTTCGACAACATCATGGAGGACTACCTGAACCTGCTCAAGGTGGATGGCAAATGGTCCATCGTCGCCAAGCTTTTCCATCGCGCCGACACGCTGGCGAGCTGAGAAGAAAAAGAGACGTGCATTCCGGTGCCGTCCAAAATTTGCAGCACCGGAATGCTATTTTTACTACGCTTCCTCGCCCAGAAAACCACCGCTCTGATGCGACCACAGGCGCGCATACAAACCGTTGTGCGCCAGCAGTTCCTGATGGCTGCCTTGTTCGACGATGCGGCCCTGGTCGAGCACGATCAGGCGGTCCATCGCCGCGATGGTCGACAGGCGGTGAGCGATGGCGACCACGGTCTTGCCTTCCATGAGGCGATACAGGCTTTCCTGGATTGCCGCTTCCACTTCCGAATCGAGCGCGCTGGTGGCTTCGTCCAACAAGAGGATAGGCGCGTCCTTGAGCATCACGCGCGCGATCGCGATGCGCTGGCGCTGGCCGCCGGACAGCTTCACGCCGCGTTCGCCGACATGGGCGTCATAGCCCCGGCGGCCATGCGCGTCGGCCAGGTTGCCGATGAAGTCGTGCGCTTCGGCGCGACGGGCGGCAGCGATCATGTCGTCGTCGCCGGCATCGGGACGGCCGTACAGGATGTTGTCGCGCACCGAGCGGTGCAGTAGCGAGGTGTCCTGCGTGACCATGCCGACTTGCGCGCGCAGGCTGTCCTGTGTGACGTGGGCGATGTCCTGGCCGTCGATCAGTACACGGCCTTGCTCGACATCATAGAAGCGCAGCAGCAGGTTGACGATGGTCGACTTGCCGGCGCCGGAACGACCCACCAGACCGATTTTTTCACCAGGGCGGATGTTCAGGTTGAGCTTGTCGATCACCTGGCGCGCATCGGGGCCGGTGGCGCCGTAGGCGAAGCTGACGTTGTCGAAGACCAGTTCCCCGCGCTTCACCTCAAGCGGTCGCGCGTCCGGCAAATCCTTCACATCATGCGCGCGCGACAGCGTGTTGATGCCGTCCTGCACGGTGCCGACGTGTTCGAACAGCGCTGCCATTTCCCACATCACCCAATGCGCGATGCCGTTCAGTCGCAGCGCCATCGCGGTGGCGGCTGCGACCGCGCCGATGCCGAGCTGGCCCTGCGTCCACAGCCACAGCGCCACGCCCGCCGTCGACAGGATCAGCACCATGTTGAGCGAGTGGTTGACGATTTCAAAACCGCTGACCAGGCGCATCTGGCGATTCACCGTGATCAGGAAATCCTGCATCGCGCTGCGTGCATAACCGGCCTCGCGACCCGCGTGCGAGAACAGCTTGACGGTGGCGATGTTGGTATAGGCGTCGGTGATGCGTCCGGTCATCAGCGAGCGTGCATCGGCCTGGTTGCGCGCCACTTTCGACAGGCGCGGCACGAAATAGCGCAGCGCCGCCATGTACAGCACCAGCCAGCCGAAGAAGGGCGCCAGCATCCACAGGTCGAAGCCGCCGACCACCGCTGCCATCGTGACGAAATAGATCATCACGAACACCAGAATGTCGCCCATGATCATGCATACGTCGCGCACCGCGAGCGCGGTCTGCATCACCTTGGCGGCGACACGGCCGGCGAATTCATCCTGATAGAAACTCATGCTCTGGTTGAGCATCAGGCGATGGAATTTCCAGCGCAGCATCATCGGGAATGAGCCCGCCAGCGTCTGGTGCTTGAAGAACGTTTGCAGTGCGATCAGCAACGGACTGCCGGCCAGCACCACCGCCAGCCAGATCAGGCTGCTGCGTTCCTGCGTCCACAATTGCGACGGTTCGATATGGCTGAGCCAGTCGACGATGCGCCCCATCATCGCGAACAGCAGCGCTTCGAAGGCGCCGATGATCGCGGTCAGGGTGGTCATCGCCACGATGTAGCGGCGCAGACCTTTCGTACAGGCCCAGATGAAGGCGGTGAAGCCGCGCGGCGGCGGCTTGATGACGTTGTCGGGGTAGGGGTGAACCAGTTTTTCAAACCATGCGAGCATGCAATCTCCAGAGTGTCGCCGGAACGTGCTCACGACCTTACTGCGACGCTGTGATCCAGCGGCGGGCGGTGCTCGGAATCCTCATGTACTCAAGTACATTCCAAGGATTACGCAACTGAGCTCCGCTCAGTCCGCCACTGGCTGACAGCCTCTCGCTACAGATCGTGAGCATGTTCGGTACCGAGGTGCGCATGACAGAACTCATGCGGTGCAATCGGTGCGGCGAAGAACAGAGATTCTAACCCGTTCACCAAAACAGGGCAGGGAGCTTGCAGGCAGCTGACGAACGCCGCACGCAGCCGCATGGTTGCACTTGGTTGCATTTATTCCGCAGCCGAAAATGGCTGGATTGCTTATCATCGCGGATGATCCTGCACAGAACTCCTTCGGAAAATCCATGACAGCCAACAAGAAAAACGCCAACGCAAAATCCGGCGACACAGCCTTCGACCGTCACGCCGTCTGGCGGCTCATCAAACCATACTGGATTTCGGAAGAACGCTGGAAAGCATGGGGCCTGCTGGCGGTGATCATCGCGCTGGTGCTCGTCATGGTCTACATCAACGTTCTCATCACCGACTGGAATCGCACCATGTACGATTCTATGCAGAACAAGGATTACGTCGCTTTCAAGGGCCTGTTGTGGCAGTTCAGTTACCTCGCCTTTTCCTACATCGTGGTCGCCACCGCGCGCATTTACCTGACGCAATCGCTGCAGATCCGCTGGCGTGCCTGGATGACCGACAAGTACATGGCGAGGTGGCTGGAGCATCACGCCTATTACCGCATGGAGCAGGGCCGCATCGCCGACAACCCCGACCAGCGCATCGCCGAGGACTTGCGTTCGCTGACTTCGAACACCATCAGCCTGGTGCTGGGTTTCATCTCCAGCCTGGTGACGCTGGTGTCCTTCGTCGGCATTCTGTGGGCCATCAGCGGTCCCGTCTCGTTTGCGTTCATGCAGCACGACTGGGTCATCCCCGGCTACATGGTGTGGTTCGCCATCGCCTATGCCGGCGTCGGCTCGTGGATCATCTGGTGGATCGGCAAACCGCTGGTGGTGCAGAGCTACAACCAGGAGCGCTTCGAGGCGAATTATCGTTTCGGCCTGATCCGGATTCGCGAGCATGCGGAAGCCATCGCCCTGTATCGCGGCGAGCGGCGCGAACGCGGCGAACTCAACCTGCGCTTCGAAGACATCCGCCAAAACTGGTGGGACATCATGCGCACCACCAAGAGTCTCAATATCGCGACCAATTTCTATGGCCAGTTCGCGATCATTTTCCCGTTACTGGTGGCGGCGCCGCGTTATTTCTCCGGCGCCATGTCGCTGGGCGTGCTGATGCAGCTCAGCAGCGCCTTCGGCCAGGTGCAGGACGCCCTGTCGTGGTTCATCAACGCCTTTACTACGCTGGCCGACTGGAAGGCCAGCATCAACCGTCTGGCCGGTTTCAACCTCGCGGTGGAACAGGCGCAGAAGCAGCCCGCCAGCATCGCGGTGGAACGCAACAACGTCGGCGCGATCCTGTTCGACAAGCTCGACCTTGCGCTGCCCGACGGCCGCACGCTGATCGGCGGCGTCAACGCTGCGATCCATCCGGGCGAGCGCATCTTGGTCAGCGGTCCTTCCGGCTGCGGCAAGTCGACGCTGTTCCGCGCCATTGCCGGCATCTGGCCATACGGCGGCGGCGACATCCAGATTCCGCACAAGGCAAAGCTGATGTTCGTGCCGCAATCGAGTTACCTGCCGATCGGCACGCTGCGCTCGGTGCTGGCGTATCCGGCGGATGAGGGCGCTTATACCGACCTCGCGATCAGCCACTATCTCGATCTGTGCCGCCTGCCGCATCTCAGGGACCAACTCGACGTCTACAACAACTGGGGCAATCGCCTGTCGCCGGGCGAGCAGCAGCGCCTGGCGTTTGCACGCGTGTTCCTGACACGGCCGGAAGTGGTCTTCCTCGATGAAGCCAGTAGCGCCATGGACGGTGAAACCGAAGAAGTCTTGTACGCGCTGTTGCAGGAAGAGCTGCCCGATGCCGCCGTGGTCAGCATCGCCCATCGCGAGACCGTGGCGCGCTATCACCAGCAGCGCTGGCATTTTTCGCGTCGCAAGGGTGCGGACCCCGACATCAGCAGCCTCAGCATCCAGCCGCTCTGACAGGTGAAGGAGATCGGGCGACGCCGCAGGGCATCGCCCGATGCCGACTTTGCATAACGGCCTGCGCGGGTCTGTGCAAAAATGTCTTTATTCCGCGATCCCTTTCCCTTTGAACCAGCATAAGAAGACATCCCATGAACGATCCCATCGTGTACCTCAACGGCGACATGACGCCGCTCTCCGAAGCCCGCATCCCCGTGCTGGACCGCGGCTTCATCTTCGGCGACGGCGTGTATGAAGTGATCCCGATGTACGGCCGCAAGCCGTTCCGCGGCACCCATCACATCGCGCGCCTGTTCCGCAGCCTCGCCACCATCGGTATTACCAATCCGCATAACGAAGCCGAATGGCTGGCGCTGATCGAGCGCGTGGTGCAGGCCAACGACCTCAACGACCAGATCGTCTACATCCAGGTCACGCGCGGCGTCGCCAAGCGCGGCCATGCGTTCCCCAAGGATCCGGTGACGCCGACTGTGTTCATGATGACCAGCCCGCTGGCGGTGCCGTCGGCCGAAGTGCGCGCCAAGGGTGTGGCATGCGTCACGCTGGAAGACAAGCGCTGGCTCAATTGCCAGATCAAGTCGACCTCGCTGCTGGGCAACGTGCTGGCGGCGCAATATGCAGCCGAGCATGAAGTCACCGAGGCGATCCAGTTCCGAGACGGCTTCCTCAGCGAAGCGTCGTCGTCCAACGTCTGGATCGTCAAGGACGGCAAGCTGTCGGCGCCGCCCAAGGACAACCTGATCCTCGAAGGCATCCGCTACGGCCTGATCGAAGAGCTGTGCAAGTCGCAGGGCATCATGTTCGAAGCGCGCCGCATCACGCGCGAAGAAGTCTTCGGCGCCGATGAAGTGCTGTTGTCGTCAGCCACCAAGGAAGTCTTGCCGGTAGTCACCATCGACGAGCAGCGCGTCGGCGACGGCAAGCCGGGCCCGGTGTTCGGCAAGCTGTACGCCGCTTATCAGGCAGTCAAGGCTGCGCTCTGACGATCGCCGTATCCTGAACAAACGCATGTCTTGCCACCCGGCAAGACATGCGCAGGCAGGCGGCGAGTGGCGTAAAATACGCGGATCGCCACAGAAGTTTTCAAAACACCGCCATGTCATTACCTAACGATCCTGTTGATCCCTCCGCATCCGTCTTGCCGGTCGTCCCTGTTGAAGAGTCGCTGATCGAATATCCCAGCGACTTTCCGATCAAGGTGGTCGGCATCATGCACGATGAATTCGCCGATACCATCGTCAATATGGTCATCGAACACGATCCGACCTTCCATGCCGGCAAAGTCGAAACACGGCCCTCCACACAAGGCAAATACCTGTCGCTGACGGTCACCGTGCGCGCCACCAGCCGCGAGCAACTCGATAATTTGTATCGTGCGCTGTCGTCGCATGAGATGGTCAAGTTCGTGCTGTAAGCCAGCGATTTTTCCCGTCGCGCGGGTATAAAAAAACCGGTTCGTTCTCGCAAGAGGCGAACCGGTTTTTGTTTGCTGCTGCTGCGTCGGGGCGCGACCCCCGCGTGCTAACGCTTCAGCTTGAACACGCTGACCACCTGCGCCAGGCGCCCGGCCTGATCCTGCAGTGACTGCGCGGCGGCGGCCGCCTGCTCGACCAGCGCGGCGTTTTGTTGCGTGGTTTCGTCCATCTGCGTGATGGCCTGGCCGACTTCGTTGATGCCGGCGCTCTGCTCCTGGCTGGCCGAGCTGATTTCGCCGACGATGTCGGTGACGCGCTTGACGCTGGCGACCACCTCATTCATGGTTTCACCGGCCTGCTGCACCAGTTTGCTGCCGACGTCGACCTTGGATACGGAGTCGTCGATCAGCGTCTTGATTTCTTTCGCCGCCGCCGAGGAGCGTTGCGCCAGGCTGCGCACTTCACTCGCCACCACCGCGAAGCCGCGACCTTGTTCGCCGGCGCGCGCCGCTTCCACCGCCGCGTTCAGTGCCAGGATATTGGTCTGGAACGCAATGCCGTCGATCACGCTGATGATGTCGACGATCTTGCGCGACGAGTCGTTGATCGAGCCCATCGTATCGACCACCTGGCTCACGACGTTGCCCCCCTGTTGTGCGACTTCGGAAGCAGACACCGCAAGCTGATTGGCCTGGCGCGCGTTGTCGGCATTCTGCTTCACGGTCGAGGTCAGTTCTTCCATTGCCGAGGCGGTTTCTTCCAGCGAGCCGGCCTGTTGTTCGGTGCGGCTCGACAGGTCGAGGTTGCCGCTGGCGATTTCGCTCGACGCCGTGCTGATGGTGTCGGTGCCGGTGCGTACCTGGCTGACGATATTGAGCAGGTTGTCGTTCATGGTCTTGAGTGCGGTGAGCAGCTGACCGGTTTCATCCTTGCCGCCGGCCACGATGTCCGAGCTCAGGTCGCCAGACGCCACCGTTTCCGCGATGCCCACCGCCTGCGTCAGCGGGCGCGTGATGCTGATCGTCAACAGCCATGCCAGCGCGCCGCCCAGCGCCAGTTCGACGATGCCGAGGATCATCAGCATGTTGCGGCTGGAGGAATAATAGTTGGCGACGGCATCGGCCGAGGTGCTGATTTCCTGGCGCTGCATGTCGCGGAACTTGGCGACCGCGCCGGTGTAGGTGGCATACAGGGGCATGAATTTCTCGGTGGTCATCTTCTTGGCCTCATCCATGTTGCCGGCCTTCTTGAGCTTGAAGATGTCGTTGCGCACCGCCTGGTAGGTGTCGCGCACCTTGTTGATCTCCGCCAGCTGCGCGACTTCCTGCGGCGCGGTGTTGATCTCTTCGATCTTCTTGCGCATCGGTGCAATGCGCGCCGACTCGGCGGCGATCTGCGCGGTGAAGTATTGCTGCGTGTCGGGGTCTTCGGTCTTGATCACGGCCAGCGTGCGAATGCCGCTCTCGCGAATCACCGCCAGCCATTCGACCGCGTTGCGCTCATTGGCGATGGAGTCGGTGGTGATTGACACCACGGCGGCATTGATCTGCTGCAAGCGCCAGACGCTGATGCCGAGCATCACGACCATGAGCATGAGGATGACGACAAAACCGATGCCGAGGCGTACGCCGATTTTTAGATTTTTCATAAAGACTCCAGACGGAAACAAACAATATTCAACGCAAATTCAACGCAAATTCAAGGCGGCTTCAAGACCATGCCGACCGGCAAAAGCAGCGGCAATTCTCAAGTGAGCGACAAGTGTGCAGGCAAGATCAGACTTCGCCTGCGCAGGGCGATGCGCGACACGTTGCGGTCAGCAAAACGGTGCAGCACATGCAATTGGGGGAGAGGGTTTTTCTTCGGTATCGCGGTCAGCAAATACCTGTCGGCAATTGTTTTATATCGTTCGCCGCTCCATACCTGAACGATAGGGCATGCAGCGTTTTCCAAGCAGTCGAACAGAGAGGTTTTCGGGGGGTATTTAAGAATTACGGTCCGGGCCAGCGCGCACTCGATTTGAACAAGGCGACTTCTTCCTGCAACCAGGTGCGGAAATGCGCGACCTGTGGCTTGCCCAACGTTTCCGCAGGGCACACGAAATAGTAGGCGCGCTCGCTTTTCCAGGCGATGTCGAACAGGCGCACCAGTTCGCCGGCGGCGATTTCCTGCGAGGCGATGGCATGCCGCGTCAACGCCACGCCGGCGCCGTCGACCGCGGCGCGCAAGGTCAGCGATGAGTCCTGCGTCACCAGGCCGCCGGCCGGGTCGGGCAGGTCCAAGCCCGCCAGCTTGAACCACGGCAACCAGGATTCCTGCAGACCGTCCATACGCAGCAACACACAGTCGCGCAATTGCTGCGGCGACGAGGGCAGGCGACCCTGGCGATAGTTGGGGCTGGCCACCGGGTAATAGAAATCTTCCATCATCAGCTCCGACTTCAGGCCGGGGTAATTGCCCAGTCCGAAGCGCACGCCGACATCGATGCCGTCGCGCGCGAGGTCGTTGAGATGGCTGCTCGATTGCAGGATGACTTCGATGTCCGGATAGCGGTCGATGAACTTCCACAGCCGCGGCGCCAGCCAGCGCGACGCGAAAGAGGGCGGCGACGATACGACGAGACGTTGCCGGCCGCCCTGTTCCTGCAGTGCTTCGGCGGCGACGGCGATTTCGGTCAGGGCATTGCGGATGGCGGCGGCGAAGCGCTGGCCGGCCTCGGTGATGGCGATCCGTTTGCCGTTGCGCGTGAACAACGGCAGGCCCAGTTCTTCTTCCAACGCGCGTATCTGGTGGCTGATCGCGCCGGGGGTGACATGAATCTCTTCGGCAGCGCGTGAAAAACTGTCGTGACGCGCCGCCGCCTCGAAGGCGCGCAGGGCGGCGAGATTGGGCAATTTACGGAAGTCGGCCATGGCATGTGAAAAAAACTAGCAAGAGACGTCAATATATATCGTTTTGGTTTGCCCGTGGCGCTGACTAAAATGTCTTCACGGATCGCGCAACAGCGTGTCCAAGTCGGGACCGCAGAGCATATCGCTCACCTTTTCCCGGCATAACCGCGAAGAGGGCATCATGCAAAATATATTCACTAAGAGAAATATCCGCCTGCAAGCCGGCGACGTCATGTCGCTGCAGGTTACGCGCCCGGTCTGTCTGCAGGTCGGCAGCGGCCGCGTCTGGATCACGGTCGAAGGCGGCCGCACGGATTACTGGCTGGCCGGCGGCCAGAGCCTGGACATCCCCGGCCACGGTCTGGTGGTGATCGAGTCGGTTAATACTGCCAGCAAGTTGCAGGTCGGCTTGTGCCGCCGTCACTGGCTGATGCGGTTGGCGCATGGCGCGCGCCTGCTGGCCCGGCGTTTGCGTAGTCGCCGCACGATGCCGGCCGCCGCCGGCAATTGCGGGCAGTCGTAAGGTTTCTTTGGAGTAATGCACCCGGCGCGCCCGGCGCATTCCGGCGATTTTCGTTACACTTGCGGGCATATGCATACCGCTCCACAAGCTCCATCGACCACACTGGCGCCACCGGCGCCGCAAGTCATCCGGCGCGGCGTTGAAGACTACCAGGTCAGCTTCGACGCCATGCGCGCGTACACCGACAGCCGCACCGCAGACTCCCCCGACCAGCTCTGGATCGTCGAACACCCGCCGGTGTTCACGCTCGGCCTGGGCGCCGACATCGCCCACGTGCTCAATCCCCATGCCATTCCCGTGGTTCAGACTGACCGCGGCGGCGAAGTCACTTATCACGGTCCCGGCCAGGTGGTGATTTACCTGCTGATGGACCTGCGCCGCAACCATCCCGGCGCGCGCCTGTTCGCGCGCGAATTCGTGCAAAAGATCGAACAGGCGGTGATCGACACGCTGGCGGCGTATAATCTCGCTGGTGAGCGCAAGCAGGGCGCGCCCGGCATCTACGTCAGCGCAGGGCCGTGGCAAGGGGCCAAGATCGCCGCACTGGGCTTGAAAATCCGCGCCAACGGTTGCACCTATCATGGTGTCTCGCTCAACGTGGCGATGGACCTGACGCCGTTTTCCTGGATCAACCCCTGCGGCTACGAAGGCCTCGCCACCGTCGACATGCAGACGCTGGACGCGACCGCACCGCTGAGCGACGTGCAGACGCTGCTTGCCGACCAACTTCTTGCGCATTTTGCCCTACTGCCATCCGCTTGATGGCCAGAGAAATCACTACTATGACTACCGACATCACTCCAGCCGCGCCGACCTTGCGCAACGCCACCGACAAGCAAAAGGGCGCCGGCAAGACGGCCTGGATCCCGATCAAGATCATGCCGGCGGAAAAGCTCAAGAAGCCCGACTGGATTCGCGTCAAGGCTGGCTCGCCGACCACCCGCTTCTACGAAATCAAAGACATCCTGCGTGCCAACAACCTGGTGACGGTGTGCGAAGAAGCGTCCTGCCCCAACATCGGCGAATGCTTCGGCAAGGGCACTGCGACCTTCATGATCATGGGCGACAAGTGCACCCGCCGTTGCCCGTTCTGCGACGTCGGCCACGGCCGTCCCGATCCGCTCGACCCGAATGAACCGGAAAACCTGGCCCGCACCATCGCCCAGCTGAAACTGAGCTACGTCGTCATCACCAGCGTCGACCGCGATGACCTGCGCGACGGCGGCGCCGGCCACTTCGCCGCCTGCATCCAGCGCGTGCGCGAACTGTCGCCCGAGACCCGCATCGAGATCCTGACCCCGGACTTCCGCGGCCGCATGGACCGTGCGCTGGAAATTCTCAAGATGGCCCCGCCGGACGTCATGAACCACAACCTCGAAACCGCGCCGCGCCTGTACAAGGAAGCGCGTCCCGGTTCCGACTACGAGTATTCGCTGAACCTGTTGAAGCGCTTCAAGGACCTGCACCCGAACACCCCGACCAAGTCCGGCATCATGGTCGGCCTCGGCGAGACCGACGAAGAAGTCCTGCAAGTCATGCGCGACATGCGCGCCCACAATGTCGACATGCTGACCATCGGCCAATACCTGATGCCTAGCGGCGACCACTTGCCGGTGCGCCGCTACGTGCATCCCGACACCTTCAAGATGTACGAGGAAGAAGCCTACAAGATGGGCTTCGTGCACGCCGCCGTCGGCGCGATGGTGCGTTCGAGCTACCATGCGGATCAACAGGCGCACGGGCTGGTTGGCTGATGTGAATGATATAAGTTAATGAGAATATCTAGAAGAAGTTGAGATTTTCTATAAGTAGGTGAGATTTAAATAATAAAGTGACAAGGTATTCGTCATTTTCAGCTGGGGAGCTGAATAACGGATGGCAGAAGCAAATGCATTGACGATCGCCGCCTTGCCGACCGACGGGCATGCTTGGCGCATCGACTGGTTTGGTGAGATAGCCTTTCCAAACCGCATGATTCGACGCAAACAGCCATCCGTTCTCCTTCATCTGTCACGTGTGATCGATGAGCGCTATCGCGAGGACCATTCGGTTCTTCTCAATCCCGAATCTACATTCGTAGCAAAGCAACGCAAGGTATGGGTTTCAGTTGGAACCTTGCCGTTACTTCGTATCGGCGATATTTGGCGGGATGGTCTATTGGAGACTACGCCTGATTACGAATTCGAAAGTTTTCCCGATTTAGATATCGGTTCAGAAACCGTCAGTCTTATTAAGGCTGGGCTTAACTTGGAAGAGAATGGCTTCTTGCTGCCTCGAGGAGAACATCCTTGGCACATGCAGGCCACGCAATCCTATTGTTTGATGATCGATTTGCCTGGCGAACGTCGACTGATTATTCCTTGCGTTGAGTTAATTCGTTTCTATTTCGGCTCTTCCAGCAATTTGCTGACAAAGCTGTTTCTACCTCCGCTCAACCGAGACGCTTTATATAGCAAGGCCCATCACAGCAAAATCAACGGCCAACTATCTATGGCACTAGCCGAAGGTATTTCAGGTGCTTCAGCTGCTGACATTGGCCGTATGCATATGGATTCCACGGCCTGGCGGTCGGCAGTTAACGTGGGTACATCGCTTCTCAAAGCATCGGTATCAAATCAGGAAATTCATCCACAAGCGCATTTCCCATTTGAAGGTGTGACAACGCTAACAGTATCTGGGAAGTGGTTGTCATTCTCTGGGCAGCCACGCGCTACGTTCCTTGTCTACAGTCTTCGCTCATGCTCGCATCCATTCCCATTTCGTTCTTTGCGCTACGACGTCAAAGATGGGCGCGTCACGTCAGCTGACACTACTTCATCCGTTGATGCATCCAAACCTCGCCTAGTTAAGCCGGCGCGACGATCATCAGATCGGCAGTTGGTAGAAGAGGATGCCTCCGGAAAACTAACTCGGCAGGCACGTCCCGTGTGGGCCGCACAGCGATTCACCGATTTAACGACAAAGACAATTTGGAAGAACAAGATCTTGGCGGCACCGCGCAGTGGGGCAATACTTGTCGCCGGACCTACAAGTGAAATGAACGCCGCTGTCGGAGACGTCGGATCAGATCGACGCGTACGCTCCGTTGATTTGCAGATCAAAACAAAAGATGAATCAAAATTTCCAGTTCCAGATTTTCTTAAAGATATCGTTGATGATCTCAAAGCCCTAAAGGAATGGAAACTTGAGTTGTTGACGGAAAGTAGCGAGGATGGGTGGACTATTCCTATTACGGTATTGTCCGATGATGAAGGCGAAATCGATTTGGATTTGTTCTTTGCGGTAGGCGAACATCAGCTACGAGAAAGAAGAGTTGCCGCGCTTTCAGCGATCAATAACAGCGCAAACATCGCTATCGTTGTCACCGAAGCAGATCCCCCTTATTCGAAGCTCTATCTCATGGATGGAGAGCACGAATCCAGTTTGCAAGATATGTTGCAGCGTGCTACCGCTGATTTCATCTCAAGGGATCGCGAGGCTAAGAGCGAAGCAATTAGTGCGAGGATTCTGCGGCTACTTGAAAATAATTAGTACCCAGAAAGCTTTGCGCGAAGATTCTTTTCTGTTGCTGAATTAAAACCAATATTCGTATCAACCAATATTAGATTTCGGCATGCCGGTGAAAACAGCCAATCACTGTCATCGATGGCGATCCACCCCTCATGCTCTCGACCTGCTTCGCGTAGCCATAGAAGTATCTCCGCCTGACGGAGATACTGATGAGACAGGTGATGCAGCACAGGGGTGACGTCAATCACGCGTTGCTTGATGTCCACCGAGAAAAACGATTGCAATTCTTTAAGACTATGATCTTCTCGCCAAGCGCTGGAGACCACTATCTCGACTTCAGGAAAATCGCGAATGACTGACTCGAAGTACATCAAATGAACAAACGTACCTGTCTCTCTGCTCACAGGATGCAACACACCGTCGAAGTCGAGAAATAGGATCATGGTTGAGGTCAGATTTGTATTGCAATTAAAATTTTTAATGTATTCCCTGATGTGCTGCAGTGGATCGCATAACTAGTACGAGGTAGCCATCTGACTGATAAACATATGAGCTGGTAGACGAGTTCAGAAAATAGCTCACACAATGAGATCAAATAAAAAACCCTCACTGATGAGGGCTTCTTATTTTTTTGAGGGAATATTAAGTTGATGGTTCAAATGAGACGGTGTCAGTTGGAAGAATGTTTAGCGCACCGAAACCTCTCAGTGTCCTTCCCGTGTCATGACTCACACCAAATCCGACAATAAAGCCTCGGCCAGAGAATGAATCCTTTGCGTCAATCGGACGCATCGGCTCTAGGTAATACATCGCACGATACTTAATGTTCCCAATCGGCGTCGTTTCCTTGAAGTACAGCTTAGAGTTGTACAAGAAATGGATTTTGAAGGGATAGAACTTAGCATTGGCTCGTTGCCAGAAAAGTTGATGTCCTGAATTGACGAGTTCCAATAAGTCGCTTGGAATGTCCGAGGGAAGAGCGCCTTTTTCATTTTCGATAGTGAAAATGTCTGAGCCTTTGTCAGATGGAACCTCCGTAGTAAAGACATTTGATTCAGAGAAGATAAACCTTGTTCCAAGGGGAGTTACTCCTTGAAGTCCAACCAACTGTCCAAAATTTTCCAGTGGGCGATTGGGTTGATCGACTGGGAAGCCACTCACATATTCACCAGCTTCAGCAGCATAGCAATGGAAGAGTGGGATGTGGAAATGTGTAGCCTGGTAAGTATTTCCTTGCTTATCTTCTGCTGGCGTACTGCCACCCCCAATGAAATAGCTCTTGAAGAATAATTTCTCGGTAGGCCCCACATTGTTAGGTATCACCGAAAATGTCTTGTAGAAATTTCCGATTTCGTTTCTGCCGAGTAGTCCTGACCAAGAAAAGGCAGGATTGCCATTTACAACAACCTTCATCATATCTTCATCTGAAAACGGAATATCAAGTACGTACATGCGATGCTCCCCAAGATTGTGATTTGGCCGATGGCCGAAATTCGCTATGAATGCGAGTGTTTGCTTCTGAGTAATTATTTGTTGATGAAGCTGTGTGACAGTCAGCCATAGAGATGATGGTGACGTGTAATATTAAACAGGAGCCAAAGTAAACACAAACCTCATTCAAACATCACCATCCGCATTCCATTGCCTCATATCCTTGTAGTACCTCTCTATATAACCCTACGTCAATCGATCGCGCCAATTAGATAATCCGCCGACAATTTTCCGATACCATTCAGGAGCGCTAACAAAATCTTTAAGAAGAATGTTGTATCGCACAGCGCGTGCTCGCCACGCAGCAGTTATGCGAGGCTCCAAGTCAACAAGAAGCCAAGACGACAATTGAGTCAGGTGATGTCGCTCATGAATTGGCCGCATCTCAAAAGAAATCCGTCCCTTCATCAAGGGAATATCTTGAGCATTGATTTGTTCCAATATGAATGAGCGTAGCAAGACATGTTTATAGTGCGTCGTCATGATTCGACAAAGTTGATGCATAACCTCGTAATGCTCAAGCCGCCATCCAAGATCGGCGTCGGAATTGCTATGGATCGAACGGTTGGCGTCAAGTAGCAGGGAAAATGCCCGACGGTCATACGATGATACTGACACCGTCGGCGCTTGCCGAAGATCAAAACCACACTCATGACAGCAGCACACAGGGGTAACTTCGGTTAGCTGCGATTTGATCATATCGACGCGATGGATCGCGATAGCCATATGGCATTGCGGACACCGATCAAGAAGCATCGATTTGTGCTGGAGGCACACGGTGTTAAATGCGATCCGCCAGCGCTTCCGGAAATAAGGGATAGTGTCTTCGGCTAAGCAGGCTGGACAAAATTGGAGGCCATAGCCTTCCCGCTTGCGATGGTACATTTTCAGTGCAAGAACCCAGGGTAGCGTGCCTGACATCCTGAATTTTCCGTAAAGGAGACCCTCGTACGCGCGAAGGGTTGTGTTCCAAATTATCTCCGGAGTCGCTCCTGTTCGATATCTGAGTTGGTCAAGCAGCCACGTAGGAGCCAACCGATCTATATCGCGATTCCACACCTGCTGACTATTGCCAAAGATCAGATTAGAAAACGTTTGGACTTTTAATCCATGGCCATGGGCCAGGCGCACTAGCCAGCTAGACAACAACTCGTCAGGCAGCGGCTTATAGTGAATAGGCCAGAGGGGAGAGGTCAGGCCGCGAATCATGTTCAGGCAAAGCGTACATATTGCTTACGTTTGGAGGGAGGCGACCATTCCAACTCATCTAATTGCTGAAGAGATATTTTTTCGGTTCTTTTACGGATCGCATCAATCGCCGCAGTTTTAATTAAATCGCAGAAGTCACCAAGCATGCCCTCGCTCAGCGAATGTATCTTCAGCATCATTCCCGGTTCAATCAGACGAGATGGATATTTCAGTGGTGTTCGTCGTTCCAATGTTGCTAATACGCTACCGAAGGTTTCATTGGTTTGCCATCTCGTTAAAACCTCAGGCATAAACCGGCTCGACATCTGCGGATCCATATTGAATGCGTTAAATGCATCTTCAATTCCCGCTGCCACGATGGTTATCTTGGTCTCGTTGCCCAGACTCTTGATTGCATTTCGAAACTCGCGCTGTCGGTTCAGGCTACCGGCAATCAGATGCTGAATTTCGTCAATGATCAGCAACCGTACCTTCAACTGTGAAAACAGAAGTTTCACCTGGTAATAGCGCTCGGCCACAGAAGCTGTTGGTTTATACGGTGCCATCAGCGCCTGCAAGATGCGGCTATAAAAATCCGAAATGTCTGGTTTGCTCGGTGCCTCAATCATCAGTACCGGACAGATCGTGCATTCACCTTCTGGATCAGTATCGGGCGGATGCATTTCCACAAAACGTTCAAGGATCGAGGTTTTCCCGCTAAACGATGGGCCCACCAGAAGCATATTTGGCATGCGTGTAATGCGAGGATAGTTGAGCAGATCCTCCATCTTCGCGATTACTTCCTTTGCGCGGGCATACGGCAACCAGAAGCCCTGTCGGATGGCCTGTATCCGGTCTGCATCTGACAGACCCATTTGTCCGGATGCGACCTCATTGAGATGAGGATAGGTCGTCGGCATATCAGTATTCGTCGTCAAAAGGGATCACTTTGGTCGGATCGTATCCGCGCACGGACGGAGGCGGCGTGGTCTTTGTCGGATTGGTGACAGTAGGGAGCTCAACACTCTTCTTGTTGCGCGCTTTGTCGTACTCAATGCGCTTTTGGACCTCACGCCGCGCTACCTTGGTCTTATGTGCAGCGTCAGATTCTAGTTGGCGTTGTCGGTTGATTAGGGCGAACACTTCCTTTTCATGATCGGTGGAGATTCCGCGCTCACGCGCGCGATCCTTTGCGTCGCGTAGTTCTCAAATGCTTACTGGCGGCAAACTCAAGTCTCGATATGGAATAGCGCAATAACGCTTCACTTCAGGATCGAAGAAATAGAGATGACTGATATCGCGTGGATCTCGCTTAAAACGAAACTTCCGGCGATGCCGAGGGAAATTAGGGTCAGGAGCATTTATCCAAGGGCGTAAAACATCATGAAAATAATGGACGTCGTCGATCACAACACCATAATCCTGAATCGTACGTTCTTCAAAAGGCATGAAATCGAGCCGTATCTTTTCCTCATCGAGCCGACGTGCCGGCAAGCCGCGGCCGGGCTTGCCCTTGGTACCGAGTAGGCCCTCTCTCCATTTCTGTAGGGGCGTCGTGCCGAGGCCTGCATGGACACGGAGATGGTAGCGGCCAAAGAAAAGCACTAACCATTTCTCGAGCTCAGACAAAGTAAGCAATGCTCGAATCTCAGAATCATATTCTCCCTTTTCTTTGGGACCAGAGAATGTCGCACCGTCCAAGGTTTTAAGAGCTTCCGATACAGTACCCATGAGGCGTTCAATATGCGCGCCATAGCGAGGTTTCTTGACTGGACGCAGATGCAAGTCGATATCGTATTCTGCGCAGGCCACCTTCAGCATGTCACCCCGAAACTCTCTCGCATTGTCCATATGTAGAGTCCCCATGACGCCCCAGCACGGCCAATCAACTTCTTCGCCGAGCTCGGCCAGCCACTTCTCTTTACCCAAGATCGCGTGAGAAATGCACATCCCAGCCGACATGGCAGATGGTGGATCGAGCGTGAGACACATGCCCAATGTCATTCTGCTGTTCACATCGATGGCCAAGGTGATCCAGGCACGACCGATCGAGAGGCGGGAGACCTCATCAACAATCATGACCGGTAACAGAGTGTGATCGACCTGAACCATCGCTAGCGGCCAATCTGCATCAGGAATACTGCTGATATTAGGGTCGAAGCGTTGTTCGGCGACGCGAGGTCCTTCACGTCGAGCAACACGCTCTCTATCTGTGAGCCATTTGATGCGCTTACGGACCGTCAGTGGATGGGGCAAGGCGAGACCAGCATTCGAACACAGGCGTCGGACTTCTTCAGCTGTCGCAGCAACGGACCGCTTTTGATCTGTCAGATGGTAGTTTTCTATGCAATCTTTGATGATGCCCTCTACTTCCTTTGAGAGTCGGCCTCGGCCTCGACCGCCGCTTTTCTTGGTCGGCAAGAGAGATGAAAGCAGCCCCGTATTGCGAAAGGCTTGGACCCAGCGATACAGAGTGGCGCGGCTGATACCAGTCTCTACGACGATTCGAGCCGCGACTTCGCTGGCGAGTTCTTGACGCTCCAATAGTGGCTCGATAAAGTCTCGGCGCTGCTCGGCTATGAGCCAGTCTTGCGGATCAGTTTCTAACAGGTCGCGTGAGCGGTCATCGGAACGCTTGGCTTCAACGCTTGATAAGTGCCTGCTGCTCAGGTCAGATATTTTAAGAAGAGCTTTTTCTCCGGAGCCGCGCTCTCGCACAAGTAAAAGATTTAAGTCAGCTTGTGCGACGATGACATACTCGCGATCATTGCTGATGACAGTAGCGCCTTTATCGAGTCGAAGAACGGTACTAGTTTGCTTATTCATCGCTAAGCTCCGGAGACCATATGGCAATATCGTCTGTAAATGCTACGTCCAGATCGCAGCGGATAGTGCGCGTCACAATTAAATACCAAATGATCGGTAGCCAATGGAGTTTGTCTTCTTCATCGGGAGCGAGGACATCAAGCAAGACATTAAAGAATGTCTCATTACCAAGCTGTCGAAGTACATCAAGGACCGTTGCCGTTTCAGATTCGGCCACATCGATGTTCCGGTATTCCCGTAGAAATTTGAGATTCGCTAGCTTTGGAATCCGAATGTCTTGCTGAGTAATGACGCGGAACTCCCAGCCACGGCTGTCAGCATAACTTTTGGCAGCCTCAAATTTCTCGGCATATTTGCTGGCATTCCTTGTGAGATCGTCTGTATGTTTTATCTCTGCCAGGCAAGGACGGATGCATTCAGAATCGTGAAAATGAATTAGCAGGTCCGGAGTGTAGGTTCTGGCGGAGCCCGATATTGTGACTGTTACTGGCTGCTCTTCAAATCTAGAAACTGATTCGTCAAATTCGAGCAGAAGCATGTATTCTTTTTCTAACAAAGATTCGAAGCCAAGCATCACGCTATTCTTCTGGCTAGAAAAGCCACCAGTCACGCCAAGGTAGTTTTTAGGTATTTTTCGGACCGGCATACAACTCCTTTGTAAAAAGAAGAACCGAAAAATACTAGCGAGTTAAGCAAACTCTTTCAATCGCTTATATTCACATCTGTTCATAAAAAATCAGTGAACCAGAATTAATCTTTGAAGCCACCGAAAATGAGAGTTTTACAAAATATCCTGATACGTATGATGTCGCCCTGGCATCAGGGAGAACTAATTTGAAAATTTTTCTCGACACAGAGTTTACGGATTTCGTTCGACCGCAGTTGATAAGTCTCGGAATGGTTAGTAGCGATGGGAAAGAGTTTTACGCCGAAATTCCCTATCGCTACGATGAATGTAGCGATTTTGTAAGGCAGGCGGTGCTTCCGCTATTAGGAAGGTTTCCCTGTGCGATTCATTCTAAAGAAGGTCTTAACAAAAAACTTCTGGAATGGCTTACAGAGGCAAAAATCGGAAAGGAATATCTTGAAATTTACTTTGATTCCCAGAACGACTGGGATCTATTTATTGAGGCTTTATCATACAAAGTGCCGAAATGGTGTAAACAAAAAAACATAAATGGTTCGGTCGATGAAATTCTGTTCAAAGACTATTTGCATAGGAATAATTTGCAGGAGCATCATGCACTCAATGACGCAAAAGCAAACAAATTTGCGTATAGAGATTGATACACAAACGACTGTAAAGCGTGCGACCTGCGTGACAGACAAATAAATGGAAGATCTCGAACTATTTGCACGCAAGTCGACCCTCCCTCTAAAATTTTGACAAAGACCACGATTGGTTAACAAAACGTAGGGACGATACGTTGAAAAATAAAAACCCGGGAGAAAAATGAAGAGCAAAGCGAAAGCGCCTACCCTGCTTGCTGATCTACCAGCTGAAATCGACACTTTGGGAGCTCATTCTCGTGTTATGCGGGGAATAAGCCGATTGATAGACGATGGAATCGGCGCGAAGACAATCGCACTGGAAGGAGGTTGGGGATCAGGCAAGTCCACAGTGATTCAACTGCTAAAAGAAAACTATAGCGGAACTGACGTTCTTATACATACCTACGATGCCTGGAGTCATGCCGGTGATCCTTTGCGCAGAGCCTTTCTGGCTTCCTTGACGGACACATTTACCTCTCACAAATGGCTGACCGGCGAGAAGATAGAGTGGGATGTCGAGCTGAATAAGCTATCTAAGAAATATAAGGAGAACACGAAGCGCACGTTGCCAATACTTACAACCTTTGGCAAATTCTTCAGCATGAGCTTGCTACTCATACCAATTGGGATGGGCTTATTTAATGAGGGAATAAAGAAAGGTGGGATTTGTGCATCCCTAATTATAGGAACTTCTTTGGCCCTCGCTCCGCTCATTTTGAGCTTGTGTTATATGGTTTTAGGGATCATAAAAAAGCAACCATTGGATGGTATTTTTACTCTCATTTTAAATCGTACGAGTTATGAGGAACGTACTGTTACGACGGAAACTGGCGATCCAACAACGATCGAGTTTCAAAGTTTTTTTAAAAGCTTGATGGCGGCATCTCTTCAAACCACCAGCAATTCGACGAATAGAAAATTAATACTAGTCATCGATAATTTGGATCGTCTTTCTCAAACCGAAGCAAACGAAATATGGTCCTTACTACGGTCATTCGTAGATGTATCCCAATTCAATGATCTCAATTGGGCGGAGCGATTCTGGATCCTTGTCCCAATCGCGTCAAATTTTCCTGTTACGAACACTTTGAATAGAGACCCCAGCAACGGAAGGGAAAATTTTCACGATAAGATATTTCAAGCGCGTTTCAGATTGCCGCCGCCCGTATTGAAAGGCTGGCGTCAACACTTGAGCTCACTTTTACACAAAGCATTTCCAGTTGAACTACTGCATGAAGAACCGCGCGTTCTAGATCTATATTTACTCTTACTTGAACCTGGCCAATCACCATCGCCACGAGAACTTGTACTCTTTGTAAATCAGCTTGTGACCTTATGGCTGCAATGGGCTGAGCGTTTTTCTCTACCAACCCTTGCCGCATACATACTCGAAAGTCGAGACCGAGATATACATCTGTTGCTAATAGAAAAAACGGTCCCGAGAGAGTCGGTCAGACAACTGTTAGATGGAGATTTGGTTTCTGATTTTGCGTGTATATATTTCAATGTCACGGATAAAGCAACGGCCTTAGAAATACTACAAGCCCCCTTAGCCGAAACCCTACTCATCGCTGGAGACAACAAGAGATTCTTAGAAGAAGTAATTGCCGATAGCCTATTTGCTAATGTCGCCGGCAAGGTAGTTGCCACCAAAGCCAATGTTTGGGCAAAAGGGGACCCAGATCATCTCTTTCAAGCCATCGTCGCGATATTAAAGGCTTATCGAGAAATTTTGCTCGAGCAGAAAAATGACGCACTGGTTGTACGAGAACTTACTCATTTGGTCTCGAGGATAGAGTCTCTCGCTGTATCTTGTCTGCGTGGCTTATCATTTGCGCCCATGCTCGCTGCCAGTTTTGCTGAGGCAGCTAAACTTCTATTGGATGTGTTTCCGTCTGAAAGAATTCGAATTACTGTGAAAGAGCTACTGGAACGTCAGCCAGACCGTACTGAGCCTAGCCACAACAATATTCAAGGCGCGGTCTACCGGTATCCAGACGAGACAGATCTTAATCAATGGGTAGACTGCTTACTGAGCATTGCAATTCATCCCCTGATTTACAAGGCAATATTGCAGAAAGAAATGACTCTGTATCTACCTCTTGAGGCGGACCAATTCAGTTACGTAATTGAGCTATGCGAGAAACAGCAAATCACTGAACTTGCAAATTTCTTGAACGTAAGGGGAGGGCAAAAAATATTAGTAGATCATCTTGTTAACACTCTCGACGAAACAGTAAATTTTAACTATGCGGAAATTCGACTAACCGATTGGCTCCTGCATCATAAATTCTTTGAGGAGATATCTCTTCTGGGAACCCCCCTGTCAAAAGCTCTTCGTTTTGGAACGCAGCTGACACCTCAAACCGTCGTTAATTTGGTTATCTTTTGTACTAGATGTCTTCAAAATAATCTTTTGATAGATGTGATAAAAACCATCGCGAAGAATGGAAATCTAATTTCTCACTTCCAAAACGCTTTGCGCCTGAATGATTATCCAACGGCTAGTGCAGTAGCGTGGTGCCAGTTCGCCTTCTTTCCAGAAATTAGTCTTAATGATAAAAATGAGACGATTCATTCTGGCATCCGTTCGATAAAAAAACTTGCTGTTAGTCCAGGGCAAATGTCCGAACTAGCAAACGCATTGAAAGAGTTCATAAGTGAGAATGACCTTCAAGCATTGTGGATAAATCACGCTCTTATCAATTCTGGATTGCACAAGCTCACCGCATATATCTTTGACGATGAGGGTATGTGGGCTCCATACCTTAAAACTCTGAGTAGAGACGGTTACCGGAACAGTGTAAATACATTTAGTAATATCGTTTCAGAAGAAGAGAACTCTCGAGACGAGCGAATAAAAAGTCTTTCGTTAAAAATACGAGAACACGATGAAGACTTTCAGCTATCGGTTGCCAGGCAAATTATAAATATAGAAGACGCCTGGATGGGCGATTTAGCCCTAGACCTTAACCTAGCAACAGCCAGTGAATTTTTAAAATCATCAGAAACATTAGTGAGTAATTTGACGGAGGTTGAATGGGATGACAGCTTACAGAGCTATTCCTATCCGCTATCACTTACATTAAACATCCGGCGTTATAACCGCCAATTTAAACTTGGGCGTTCATTGCGAAACGCGATACACCACGTTATCAATCGCGCATTGTCCACAGAAGATCTACCTTCTAAAGGAATCTCTGAATTAGTAAATCTATTAGCGCCATTGGAACGGCAAGGTCTAGAGGATGACATATTCGAAGATGTCGCAAAAATGGATGCGCAGAGCACGGCATTATATTGGGAGCTCGCAGGCCCTCTTCTTCTAAAATCGCTAACTCGGAATGGTAGCGGCCAACGTTTAGCTGTCGGTAGACGAGTTCTATTGCCCATATTGCGGAAGATCGACATAGAGGCGATAAAGTGGCTTACCAATCTCCTCGATTCGAAAAAGTCAGTGAAAAGTCTGATAGATGATGCAGTCGCGCTACATGACGCCGTGAACGAAATAGAAAGATTGCTTAATAACGGAGCTATTCATGAAACTAACAAAGCAATGCTATCTACCTTGGTAGAGATTATTCGAGGTGCCTCCGCCAGCTTGGAGCCTGGAGGATCATAGCTTCGTAGACGTTATGGGATGTTTTTACTTGCTGGAGTGATGGCCATTCTTTATGCATTCAGAAGGCAAAGCGGATCGCCGTCAGTGACAAATAGAAAAGCTATAGATATATGGAATCTGGAAATTGAAACAGGAGAAGAAGAATGAAGGATCCACGAGAATATTTTGCAAAACCGAAGTCGAAATATATATCTATATCAATTGGGACAGGCCACAGTGGCAAGCAATACTCTCAGCGTTCAATCAGTTTCAATGCTACCCAACGAAAATTCGACGGCTACGAGTTTCTGGACTGCCATTTCGGTGACAAAGAAATTAGCCAAATGACGTTCATCGGATGTCGTTTCGTTAACTGTGAGTTCTATGGTGTTAGGTTCAAAGAAATCGAATTTCACGACTGCGTATTCGTTGACTCATTGCTCAATAAAGTAAAGTTTTTTGATGTTTATATTGATCCAAATAGTTTCCAATTCAATAAACTATGGAAGTTTCATGCCGCGAATATCAACGCATATATGTTCCAGGCACTGTATCGGAATATGAAAGAAATATTTCAAGATAAATTTGCCGAAATAGCAGACAAGAGATTCCGCATTTTCCAGCGTTGGTACTGGATTACAAAAAAGAAAAAAAGCACTCGAGATTGGATTACTACCTGGATAAAAATTACGAGAGATTTCACATATAGAGCCATAACGGGATATGGATACAACATATCCAACGCATTAATTTCGACATTTTCTTTTGGGGTACTAGCGCTTTTCGTACTGAACTATTTTTGGAGAGAGATGTGTGTGGGCGGCGTGGTGGGGAAAGTGGTCGAAGATGTTAGCTATTGGGAGAAAATATATTTTTTGATAGTAACAGCGACAACGCTGGGCTATGGGGATATGTCACCTAAGAGCATATTTGGGATGATTTCCGTCTCGATTTTTTTACTGCTTGCGGTGCTGTGGACGGCAACAGTCACAGCAATATTTGTGAAACGTATTGCCAAATGAGCTCGTATTCACTTTACCTGATTGGTTCTCAAGCGACAGGAAGTGCCACAGCGCTTTCGGACTTGGACTACGTTTGTCTCTATGACGATAAGAGGCCCGATTGTCCGGAGTTCATGCAGCCTCACTGCAATGTGTCCTTCTACAATCCTAAACGCTTGATGTGGATGATTGATAACAGTAAGTTATTTATAGAGCATATTTTACGTGACGGAAAAAAAATAACGGCAACCACAGAACATGAGCGCATATTGAGGTCCTATAAGATAAAGAAAAATATTCTGAGATCAGACTTGGCCGACTTCCGCAAAATGGCCTGTGATATTGAATGGGTTCCATCAAATCAGAACGGTTTGCTATGGGCTGCAGACTATGTTTACTGCTTAGCTCGAAATATTATTTTTATATCAAATGCTTTAGAAGATATATTCGAATTCAATTTTGAGAAAGCTACGCAGATTTTTCTTGATAAAAGAGACGCCATCAAAGAAATGAGCGACTTCCTCTCTTTGCGTCATGGGAAGTATCAGTACAGATCGCCACCTTCGTCATCATTGATAGACGTTTCTAAACTCCCGATAAATTTGAATGTAGTTTTGTCTCGGATCACTGACGAATCCATCCGAATTAACTTAGGTGGAAAGACGTCATTTGAATCTCTGTCAGCGGTAAGCTACGAAACCCTTCGACTTGTCGAGCGAGCCATAATAAATCTTGAAATCTTTGATCGATACTTTTTAGAGAGACTGAAAAACCATAGTCAATATGGCTTCGATCTTCGACTTAGAGCGAAGAACCTTGTAAGCATGGCGGTAAAGAATGAAAGAGATCTTCTGCTAGAAAGCTCTTGAAGGGGTGACGGTTTTTTTCGAAAAAAATATCTTGGAGGCACAATGATTAAGAAAAATGAGAAGAGTTTTCTTTATAAGAGAAAAATTGCTCGAACTGCTGTTACTAGCTCATCGGCTCGCAAGCAACCAAAGGGAACCATCGACATTGCACAGAAATTTCTCGCAGAACTCGATATGGCATCCTTGAAGAAAGTGGCTATTGAATTGGAGTTTCAAGCAGAACTAGATACGTGGACAGCTCAGTTGCAGCGGTCACTTAAGAGTAAAAGTTGGGGGCATGCTCGAAAATTCTTAAATCTTTTCTTATATCTTTGTTCCAGAGACTATTCGCTGCGCAAAGAATTCTTATTGGACAGAATAGATAGTTGGCTTGAAATTCCAATGGATAAGCATGTCGGTGAAAGTCTCCTTGCATTCAATAAATGCAGCATTCACGGAGAAGAAGTTAAGCTTCCCTGGAAAAATATCTCCACTTTGGAAAAAAAAGAAAATGTCTATCTTCAGTTAAGGGCAAAAGAAGTTAGTCGCTTAGTTGGTCTATCGCGTGCAGATCTCGATTTATTGCTTTGGCGGAGAAAGGAATCTAACCGCAAACTGTGTATTGCATGCTACCCACAGAGAGATTGATATATAACCGTGAGGGCCGTCGCATCCAATCCCGATCAAGAACTTATGAGATATCCAATACGAAAGACACTCTTTCACACAAATAGTAAGTACTAGTCTCTATCAAATTCAGTATGGCGAAAACTAAGATAACTTCTATTCCGATATCCGGGAACACAATAAGGCACAAAGAATTCGCAGTGAGCGAAGGTGACATCTATATCTATAAGCGTGACGATAGCGAAGGACGCTTTGCTAGGAAAGGAGGGCATGCAAATTTGGGTTACTCCGGATATTTTCTGGCGAGTATATTTGACGGAACGGCCTGGCGAAAATTTCAAATTAATGCTTTGATCCCTTACGATAAGAGAAGTTACTCTCAAGCGGGAAATGCAAGCATAGTGGCGCTGGAAATTGAAAAGATAATTTTGACGTGGAGAGGGTGTATAGCTACCTATAGCACGACAAATAAATCATTCTCCATTCCTTTGGAGGACAAGTCGATTCTTTCCAATTGATCTCTCCACGTGTGTAAATTTATTTGACGCGGTGGATCTGCGTAGGAATATCTAGCCTCTCTAATGTGAGGCCGTGAGCGAGTCGAGCGTTGACTCATCTTTACTCCTTCCATTACCTGTTTATGTGGTGGTTATGCAAACTGGTGGGTCAGTTGCACGCAAATTGACAACAAAGGAAGACGAAATGGGACAGGCCAAGATTAAGCAACGTGAGGCCTTTGCGTCACAGCTTATCGAAGAATGGGAGGCCGATGATTGCGTCAACTTCGCCGTCGCTTTATCACGGCTGACAGGATGGCTGCTTCATGTAGATTGGTGGTCGACATCAATCAAGCATGACGAAGAAATCTCAGTTGACCAACTTAAACCACTACGGATGTACGTCGCGGACAATCATGACCGCATTTTTGACGTGCGTGGCACTCGCCGCATTGTCGAATTCACGGAGCAGATAATTAAGAAGAGAGTTAGCCTGATCGCATCAGGGAACGGAGCTATTTATACTCGCTTCTACGACGAAGCTAAACTTTCTTCGCTTCCACTCCGAAGCCCGCCTAATGAAATATCGATTGCTCGAGCCGCCAAAGCGATTCAGAAAAATCAATATTTCTTGAGATCTATTCCTTCGAGAACTACGCCGCATCTTCCTGCGCATCAAGCAGCTCGGTTCAGTTTTGGTGAGTGCGTGGCGTTTGCAGAGGCAATGCAGGAGCTAACCGGCTTACGACCTGCTGCTCTATTAGCGTCACGCTTTTTACCTCACTACGAGGGAACTCAACGTAGCCCAATAGGTTATTTCCATAGTGTAGTTCTTCATCCAGATGGCATGGCTGAAGACTCTTGGGGAAAAGCTACGCTCAAAGACATTGCAGATAGATTTGGAGCGAGCGAGTTTACGATTAGCGTAGAGGAGCACCATGCGGTCGTTGAGAAGATTCGCCGGTCAAACTCCGAACGCTACAACGCTGTCGTCAATGATGCTATGGCTCTCATACGGCAACACCGTCTCTGAACGTGTCTACCCTCATGTTACTGACTAGAGCTTGCCACGACGTTAGTCGTTGGATAAAAAAGTCGAATAAAGGAAAGGTCGTCCATGGAACTACTTAATTGGGCTTTAGAAAATAAGAGCTGGTTTCTATCAGGCCTTGGTCCCACCTTATTGGTGATTGTATGCGGTATTCTTTTTAAGAACAAACACAGCAAGAATCAAGATCTGTCTATAAGAGTACCGGAGGAAACGAAAACTGCTTTACCAGCGACGACGCAAAAGAATTTAACGTATGCGGCCTCCGTCGGAGAGCGCATGAGATTCCTCCGTGAAAATATCTTACAGTTAAGCTTACGTGAAATGGCGGAATTTTTCGCGCTAGACTCAGTGACCTCTTTGGAGAAGTATGAGCATGGCGAACAGGAGTATCCCTTACCTTTACTCAGGAAATTTGAAGATTTCTTCTCAATATCTCAAGACTACATTGGAGAAGGCGATGGAGTAATTTTTGAAAGATTCAATCTTTCTCGTGAGACCGTTAGAGACTACATGATTGCAGGATTCAGTCCACTCTTACTATGTTGCCCAACCGACAGGGAAGATCTTTTTTGTTATCAAGTCTTTCGCCGAGAAGTCGATGGTTACATCCAATTGAGAATTGCAAATGTGCGGGGTTCTTTCGCTTCCAGTGGCGGAGGTCGTATGAACATTACATATATGATCGAGTCACTACTAGAAATGGGATTGACCGAATATAACGTTCGTATTTTGAAGGTGTCGCCTAGAGAATGGGAAAGAATTGAAGATGGAACTTACTATAATTCGTCACTCAGATTTGGATTTGTTGACACAGAATGCCAAGACATATTTCTAGACTGGTTTGCCGAGAGTCATAAAAATAAAATCCTTTATGACCAATACCGGCGAGACGCCGGCGTCCACATTGAGGAAAAGAAAAGTGACCTTCCTCAGAAAGTCTCCTCTCCTTAGGTAGCTGATTTCACTAGCCTATCTAAATTTGAAGGCATTCTCTCTTTGAGCTAATTATCCTCTTGATGTGCGTGATATTAAATTATTACGCATGAAATTGAACTTTCATGCGCATACTGGTAATATCATGTTGTGATTGACTGGCAGGAGGTGGGATATGGTTTTTAGAGCGGACGAAGCAGAACGAACCGGATATGAAGAGGCGGAGAGCTATCTTGTCTTACGGCCTCGTGACGCCGCTGAATCAGTGAGAGCCGAAAGCAGAGAGGCACTCCGAGAGATCGCCGAGAGATTGGGACCTGTAATCGATGCGTATCCCACGTGGCACCCGCTTGTGCGCAATCAGCAAGAGCGTGACACAGTGGTTATCCCTGATAACCGTTGTGGATATCTGGGCCTCGATCACACCAGATATTTCGCCAACGGATTCATAACCTGCCCTTATGGCGACGGGCAGGAAGTTCTCGATTCCGTGGCCAAGATGCCCCATCACCATGCCGCAACTATCACTGCGACACGGCTTAACGTAAAGTTCTACAACATAAACGCAACGCCGATATTGGTCGAGTGTGAATGGCATAAATCTATTCCTTCAGATGGAATGATCCCGGCATCGGTAGTTGTGCCCCTTATTCTGGAAAAGGAAGTTCCCTGCTCGCAATGGTCGGAAGTGGCAGAAACGTGGGAGAGCATGCGCCCTTACTTTCTTGGTAAACCCCACGGTAGCCGTTCATCTTTATTTGTGACGCAAGAAACGGGGCAGACAATAAAAAAGGTTTGGGAAGCGCTGATCTACACCGGCATGTTCGGGCCAATTAAGGTCTGAAATGAAGCGTCAAAACGGTTAGACCTAGTAAATGACGACTTATGGCCAAGCGCAGCAGATCAGTTAGAACGCAAAACTGTTGAGGGACGAAGTGCGACCGGAAATTTCCAAAATTTGGCGATGTAGGAGCTTACTGAATGACATCTCACCAACTCATAGAAAAAATCTCATGAACTTGGAGCAAGATCGCGATAAAAGCTCACGAAAATTCTCATTTTCTTATCAACTCTCACATGAGCAGTTTTCAGCGGCAGCAGCGGCGTAAAAAAAAGGCCTGGTTCTTCAATGAACCAGGCCTTTTTTTCATTGCACCCGTATCGTCGTCCTCAGTGCGAATTCCCGTCCCATATCCAGGCCCACAGTCCCGGCAAATGCAGCGGTTTGGAACGATCCGTGACCGTGCGCGCCATCACCGCGCGCTGCAATGCCGCGCTATCGTCGTAGAACGGTTTGGCGGCCACTCTCAGGCCGGTTTCCTGCGCGCTGTCGAGCAGGATCTGCATGTACTCCAACATGTGGCGCGAGGTGTAGCGGTTGAGATCGTGGAACGTCACTTCCACCGGGATCACGCCATCCACCGTCGGCAGCTCGCCGTCGGCGATGCGTTCGCGCACCTCCGACAATTGCCGCACGATATTCGAGCGGCGGCGCAGGCTGAAGTTGTAGCCCCAGATCTTGCCGTCGTTGAGGCTGACATCGGTCATCAGCACATGAAAGCCATGCTGCTGATAAGCGGCGAAGGTACGCCGATCGAAGTTCCAGAACGGCGGACGCAAAAAAACCGGTGCGGCGCCGGTGATAGCGGCAATATCGGTGCTGCCGTCGGTGAGTGATTGCTCCAGCGCCTGCGGGCTCAGGTCCCGATGATTGGTGTGTCCCGGGGTGCTGGTATGGAAACCCAGGATATGTCCTTCCGCATGTTCGCGCCGCATGATCTCGCGACCGAGATCGCTGCCGCCTGCGCCGCTGGCGCCCGTCTGGACGAAGAACACCGCCTTGACGCCGGGCAGGTAAGGGTTGTTGGCGAGATCGTCGAGAATCGACAGCGTCGGATTGGCAAAACCGGATGCGCTCGGACCATCGTCGAAGGTCAGCAGGAAACGAATCGGCGCCTGCACCTGCAGGCGCTGTTCGGTCAGCGGCGTGAGCACGATGGGCGGCGCAATGCAACCGCTCAGCGCAAGCGCCATGGTGATTGCTGACAAAATGGAGGGGATCGTTTTCAAGCTGCGGACCTGTCATGTTGCAATGTCGACAAATCCACGGAAGAGCCGCACAAAGGCGGGCTGATTATACCTGAGCGCCTTGCATAAACTTAATGGGCGCTCGCGGCCGGGAAGCCTTTGTGTCTGGCCAGCCAGGCCACTGCCAGCGTCGGCGCCAGCAGCACCAGCAAGGCCCACGGAAACGATTCCACGCCAACGGTATCGAGCAGCACGCCGCCCATGATTCCTCCGCCGGCAATTGCCAGGTTCCACACCGTCACGATCATCGCCTGCGCGACGTCGGCCGCATCCCCTGCATTTTTGGCCGACGCGGTCTGGAACAAGGTCGGCACGCCGCCATACGCCAGTCCCCACACCGCCACCCCGGCGTACACCGCCGCCGGGACGTCGCCCCACACACCGAGCGTCGCCGCCGCCAGCGCAAACAGCACGATGCTGATCAGCACCAGTGTGCGCAGCCGGCGATCAATCAAGGCGCCGGTGACCCAGATCGAGGCCAGCGCACTCGCGCCGAAGATCAGCAGGATCGCGCCGACCTGGTCCGCCATGCCGGCCGGCGCGAGGAAGGGCGCGATGTAGGTGTAGAGGATGTTGTGCGCCAGCACGAACGCGAGCGTCACAAACAGCACGGAACGCACCCCCGGCAACATGAACACCCCGGCGATCGACAACCGGCTGTTGCTTTTCTGGCCGGGGAAATCCGGCACCCGGGCAATGGTCCAGACGATCAGGATCAGCGTCATCGCGCTCATGATGCCGAAGCTCAGGCGCCAGCCCACGCTCGCGCCGAGGAAGGTCGCCGCCGGGATGCCCAGCGACAGCGCAATCGGAATGCCGGCCATCGTGACGGCGATGGCGCGACCCTGCAGATGCGTCGGCGCCATGCGCGCCGCATAGCCGGCGATCAGCGCCCACACCACGCCGGCGAACACGCCGGCGAAGAAGCGCGCCGCCAGCGTCAGCGGATAGCTGGTCGATACCGCAGTGATCGTGTTGACGATCACGAAGCCGACGATTGCCGTCATCAGCAAGGGTTTGCGCCGCCAGCTTTGCGTCGTGGCCGTGAGCGGAATGGCGGTGACCATGGAGCCGATCGCGTACAAGGTCACCAGCTGGCCGATCAGGGATTCCGACACACGCAGGTCGGCGCTCATCTGCGGCAACAAACCGGCCGGCATGGCCTCGGTGAGGACGGTGATGAACGCCGCCATGGCCAGCGCCAGCAGACCGGCCAGCGGGAGTTTGTCGGCGGCATTGTTTGCCGGGCGGGACCGCGCAGATGCCGGCGCGGCGGTGTTGGAGCTGGTTGAAGAAGTCATATTGGTGGTCCGGTGGAAGCAGTGGCAAACGCCATTGCACGAACGACCAAGATAAGGCTTTCAGCGACTGCGGACAATTGGGCTATAGTTCCAAACACATTGGACCAATATGTCCGCAATCAACATCTAGCCAATGCACGTGAAGGAGTGTCATGGATAGCCTCAATTCGCTCAACGCCTTCGTCCAGGCCGCCGAAGCGCGCAGTTTCACCGCTGCCGGCCAGCAGCTCGGCGTGTCGTCGTCGGCCGTCGGCAAGTCGATTGCACGACTCGAAGAACGACTCGGCGTGCGCCTGTTCCACCGTTCCACGCGCTCGGTGACCTTGACGCCGGAAGGCGCGGCCTTCCTTGAACGTTGCCGCCGCATCTTCACCGAAGTCGAAGCCGCCGAGCAGGAATTCGCCCACAGCCTGGGCGCGCCGCGCGGCAAGCTGCGTGTGAGTATGCCCATCGTCGGCATGCTGATGATGCCGGCGCTGAGCGCGTTCATGCGCGCGCATCCCGAGATCGAACTGGAACTGGATTTCACCGATCGGCTGGTTGACGTCATCGCCGAAGGCTTCGACGCCGTGGTGCGTTCCGGCGACGTGGGCGACTCGCGGCTGGTGGCGCGGCCGCTCGGCAAGTTCAGGTTCCGGCTGGCGGCGTCGCCGGCCTATCTCAAGCGCGCAGGCACGCCGCACACGCCCGACGATTTGTTGCAGCACGCCTGCCTGCATCACCGCTTCGCCACCAACGGCAAACTGGAACGCTGGCCCTTGCGTGGCGGCCGGGGCCGCAAAGACCTCACGCTCGACTTGCCGACCACTGCCGTGGTCAACACCATCGAGCCGCTGATCCACCTGGCCGAGGCCGGACTGGGCATCGCCTGCCTGCCGGATTTCTCGATCCGCGAGCAGGAGCGCAAGGGCACGCTGGTGAGCGTACTCGACAGCTACATTCACCACTCCGGGACCTTCCGCCTGCTGTGGCCGTCGAGTCCCTATCTCTCGCCCAAACTGCGCGCGTTTGTGGATTTCATGGCGGCGCATCTGTTCACGTAGTATTCACATGTCCCGGGACGTCATCAGCGCGCTCAGCGCTGAATTGCGTCGTAATAGAAATAGGCGCAGCGCCGTATCGTAGTCGGACGGCGCTGCAGCACGCACCGAAGGTCGCGTCCGCAATGCCTCGCGCCACGTGCGCACTTTCGGCGTCGCCGCCATGAAGCCGAAGTCGGCGATGGCGTCGAATACGTCGAAGTACCGGAACACCGGTCCGAACACCGCGTCGACCATGCAGAAGCAGTCGCCCGCGAAATACGGGCCGTCGCCCAGCACGTCTTCCAGTTGCAGGAATCTGTTGCGGATATCTCCAGCACGGCGCTGCAAGCTGATGTCATCCGGCGCGGCATAAAAGCCGCCGATGGCATTGAGCAGCGATGAGCCGAATTCCATCCAGCCGCGATGGCGTGCACGCATCAATACATTGACCGGATGCAGCGGCGGCGCCATGTCCTCGTCGAGGTATTCACAGATCACGGCCGATTCGAAAATCGCCTCGCCGTTCACCAGCAATACCGGCGTCTTGCCCAGCGGCGAGACGCGCAGAAACCAATCGGGTTTGTCGGCCAGGTCGATGTCGATGCGCTCGAAGGGCAAGCCTTTTTCCTGCAACACGATAGCGACGCGCTGCACGTAGGGGCACAGGTGATGACTGATCAGCGTAAGAGAAGTAGCCATGGTGCGGGTCTCACTTGGTCGGCACGAAACGCCGGCTGCGCAGCAGGGCATAAGCGCCATCGCCTATCAGCCACAACACCACCGATATGGCGATCAGGAAGGCCGGATATTCCCAGCCGCCGCCCTGGCTGGTATGCACCCAGCCGTTGTTCCAATGCACCGCTGTCGCGAGCACCAGGATCGGCGTCAACGCCAGCGCAACCTGGCGCGCATACACGCCAAGGAGGATCGCGACGCCGCCGATGATTTCCGTCGCGAACACCGGATATACCAAGACGCCGGCAAAGCCGATGCTCTCGAAGTACTGCGCCGTGCCCGGCAGCGTGAACACCAGCAGCTTGAGCAACGCATGCGAAATCCACATGGCCGCCAGGCCGACACGCAACAGCAGTGCGCCCCAGGCAGGGGCGGAAGTAGCGACGCTGCGTTGTGCTGCTTGTACGCGGGGGGAGGAAACAGAAGACATGAAATACTCCTGATGAATGAAAAAGACAGGGGTAATATAGGGCGACAGAAATGCAATGAAAATAGGCGCGAGCGCAAATAATGAATGCAAAACTGCAATACAAACCGGCATACAAAATTAGCCAGCCGGATCTGGAAATCATCCTCGCGCTGGTGCGCGCACAGACGCTGGCGGTGGCCGGCGAGCGATTGGGTGTGGATGCGTCGACGGTGTTTCGCGCCGTGCAGCGCATGGAGAAGGGGCTAGGTATTCGCCTGTTCGAACGCTCGCGCAGCGGCTACCAGCCGTCGGATCTGGCGCAGGAACTGGCGGTACACGCGGAACAGATGGAAGCGCAACTCGAAGCCGCGCGTTCCGCGGTGCAGTTGCAGCCGGACCAGGTCTCCGGCGTCGTGCGCATCAGCACCACCGACACGGTGCTGCACGGGTTGGTGGCGCCGGCGCTGAAATCGCTGCGCGCCAGCCATCCGCTGCTGACCTACGACATCTACGCCGGCAACGAACTGGCCAGCCTGACGCGGCGCGACACCGACATCGCCGTGCGCGCCACGCGGCGGCCGCCGCAGCACCTGGTCGGCAAGCATGTCGGACCGATCCGCGTGGCGCTGTATGCGGGCAAGAAAAGCGGGATCAAGGATCTCGACGCCGGCATCGCCGCCGGCAGCTGGATCGCGCCTGACGACGCGCTGCCCGAGCATCCTTCGGTGATCTGGCGCAAGAAGCATTTTCCCAGGGCGGCGCCGGCTTATCGCGTCAACAGCATCCTCACGGTTGCAGAGTTCACGGCGCAGGGTCTGGGCATCGGGCTGTTGCCCGTGTTCCTGGCGGAGCGGCGCAACGACCTGATCCAGCTGACCGAAACCATAGACGAATGCCAGACCGAACTATGGCTGCTTACGCATACGGAATCGCGCCATCTGCGTCGCGTGTCGGCGGTGTTCAATCACCTGGCGGAGCAAATGGAATTGACGTAAATCCTGTTTGTAAGCGTCGTTCCGATCAAACAGCCGCGCGAACCATTGCGCTCCGACTCCGGGGTGTTTCATCCCGGAGTACTGAATCCGGACGGTCATGAGGGGGCGGCGCTATACTTTGCGAGGCAGCGGAGAAGCCGAAGCAAGGCGGTTTCTCTTCCACTCACCGCATCGGAAAACCTCTATGCCCGTCTCCTATCTGCGCAATCTCACCGGCAAGAATCGCACCCTGACCGCCAACCGGCATCTGGCCTTCGTTCTGTCCTCGATTGCGGGGGCAATCAATGCCGGCGGTTTCCTGGTGGTGGGGCAGTTCACGTCGCACATGTCCGGCATCCTCTCGATGATGGCCGAGGACCTGGCCATCGGCGCGATCGGGCTGCTGTTGTCAGGCGCAGCCAGCATGCTGTTCTTCATCGCCGGCGCAGCCTGTTCGGCGGTGCTGATCAACTGGGCGCGCAAGCGTCACCTCGAAGCGGAATACGCCATGCCGCTGATCGCCGAAGCGCTGTTGCTGTTGTGCTTCGGCCTGCTGGGCGGAAATATCGCCGGCATCGAATGGCTGTTTGTGCCGGTCACGGTGTTGCTGCTGTGCTTCATCATGGGCTTGCAAAATGCCGTGATCACCAAGCTCTCGCGCGCAGAAATCCGCACCACCCACGTCACCGGCATGGTCACCGACATCGGCATCGAACTGGGCAAGGCGCTCTACTGGAACAGCGGCCGCCATCCCGACATGCACGTGCGTGCGGATCTCACCAAGCTTCGGACGCTGAGCACGCTGGTGGCGCTGTTTTTCATTGGCGGCGCGGTGGGCGCGTTGGGATTCAGGCACATCGGTTTCGTGTTCACCCTGCCGCTTGCGGCGCTGCTGGTCTTCGTCGCACTGGTGCCGGTGGTGGACGATGTGCGGCGCGCATTGCATCGGCGCTGACAAATCACAATAGAAAAAGCCCGCCGCTGCGGACAATGCAGGGACGGGCTTTTGCGCCGACTACAGCGCCTCCTCAAGTCATTTACAAATACTGCACTTCAATCGTGGCCGAGCCGTCGAGGTCGATGTTCTGTGTCAGCGGCAAGTTGTCGCCCTTGTCGAGCACGGCTTGTACGCCGAGGTTGCCTGAGATGGTCTTGTAGGAAGCCGGCGCACTCGAGCCGCTGGCGGCGAACGACAAGCGGCCGGAGCCGTCTGCTTTGAAGCGGCCGAAAGAAGGGACCCAGGTGCCGTTGTTGGCGGTGTCGACGACGATGTTGGGTGTCGTGCCGTCAGCTGTAAACGAGGCAGGAATGGTACGCACGGTATAGGCACCGATGTTCTTGCCGCTTGCAGCACCCAGGCCGTAGGCATGCGCGTCGGTGACGAAGGAGCTGATCTTGCCCACCAGGCCGGTGACGACGGTGGAAGCCTTGTTGTCGATGGTGCGCACGGCAACCTTGGTTGCTGCGTCGCAAGTCACGGTGAAGGCGATGGTCTTTTCGGGCAGCGCAGTCGGGGCGGTCTTGTTCACGTCTTTGATGGCGATGATGCCGTAGTCGACCACGTTGCTGCCGGTGAAGCTGGGAGTACAGGCCGACGGGCGGATCACGCCCTTGACCTTCAGTTCCGCTGTGTCGGCGGCTTGCGCAGCGAAGGACAGCAGCAGGGAAGCAGCCAGAGCGGGGAGGACGGCGATGCGCTTGTTCATGGTCGTTTCCTTAAGTGGTCAGAGTTTTTGTATTTGCTTGAGTAGTGAAGCCATTCTGACGATTTAAGAATCGAATTTATATGAGAAAACTCTCAAAAAATCGGTGTTATAGCGAGTGAGAGGATTCTTGTTGCCGTGGAGAATCGATGTTGGGCGATTGGTTCGGCGCTTCCCCGGTAGCTACTTTCGGAGCGGATCCATGGCAAACCGGTTGGCGAGCGAACGAAAAAGCCCGTCGCCGCGCAATGCAGGGACGGGCTTTGCGCCAACGACAGCGCCTCCTCAAGTCAGTTACAGGTACTGCACTTCAATCGTTGCAGAACCGTCGAGGTCGATGTTCTGTGTCAGCGGCAGGTTGGCGCCCTTGTCCAGGACAGCAGTCACGCCCAAGTTGCCGGACATGGTCTTGTAGGAGCCTGGCGTGGTCGAGCCGGAGGCAGCGAACGCCTGGCGGTTGGTGCCGTCGGCATTGAAGCGACCGTAAGTCGACTTGGCCCAAGTGCCGTTGTTGGCGGCGTCGGCGACGACATCCGGTGTAGCGCCGTCAGCCGTGAACGAACCGACGATGGAGCGCACGCTGTAGGCGCCGATGTTCTTGCCGCCTGCTGCGCCCAG
>Ga0209437_100317_pt1 | contig 63136 bp, 60 predicted proteins | sample AraplaL_Cvi_mTSA_FD_184266 | JGI IMG/M metagenome (GOLD analysis project Ga0209437, IMG submission 184266) | Arabidopsis root microbial communities from the University of North Carolina, USA - plate scrape CL_Cvi_mTSA (SPAdes) (version 2) | ecosystem: Host-associated > Plants > Roots > Endosphere...
CCCGCCTGTGGAATCACCACCGCGCGCAGGATCGACGCCTGTGGATACGCCAGATCGAAGGTGACGTCGGTGTGCCACGAATTGGCGCGACCGCCATGCACCGAATCCAGTTCCAGCAGATAACCGGTACCGTCGCGCACCGGCACGGTCGGATGCGCCACCAGTTCGCCGAACAGTTTGGCGAAGGCTTCCTGGCCGGCATCGTCGAGATGCTGCTGCCCGCGGAAGAACAGGACCTTGTACTTCAGCAGCGCCTGGCGGATGGCGTTGAACGTCTCCCGGCCAAGATCGCCTGACAGGCGTACGTCGCGGATTTCAGCGCCGATGCGGCCGGCGACGGGATGCAGATCGAGCAATGCTTCGGACATCTTGTTCTCCTTCACGAAAATGACAGGCTAGAGGGGTTATCGCTTGCGTCTATGGTTTACGTCTTGCGGGGATGCTGCAATTTTTCTGACAGGCGACGTTGGCGGTATCCGGACGGTTGTCGCCGATGAAGCCGTCGCGGTTGGGCATGCGCACCTTCGGCAGCGAGCGCGCATCGAGCACGGTGTCCGCCGCCACCACGCCGTTCAGGAACAGCAGATAAGCCGTCACCGAATACACCTCATCCGGCGTCAGGCTCTGCGGTGCGTTGTACGGCATCGCACGGTTGATGAAATCGAACACCGTCGTTGCATACGGCCAGAAGCTGCCGATGGTCTTGACCGGATTAGCCGACGCCAGCGTGCCCTTGCCGCCCACCAGCTGGTCGGCCGGCTTGCCCTCGCCTTTGGCGCCGTGGCAAGCTGCGCACTGCTGTGCGTAGACCGTCTTGCCGCTCGCCACGCTGCCGCTGCCGGCAGGCAAACCGGCGCCGTCGGCGGCGACGTCGATATTCCATGCGGCCAGGTCGCGCTCGCTGGCCGCATGGCCGACGCCGTACACCTGGGCCTGCACGCCGAATGACAGCGCAAGTGCAACGGCGCCTGTAAAAACGCTAAACCTGAACATTGGTGATGACCCCGTCGCTTGCCACTTTCCAGCTCTGGATGGCGTTGAAGTGATAGTTGGATTCGAAGCCGCGCGCGTCGACCAGCTGTGCGCCGCTGGGCTGGACGAAGCCGCTCTCGTCCAGCGCCCTGCTCTGCAGCACGGCCGGCGCGCCATCCCAGCGCCACGGCAAACGAAAACGCGTCAATGCGCGATCCAGCACCGGCTCCTGCAGACGCGCCTCGGTCCAGCTGCGGCCGCCGTCGGTCGACACATCAACGCGCTTGATCCGTCCGCGTCCGGTCCAGGCCAGTCCGGAGATTTCATAAAAACCTTTTTCCTTCAGCCGATGGTCCGGCGCCGGGAACGTGATCACCGACTTGGTCTCCATCAAAAACGTGAACTGACGCGCCGTGCCGTCCGGCAGCGAATCCGTGTACTTGGATGTCTCTTCACGCGACATGAACGGATCACGCCCGACCTTGAGACGACGCAGCCACTTGACGCTCATGTTGCCCTCGAAGCCCGGCAAGAAAAGCCGCAGCGGATAGCCATGTTCAGGACGCAGGCGTTCGCCGTTCTGCGCATACACCAGCAAGGCATCATCAAGCGCCTTGCCGATCGGAATACTGCGTGTCATGCCGGCCGAGTCGGCGCCTTCTGCCAGAATCCACGCGCCCTCCGGCTTGACGCCGACTTCTTCCAGTACGGTCGCCAGCGGCACGCCGGTCCATTCGCAGCACGACAGCAAGCCGTGGCTGAATTGCAGCGAGGCCGTGCCCGGCCCCTTCCATTCGCGTCCGGTATTGCCCGAGCATTCGAGGAAATGGATGCGCGACACCGACGGCAGCCGCACCAGGTCATTCATCGTGAAAATCGTCGGACGTTCCACCAGACCATGCACCGCCAGCCGGTGCTGCTCCGGATCAATCTGCGGGATGCCCGCATGATGGCGTTCGAAGACAAGCCCGGTTGGCGTGATGATGCCGTGCAGGTCCTGCAATGGCGTCATCGACGAATTCGCTCCCGGTAACGGCGCCGCACCGCGCGAGCGGCGCACCACGTTCTTCTCAAACGGTGACGGTTCGCCGTAGGGATGCCACAGCACCGGCTCGCCCGGCGTCTTGCTCCACGGCGCCACCGTCAAGGGTTCGGCGCGCGCGCCGGCGGCCAGGCTGGCACCAAGAACGGCACCGCCGCGCAGGAAGCGCCTGCGCCCTGCTGACTGATTCGGGTTGCTGCTCATGCGTGTTTGTCTCGATGGGTTGTCAGTGTATGTACCGTCTCAGATGGCGAACCGCCATTGGCGCGGCTCGTCCGGTCCAGCTGTCTCGCTGCGCAAGGGCGGCTCGGCAAGGCTGGCGCTGTCGCCGGAAAATTCCCGCAGCACCTGCTGCTTGACCTCGGCAAAACCGACTGCCGCGCGTTCCCGCGGATGCGCCAGGTCGACCGGCACGATGCGGCGAATACGCCCCGGCCGCGGTTCCATCACCACCACCTTGTCGCCTAGATAAATCGCCTCTTCGACGTCATGCGTCACCAGGATCATGGTGATACCCTCGGCTTGCCAGATGCGATGCAGCTCCTGCTGCAGGTAAGCGCGCGTCAAGGCGTCGAGCGCACCGAAGGGTTCATCGAGCAAGAGGATTTCCGGCTTGCTGACCAGTGCGCGTGCAATCGCCACGCGCTGCGCCATGCCGCCCGACAGTTGATGCGGAAAGGACTTCTCGAAGCCTTCCAGGCCGACCAGCGCGATGTGTTCGCGCACCGCCAGGCGTTTTTGTCCCGGCGTCAGGTCCGCGTTGAGCAGCCCCAACTGGATGTTGTTCTCCACCGTCAGCCATGGAAACAGCCGGTGTTCCTGGAACACAATGCCGCGCCGCAGGCTGGTGCCGACGATGCGTTCACCGTCCAGCAGCACCTGCCCCCGGTAGTCTTCTTCCAGCCCGACGATCAGGCGCAGCAAGGTCGACTTGCCGCAGCCGCTGGAGCCGACGATGCTGACGAACTCGCCCGGCGTGATGGTCAGCGTGACGTCTTCGAGGACCGCCAAGTCGCCGTCCTTGACCGGATAGGATTTGCTGAGATGCTGGATGTCCAGCGTGCCGGCTTGTGACATATGGTTTCCTTAAAATTGCGCGACCGAACGGCCGCGCCACGCCAGCAAGCGACGTTCCAGACGCGCCGCCAGCCAGTTCAGCGCGAAGCCGACGAAGCCGACCACGATCACGCCGAAGATCACCAGGTCCATCAAAAACAATTCGCGTCCGTCGATCATGGTGTTGCCGATGCCCTTGCCCGAAACCAGCAAGTATTCAGCGCCCAGCGTCGCCAGCCACGCATAAATCAGCGCCAGATGGATGCCGGCCAGGATTGACGGCGACGCTGCCGGCAGAATCAGTTTGAACAGCCATTGGCGACGGTTGAATTTCAGCACCCGCGCCGCTTCGACCAGATCGGCCGGCACGCTGCGTATGCCTTCGAAGGTATTGAGCACCACCGGAAAAAATGCCGCCAGCGACAGGAACGCTACCTTGGCCGCATCGCCCAGGCCGAACCACACCGACAACAGCGGAATCCAGGCAAACAAAGAGATCTGCTTGAGCGTATGGAAGGTCGGCCCGATCAGCCGCTCGAACAGGCGCGACAATCCGAAGGCAATGCCGAACGCCAGGCCCGCGCTGACGCCGATGGCGAAGCCGATCAGGTCGCGCCGCAGGCTGGCTTCCAGCGCAATGGCCAGCTCACCGCTGCGCACCTGCTCGACGGCGGTGTCCCACACCTTGTCGACCGGCACCAGCAAGGGCGATGTCGACCAGTTGAATTTCACCGCCAGCCACCACAGCAACACCAGCAGCGCCGGCAGGATCCAGCCGCGCAGGAATTTCGGCACGGGGTGTTTGTCTTGCGTGTTGTATGAAGATCGCGCCATGATGATTTCCCGTTCAAAAACCGGTACGGCGCCAGCCGAGCAGCACGACTTCAATGCGCGCCAGCACGCAATCCAGCACATAGCCAACCGCGCCGACCACCACCACCGCTGCCGTCACGACGTCGAGCTGGAACAACTGGCGACCGAACACGATCATGTAGCCGAGGCCTTCCGACGAGGCCAGCAACTCGACCACTACCAGCGCCAGCCAGGCATGTGTGAAGCCATAGCGCACGCCGTTCCAGATCGGCGGCAGCGCCGCCGGGAAGATCACGCGCGTCAGCAACTGCCAGCGCGAGAACTTCAGCACGCGCGCCACTTCGACATAGCGCGCCGGCACGTTCTCGATGCCCTTGTAGGTATTGAGCGCAATCGGCACCAGCGCCGCCTTGGAAATCAGGATGATCTTGAGCGCCTCGTCGATGCCCACCAGCAGCATCAGCAGCGGCAACCAACCCAGTACCGGCACCTGGCTGAAGGCCTTGAACAGCGGATAGACATAGTCCTTGAATACCGGCGACAGCCCCATCGCCACGCCCAGCAGCAAGCCGCCGGCCAGGCCGACGCCGAAGCCGAGCAGCACGCGCAGCAAACTGATCTTGAGATTGTCAAACATCTCCCCCGACGCCACCAGGTCGATGAAGGTCAGCAGCACCGATTGCGGCGATGGCAATACCTGCGGCGCCACCCATTCGAACTGCGCGGCAACGTACCAGAGCAGCAACAGGAACAAAGGAAACGGTAAGGCCAGCCAGCGCGGCGACCAGTTGCTGTAGAAGCGCGTAGGCGGTTCTTGTCCGTGCTTCTGCACCGATGCAGAAGCCGGCGATATGGATGATGACAACTCCAGAGCTGCCTGCTGCGCGTTCATGGGTCAGGTCCCCACGATCTTGCCGTTGACCTGGAAGATCGGCCAATAGGTTTCCAGGTTCAGCTCTTTCAGCGCCGCCTTGAGATAGCGCTGGTCGATCCACTGGTCGACGTCGAACTTGGCGCGGCTCAGTTTCAGACGATAGGCCTGTTCGACCGAATCCTTGTAGCGTGCGACCAGGAAGGGATCGAAGTTGGGATTGATGCGCACGCGCAGCGGCTGGCCGTCGTAGTCTTCGCGCCAGTGCTCGTAGGGCGTACCGGCCTTGGCCCACAGGCGCAGCACTTCTTCACGGTTGACTTCATCCGAGGCCCACTTCGAGGTCTTCACGAAGGTCTTGACCACGCGCGCGGTGATCTCGGGATATTGCTGCGCGAATTCTTCCGTCACCAGCACGTGCGATTGCGTCGTGAAGATCGGCGAACCGCCCTTGCTGCTGTAGACGATACGCGCGGCGTTCTTGTCGCGCAGGCGCAGCAGGTTGATGTTGCCGAACGCGGCGTCGATGTCCTTGGTGCTCAGCGCCGCCAGCGTGGTGGCCTGATCGAGATTGATGGCGCGCAGATCGCGCTCCTGCAGGCCGTTCGCTTCCAGCACGCGATTGATCGGCAGCTGCGCGTTGGTGCCCTTGAAGATGGCCACGCGCTTGCCGCGCAAATCCTTCACCGACTGAATCGGTGAATCAGGCGGCACGGCCAGATAAATATTCGAGCGCACGCCGGTGGCCAGGATTAGCTTGGTCTTGAGTCCCGCCGATTTCGCCACGATGGATGGCAAGTCACCCTGAAATGCAAAGTCCAGTTGCTTGTTGCTCAGCGCTTCATTGACCGCCGGACCGGCGCCCTTGAAAAAGAACCACTCGACCTTGATGCCATCGGCCTTGAACTCGTCTTCGACCCAGCCCTTGGCGTTGGCGACGGCTGCAGAGCTGCCGGAAAATTGCGGCGGATTGCCGATGCCGGGTTGCGCCACGCCGATGCGAATGATCGCCGGCTTGTTGGCCGCGCGTGCTTGCAGACCGAGCAATGCCGCACCGGCGCCGACGCCTCCTGCGGCCAACTGTTTGAGTACGGTTCTGCGATCCAGCGTCATGAGTTTTCCTTTGCGTATGCATGTCGAAGCAAAAAGCTGCGATCAAGTATAGGTAAGCGAAAACTGTCGACAAACGAATGAATTCGTATGTCCTTATGCGAAAGTCAGTTTGTCAAATCAAGCCGGCGGAGCTTTATTTTCCGAGTACCAGACGTTCCTGCCGACGCAGCTCAGCCAGCAAGGGCCGAGCCAGATGCAGCACTTCATAACCGTCGCCGGCGTGCTCCGCATCGTAGGACGCCGACGTAATATGCAAACGCACCAGCTTCCACCCCGCAGGATCGAGCGCGGTCACGGCGACGACTGTCTCCGCGTGCTGCGCCAGCGCGCGGTTGCGTTCGTGTTCGGCTTCGCGCAGCGCGCCCATGTCAGTGGTCTCGCCGAACGGCAGGTCCTCGCGATATATCCACCGCCCTTGTTGTGCAGGCCCGGCCTGGGCATCCAGCGGCAGCCACAATTCGATGCCGGGCCGGCCGAAGGCGGCAAGTACTGCTTCGAAGCGATCGCTGGTGAGGAATTCGGAAGCGGCCGCAGCATCCTTCCACAGGTAAATCGAGGAATAGACGTTGGTCGGCGCACCGTTCTTGCCTGCTTCGCGTAGCGAGAAGGACTTGAAATACAGTCCCGGCGTGTTGTCCCACATCGGGCCGCGTGCAGCGGCGCGACGACGGATGACGCTGACGTCGTAGTCGACCGGAAGGCGATGGGAATATTGTTTCGAGAGCATGCTGGTTCCTTGTTGTCTGACCGGGAAAAGCTTAGGCGCACACCTTCTCGTCGACCAGTGACTACGGACGATTTCTGTCATGAGTCTCTAAAATGATGTGCGCCGCCGCAGGCAGAGAAGCATACGAAAAACACCAATGGATATGCGGTAATAGTCTTTGCCAGGGTGATTCTTTGAATTAGGATGTTCCGATCTTCGCGAACGTCAGCCAGGCCGACGCGCGCTCCTGAAACTCATTTTTCACGAAATGCCATGGGCACTATTCTCGACATCAAGGTCCGCCGCAAATCCTTCGGCAACGAAACCATCCTGCAAGGCGTCGAACTGGCGCTGGCCGAACGCGAAGTGGTTGCGCTGCTCGGTCCCAGCGGCTGCGGCAAGAGCACGCTGCTGCGCATCGCCGCCGGCCTCGACAAGGATTTCCAGGGCAGCGTCACGCGCGCCGGCGAATTGGCCTGTCAGCGCAACGGCGGCGTCGCCTTCGTCTTCCAGGAGCCGCGCCTGATGCCGTGGCTGACGGTGGCACAGAACGTCGGCTTCGCCGACGGCGACGGCGCCGACCACGCCTGGATTTCGCAACTGCTGGAAGAAGTCGGCCTGGCCGGCTGGGAAGACAGCCTGCCCAAGCAATTGTCGGGCGGCATGGCGCAGCGCGTGGCGATCGCGCGCGGCCTGTACTCCCGTCCGCGCGTGTTGCTGCTGGACGAACCGTTCAGCGCGGTCGACGCCTTCACCCGCATGAAGCTGCAAGACCTGCTGCTGAGCCTGGCGCAGCAACATCAGATTTCATTGCTGCTGGTCACGCATGACATCGACGAGTCGCTGTACCTGGGCGACCGCGTTCTCGTCATGGGTAGTCGCCCCGGCAGCATTCGCAACACCATCCTGGTCGACCTGCCGCAGCCGCGCCAACGCACCGATCAACGCCTCAGCGTATTCAAGGCGCATGCGCTGTCGGAGCTGCACGAAGCGCACGCGTTCTGAAGAGATTGGACGACGTCTACATCTTGAATCCGCTGACGATGGTCGCCAGATTGCTCGCCTGATCCTGCAATGATTGCGCCGCAGCGGCGGCTTGCTCCACCAGCGCTGCGTTCTGTTGCGTGGCTTCATCCATGTGCGTGATGGCGCGGTTGATTTCTTCGATGCCGGTGCTTTGCTCGGAACTGGCGTTGGCGATTTCGCTCACGATGGCGCTGACGTTTTTCACGCTGTCGACGATCTCCACCATGGTCTGCCCGGCCTTGTCGACCAGCAGGCCACCGTCGCTCACCTTCGACACGGACGAGTCGATCAGGACCTTGATTTCCTTCGCGGCCTGCGCGCTGCGTTGCGCCAGGCTGCGCACTTCGCTCGCCACCACCGCAAAACCGCGTCCCTGTTCGCCGGCGCGCGCCGCTTCCACTGCGGCGTTCAAAGCAAGAATATTGGTCTGGAACGCGATACCGTCGATCACGCCGATGATGTCGACGATCTGGCGCGAGGACTGGTTGATGGCTTCCATCGTGGCGACGACGTTGCCGACCACTTCACCGCCTTCTTCCGCGATGGCCGATGCCGCCAGCGCCAGTTGATTGGCCTGGCGTGCGTTGTCGGAGTTCTGCTTGACGGTGGAGGTCAGCTCTTCCATCGCCGATGCCGTCTCTTCCAATGCGCCGGCTTGCTGCTCGGTGCGGCCTGACAAGTCAAGATTGCCGCTGGCGATTTCAGACGACGACACCTTGACGGCGTCGCTGGTGTGGCGGATCTCTTGCAGGATGGTGGTGATCTTTTGCACGAAGACGTTGAACGACCTGGCAATCTGGCTGACTTCATCCTTGCCGTCTTCCGGCAGGCGCATGGTCAGGTCGCCGTGGCCGGAGCCGATGCTGTCCATCGCATTGCGCACCTGCGACAGGCGACGGAACACCGCTGTGGTGATCAGTCCCAGAATCAGCGCGGCCAGCGCCGCCACGATGACGATGGCGATCAATGACGATTGCGTGGCGTGGCGCATGCCGGCGTTGACGTCGGCCTTGTCGATCGCCACCAGCAGAGTCCACTCGGTGTCCTTGACGGCAACCGCCTGGACCAGCTTGGCGGCACCGTTGAGGACGATTTCCTTGCTGGCGTCATTGCCGCTCAGGGAATTCAGGCGCTCTGGCGTCAGTTCTGGATTCCACTCCTTGACCGGTTTGTTGATCCATTGCGCGTCGGGATGCGCCAGCATCATGCCATCGCGATCGACCAGGAAGGCGAAGCTGGCCGGCGTCGGATGCACCGCCTTCACCACGTTGCTCACGCCGTCGAGGAACACCGCCGCCGCCACCACGCCTTGCAGGACGCCGTCTTTCTTCACCTGCGCGGTGAAGGACACCATCGGCTTCTTGGTCACGACGTCGGTGTAGGGCTTGGTCACCACGGCCTTGCCGGCCTTGACCGATTGCTGGTACCACGACCGTCCGGTCGGATCGTAACCAGCCGGCAATCCTTCGGCGGCGGACGTGTAGGCGGTCTTGTCTTCCTTGCCGAAGGTAGTGACGTAGAAGCCGCCACTCTTCTGCAACTGCTTGATCACGAACACCGGATCGGCCTGCAACACACCGTCAGCCGCCGCTGCTGCCATGCTGGCCTTGGCCGCGACCCACTCGTTGATCGCCGAGGCATAGCCGTCGGCGATGGAGCGCGAACTTTCGTCGATAGCGTGGTCGTTGTCAGCCTTGACGATGACATACGACACGGCGCCCACCACGCCCAGGCTCGCAACGAGCAAGGCAATGCTGAAAAATAGAATACGGGTTCTGATTGAGGTAAACATGCCGGCCCTTCCCTGTTTGTTTTTATGGAGCTATCCGACGAACCGGATCAGACGAAATTGCCGATACGTGCCACTACCGCTTCACGCACCGACCCACTGGTAATGAACGAATGCGCCACCTGAACATCGTTATGGAACCAGCGGTCGCCGTCGAGGCAAGCCGGAATCTGCTTGCGGATCTCTTCGTAAGCCGCCTGCGTACCTTCACCCAGCACGAAGTCCTTGAGCAACTCTTCCGTCATGGTCAAGCCTTGCGCCGCCAGCAGCATTTCCACGCCGACGATGTACTGCGTGTTGGCGACCACGGTAGCCGCCTTGCGCGCGCACCAGGTCGAGTTGGAGACGTGGTCTTCGCTGTTGCCCTTGGACGGGATGCTGTCGACGCTGCCCGGCATCGACAGCGTGCGGTTTTCCATGACCAGTGAACTCATCGAGCATTGCACCACCGGATAACCGGTGTTGACGCCGCGCACGCCGCTCATCAGATTGCGCGGCAGGCCCCACGACAGGGTCGGATCGATCAGCCGCGCAATGCGGCGCTCGCAGATGCTGCCGAGATCAGTGATGGTCATGGCGAGCAAGTCCATCGCCTGCGCCAGGTACTGGCCGTGGAAGTTGCCGCCGGAGATGATCTCGAAGCCGCCGCCTTCCGCATCTTCTTTGCTAAAGATCAGCGGATTGTCGGTGGCCGAGTTGATTTCCTTGTCGACGATGGTGTCGATGTAATCCAGCGCATCGAACACCGGGCCGTAGACTTGCGGCGCGCAGCGCAGCGAGTAGACGTCCTGGATCCGTGACGAGTACGGAATGTCGGTGCGGCGTGATTCATCAGGCAGTTGCACCGAGCGCGCTTCGTGGGTGGTGCGGGTCGAACCCTTGAGCAAGGTGCGGATGACTTCCGCTGTCTTGATCTGGCCTGCATGTGGACGCGCCTGCTGGATGCGGGCATCGAAGGCGGACATCTCCGCGCGCATGGCTTCCAGCGTCAAGCCCAGCGACAGGCAGGCGTCGGTGAGCAGATTGCGTGAATCATGCGCGGCCAGCACGGCGACGGCGAGCGAGGCGGTGCAGCCGTTGATCAGGGCGGAGGCGTCCTTGGCCTTGAGGTCGAACTTGACCGGACCGATGCCGGCCTTGGTGATGGCTTCCGGTGCGCTCATGCGCTTGCCTTGATACATCACTTCGGCTTCGTCGAAACCGACAATCGCGGCAGCCAGATAGGCCAGCGGCGCGAGGTCGCCGGAGGCACCGACCGAACCCTTTTGCGGCATGATCGGATGGATGCCCGCGTTGATGAAGGCCAACAGGCGATCCACCACTTCCACGCGCGGGGCGGAATAATTGCTGGCGAAGGCATTGGCGCGCAAGAGCATGGTGGCGCGGCTGACTTCTTCGGAGAACGGTTCGCCGATGCCGGCGCTGTGCGCCTTGATCAATTGGGTCTGGAACAGTTCGATGTGCTCGACCTTGATGCGGGTGTCTTTCAACAAGCCGACGCCGGTGTTGAAGCTGTACATCATGGGCGCTTCGTCGTGCATCCAGGTCGATTCGATGAAGTCGCGGCTTTGCTTGAGAGCCGCGCGTGACGATTCGGCAAGGGCGACCTTGGCGTACACGCCGTTAGTACCGCGCGAGACGCTGACGACTTGCGCCGCGTTGAGGTTGAAACCGTCGATGGTGATGGTGGTCATGAAGGATTCCTTTGCTATGAATAAGTAAGCGCGACGGACCGGGGTCAGGCCGCGAAGTTTTCGACGAAGCGGCTGAACACCTGCGCAGCAATCGCCGCGTCTTCTTCGCTCATGATTTCATCCGGATGATGACTGATGCCGCCGTTGCCGCAACGGACAAACAGCATCGCAACATCGGCGATGGCGGCGATCGCCATCGCGTCGTGTCCCGCGCCCGAGGGCAAATGACGCAGCGGCAGACCGCATGCTTCAATCGCGCTCGCCAGTTGTTTTTGAAAGCGGTCGGCGCAGGGCACGCTGGCGGCTTCATGGGTCTTTTGCAGCGTGATGGCGACTTTGCGGCGTGCGCAGATGCGTGCGATCTCGGCCTCGACGTCGGCCACCGCATCGTCACGCACACCGTCCTGCTCGGCGCGGATGTCGATGGAGAACCGCGCACTGCCCGGCACCACATTGGCGGCGCCGTTCGGTACCTCCAGGATGCCCATCGTGCCGACCAGGCCGGGACGACCGCTGCAGCGCTGTTCGATGTAGAGGCCGATTTCCGCCGCGGTCATGGCGGCATCACGGCGCATGTGCATCGGCACCGTGCCGGCATGTCCGGCCAGTCCCTGCAGCTCGGCCATGAAACGGGTCGCGCCCGAGATTGCCGTCACCACGCCGACCGGTAGCGCCTCATTGAGCAGCAGCGGTCCCTGTTCGATATGTACTTCGACGAAAGCCGCGACGCTTGCCGCGGACCATGCCGACGCATCGAGCCGGTCCGGATTGAAGCCGGCGGCGCGCATGACCTCGCGCATGCTGTTGCCCTGTTCGTCGAGGTTGTCGAGCACCTTCTTGTCAAAAGTGCCGGCGACGGCGCGGCTACCCAGCAAGGTCGCCTTGAAACGCACGCCCTCTTCTTCCGCAAAGCCGATTACCTCGATGGGAAACGGAAAGCGCCTGCCTGCCCGATGCCACACCGCAATACACGACACAGGCAACAGGATGCCCAGATTGCCGTCGTACCTGCCGCCGTTGCGCACCGTGTCGAAATGCGAACCGGTGACCAGCGCCGCCGCATTCTCGTGGCCGGGCGCTGCTTCATAGCGGCCGATGACGTTGCCGGCGTCGTCGCGGCGGACTTGCATGCCGGCGGCGCTCATCCATTCGCCGAGCTGTTGCGCGGCGGCATGATGCATGGGCGTCAGGTAGGTGCGCGTCATCATGCCGGGTGCTTCCGTATGGACGGCAAGCACGTCGGCGCGCTGCATGATCTCTTGCCCGCAAGACCGGTATTGCTCTGGAATAGTTTTCACGGCAGTCTCCTTGAAGTCGTCAGGATTGCATATTTTTATTGTATTCACAAATTGTATGCAATATAGTGAGCTTGTTCCGGCGCGTCAAAAGAATTTTTAAACAGCGCGTGCAATTAGTCGTAATTGGCAAAGGAACAACGGCCGGAGGAGCGGCTGTGCAGGCAAAAAAGTACAAAAAACTGAATCCAAATACAGCGGGCACAACCTATATATGCGCCCATCCAGAACCACACCAGGAGACCAAGGTGAATCGATTTTTCAAATCTTTGTTCGGGCAAGTCGTCATCGCCCTGATTGCCGGCATCATCGTCGGCCTGTTCTATCCCGATTTCGGCCAGAGCCTCAAGCCGCTGGGCGACGGCTTCATCAAGCTGATCAAGATGATCATTCCGGTGATCGTGTTTTGTGTGGTGGTGCAAGGCATCTGCGGCGCCAGCGACCTCAAGAAGGTCGGCAGCGTCGGCATCAAGGCCATCATCTACTTTGAAGTCGTGACCACCATCGCGCTGGTGCTCGGCCTGGCGCTGGCGTACATCTTCCAGCCTGGCGCCGGCATGAACATCGATCCGACCAACCTCGACGCCAGCGGCTTGTCCAGCTATGTCGAGACCGCCGGCAAGGTCAAGGGCACCAGCTTCGCCGACTTCATCATGAAGCTGATCCCCTCCACCATCGTCAGCGCCTTCACCTCGGGCGACGTGCTGCAGGTCTTGCTGATCTCGGTCATCTTCGGCTGTGCGCTGCTGCTGATCGGCGAGAAAGGCCAGCCGACGGCATCCCTGATCTCTTCGCTGTCGGAAGCCTTCTTCAAGTGCATGTCCTTCATCATCCGCCTCGCGCCGCTGGGCGTGTTCGGCGCGATCGCCTTCACGGTCGGCCGTTACGGCATCGGCTCGCTCAAGCAGCTCGGCATGCTGGTGCTGCTGTTCTACGGCGCGGTGATCTTCTTCGTGGTGGTGGTGCTGGGCGCGATCCTGCGCACTTCCGGACTGAGCATCTTCAAGCTGATCGCCTACCTGCGCGAGGAGCTGATCGTGGTGCTGGCGACCGCCTCGTCCGACAGCGTGTTGCCGCAGGTCATGCGCAAGCTTGAACACATGGGCATTAAGAAGTCGACCGTCGGCCTGGTGATTCCGACCGGCTACTCGTTCAACCTCGACGCGTTCTCGATCTACCTGACCATGGCAGCAGTGTTCATCGCACAGGCGACCAATACCCATCTGGCGATGGGCGACCTGCTGATGATCCTGGCGATTGCGCTGATCACCTCCAAGGGCGCACACGGCGTGCCGGGTTCGGCCATCGTGATTTTGGCGGCGACGCTGACGACGATTCCGGCGATTCCGGTAGTCGGCCTGGTGCTGGTGCTGTCGATCGACTGGTTCATCGGCATCGTGCGCGCGCTGGGCAACCTGCTCGGCAACTGCGTCGCCACCGTGGTCGTTGCAACCTGGGAAAAAGATATCGATAAGACCCGCGCCCGCGCCGTGCTGAACGGCGAGATCCCGGCGGCAACGTTCGAATGATGTTATTGAGTAACGCGCTTGTTTGAGGTCGCAGGATGGATGGCAAAAATACAAGGGTACAATTCTATGTCTTGCCCGAAAACGCACACCATAAAACCATCCATCCTATGACCGAAGCAGCACTTCCTCCCGACAGTTCAGAAGCGATCGCGCGCGACATCACCATCGCCATCGCCGAACAGCGTCTTCCTCCTGGGGCAAAACTCCGCGAAGAAGCGCTGGCGCGCGTCTACCAGGTCAGCCGCACCAAGATCCGCGCGGCGCTGGTGATGCTGGCCAAGGACAAGCTGATCGACCTGATTCCGGACAAGGGCGCCTTCGTCAGCAAGCCAACGGTGGAAGAAACGCGCAACATCTTCTTCGTGCGGCGCACGCTGGAAGCGGCCATGGTGAGGGAATTTGTCGCGCGTGCGACCGAGGCCGACTACGCTACGCTGGAAGCGCATCTGCGTGAAGAACGCCGCGCCATCGAAGAAAACAATCCGCAAGTGCGCTCAACCCTGCTGAGCGACTTCCACATCCTGCTGGCCAACATCGTCGGCAACGACGTCCTGACCGACATTCTGGTCAAGCTCGCCGGTCGCAGTTCCCTGATCACCATGTTGTATCAGTCAACCCGCGACGCCATCTGCTCCACCGAAGAGCATTGCGCGTTCATTGCCGCCGCCAAGGCCGGCAAGGTCGAGGAAGCCGTCGAGCTGATGCTGCACCACCTGCATCATGTGGAGCAGGCGTTGGAATTCGATACGCCGTCCGATCCCAAGCGCGATCTTGCCAAGGAATTGTTGTTGTAGCAGCCCGCTTCCTGCCGCATTCAATACGGCGTCACCGAACACCATACGCAATCGGTTCCCAACTGCGCCAACATGCGCAGCAAGGCCGTGTCCAACTCTGCCATGTGCGCGGCGAACGAGAACATCAGCAAGGTCGCCAGTATGAATGCCGATGCGCGCTGTCGATGCAACGTGGCGGCGCTGCCGCTCCTGCCGTAGCTGCGCAAGAAGTGCTGTACGGATTTGCTGTCCATGGCAATACTCCTTCAATGAAAACAACGCGAAGGCAAGGCTTATACGTCCCTTCGCTAGGCGACCACCAACTTCACCACGACCAGCAGCACCGCGATGAAAATGCCGACGCCGACCACACCGGCGCCGATTACATAAAACGGGTTGAACGAGGTTGCATCCTTCTCGTAGTCGGCCAGGCGGCGCAGTCCGACGAAGGACCAGAACACCGCCGCCAGCGTGGAGAAGAATGACCGTTTCTCTGTTTGTTTGGATTGCAGTGACGTCATAGGAATTCCCTTCTTAAACAGGTATCGCGTCAACCGACGCACTCTTGCGACTGCCCATCAACCTGAACAGCAACACGCCCGAGATGGCGGCAATTCCGGCCGCCGCCAGCATCAACAACGCAAACGCATGGGCAAAACCGGCCTGTGCAATATGCAGCGCTTCCAGGCTGTTGCCCAGTGCCGGCAAGGCCGCCGCGGTGTCGCCTGCGACGATGCGCTCCACCACATCGGTGAAGCCGGCCGGCTGCGGCAGGTTGGCGCCGCTCAATCCTGCCTTGAGGTAACTGCCGGTGCGTACCGTCAGCACGCAACCAAGGCAGGCGATGGCGAGAACGATGGCGGCGAAACGCGTGGTGGTGCTGATGCCGGAAGCCATGCCGGTGCGTTCGCGCGGCACGTAGTTCATAATGGCTTTCTGCGTGTTGCCGTTGAGCAGTCCGGCGCCGCTGCCGGTGACCAGCATGCCGGCCAGCACCATCCAGTAGGTCCCGGCATATGCCGCGATCGCCACCAGCACGTTGCCGGCGCACACCAGCGCCATGCCCAGCCCCATCACGCCATGCAGCGGCATGTAGCGCGTCAGTGCAGCACCGACGCGCGGGAAGATCATCATCGCCAATGCGAACGGCAGCATCGCCAGGCCGGCTACGATGGCCGAGTACGAAAACGCATTTTGCAGGTACAGCGGCAGGAAAGTCATCATCACCTGCGCCGAGCTGGCGTAGCCGAACATCGCCAGCACGGCGCCGACGAACGGCGCGTGACGGAACAGACGCAGGTCGATCATCGGTCGCTTCTGCATCAATTCTACTGGTACGAACAAGGCCAGCATCAGCACGCCGCCGCCGGCGCGCAGCAAGGTTGCAGAGCTGCTCCAGCCGGCCGCGTTGGCGTTGATCAGCGCCCAGATCACGCAGCCCAGGCCCCCGCTCAACAGCAGGCTGCCCCAGGGATCGAGCCGCGCGGCATTGGCGCCGGCGTTGCTGGATTCGGCAACCTCGCGATACGCGAGCATGCCGAGGCACAGGCATACCGGCAAATTTAGCAGGAAGATCCAGCGCCAGCCGAGCAATTGCGTAATCACGCCGCCCAGCAAGGGCGCGACCGTCATCGACACGCCCATGCAGGCGCCCCACACGGCCCATGCATGGGTACGGTCTTTTTCCGTGTGAAAAACGTGGCCGATCACCGCCAGCGCCGAGGTCAGCAGCATCGCCGCACCGACGCCCTTGACCGCGCGCGCGATCTGCAGCGCGCCGGTCGACCAGGCCAACCCGCAGCCGAGCGAGGCCAGGCTGAACAAGCCGAGGCCGAGCAGCATCATGCGCTTGCGGCCGAAACGGTCGGCCAGACTGCCGGCTGGCAGCAGCAAAGACGCGAACGCCAGCATGTAGGCGCTGACGATCCATTCGATGTCGCTGAAATCGGCGTGCAACGAACGCGCCACCGATGGCAGCGAGACGGCGACGATATTGGTGTCGAGCACGATCAGCGCACACACGCTGGAGCAGATCAGCAGGATGTTGCGCTCCTTGCGGCGGCGCGTAGCATCGTCGCGGCGGGAGAAAGTCTGAATGTCGCTCATGGCGGACTCTCGGTCTTGCATTCGCCTACGGCTTTACCGCAGCCAGGCCGGCGCGCGCGATCTGGCTGTCGTGCGCCTTGGTGTCGGCGCTGACGCCGATGGCCCCGATCACCTGGCCGTCGACCACGATGGGCAGACCACCTTCCATCATCACCAGGCCGGGCGCAGTAATCGCGGCGGGACGGCCGTTGTTGATGGCGTTCTCAAGATCGGCTGAGGGTCGCTTGAACAGCGCGGCGGTGCGCGCCTTTTCAATGGCGACAACCGGGCCGACGGTGGTGGCGGCATTGTCCATGCGCTCGGCAGCGACCAGCCAGCCACCGTCGTCGACCACGGCGATGGCACCTGGCCAGCCGTTCTTGCGGGCTTCTTCATGGGCTGCGGCGAGTATGGCTTTGGCGTTGTCGAGCGTCAGGATGCGCTTGATGGCGGCGGGTGCGCCTTCTTTTTGCTGAGCGGCGGCGTTGTGGAACAACCCGGCGCCTGACAGGCACATGAAAAGAACGGCGGCGATGCGGCGCAATGGCATGGAAGACTCCAGATAGAAGGTGATGCGAGCCATTCTACTTCTACCGATAATTATCTTTATTACAGTTAAAATGCTATTTAATTTCTTTCAGGTTAATTATTGGAGAATACCGTGGAGCTTCGCCATTTCCGCTGTTTCACCGCCGTCGCCGGGACGCTGCATTTTGCCCGCGCTGCAGAACAGCTCGGTATTTCGCCGCCGGCGCTGACCAAGCAGATACAGGAAATCGAACGCCTGCTGGACGTCCGCCTGTTCCAGCGCACCAAGCGTTCGGTGAGCCTGACGTCGGCTGGGGAGGTGTTCCTGGAAGAGGCGCTGCGCACATTGCAACAGGCTGAGCGCGCAGAAGACGCGGCACGGCGTGCAGGGCGTGGCGAGATCGGCCGCATCGAGATCGGCTATATCGCCTCTGCGGCGTATTCAGGTCTGCTGCAAACCGAAGTCGCGCGCTTTCGCTCCGACTATCCGCTGGTGCAACTCAATCTCGTCGAAGCGCCGATGGATACGCTGCCGATTCAGGTCAGCAATGGCGGCCTCGACCTTGCATTTATCCGACCGCCGGTGCCCTGCCCCGTCGACGTCAATTTCCTGACCTTGCTGTATGACGATTTCGTCGCAGCACTGCCTGAAGATTCACCGTTGGCGAAGCATGAAACAGTGCCCGCTGCTGCGCTCGCTGCGGAGTGCTTTATCTTGCCCGAGCAGGCTTCCGGCACCATGGAAGTGGCCCGACGCGGCCGTTTCGTGCCGCGCACACTGCCCAATCCCGGCGGGCTGGTGGCGGTGGTGACGCTGGTGTCCCTCGGCCAGGGCATGGCGATCGTGCCGGCCTCGGTGATGCAACGCGTAAACATGCCCGGCGTGACGTATCGGCAGATTGAGGGAAAAATCATTCCGGGCGCCATTGCGCTGGCATCGCGCAAGCATGAGAAATCGCCGGTGGTGCGCGCCTTCCTGAAACAGCTGAAATCGCGTCAGGCCGACAGGTAACGCGTCACTGTCGCCGGCAGGCGGCCGGGCAATGCGCTGTGGACGCTGCTGTCGTGAAAGCGATAGGCGCCCTTGCCGGCTTTTTTGGCTGCGTACATGGCGGCGTCGGCCTTGGACAGCAACTCATCGACAGTGTGGCCGTCGTCGGGATACAGTGCGATGCCGATGCTCAGACTGGTGCCGACCTCGTGGCCACCAAGGTTGAGATATGGTGCACCGACGGTCTTGATCAGCTTGTCTGCGATATCGGCGATCTGGCTTTGATATTTGATGTCAGACAGCAAGACTACGAACTCGTCGCCGCCCAGGCGCGCCACCAGATCGTATTCGCGCAGGCTGGTGCATAACCGCTGCGCCACCGCTTTCAACAACAAGTCGCCCACTGCATGACCGAGCGTGTCGTTGATCGGCTTGAAACCATCCAGGTCGATGAAGAACAGTGCGTACAGATTGGGGCTGCGCTTGGCGCGCGACAATTCGGCGCCGGCGAGTTCGCTGAACAACATGCGGTTGGGAATCCCGGTCAGGTAGTCATGCGAGGCCAGTTGATAAGCACGGGTTTTTTCTTTTTCGAGCTGCTCGATGAGGCAAATTTTTTCGCGCTCGGAACGTGCGAGGCGCTCGTAGAGTTTCTTGCGATGATAGGAAATCCCGATCAGTATCAGCGTCAATGTCACCACTGCGATGGAGATGACAATGGCATAACGCACATATTCATAATGCGATTGCGTCAGGTCGGAGACCACCGAATCGGGGTCGATGCTGACACTCACGCTGAGGGGATAGGCAACCAGTTTCTGCCTGTTGCTGACGCTGGAGGCGGACATGGAAGCCGCGCTGTCGCCGCCGCTCAGCAGCCGACGGTCGTTGAGTGCCACCAGCGGCGTCCCGGCAGCGCTGTTGACGGCGATCAGATAACCGTCGCCGATCTGCTCGTAGTCGTGCAGAAAACGCCCCAGATCAAGTATCGCAACCAGATAGCCGCGTGCACCGCTCTTCGGTGCTTGCAGGGCGATCAGCATCGGCATGCGCCAATTGTGGCTGTCGGTCTTGCCGAACAGGGTCGTGCCGGCTTTCGGCAAATCCGCTCCCGGGGGCGCCTGGGGGTACGCGCGTTCCAGCAACTGGGCGAATTCGCTTTCTTCGGGAAGTCCGGCTGAGGAATAGCGCAGGCGCATCTGCTCGTCGAACACGGCGGCGCGCACATAGGCGCTGTCGCCATTGAACAGCAAACCAAGGTAGTCGGCTGCGGCCGTGTCGCCATCAAGCACTTTGCTCCCGACAGCGGCGTACTGTCCGGCCCGGCTCAGGCGATCGTTGAGATTGGCGGCCATGATGGCGGCCATGTTGCGGCTCTCTGAAGAGGCGCTTTCCACGGCCAGCTTCTTTTCGCTGGCCACGTGCGTCATGGTGATGCCCCAGATGACCACCAACACCAGCGATGAAAGCAGCACGAAACAGGCGGACAGGCCCCAACCATCCTGAATCAGGATCCTGGGCCATTTTGCCTTGAATGAAAATCCGCGCCGCAATTTACCTCCGGAAATGCCCGTATTGGAAAGTACCGGGTGCGTCCTGTTGCCTTGTCGCTGGAAACGAATGCAAGCTGCATGCCTGCTGAATCCATTGTAGACACAAACTGCGTCGTGGTCTGTCACCGCCACCGACTAAACACGGTATGAACACGCCAAAAACAGACCGGCCGCGCCATAAATACAACGAGTAACCTGTGAGAGTGCCATGCGGCAAGAATGTTCCGCCGACGCAGTGCTGCCGACGCAACATGGGGATGTGTGGACAAGGATGATTCTTGTCGGAAGGATCTCCCGGATGGCTGCAATGGCCGTCCGGCAAGAATTTAAAGGGATAACGTCATAGTGTTCAGTGGCATGTCGCCGAAAATCCGTAGCGCCCCTGTCACCGAGATGTGCGACAGACAAGCCGGACCACGCGCTCCAGGTTACGCAAACTTCGGATGGATCCCGGCGAGACCTTGCGGGTGTATATGCGCGGGTTGTGAACAGGGGCGCGCATAAATGCACGCGTCCCATGCCCTCCTCCCGCCCAAGTGCAAGCGGACAGGAAGCTCGACTCAGACGCTGTACTCCACCGTGCGTATCGGCTGTTGCTGGCCGATCGGCATGATGGTTTGCAGGGCGTCGAATTCCGCCAGAATGAGCTCTGCCTGATAGCAATGCGTATTGGCGGATTTGAGGGCGTTGCGAAAGGCTTTGAGGGTGGCCGGCTTGGGCACGCCGCCACGGCCCTTGTTGGCGCGCACGGCGTCGGCGACGATGTCGGACAGCAAGGCATCGGCGCAACTTTGCGCTTCCTTGAGTTGCACCAAACAATCGAGCAAAGCGAGAGTCTTATCCATGGCAGCACCTCAAAGTGAAGTTGTCGAAGGAAAATTCTAACCAGACGCATACCGTTGCACAAGCACTTCCTGCCTCAAATCCGCAATATCACGGGTAGCTTGGAAGTCGCGCCGGTTCTGGCATTGCAGCATTATCGCCGCGCCATCTGAGCGTCGCGTGAACAGATGCGCAGCGAGCGACCTGACCAGTATAGACAGTGATGCGCAAGAATCCATTGTCGGTCTTTCATCACTTCGAAAATGATTTTGGCGCTCATCCAAGAGGCGCTCTTTCTCCCCGCTTTCTTTTTTTGTAACCACCGCCGGAGACTGTATAAAACACCAGTAAAATAGCTTCTTTTTGCCGCCGCACCAAGGCTCAGCATGAACGTCGACTATCTGGAAAAACTCAACCCTGAACAACGCCAGGCGGTGGAATTCGGCATCGTGCCCGGACTGCAGGGACAGCAGGCGACGCCGCCTGCCCGCCCCTTACTGGTGATCGCCGGCGCCGGTTCGGGCAAAACCAATACGCTGGCGCACCGGGTCGCCCACCTGATCGTCAACGGCGCCGATCCGCGCCGCATTTTGCTGATGACATTTTCACGCCGCGCTGCCGCAGAAATGACGCGCCGGGTCCAGCGCATCTGCGGCGAAGCGCTCGGCGCCAACGGCCGCATCATGGCCGATGCGCTGTCCTGGGCCGGCACCTTCCACGGCATCGGCGCCCAGATCCTGCGCGAATACGCCGACCAGATCGGGCTCGATCCCAATTTTTCCATCCACGACCGCGAAGATTCGGCCGACCTGATGAACCTGGTGCGGCACGAACTGGGCTTGTCCAAGACCGAAAAACGCTTCCCGCTCAAGGCCACCTGCCTGGCGATCTACTCGCGCGTGGTCAATTCCGAAGCGCCGCTGGACAGCATCCTGCACAAGGTGTTTCCCTGGTGCGCGGAATGGGAGGCGCAACTGCGCACGCTGTTCGGCGCCTACGTCGAAGCCAAGCAGGCGCACAACGTGCTCGACTACGATGACCTGCTGCTGTACTGGGCGCAGACCATCGGCGAACGCGTGCTGGCCGACGACATCGGCGCGCGTTTCGACCACGTGCTGGTGGATGAATACCAGGACACCAACCGACTGCAGTCGTCCATCCTGCTGGCGCTGAAACCTGACGGCCGCGGCCTCACTGTGGTCGGCGACGACGCCCAGGCGATCTACTCGTTCCGCGCGGCGACGGTTCGCAACATCCTCGACTTCCCGCGCGCCTTCGATCCGCCGGCCGACATCGTCACGCTCGATCGCAACTACCGCTCGACGCAACCGATCCTGGCGGCCGCCAACAGCGTCATCGACAAGGCGCTGGAACGCTTCACCAAGAACCTCTGGACCGAGCGCGTCTCCGACCACAAGCCGCAACTGGTGTCGGTGCGCGACGAAGCTGACCAGGCGCGTTACATCGTCGAACGCATCCTGGAGAACCGCGAAGCCGGCAGCACGCTCAAGGACCAGGCGGTGCTGTTCCGTGCTTCCGACCACAGCGGCCCGCTGGAGATCGAACTGGTGCGCAGGAATATCCCCTTCGTCAAATTCGGCGGCCTCAAATTCCTCGACAGCTCCCACGTCAAGGACATGCTGGCGATGCTGCGCTTCGTGCAGAATCCGCGCGATCGCGTTGCAGGTTTCCGCCTGATGCAGTTACTGCCCGGCGTCGGCCCCGGCTCCGCGCAAAAGGTGCTCGAAGCCATGTCCACGCATGCCGATCCGATTGCCGCACTGTCCGAATTACCGGCGCCGCCACGCAGCGGCGACGACTGGCGCGGTTTCGTCGAGGTACTGCAATTCATGGCGCAAGGCAAGACCGGTTGGCCCGGCGAAATCGCGCACGCGCGCAGCTGGTACGCACCGCATCTGGAACGCAAGCACGAAGACGCCACCACGCGCCAGGCCGACCTGCTGCAACTGGAGCAAATCGCCTCCGGCTACCCATCGCGCGAGCGCTTCCTGACCGAACTCACGCTCGATCCACCGGATGCCACCAGCGACCAGTCGGGCGTGCCGCTGCTGGACGAGGATTACCTGATCCTGTCGACCATCCACTCCTCCAAGGGGCAGGAATGGAAATCGGTGTATGTACTGAATGTCGTCGACGGTTGCATCCCGGCCGACCTGGCGACCGGCAGCACGGATGAGATCGAAGAAGAACGCCGCCTGCTCTACGTCGCCATGACGCGCGCCAAGGACGATCTGCACCTGATGGTGCCGCAGAAGTTCTTTACCGGCGGCCAGCACGCGCAAGGCGACCGCCACGTGTATGCATCACGCACGCGCTTCATCCCGCCCGGCGTGCTGCCGCATTTCACCAGCAGCGCCTGGCCGGTCGTGGCAGTCGGCCCGAGCGGCCGGCCCGATGCTCGGCAGATGCGCGTCGACGTCGCGGCGCGCATGCGTGGGATGTGGAAATGAGCGACGCGCATTCAGCCGCTTATCCGGTTTCCGTCAAAGGCGTCTTGCTGACGCCGGACGGAGACGTCGTGCTGCTGCTCAACGAACGCGACGAATGGGAATTGCCCGGCGGCCGGATTGAGTTGGGCGAGTCTTCGGCCGATTGTCTGGCCCGAGAGATCCGCGAAGAGCTGGACCTGCAAGTCAGCGTCGGCGCGCCGCTCGACACGTATCTGTTTGAAGTGATCGCGGACAAACACGTTTTCATCGCCACCTACCACTGCACGCTGACCGGTTCCTATGCTCCGGTCGTGAGCCACGAGCACAAACGCCTTGGCACGTTTTCCCCGCATGCGTTGCCGGTCAATCTGCCGGATGGTTATCGTAGTTCCATCGAGGCAGCGTGTGGAACAACTTGAGCGGTCAGTCATTCGTCAGCCTTGTGTGTGATGCTCGGCGCAAAAAATCAACTCAACGAGATACTTCGATCGTCCTTTTTTGCGTATCAGAATCATGATGAAAACAATAAATCGCCATGTAAAGCAGCCGGTCGTCGCATTCATCTTTACCCTGCTCTCCACGCTGTTCTTCATCAGCCATGCTCTCGCCGATAATGGCCGTTGCCACGATATCGTCGGAGAAAATTTCGATACCGCGCCGCCGTCGGCGGAAAGCATCTCTTCCGACCGCCTGCTGTCTCTGATCTCGTCGCTGGACGAGGCCCGCTACGACGTCCGCGCGCTACTCATCATGCGTGACTGCAAGATCGTGTTCGAACGCTACAAGGATGATCTCGACAGGCAGTACAACCATGCGATGTACTCCGCCACCAAGTCGATCTCGTCGACGCTGGTCGGCGCCTTGATGTTGCAGGGAAAGATCAGGGATCTCGACACGCCGGTGGCGACATTGATCCCGCCACCACGTGGCTTGCGCGGTGACATATGGAACAATGTCGAACGCGTGACGCTCAGAAATTTCATGCAGATGACTTCCGGCTTCGACTACAAGCACGATCCGGTCAACAACCCGATCTATGACGCGCGGCAAGATCGCGTCGCATTGGCCATCGGACAAAAATTCATCGCCGAGCCCGGTACCCGCTTCAACTACTCGGATGCCGATGCGCTGATGACCGGCACGGTGATTGCGTCACTGGCAGATCGCTCCCTGTTGGAGTTCGCCGAATCGACCTTGTTCAAACCGCTGCACATGTCCAACTACGCCTGGTGGTTCCCCGATCAGGGCGGTCGTTTTCCCGGTGGCTGGGGCCTGCGATTGCGTCCGATGGACATGCTGAAGATCGGGCAGCTTTATTTGCAGAAAGGCGAATGGAACGGAGCAAGCATTTTCGACGAAAAGTATCCCGATCTGGCCTGGGCTCCCGGTGTCAGCAATCGTTACGGCCTGCATTGGTGGATCGGCAAGGTCAAGGGTGTGCCGTTCTATTTTGCCAATGGCTTCAAGGGACAGCGCATCTATGTATTCCCCAGTCTTAGAGTTGTCGCCGCATTGACGTCCAGTCTCCCGGGCAAGGAAGAAGCCGTGGTTCCGCTCAGTGTCGTTACAGCAATCATCGAATCGGCAGATCCTGCATACCCTGTCGACGCGGAGTCCGACGCCAAACTAATGGAGGCGCAAAAAGCCGGCTTCCATGGAGAAACGCGGGTACGTCAGGACAATCAGGACTCTCCGCGTCGCTTCTGACCGACGACCCGATCAACCGATCATCTTCGTGTACGCAGCCGCATCAAGAAACTGCGATTCGTCAAAAGTCTCGGTCGGTCGCAGCCTGAAAATCCACTGCTCGTAAGGTGCGCCGTTGATCGCCTCGGGCGTATTGGCGAGTTCGTCATTGACGGCAATCACCTCGCCCGCCACCGGCGCATGGACGTCGGAAGCAGTCTTGTTGGACTCGACCACACCGGCGTCGGCGCCGCGCTTGAGCACGCTGCCGACCGCCGGCGTCTGCACGTACACCAGCGGGCCCAGCTGGTCCTGGCCGAAGTCGGTGATGCCGACGGTCAGGGTGCCGTCGTCTTCTTGCCGGATCCATTCGTGGGTCTCGGCGTAAGTCAGGGTATCGGGTATCAGCATGCGGCTCTCCTTGTCGACTCGGTCATTGCGCCGCCGGGAACACCGGCTCGCCGAGGTTCAGCATGAGGCGGTTGGCCCATGCAAAGATCGCGACCGAGTGGATCAGGTCGAGGATTTCCTGCTCGTTCAGGCCGACCTCCTTGAGCGACTGGATGCTGGCAGCATTGACGTCGTTCGGATTTTTGGTCAGGTCGATCGAGAATTGCGAAATGGCTTTCTCGCGCGCGTCGGTGCCGGCGGTGTACGGATCGTCGAACACTTGTTGCACGGTGTCGCTGCGCTTGGCCAGTTGCTCGAAGCGCTGGGCGTGCACCGAGGCGCAATACACGCAACCGTTGATGCGCGACACCACCATCGAACCGAGTTCGCGTTCGGCGCGCGACATGCCGCCCGGCGCGTACATGATGGCGTTGAAGGCGGCCGAGCGCTGGCGCAGGATTTCCGGCTGATGCGCGAGAAACAGGTAATAGTCCGAAGTCTTGGCTTTGGGATGGCTCTCTTCCAGTACCTTGATCTGGTCTTCGCTGGCTTGCTCGATGTCGATGACGTCAAGCCATGCGTCCCACTCCAGCACTTCGTTGGTGAAGCCGTGCGATTTGATGATAGTGCTCATGCTTGCTCCTTGCTTGCCAGTTTCATGGCCTTCAGGCCGGCGACGACGCGGATCTGGTACGAAATAAAGGCGATCAGTTGCGACAGCGCGACCACGGCGGGCGTACTGATGCCGGCGGCCGGCAAGGTGTGCAAGGCGGCCTTGTCGCCCTCCACCGGACGCTCGGTCAGCGCACGCGTAAACGCCAGCATGGCGCGCAGGCGGCCTTCCGGCAATTGCTCGGGCGTGCCGCTTACTGCGACATCAATCTGCGTGGCATCGGCCGGCAACGCGTCCAGGCGCGCGCGGTAATGCGCCGCGACTTCGCTTGCACCGGCCAGCCGACAGGCGTACAGCGCGACCAGCAGGCGCTCGTCCAGGGCGATGCCTTCCAGCGCCGGATCGAACAAGGCGTCATAGCTGCCTTGCGAAGCAACGGCAACCTTTTCGCGCTGGTGGCGCAAGGCGTGCAGCGCGCCGCCGGCTTGCAGGCCGGACAGCTTGTCGATGACATCGTTGTCGATGTTGTATTCCACTTGCGTCGTCATGGGACTTCCTTTCGTGATGGCTGCGCAGAGCGCGCAAGATGCGCTCCGATTGCATTCCTGAGAAACTCCTGTGCGTGCTGCCAGGAGTGTTTGTCGGCGTGCGCGTTGGCGGCCGGTTCGCCGCCGCCGGTGCTGATGCGCTTCGACACCGGATGGGCGTAGCTGATCTGGGTGGTCGGCACGTACGGAAACAGGATCGCGTGCCCGGCGTCCTGGTAGTCGTGCCATTCCACGGCGTGTGGATGGGCGACTTCGTCCAGCTTGTCGCTGACCATTTTCGAATAGATGCTCGATGGCCACGAACCGTCATCGGTGGCCGACAGCAGCAACACCGGTGCATCAATGTGTTCAACCGGGATGCGCGCCTTGGCCACCGCGTCCTTGTCCTGCAAGGCAGTCAGCATGGCCAGCACATGGCGATGCGGCGGCGCACCGTCGTCGAACGGCGCCCAACTGGCGTGGCGATTGTTTTCCCACTGGTGCGTGAGCGGCTTACCGCCGAGCAGCCAGGTCGGTCCCTCACGCCCGATCGCCGGGTCGCAGGCGTTCTGGCCGCTGTGCACCAGCGCGCTCGGTACGTAGGCCAGCACCGCCGAGACTTTTTTCGGGAAGGTCGCGCCCAGCAGCAACACCAGTTCGCCGCCGCGCGACTGACCGCTGACCGCGACAAAATCGCCGAGCGGCTTGACGGTGGCACGCAGCCAGTCGAGACCTTTTTCAAAATATTCAAGCGGGGTGTTGGAAATGTAATCCGACAAGCCCGGCGCCTTGAAATACGCCAGCGCGAACGCTGCGTAGCCGTGTGACGCGTAGAGCGCCGCGCGCGGCTCGTTGATGCCGCCGCCGGAGCCGTTGAGGATCATCACCGCCGGATGCGGGCCCGGACCGACCGGCAGGAACAAGGTTCCGACCAGCCCCTGTTCGCACACTTCGCGCCGCGTCACGCCGTCCGCGCACAGACGCTGAATCAGTTCCGTTTCCGCCTGGCCGGAGGCGGCGGTCGCTGTCAGCGCAGTCGTCAGCGGCTGCTGCACGTCTGCATGGAAAAGCTCGCGCTTTCCCGGCTGTTCCGGCGCCTGCGACCATAGCAATCCCATCGCGGAAATGCCGACGTAGTCGCCCTCCACCGCCGGCGTCAGCGTCAGGTCAACGTGCCCCGCCGCATCCGCCACGAAGCGCGCGCTGCTGCGCCACACGGCGCCGGCACGCACGGTACGGCTGGCGACCTGCACCAGCTCGCCCGGTTGCGCGCCGGTGACGACGATGCGGCGCGGCACGTCGATCAGGTCGTCAGCGGGAGTGACAGTGATGTTCAGCGTGGACATGGCGGACTCCTCAGCAAATTTACTTCTTGTCCTGCGTCACCATCATTGCGGTGGTGCGGTCGCTGCTGGCCGGCGTCACCTTCAGGCCCTTCTTGGCGGCCCAGATGTTCTGATAGTGATACAGCGGGATGACCCCGGCATCGTCGGAAACGATCTTGGCGGCGTTGCGCAGGATCGCTTCACGTTTGGCGGCGTCGAATTCGGCCGTCGAATCGGCCAGCGCCTTGTCGATGGCCGGATTGCTGTAGTGATTCCAGTTGGAGGCGCCCAGGCCCTTCTTGCTGTCGACGGTCGCCAGCACGTTGACCAGCGCATAGCTGGCTTCACCGGTGCCGTTGCCCCATGCCAGCACGCTGACGGCAAATTCATTTTTGTTGGCGCGCGCCGAGTACGAAGCCCACGGCATCACTTCCACTTGCGTCTTCACGCCGATGCGGGTCCAGAACTGCGCCACTGCCTGCATGGTTTCCGGCGCTTGCGGATAACGGTCGTTCGGCACGTGGATGGTCAGCTTGAAGCCCTGCGGAAAGCCCGCGTCGGCCAGCAGCTTCTTGGCCTGGTTGACGTCGTTCGGGATGTTTTTGATGTCCGGGTTGTAGCCGAAGGTGTCGGCCGGCATCCATTGGTTGGCTTCGGTAGCCGCGCCTTGCAGGATCCGGTCGACCAGCGCCTTGCGGTTGATCGCCAGCGACAGCGCCTTGCGCACGCGTGCATCCAGCAGCGGGTTCTTGTCGAGCTGCTTGCCGGCGTTGTCGGTGATGTACTGGTTCGGACCTTCATGGAACGTCGGTTGCAGCAACAGCACGCGCAGGCCGTTGTACGGGAACACCTTGACGTTCGGCGATTGCTTGAGCTTGGCCAGGTCGGACACCGAGACCTTGTCGATCACGTCGACGTCGCCCGACAGCAAGGCCGCGGTGCGCGCGGCGGCGTTGTTGATATAGCGGTAGTTGACCTTTTCCCAGATCTGCTTCGGTCCCCAGTAATCGTTGTTGCGTTCCATCACGACGCGTTCGCCCGGTGTGTAGGAGACGTATTTGTATGGACCGCTGCCGACCATGGCGGCGCCGCTGTTGTAGTTTTCGGTCTGCGACTTCTCACCGACGTGCTTGCTGACGATATGCACCGACGCCAGGTTCAGCGGCAAGTCGGGATTGGCGATGTTGGTCTTGATGATCAACGTCAGCGGATCCTTGGCGGTAACCGATTCCACCGTACGCAGGTAGCCGGCGAAGGTTGCCACGCTGCCCGGCACCGCGCGGGCGCGCTGGTACGAGAAGATCACGTCGTCGGCGGTGAACGGCTTGCCGTCCTGCCACTTGACATTGGGACGCAGCTTAAACTCCCAGGTCTTGGCGTCGATGTTCTTCCAGCTGGCGGCCAGGCCGGGTTGCAACTTGTTGTAGTTGTTCTCGACCAGCAGGTCCCAGAAATGCAGGTCGACGGATCGGTCGCCGGCATGGTTGTTGAGCTGCGGATCGAGCGACGACAGCGGATCGGCGAACGCGATGTTCAGGGTCTGCGCGCTGGCGGAGCCGAAACCCAGCAATGCGACGGCCAGCAGGCTGGAAAGTACGGTTTTCTTCATGTTCATCATCCTCGGTTGGGTGGGATAAAACTGCTTTTTTACAATGACTGATCGTTCAAATGACAGGCGCTCAGATGACCCGGCGCGACTTCCTTCAGGGCCGGAACCTCTGCGCGACAACGCGGCATCGCATGCGGACAGCGCGGATTGAAATGACAACCCGACGGCGGATTGAGCGGGCTCGGGATTTCACCCTTGATGGCCGTGAACGACTTGTTGCGTGCCTGCAGGCGCGGCACTTCAGCCAGCAATGCCTGGGTGTACGGGTGATTCGGACGAGCGAACAGTTCATCCACGGCGGCGCTTTCGACGATGCGCCCCAGGTACATGATGACCACGCGGTCGGACACATGCTCAACGACGCCGAGGTCGTGGCTGATGAACAAATAGGTCAGCCCGAGTTGCTCGCGCAGGTCGGAAAACAAGTTCAGTATCTGCGCCTGGATCGACACATCCAGCGCCGCCACCGCCTCGTCGCAGACCAGCATCGCCGGCTGCACCGCCAGCGCGCGGGCGATGCCGATGCGCTGGCGCTGGCCGCCGCTGAACTGGTGCGGATAGCGGTCGCGCAATTCCGGATCGAGCCCCGCGCGCAGCAGTTGCGCACTGACGTAATCGTCGAGACCGGCCTTGTCGACCATGCCGTGGATCAGCGCCGCTTCGCCGACGATCTGGTCGACGCGCAGGCGCGGATTGAGGCTGGCGTAAGGATTCTGGAAGATCATCTGGACCTTGCGCCGGGCCGCCTGGGTGTCTTGCGCGCTGAAGTCCTTGCGATCGACGCCATTGACCAGCACCTCGCCCGCCGACGGTGCCAGCAGGCCGCTGACGATGCGACCGAGGGTCGACTTGCCGCAGCCCGATTCGCCGACCAGGCCGACCACTTCTCCCGGCATCACGTGCAGGTCGACGCCGTCGAGCGCCTGCGTCACGGCAGCCGGACGCATCCAGCCGCGCGCCGTCAGTTGCCGCTCGAACGGCCGCGGCTTGCGCTCGCCGAAACGCTTGACGATGTGGCGCGCATCGATCAGCGGAACCGTGTTTGACTTCAACTCATCCATGTTGCAACTCCACCGTGTCGATCTGGCTCGCCGGATGGAAGCAGCGCACCAGATGGCCCGGCAAGGGTTCGGTGATGTCCGGACGCGTCAGGCATAGTTCGCTGACCCGCTCGCAGCGCGCAGCGAACGCGCAGGTCGGTGGCAGGTGCAGCAGATTCGGCGTCAGGCCGGGAATCTGGCGCAGGCGCTGGCCGCGCCGGTTGTTGCCCGGCAGGCTGCCGATCAGGCCTTGCGTGTAAGGATGTTGCGGACGGTCGAGCACCTCGGCAACCGTCCCTTGCTCTACGATGCGGCCGGAATACATCACGGCGATATCGTCCGCCAGTCCCGCCACCACCGACAGATCGTGCGTGATCCAGATCAGCGCGGTGCCGTTCTGGCGCGCCAGCGTTTGCACCTCGGACAGGATCTGCGCCTGGATGGTGACGTCAAGCGCGGTGGTTGGCTCGTCGGCGATGATCAGGTCAGGCTTGTGCAGCAAGGCGATGGCGATCGCCACGCGCTGGCGCATGCCGCCCGACAATTGATGCGGGTAAGCGCGCAGCCGTTCGTCCGGACTGGCGATGCCCATCGATCCCAAAGTATTGCGCGCCAGTTCCCGCGCCTGTTCGCGGCTGACCTTGCTGTGCGCGAGCACGGCGTCGATCATCTGCGCTTCCACGCGCAGGACCGGGTTGAGCGTCATCATCGGATCCTGGAAGATCATGGCGATGCGGTTGCCCTGCAGGCTGCGTAGCGCCTTCTTGTCGAGTGTCACCAGATCCTGTCCTTGGAAAAGAATCTGCCCGCCGACGATACGTCCCGGCGCATCCAGCAAACCGAGGATAGAAAATCCGGTCACGGTCTTGCCCGAACCAGACTCGCCCACCAGGCCCAGAATGCGGCCGCGCTCCAGCGTCAGCGAGACATCGTCGACCGCCGGCAGCACGCCGGCAGGTGTGTAGAAATGCGTGCGCAGGTTGCGCACTTCCAGTGTTGGTAGCGAAGCACTCATTTCTGCCACCTTGGGTTCATCACGTCGCGCAGGCGATCGCCGACCAGGTTGATCGCCACGATCACGACCAGCAGCGCGACGCCGGGATAGAAACTGATCCAGTACTCGCCGGACAGCAAGTATTGATAACCGTTGGAAATCAGAAGGCCCAGCGACGGTTCAGTGACCGGCACGCCGAGCCCGAGAAAGCTCAACGTCGCCTCCAGAGTAATCGCGCGCGCAATCTGCAGCATGCCGATGACGAGCAGCGGCGGCAGGCAGTTCGGCAGAATATGGCGCACCATGATGTGCCAGCCCGACACGCCCAGGCCGCGTGCGGCTTCGACGTACTCCTTTTGCCGCTCGACCAGCGCCTGGCCGCGGGCGGTGCGGGCATAGTAGGCCCATTCCAGCACCACCAGCGTCGCCATGACGTTGAAGATGCCCTTGCCCAGATACGCCAGGATCAGCATCGACACCAGGATGGACGGGAACGACAGCACCAGATCTGCCAGGCGCATCAGCAACGCGTCGACCTTGCCGCCGGCATACGCGGCCAGCAAGCCGACCAGCGTGCCGATCACGCCGGCCAGCAGCGCCGAGCCGACGCCGATGCCGACACTGATCCGCAAGCCGTACAAGATGCCGGAATACAGATCGCGGCCCTGCCCGTCCGTACCGAGCCAGTAGGTATAAGTGCCGAGACCGTTGGCGCTGCCGGGCGGCAGGCGCGCGTCGAGCACGTCCAGCTGCATCAGATCGTAGGGATTCTGCGGCGTCAGCCATGGTGCAGCGAGCGCGGCGATCATCAGCAACGCAGCGACGGCAAGGCCGAACATCGCCGTCTTCGACGCCAGGAAACTGCGCAAGACGCCGCGCCACGGCGATTCACGACGCGGCGGCTGGAATGCCGACAAGGCGGCGACCTTGGCTCGTACTTCCTGCTGCGTCATGGGAGGCTTGGAGACGGATACGTCGTTCATGCCGCCACCTCCACCCGCACGCGCGGATCCAGCACTTTATAGAGCACATCGACAATCAGATTTAGAGTCACGAACAGGCAGACGATCACCATCATGTAAGCCACGATAACGGGACGATCGAGCGCGTTGATGCTGTCGAGGATCAGCTTGCCGGAACCCGGCCAGGCGAAGATGCTTTCGGTCACCACCGCAAACGCGATCGTCGAGCCGAACTCCAGCCCGAGAATGGTTACCAGCGGTATCAGCGTATTGCGCAGCACGTACATCAGCACCACGCGCAGCGGCGCCAGGCCCTTGGCGCGTGCGAACTTGACGAAATCCATCGGCAGAACTTCACGCACGTTGGCGCGCGTGAGCCGGATTACCAGCGAAATCTTGAACAACGACAGGTTGAGCGCCGGCAGGATCAGGTGACGCAAGCCGTCGACCGTCAGCCACGACCATTGCACGCCGAACAGCCCGGCCGTCTCGCCGCGTCCGCCCGACGGCAGCCAGCCCAGCGACACGCTGAAGGCCATGATCAGCATCAGGCCGATCCAGAAGGTCGGCAACGAAAAACCGAGGATGCTGCCGGTCATGATCATGCGCGAGAAGACGTTTTCCGGAAACAGCCCCGCCAGCAGGCCAAGCGGAATGCCGATAACCACCGCCAGGATCAGCGCGGCAAAGGCCAGCTCCAGCGTCGCCGGCAGGCGCTGGAAGATCAGTTTGATGGCCGGCTCGTTGTAGACGAAGCTGTTGCCCAGATTGCCGTGCAGCGCGCCGTTGAGGAAGGCCAGGTACTGGCGCCAGATCGGCTGGTCGAAGCCGAGCTCCTTGATGATGCGAAGGCGATCGACCTGGTCGACGTCGGGGCCGATCAGGGTGTCGACCGGATTGCCGATCATGTGCAGGCCGAAGAAGACGATCACCGTCATCAGCAACAGCACCGCCAGCGCCTGCAAGACGCTGCGCAGAATCGCGCCGCTCATCGCTTGAGTCCTTCGCGTTCTTCGGCGGTCGGCTCGGATGGCGTCCATTCATCGCCGATCAGTTCCGGTTCGGCGTAGGCCTGCAGGTTGCGGTAGTGCGTCTCGACGTCTTCGCCGTAGAGCAGCGATGCGATGCCTTGTGCCAGCCGCTGCGCGCCGTCGCTGATGGCCGGGATGTCGCCCGACAGCGTGCCGTGCGTGATGGTGGCGGGATAGCAGAAACAATGGATGCGTTCAAGACCGGGCAAGCCGCCCGGCTGCTTTTGCTGGAATTCGAAGGCCTTGCCGAGGTCGGGCGAATCGGACAGCTCCGCATCCTCTTCGCCCGGCGGCGGCATGTAACGCGCACGCCAGCTGCGGATATGCGGTGCGATCACGGCAAACTCGGGACGTACGCTCCAGTCAATCCGGAAACCGGTGGAGAAGATCAGGAAATCAAAATCGAACACGCCGCGCGGCGTGCGCACGCGCAGGCTGTTGCCTTCTCTGTCACCGAGGACATCCACGCGCTCGATCGGCGCGCCGAAAATGAAACGCGCGTTGGCAAACTTCGACACGCGCTGCACGCTGCCGCTAGGCGGCGGAACTTGCTGAACGTTGACGTAGTGGCGAATGCGCCATTTCCATTCGTCAGGAAGATTTACGTGACCGCTGGTCAGACCGGGGTTGCCGGAACCCTTGCCCTTGTTGATGCGCGGCAGCTCGGTGCGGCGGATAAGGATGTCGACGCGTTCGGCGCCCGACTCCAGCGCCGTTCCCGCACTGTCCATGGCCGACGAACCGGCGCCGATGATGCCGACCCGTTTGCCGGCCAGCTTGCCGTAATCCATGTCGTCCGAGGAATGCGCCCACAAGGCGCGCGGCAGGCTGGCCGCCAGCGGCGGCACCAAGGCGCCGCCCAAGCCGTCGCGGCCGGTGGCGAGTACCACGCGGCGCGCCAGCACCACCGATTTGCCGGATGGTGCGGCGATGTGCAACTCCACCAGGCCGTCGGCGCGCGGCCGGATCAGCTCCATGCGATGGTCGTTGCGTACATCCAGCCCCATCACCTTGCGATACCAGCGCAGGTAATCCATCCATTGCAGGCGCGGGATTTTGTCCAGCGCTTCCCAGGCTTCCAACCCGAATTGCGCCTCGAACCAGGCGCGGAAGGTCAGTGCGGCAAATCCCAGAGCAGGACCGGTTAGCTTCTTCGGCGAACGCAAGGTTTCCATGCGCGCGGTGGTCGCCCACGGTCCCTCGAAGCCGGCCGGCGACTGGTCGTAAATCACGACGTTGATGCCCAGGTGCAGCAGTGACACCGCCGCCGCCATACCGGCCTGGCCGCCGCCGATGACGGCCACGTCGAGTACGGGTTGGTTGTCCACCGTCTTCGGCGGCACCCACGATTTGGCCGGCAGTTCCAGCCAGACCAGGTCTTGCTGCAGGCGCGCTTCCAACGCCGCCAGTCCGCTTGCTACCGGGATCGTCGCTTCACTCATGATGCCCGCCCTTCCCTTATGGATACCGCTGAATTTGAATTGGTTGTCTGCATGTTCATGGCGTCGTCACAGCAAGTCATCGTGGTCGTCGGCATCGCGTCGGACGAAGCCGTGCAGGATGTTGCGCGCCGCCGTCTCGATGGCCACGATCAGCGCCTGCGTGACGGCGTCCACCGGCTTGCCGAACGGCGTCACGACGCCAAAGTAAAACGGGATATTGACCGCCAGCGGCCGCACTGCCAGGCCTTCGATGGGCATGCCCAGCGCGGTCATCGGTTCGACCAGCGCCACGCCCAGACCGGCATGCGCGGCCATGACGGCGTTGAAGGAAGTATTGGTTTCGATGGCAACGTCGAGTGGTTTGTCCTGTGCCAGCGCCATGTCGATGCGCTGGCGCAGGCGATAGCGGTTGGACATGGTGATCACGCGCTCGCCGCGCAAGGCGTCGACGGTGACGACATCCAGCTTGGCCAGCGGACTGTCTGCGCGCAGCACAGCCACGCACGGCGCCTGGCCGATCCAGTGCAGTTCGAGGCCACGATGCGCGACCGGAAGACTGGTCAGCCCTAGGCTCACCGTGCGATGCAACACCGAGTGCACGACCTGTTCGGCCGAGGCGCTGCGCAAGTGGATATGTTCGGGCAAGCCGTTCTTTTCGATCAGCTTGAGTGCGGCAGGCGCAATCGTCGAAGCCAGCGCAGGGGTCGCCACCAGATGAATGGGCTGCAGTTCCTCGCGGCCAATCTCAAGCGCGCGCTCGCGGATGGTGCGCAGCCCGACGAGCGAGCGCTCGACTTCTTCGTACAGCAGGAATGCCTTGTCAGTGGGCGTCACGCGCGGGCCGTTGCGGTCAAACAAGGCGTAGCCGAGTTCGCTCTCCAGATCCTGGAGCGCCTTGCTGACGGCAGGCTGCGAACGGCCGAGGCTACGCCCGGCGCCGGTCACGCTGCCGATGGTCATCACTGCGGAAAAGGCTTCCAGCTGATTTAAGTCCATACTATGATGAGTTATATTATTTTCGAATTATAGACAGATGTTTATTCTGATTAAGTATAATCATTTTGCATAAGTTAATACGAAAATCAGCTTAAGAATCTCCAGCGACGTACGCCCGCCCACCAAGGCGTGCCTGGTGGTGTTTCATATTGCAAATTACATAAACGAATAATGAAATTATTTTATATTCGTTTTTCATCTATTATTTTCGTCGTAACGTAAGCGCATCTTTCTTCCGGATTCCGCCATGAACGCTTCCTCCGCCTGTATCTCCCCTGCCTCGGCCGACCAGGCCCCGCTGCAATTCCCGATCTATCTCGACTACTCGGCGACGACGCCGGTGGATCCTGTGGTGGCCACGCGCATGTTTGCTTACCTGACGCAGAAGTTCGGTAATCCTGCCAGCAGCTCCCACTCATTCGGATGGGAAGCCAAAGCGGCGGTGGAAAAGGCGCGCAGGCAGGTTGCCGCGCTGGTCGGCGCGCAGGCCGATGAAATCGTCTGGACTTCGGGCGCCACCGAATCCAACAACCTGGCCCTGAAAAGCGCCGCCCACGCGTTACGCGCCGCCGGTCGCGGCAAGCATCTGATCACCGTCGCCACCGAACACAAGGCGGTGCTCGACACCATGCACACGCTGGAGCGCGCCGGCTTCGACGTCACCTTTTTGCAGCCGCAGGCAGACGGTCTGATCACCGTCACGCAATTCGCGGAGGCGCTGCGTCCAGACACTATCCTGGCGTCGGTCATGATGGTCAACAACGAAATCGGCGTGATCCAGCCGATTGAGGAACTGGGCGAAATCTGCGCCGCGCGCGGCGTCCTCTTCCACGTCGACGCAGTGCAGGCGGTCGGCAAGATCGCCATCGATCTGGCAACGCTCAAAGTGGACCTGATGTCGTTCAGTGCACACAAGATCTACGGCCCCAAAGGCATCGGCGCGCTGTTCGTGCGCAACAATCCGGCGCTCAGGCTGGAAGCGCAGATTGATGGCGGCGGCCACGAAAACGGCATGCGTTCGGGCACGTTGCCGACGCACCAGATCGTTGGCATGGGTGAAGCGTTTGCGCTGGCGGCGAGCTTGCAGGAAACCGAAGCCGCGCGTATCGGTGTGCTGCGCGATCGCTTGTGGCTGGGATTGAAGGACTTGCCGGGTGTGGTGCTGAATGGCTCCGCAACGGAGCGCGTTCCGCACAACCTCAATGTGAGTTTCGACCTGAGCGGTGAAGTCTCAGTGGCGGGGCAATTGCTGGATATCGCTGTCTCGGCCGGGTCGGCCTGCAATTCGGCGAATGCGGCGCCGTCTTATGTACTGACTGCGCTCGGTCGTTCAGCCGCACTGGCACGCAGCGCAATCCGGTTTTCGCTGGGCCGCTACACCACCGAAGCAGAAATCGACTATACCGTGGCGACGCTGCGTAAACTGTTGCTGAACTAGCGCTGCAGCGACGTCGAATCGGACATCGCCGGCGCTGACGATTCCTCGCTCTGGCGCCTGTTCGTTGCAGCGAAGTGCTCGGCGTATTCCGCGCGACGCGCCTGATCGGATTCGATCAGCATCTGGTAGCGGGTTTCCGATACCCGCTGCTGCAGGACTGCCGAATAACGCTCACGCTGCAGCCATTCGATGATAATGGCCGCCAGCATCACGATGCTGCCGTAGACCACGATCAGGAACACGTCCTTGCTGCCGAGACCATCCATCATGTAATACGGCTTGCGGAAGAAGTACAACGCAGTCGGGATGGACAACACCAGCAATCCCAGCGAGTACACATAGCCGAAGAAGTAGCTCATGATGATGCAATTGATGGCAAAGAACAGCATCGACATCGACTCATCAACCACCGAACTGAGCACGTAGCGCAGTACAAACGCCGCCACGAAGCCGCACAGGCAGATCAGGATCGGGTAGAAGCCGCCGTTTTTCCAGCGTTTTGAGTTTCTGAGTTTGATGATGCTCATGGAGGATTCTCTGCGCCGCCGGTCAGCGGCGATCTTTCAACGGCGAGTTATGCAACAGGTATTTCAGCGAAATGTCGTTGCTGTGCATCTCGATGTTGCGTCGGATGAACTGAGCTGCTTCGTTGGTCACGATTTCGCGTTCATTGTCGACGGTGATGATGTGGTAGCAGTCGCCCAACCAGATCACCTTGCGCACTTCGGCATTGATGTTGGCCAGGATCATTTCGGCGTTGCGCGGCGCCGCCGTCTCGTCGTCGATGGAATGGATCACCAGCGTGCTGGCGCGCACCTGCGACAACGACTGCCTGACATATCCCATCAGCTTTTGCGCCGCCCACAGATGGCGCGCCGGAATCGCCGCTGCGCCGACCGCCGCAACGCCGTCCTTCTTCAGCGCCGCCGCCACGCGCCGGCGCATTTCAAAATTCTTGATGCCGTAGGGATCGCTTTCCTTGTAGGTCCAGTTGCGATAACCGAGGCTATATGGAACATTCATCAAGCGGTGATACCACGGAATCGACCAGCCGTCATAGCGCAGCACCGGCGACAGCAGCACCACGCTGAGGATTTCCTTGCTGAAGCTGGCCACCGCCAGCGCCAGGGTCGCGCCCATGCTGAGGCCGCACAGCGAAACGGTCTTGTGCTCCTCCTTGAGCTTGACCACCTTGCTCTCGACCATGGCGCACCAGTCCATCCAGTTCGGCGTAACGCTCGGATCGGTCATCGAGGCCGAGTAGTTCGGAATCTGCATCTCGACGACGGTGCAGTTGGCCTTCTTCAGCGCCTTGGGGATGGTGCCCAGTTCCAGGCTTGACCCGCATAGCCCGTGCAAAAGGATCACCGCGTGATCTTTCTGGCGGTCGGCCTGGCGTTCGAGCTGATGATCGTTGCGAGCAGTCTGGTTCATGCGATAGTGGACAACGAGATACCAAATAGGATGATTTTTAATCAACCTACATTGTAGTCGTGTCTGGCAATTAATTCAGCCGGATTTGCGAGGAGCGCCAATTTGCGCCCTTTTTGGACTGTTAACACCTATTCCGGTTCAGCGCGCCGGAAGGATAATGGTCGCGATCAACCCGCCCTGCGGATGATTGCGCAACAGCAGTTCGCCGCCGTGCGCCTGCACGATATTACGCGCGATTCCCAGTCCCAGTCCCATGCCGCCACTGTTGGCGCTGCGTCCGTGCTCGAGCCGGACATACGGCTGGAACAGGCTGCCCATGGCGTCTTCGGGTACGCCTGGTCCGTGGTCGCGGATTTCGATTTCCACCATGTCGCCTTCCAGCGCCTGCGACTGGCGGATGGTGATTTCGACCTTTTCGCCATAGTGCAGCGCGTTGTCGAACAAGTTGCCGATGGCGCGTTTCAAGGCCAGCGGCTTGGCCATGACGTTCACACCGGACGGCGCGAACGCCACCTCGTGCCCGGCCATGCTGGCGTCGCGGATCATGCGCGCCACCAGTGCATCGAGCCGGACTTCGGTGCGATTTTCATGGATGTCGCTGTCTTTCACCGATTGCAACGCCCCCTTGACCATCATGTCCAGCTCGTCGAGGTCATCGTGGAATTCCGTGCGTATGTCGTCGTCGTCGAGCAGCTCGGTGCGTAATTTAAGCCGCGTGATCGGTGTGCGCAGGTCATGCGAAATCGATACGAACAAGCGCTCGCGGTCTTCCAGGTAGCGCTTGATGCGTTCACGCATGCCGCTGAAGGCGCGCGCCGTCTTGACGAATTCGCGGCTGCCGGTCTCCGGCAGCTCGGGCACGGTCTCGCCTTTGCCGAAGGCTTCGGCGGCGTCCGACAGCGCCGCCAGCGGACGCGTAGTCCAGCGCACCACCAGGATCGTCAGCAAAAGGATCGCCGCCAGCGACAGGCCCTGCAAGACTACGCGGTCCAGCGCCAAAGGATTGCTGCTGTCGAGGAAATAGGGATTCGGCATCAGCGCCGCCAGGTACAGCCATTTTCCGGACTCGATCTGGGTCTGGATCACCAGCACCGGCGCCGGATTCGGCTTGATCAGCAGGATGTGCTGCACCCAGCTGTCGGGCAGGTCACCGATCTTGAGGCCGTCGTCGGACACCGGCAAATTGTCGGGCCAGGCAAAGCTCAAATGGAATTCCGGCAAGAAAGGCAGGTCCGTCTTCAGCGTCTCCGCCGCCGCGGCCGTGGCGATGTCGGCCAGCGAATTGGATGCAATCGGCGGTATCGGCACCAGCGCGCTGTTGGCGTTGACGAAGAAGCGCGTGCCGCCCATTTCGCGCAACTGCTGGATCATGATCGGCCGGTAGTTCGCGGGCAAGGTCATGAAATAGCGGATCGCGCCGGAAGCGCTATGTGCCAGATGCTGTGCGGCGACACGCGTTTCGGCCTCGGACTTGGTGCGCAACTGCGCCGCCCAGATCAGTCCGCCCGCCAGTTGCGTCACCAGCACGCCGAAGATCATCACCACCGACAAACGTCCCAGCAATGAATTCGGCAACACCCGGTCGAGCACGCGCGTGATCGCCGCCGAAGTACGGCTGCGCAATGTCAGGGACGGCGGCAATCCCGACATGGTCAGGCCGTTGCCGCCGTGACGTCGGCCGAGAAGACGTAACCCGCGCCGCGCACCGTCTTGATCAGATGCGGCTGCTTGCCGTCGTCGCTGAGACGCAGGCGCAGTTTGCTGATCTGTACATCGAGTGAACGGTCCAGCGGTCCGGCGTCGCGGCCGCGGGTTTCTTCGCTGAGCACATTGCGGTCCAGCACGTCGCCCGGATGCTCGACGAAGTACTTCAATAACTGATAGTCCATGCCGGTCAACGCCACCACCTGCCCTGCACTGTCGAGCAAGGTGCGTTCCACCGTGTCCAGCGTGAAGCCGACGAAGCGATAGAAACGCGGCGCGGCGGCATTGTCGATGCCGGTGCGGCGATGGATGGCCTTGATACGCGCCAACAGCTCGCGCGGGCTGTACGGCTTGGCGATGTAATCGTCCGCGCCCAGCTCAAGCCCGACCACGCGATCGGTTTCATCCGAGCTGGCGGTGAGCATGATGATCGGCACATTCGATTTGCGCCGCACGATCTTGCACAGCGCGAAGCCGTCGGTGTCCGGCAGCATGACGTCGAGGATCACCAGCGACAGCTCGTCGGCGTAGCGCTGAAACTCTGCCAGGAAAGCTTCGCCGTTATGCGCCAGGCGCACTTCGTACTGGTTCTTCTCCAGGTAGGTCTTGAGGAGGGTCCGGGTTTTCTGGTCGTCGTCGACGATGAGGATTTTGCGCGTCATTACGGTGATCTTTACTCCACTTTTCCGGTTCGCGAAAGCGCCCTGGCGATCGATGCGAGGCGGCGTTGCGCCTCGGCTTCGCCGATCTGGTCATCGACGAAGAAGCGCCGCACTTCGGCCACGATGGCGTCCTTGGTGGTTTCGTCGGTGGCCATGCGGTGCACCAGGCTGGGGGCGAGATACGCCGAACCCTTGCTGAACACGCGCCAGGAATTCTGCGAACAGCTGTCCATCTTGCTGGTGTCCGGCGAACGCCAGACCGGGATCGCGCCCTTGAATTTATTGTAGTCGGATTGCACCGCCGGCGACATCGCAATCTGCGCCAGCACTTCCTGCGCAGGCTGGTGCGAATAGTCGTCGGCGAACATCGCCAGCGTATCGATGCTGTACAGATGGTAGTCGGCGGTGCCCGGCACGGCGGCGCAGCCGAACTGCTGGTCGGCGTTCAGGCCCCAGGCGTTGAAATCACCCTTGGCCCAGTCGCCCATGATGAACATGCCCGCCTCGCCGTCAACCAGCTGGCGCGCCACTTCAGTCCAGGTCCGTTCCTTGACCGGTAGCTGCATGGCCTGCTTCAGTTCACGCAGGCGTTTCAGCGCACGCAGCAAACGCGCGTCGGCGAAGGCGCGCGGACTGAGGTCGACAAACAGCTGGCGATAATAAGCCGGCCCGCCTTCGGCCAGCACCAGCGTCTCGAACAGCGTCGCCACCTGCCACGACTCGCTGCTTTGCGCCAGCGGCGCAATGCCGGCCTGCTTCAGTTTGAGCGCAACCTTGTCGAACTCGTCCCAGCTGCGCGGAACGCTCAGGCCGAGGCGATTGAACACCGCGATGTTGTAATAGAGATTGTTGATGCGATGGATGCCGAGCGGCGCCGCAACCACGTGGCCATGATTGTTCAGCAGCGACCACACAGTCGGGAACAGCAACTTTTGCCAGTTTCCTTGCACGGCGACGTTGTCGAGTTCAAGCAGCAATCCGAGATCGGCCCATTCGCCGAAGATGACACCGTTGAGTTGCGTGACTTCCGGCGCACGTCCGGCCAGCACCATGCTCTTGAGCACCTTGCCCGCGCCGATGCCGGCCCCGCCGGGAATCGCGAAATCGCGCCACTGAATATTCTGTTCCGCCAGTTTATTGCTGAGCACGTCGACTGCCTTGCGCTCGCCGGAAGACGTCCACCAGTGCAGCACCTGCAGCGACGCCGCCGGTCCGGCAGCGCGTGCCGGTTTCGCTGCAAACAACAGCCACAGCGACAACAGCGCCGCCAACAAGCATGTTGCAGCGCGCAGTGTCATCTCCCGGTGTCTCGTCAATACGGGCCTTGTCATTTTTATCATTCTGAGTTTTTGCCGTCTCCAAAGCGCGTGTGACTATAGCTTAAGACCGCGCCCCAACGCGATAAGAACATTAATCGGAATCACGTTTTGTAAAGAAATGTAATGTTTTATTTAGTTTCCTGTTTTGGTGCAGATCCGCCTTACAAAGCTGCTTGCCCCGCCACGCTTGGGGCGATCCGGCACAACGTCAATCCTCTGTAAATATATGTAATCCACACTCCTCTTCAATTCAACCATTTTCAATAAAAATCAAAGACTTAGCGCTTTTTCCGGCAGTATTCGCAAATCCTCGCATCACACATTCCTCGGTGCTACTGTCGCGCCGCTGGCTCTGCAATTGCGGATATTTTTCGGAAGCTCAGAGCGGCCTTCATCAATGCAAAAAACCAATAGGAGACCTTTGATGCAAACCGTTAAAAAAGCCCTCGCCCTCGCCACCCTCAGCAGCGCCGTGCTGCTCGCGCTGGCCGGCGGCAATGCACAGGCCGGCACGCTGACCATCGAAAGCTGGCGCGTCGACGATCTGGCGCTGTGGGAGAACGTCCTGATCCCGGCCTTCCAGAAAAAAAATCCCGGCGTCACCGTCAAGTTCTCGCCGACCGCGCCAACCGAATACGACTCCACCCTGACCGCACGCCTGGCCGGCGGCACTGCCGGCGACCTGGTCGCCTGCCGCCCGTTCGACGTTTCTCTCTCGCTCTACAACAAGGGCCACCTGGAAAAACTCGACGGCAAGGCCGGCATGGAATCCTTCCCCGCTTCCGCCAAGGTGGCGTGGCAGACCGACGACGGCAAGGACACCTTCTGCATGCCGATCGCTTCCGTGATGCACGGCTTCCTGTACAACCAGAAGATCTTCAAGGAGCTGAATCTGCAGCCGCCGAAGACCGAAGCCGAATTCCTCAAGCTGCTCGAGACCGTCAAGGCCGGCGGCAAGTACACGCCACTGGTGCTGGGCACCGCCGACCAGTGGGAAGCGCACCAGGTGCTGTTCACCGGCGTCGGCCCCAACTACTGGAAGGGCGAAGCCGGCCGCAAGGCGCTCATCGCCGGCAAGGCCAAGTTCACCGATCCGCAATTCCTGAACGTCTGGGAATATGAAGCCAAGCTCGGCAAGTACTTGTCCAAGGGCGCGTCCGCGCAGACCTACGGCGACAGCCAGAACATGTTCGCACTGGGCCAGGGCGCAGTGTATGCGGCCGGTTCGTGGGACATCGCCTACTTCAACGCCAACGCCAGCAACAAGCTGGAACTGGGCGTGTTCCCGCCACCTGTGCCGAAGGCCGGCGACGCCTGCTACATCTCCGACCACAACGACATCGGCATGGGCGTGAACAAGAAATCGAAGAACAAGGAAGATGCCTACAAGTTCCTGGCATGGCTGGGCTCGCAGGAATTCGCCGACATCTACACCAACAAGGTCACCGGTTTCTTCTCGCTGTCGAACCACCTGATCTCGGTCAAGGATCCGATCGCCAAGCAGATGATCGACTGGCGCAAGTCCTGCTCGTCGACCATCCGCGTCAACTCGCAGATCCTGAACCGCGGCACGCCGAGCATGGAAAACGAAATGTGGAACGTCAACGCGCAGGTCCTGAACGGCAAGATGACGCCGAAGGATGCGGCGACCAAGATCCAGACCGGTTTCGCCAAGTGGTACAAGCCGCAACAATAAGAAAAATCGTAATAAAACGATAAGCATTGCGGCGACGCCGGCGCAGAATCATCTGCGTCGGCGCTTGCCTGCCAACGCACTCAGGTTTTTCCAGTCTTCACGTTCGGAGTCACAGTGAAAACAGCTCGTCCCTGGCACATCGTCGCTTTCCTCGCGCCGGCGGTCATCATCTATTCCATGTTCAGTGCGCTGCCGTTGCTCGACACGCTGCGCCTGGGCTTTTACACCAGCAACGACGCCGGCGTGCACAGCTTCGTCGGCCTCGACAATTACCGCACCATCCTGTTCGATTCGGACTGGTCGACGGCGTTCTGGAACGCCATGTGGAACAACGTCAAGTTCTTCTGCATCCACATGCTGCTGCAAAATCCGATCGGCCTGCTGCTGGCCACGCTGTTCAGCCTCAAGGGGCTGCGCGGCGCGCGCACTTACCGCACGTTGATTTTCCTGCCGACGCTGTTGTCGGTGGTGATCATCGGCTTCATCTGGCAACTGATCATTTCGCCGCTATGGGGCGTGGGCGAAAAGCTCATGGCGCTGGTCGGCCTGGGCGATTATTTCGCACCCTTCCTCGGCCAGGAATCCACCGCCTTGTTCACGCTGTCGCTGATCTCGGTATGGCAATACATCGGCATCCCGATGATGCTGATCTACGCCGCATTGCTGGCGGTGCCTGAAGAGGTACTGGAAGCGGCCCACGCCGAGGGAGCGAGCGCCATGCGCATCTTCTGGCAGATCAAGCTGCCGCTGATCTGGCCGACGCTGGGGCTGGTCACGATCCTGACCTTCGTCGCCAACTTCAATGCCTTCGACCTGATCTATTCGGTCAAGGGCGCGCTGGCCGGGCCGAACTATTCGAGCGACCTGCTGGGCACCTTCTTCTACCGCACCTTCTTCGGCTACCAGGCGCAAGTCGGCAGCCCGACCATGGGCGCGGCGGTGGCGACGCTGATGTTCCTGGTGATCCTGGCCGGCGTCGGTACGTATTTTTATCTGGTGCAGCGCAAGCTGACCCGCTACGAGCTTTAAGGAATCGCGATGACTTCAGCTTCTTCCACCATCGCACCGGCGACGCCGGAGAACCACGATCAAGTCCGCACCGCGCGCGGTCCCTCGCTGATCCAGCGTAGCTTCGGCCCGGCCGGCCACATCTGGGTGCACATCGTGCTGTGCCTGTATGCAGTGATCGCGCTGTTTCCGATTGCGCTGATTCTGATCAACTCGGTCAAGTCGCGTCAGGCGATCTTCGATAACCCGATGGCTTTGCCGACGGTCGACAGCTTCTCGCTGATCGGCTTCCACAAGGTGCTGTCGAACACCAACTTCCTGCTCTACTTCGGCAACAGCCTGGTGGTGACGATCGGTTCGCTGATCCTGATCGTGCTGTTCGGCGCCATGGCCGGCTGGGCGCTGTCGGAATACAAATTCCGCGGCAACCGTCTGATGACGCTGTTCATGGCGATCGGCATCATGATCCCGATCCGGCTCGGCACGGTGTCCATCCTGCAATTGGTGGTGGCGCTCGACCTGATCAACACCCGCACTGCGCTGATCCTGGTCTACACCGCCCAGGGCCTGCCGCTGGCGGTGATGATCCTGTCCGAATTCATCCGGCAGATTCCGACTGAGCTCAAAGACGCGGCGCGCTGCGACGGCGTCGGCGAATTCAAGATTTTCTTCCAGATCATCCTCCCGCTGATCCGTCCCGCCATCGCCACGGTCGCGGTGTTCACCATGATCCCGGCATGGAACGACCTGTGGTTCCCGCTGATCCTGGCGCCGGGCGACCAGACCAAAACCGTCACGCTGGGCGTGCAGCAGTTCATCGGCCAGTACGCCACCGACTGGAATTCGGTGCTGGCGGCGCTGTCGATGGCGGTCATCCCGATCCTGATCCTGTACACGCTGTTTTCGCGTCAATTGATCCGCGGCCTGACTTCCGGCGCAGTGAAGTAACCCCTACTAGGTAAACATCATGGCAAACGTAAGCATCAAAGACTTGAAAAAATCCTACGACGGCAAGCAGAACGTGCTGGCCGGCCTCAACCTTGACATCCGCGACGGCGAGTTCTGCGTACTGGTCGGCCCCTCCGGCTGCGGCAAGTCGACCCTGCTGCGCATGCTGTGCGGCCTGGAAGACATCAGCGGCGGCGAGCTGGCCATCGGCGGCGACATCGTCAATCACCTGCCGCCGGCCAAACGCGGCATCGCGATGGTGTTCCAAAGCTACGCGCTGTACCCGCACATGAACGTCTACAAGAACATGGCCTTCGGCCTCAAGATTGCCGGCAGCAACAAGGCCGACATTGACGAGCGCATCCGCCACGCCGCCGGCATCCTCAAGATCGATCACCTGCTCGAACGCCTGCCGCGCGAACTGTCCGGCGGCCAGCGCCAGCGCGTCGCCATCGGCCGCGCCATCGTGCGCAAGCCGCGCCTGTTCCTGTTCGACGAGCCGCTGTCCAACCTCGACGCTGCGCTGCGCGTCCAGACCCGGTTGGAAATCGCCAAGCTGCACAAGCAACTGGCCGCCACTATCGTCTACGTCACCCACGACCAGGTCGAGGCCATGACGCTGGGCGACAAGATCGTGGTCATGCACGACGGCCACATCCAGCAGGCCGGCACGCCGCTGGAGTTGTACCAGCATCCGCAGAACCTGTTCGTGGCCGGCTTCATCGGCTCGCCGAAGATGAACTTCCTGCCCGGCCTGGTCACTGCGGTGGCGGAAGACGGCCTCGAAGTCGCCGTGACCGGCGGACGCAAAGTGCGCGTCGACGTCGTGCCCGGCGACACAAAAGTCGGCGACAAGGTCACGCTCGGACTGCGCGCCGAACACATCCACGAAAACAGTGCCGGCTCCGAACAGTTCAGCGGCCAGGTCAACCTGGTCGAACATCTCGGCGAAGCCAACTTCATCTACGTCACGCTGTCCGGCGGGCAAGACATCGTGGTGCGCGGCGACGGCAACCGCAACGTCGACATCGGGCAGGAGATCGTGCTGTCGGCGCACAGCAATGCCTTCCATGTGTTCGACGCCGACGGCAATGCGCTGCGCCGCCTGAAGCCGGGCAACCTGGTGTCGTCGCGCCAGCATTGAGACCGTTATGGAAACTTCCTGCGACTACCTGATCGGCGTGGACGGCGGCGGCACCAAGACCCTGGTGCGCGTAGCCGACCTCGACGGCGACACGCTGGCTGAAGCGACCGGCCCCGGCTCCGCGCTACGCAACGGCGCACCGGCAGCCTGGAACGCCATCCTGAGCACGCTGCAAAGCGCCTTCGCGCAGGCCGGCATCGCCATGCCGCCCTTGTCGCGCATGGCCGCCGGTATGGGCGTGGCCGGTTACAACGTGGCGCAATGGGCGGCGGACTTCCGTGCGCAGGCGCCCGCCTTCGGTGCGCTGGAGATCGCCAGTGACGCCACCACCACGCTGCTCGGCGCACATCAGGGCCGGCCCGGCGCCATCATCGCGGTCGGCACCGGCACCATCGGCGTGGCCCTGTATGCCGACGGCAGCGAACACGTGGTCGACGGCTGGGGCTTTCCTTCCGGCGACGACGCCAGCGGCGCGTGGATGGGCTTGCGCGCGATCAATCACACTCAACACGTGGTCGACGGCCGCGCGCCGCACGGTGCTTTGTCGACCGCGACGGTGGCGTTTTGCGAAACGGATGGCAGTGTCATCAATCCGGGTCGCAGCGAACGCGACGTCGTGCTCGACTGGTTGTCGCAAGCCGACCAGGCCGCCTTCGCCCGGCTCGCACGGCTGGTCATCGCGCATGCCGGCGACGATGCGGCCGCCCGCGCCATCCTGACCCAGGCAGCCGCCGAACTGGAACTGATGGCCGCCACGCTGGACCCCGAGCGGCAATTGCCGCTGGCGCTGTGCGGCGGTCTGGCCGGCGCGCTACACGATTATTTTTCCCCGGCGTTGCGGCAACGCATCACGCCGGCGCTGGCCGATGCGGCCGACGGCGCCTTGCTGCTGGCGCGCCGCCGGCTGTCGTCAAGTCTGACTATCTGAAAAACGGAGCCAAGCCCATGTCTTCCATTACCCAGGTCCGCGGCAACGTCCTTACACCGCACGGCTGGATCGACGGCGCCATCAATTTCGGCGACCTGATCTGCAACATCGACGGCACGCCGCTGGAATTCGAACCGGCCGACGGCACGCCGCACGCCAACAACGGCGATTACATCCTGCCCGGCTTCATCGACCTGCACGTGCACGGCGGCGGCGGCAAGGATGTCATGGAAGGCGGCGACGCCATCGACGTCATCGCCCGCCTGCATGCACGCTACGGCACCACCAGCCTGCTCGCCACCACCATGACCGCGCCGCTGGACGAACTCGAAGTCGCGCTCAAGGCCATCGGCAGCGCCAGCCGCAGACGCGAACCAGGCAGCGGCCGCGCGCGCATCCTCGGCGTGCATCTCGAAGGCCCCTATATCAATCCCGGCAAGCTCGGCGCACAGCCCGACTTCGCCATTGAGGCGACGCTGGAACAGGTCGACTGGCTGGCCAGCTTCGCGCCGATCAAGCTGATCACCATCGCGCCCGAAGTCGACGGCCACCTGGAACTGGTGCGCATCCTCACCACCGGCGGCATGCTGGTGCAGATCGGCCATACGCTTGGCACCTACGACGACGGCGTGGCCGCACTGAAGAACGGCGCCGCGGGCTTCACCCATCTGTTCAACGCCATGAGCGGCTTCCACCATCGCGAGCCTGGCATGGCCGGCGCCGCGCTGGCGCATGCCGAATACGCCGAGTTGATTCCCGACATGCTGCACGTGCATCCGGGCGCCATTCGCGCCGCGCTGCGCGCCATCCCGCGCCTGTATTGCGTGACCGACTCCACCGCCGCCGCCGGCATGCCCGACGGCGACTACACGCTGGGCCGCCAGGTGGTGCACAAATGCGCCGGTGGCGTGCGCCTGGCCGACGGCACCCTGGCCGGCAGCACGCTGACCATGGACCAGGCGCTGCGCAACCTGATCGCCATGGGCCTGGACATTTCCGAAGCCTCGCTGCGCACTTCGACCTATCCGGCCGACTACCTCGGCGTCAAGGAACGCGGCCGCCTCAAGCCCGGCTGCTTTGCCGACATCCTGGTGTTCGATCGCCAGTTCAAATTAAAAGAAGTCTACGTAGAAGGAGAAAAGATTGACCTCGCTCATGCTTAAGGAGGCCCGCTCGGCCGGCAGCCACGTCGCCGAACAGCTCGCCCGCGACCAGGCCCGCTATGCCGAACTGGGACGCTGGCTGCGCACCGCGCCGCCGTCGGGTATCGTCACGGTGGCGCGCGGCAGTTCCGACCACGCCGCCAACTACTGCGCCTACCTGACCATGGTGCGTCTGGGTCACATCGTCGCTTCACTGCCGATGTCGCTGGTGACGCTCAACAAGGCGCCGCTGATCGCCCGCGACGCGCTGGCGATCGCCATTTCGCAATCGGGCCAAAGCCCCGACGTAATCGAGCCGATCCGCTACTTCCGCGACGGCGGTGCCACCACGGTGGCGCTCGTCAACGACGCCGAATCACCGCTGGCGAAAACCGCCGAATGGACTTTGCCCTTGCACGCCGGTGCCGAACTTAGCGTGGCAGCCACCAAGAGCTTCATCGCCAGCCTGGTCGCGGGCGCGCTGTTCGCCGGCCACTGGCAAGACGACGCCGGATTCCTGCACGCGCTGGAAAGCCTGCCCGATTCCCTGCAGCGCGCCGCCGACAGCGACTGGTCCAAAGCGGTCGATATCCTCGCGCCGGCCAAGAACATCATGGTGGTCGGACGCGGCATCGGTTTTCCGCTGGCGCTGGAAGCGGCGCTCAAGTTCAAGGAAACCTCCGCCATCCAGGCCGAGGCATTCAGCGGCGCCGAGATCAAGCACGGCCCGATGGCGCTCATCAACGAGGGTTATCCGCTGCTGATGTTCGCCACGCGCGGCCCGACGCAGGCCGGCATGCTGCAGCTCGCCGCCGAGATGCGCCAACGCGGCGCCAAGGTCCTGCTGGCCGCACCGGAAGACATCGCCGAACGCGACCTCACGTTGCCGACCGCGGTCACGCCCGACCTCGATCCCATCGTGGCGATCCAGGCGTTTTACGTCATGGCCGCGCAACTGGCGGTTGCTCGCGGCATGGATCCGGACAAGCCGCGCCATCTGAGCAAAGTCACCAAGACCAGCTAAGCAAGTTAAACGAGGCCGAGGAGACAGACGAAGCCCAAACAAGAACTCAATGCATGAATAAAAAGAGTTCTTCCCCTGTGGTGTTTTTACCGCCTATGCCTGAAAAGGTCTGGGCGGTTTATTTTTGAGCGCATCGTAAAGATGTTGTGCGCTGGAAGACAGCTTGCGGCCCTTCTTGCGTATCAGCCCGAGCGTGCGCTCAACCTTCGGCTCTACCAGCGGGATAGCAATCAAAGGTGAGCCGTCCTGCGTCGGCATCGCCAGATGCGGCACGGCGGCGACGCCCAGCCCGGCGGCAACCCACGCCAATGAGGTGGCGACGTGACGCACTTCATAGACCGCGCTCGGACGCACTTCGGCCGTCGCCAGTGCCTGATCCAGCACCAGACGATTGCCGCTGGAGCGTGCCACCGCGACATACGGATATTTGTCGATCTCACGCCATTTCACGGAACGCCGTTGCGCCAGCGGATGATCGTGCAGACAAGCCAGCACAAAACGTTCGCTCATGATTTTTTCAAAATCGATATCAGCCTGTTGCGCTCCGATGAAGTTGATCCCGAAATCGGCTTCACCGCGCATAACACCGTTAAGCACTTCGTTGGCCCCCTCATCAATCACCTTGATGCGGATGTTCGGATAGATCGCATTGAACTGCCGGATCACCGGCGGCAAATAGTGATACGCCACCGAGGGCACGCAAGCAATGATCACTTCGCCGCCGGAACTGGCGGCAATGTCGCTGATGCTCAATAACGAGCTTTCGACATTGGCGAGGATTTCCTGCGCCTTGGCATAGAACTCGCGTCCCACGACCGTCAACGCAACGCGGCGGGTAGTGCGTTCAAACAACCTGACATGAAGCGCTTCTTCCAGCTTGTCGATGCGACGTGACAGGGCCGGCTGCGATAAATTGATGGCGCTCGCGGCAGCGCGGAAACCTCCGCGCTCCACCACTGCCACCATGGCCTGCAGATCGGCGATGTCGAAGCGGAGTTGTTTCATGCGTGGGCCTTGAGTCAAAATAAATGAAATCTTATTGATACTTTAAATGCATCAATACTACTAAATTATGCATTTTACTTTATCAATTCTATTTGCAAGAATCGCTCTCTTGTTCCCTCCCCGACGTGAAAATCGGGAAAGATCGGGAATACTCAACACTATTCACTGGCACGGCGCTGCATCGCACGCCGCATAAAAACAATAACGACCAGAGACAATACTTCAACCAAGATAGAGAACCTTATGCCCAAGATGCGTCGCACCCTTCTCATTTCCTGCCTGGCAATTTTAGTCAGTATTTTGTCAGCAAATAGCTGGTCCGCAGAACTCAAGGTCATGAACTCAGGGGGCTTTACCGCAGCATATAAAGCGCTTGCCCCGCGATTCGAACAAGCGACGGGCAATACATTGTCGACGGCCTGGGGGCCATCCATGGGCACGGCGCCCGAAGCCATCCCCAATCGCCTGCAACGCGGCGAACCCGCTGACGTCGTGATTATGGTCGGCTATGCACTCGACGACCTGATCAGGCAAGGCAAGGTCATCCCCGCCAGCCGAACCGCGCTGGCCGATTCGCGCATCGGCATGGTCGTGCGCACCGGCAGCGTCAAGCCGGATATCAGCACCCCCGATGCGTTGAAACAAACCTTGCTTCATGCCAAATCCATCGCCTATTCGGACAGCGCAAGCGGCGTCTATATAGAGCGCGAACTGTTCAAAAAGCTCGGCATCGAAGAGCAAGTCAAAGGCAAGGCGAAGATGATTCCCAAGATTCCCGTCGCCAGCGTGGTTGCCAGCGGCGACTACGAGCTTGGTTTCCAGCAAGTCAGTGAACTGCTCCCGGTAGCGGGCGCCGACTTTGCCGGCAAGATCCCGGAATCGCTGCAGAGCATCACCGTGTTTGCCGCCGGCATTCCTACCAGTGCGCAGCATCCCGAGGAAGCGCGGCAGCTGATCCGTTTCCTCGCCTCACCCGAAGCGGCGCCCGAGGTCAATAAAAGTGGCCTGGACGCGTTGCCGGCCTTGCCCAAATAATGCAATGTACAAAATAAACGCAACATGAAAGCTGTTAGAAAGCTACGCTTGCTTTGGTTGAGATAGACTGCGCTCCGCCAACGCTCAATAACAAAAAATCCGCGTTGCACATATTGTTCAGAAAACACATAACCTGACCACCTCGGGTAGAGAGAGACAAATCATGACATCTCAAACATCTGCTTCGTCCTCGAAATTCGCCACCGTCCTGCGCGTCACCAGTGGCAACTTCATGGAAATGTTCGACTTCTTCCTCTTCGGCTTCTACGCCAGCTACATCTCGAAAGCATTTTTCCCCAGCGGTGACGAATTCGCCTCGCTGATGCTGACCTTCATGACCTTCGGCGCCGGCTTCCTGATGCGTCCGCTGGGCGCGATCATCCTCGGCGCCTACGTCGACCGCGTCGGCCGTCGCCAGGGTCTGATCGTCACGCTGGCTCTGATGGCGCTGGGCACCATGCTGATCGCCTTCGTGCCGGGCTACGCCACCATCGGCTTGCTAGCCCCCGCGCTCGTGCTGATCGGCCGCCTGCTGCAAGGCTTCTCGGCCGGCGTCGAACTCGGCGGCGTGTCGGTCTACCTCGCTGAAATGGCGACGCCCGGCCGCAAGGGCTTCTACGTCAGCTGGCAATCGGCCAGCCAGCAAGTCGCCATCATCGTCGCCGCCGCCATCGGCTACGGCCTCAATATCTGGCTGACCAAGGACCAGGTCGGCGACTGGGGTTGGCGCGTGCCTTTCTTCATCGGCTGCCTGATCGTGCCGGTGCTGTTCGTGATCCGCCGTTCGCTGCAGGAGACCGAAGAGTTCCTGGCGCGCAAACGCAAGCCCAACCTGAGCGAAATCTTCCGCTCGATGCTGGAGAACTGGAAACTGGTCATCGCCGGCATGATGCTGGTGTCGATGACGACCGTGTCGTTCTACCTGATCACCGTCTACACGCCGACATTCGGCAAGAACGTGCTCAAGCTGAGCACCGAAAGCGCGCTGATCGTCACCTTCTGCGTCGGCATCTCCAACTTCATCTGGCTGCCGGTCATGGGCGCGCTGTCGGACCGCATCGGCCGTCGTCCGCTGTTGCTGGTGTTTACCGTGCTGACGATCCTGACCGCCTACCCGGCCATGACCTGGCTGGTCGGCGACGCCACCTTCGGCAAGATGCTGGTGGTGGAACTGTGGCTGTCTTTCCTCTACGCAAGCTATAACGGCGCGATGGTGGTGGCGCTGACCGAAGTGATGCCGGTCGACGTACGCACGGCCGGCTTCTCGCTGGCATACAGCCTGGCCACCGCGGTCTTCGGCGGCTTCACCCCGGCGATCGCCACCGGCTTGATTGAAATCACTCATGACAAGGCCGCACCGGGCCTGTGGATGAGCTTCGCCGCTGTCTGCGGCCTGATCGCCACGCTGGTGCTATATCGCAGGAAATCGCTGGCGGTGCCGTTGGCAGCCTGATTGATCTGCACTAAAGAAAAAGCGGGAAGCGGCTTGCGCCCTTCCCGTTTTTTTACGCCTGCGTTTTTCCAAAGCAAGGTGAAGTGACTCAGCGGCGCAGTAAGATCGGACTGGCTTTCCGGCATACGCAGCGACTCGTCAAAGACCTGCAATTTGTCTCTTAATCCCATGGCCGAAATCTCATGTCTCGTTATAATAAGCCGCATGACCGATACGTCCTATCATCGGAATTCTCACAAGCAAAATATAAAAAGGGGAAATAGCATATGGGGATGCGACGATCCGTTCTGCCTGCAATGGTCGTTTCGGTGACCGCGTGTCTGGTTGGTTGCGGGCATGACATCCGTCTCAGTGAAGTCGCAAGGCCAACGCAATTGCGTTGCCTGGATGTGCCGCGTGGCCTGGAAACGCAATATACAGCCGCCGAACCACCTCTGTCATTTACAAGACGATTTGCCGCGGGTCCTTATATCGCAGACGGTGAATTCGCAGATGGCACGTTCTATCGAGCCCCCTACGGAAACATCTATAACGGGCGCACCGACCAGCTTGACCAACCTCCTCGTGGATTCCCGACGACTATCTACGAGGGCGGTTTCTGGCTTCCCAATAAACCAGGATCGGCGCCCTATTTCTACCTGCTGTTCCGGCCCGACAAGTCAACATTGACGGCAGCTCCTGCGGGAGCTCGCTGCGCAGATGCAATCGCCGTAAAAAACCGTCTCAATCCAAACCAGTTGGAAGTTATATTCAGGCCCGGAAAATCCATCGCCACCTATGTCACCATCCCCAGGGATGGCGTCATGACGCCACAAAGAAAATGGTCCGCAGATGCGAATCTGACTTCCAAGCTTGAAGCATTGATCGGCAAGGAAATTATTATTCCGACCGAGCCTTGAACACGTCCCGGGTCGCCTGGCAGCATCGAGAATTCACTGTTCGAGTTACCCTCCCTCTTTCATCAAATACGAGAAAAAAATGATCAAGAAGGCAAGCAGCATCCTTTTCCTGGCCTTTCTGGCGAGCTGCGCCAGCCCGGACAAGCTATATCAACCCACTATCGCTGGTCCGGCGGCGAAGATAAAATTCGACACTGCGGCAACGGTACCGACCCGGCATAACTATATCTATACAGATTCAAGCTGCAGCCAACGAAGCGAGGTGATTGATCGCGAGTGGACCGATATTCCCGCAGGCAAGCCGGTGCATGTCGCCCAGTCGCTCGCAACCAATTGGATCTCGTTTTATCAGGTATGCGCACTCGACATGGAATTCATTCCCGAGCCTGGCGCCAGTTATGAGACCTTCTATTCTGCGCGGCGCGTGCCCGGCGCGCAATCCCAGGCGCAATGCACGATTGAACTGGTCAAGGTTTCCGCCGACAACAAAAAAACACCTGCCGAGTTCACGAAATTACCGTCGTGCGGCGGCAGCACCGGCAATCAGATCAAGAGAGCGAACTAAGCTGATACGCACTTGACGTGTGCGTGGCAGCGCCGTCACTTACCCGACGAGATCCGGAGCACAGGCCTGCTCCGCGATCTGGACGCCGCGCCACTCCCACTTTATACTCCGCAATGCGTGCAAGACGCATCCGGACCCGCGGAAAGGGTTGAACCCACTTGTTTGTCTCCCTATTCACGCCTTTTGTGCAGCCGACGTTGCGGGTCTCCGGCATGTGACGCACGGAGGTGTCCATGAAACGCATTCCCCCACGGCCCGATATCGGGCATTTGAAAAAACAGGCCAAGGAGTTGCTGGCCGGCTATCGCCATGGCGATCACGCCGCTTTGCAGCGATTCCGTGAATCCCTTCCTGCCGCCCGCGACAAGGACGACAACGTTCTGCTTGCGCAGTCGCTGCGTCTGCACGATGCGCAGTCATGCCTTGCGCGCGAATACGGCTTCCCCTCGTGGGCCGACCTGCAAGTCTTCGTGCTCGCGCGACAGGTGCTGGAAGATACGCCGGGCCGGGCGCTGCAACACTGGCTGCAAATGCTCTACGCCAACGACGTCGCCGGCGGCTACAACAGCAGCCGGCCCGCAGTCGCCATCCGCCTGCTTGAAGAAAATCCCGCTTTGCCGGGAGACGATCCCTATCTGGCATGTGCCGTCGGCGATGAAGATAGCTTGCGCCGCGCCACTGCGCAAGATCCCGCATGGGTCAACCGTGCAGGCGGCCCGCTTAATCTGCCGCCGCTGGTGGCGGTGACGCATTCCGGGCTGGCGAACCAACCCGGCTTTCGCGAGCGGCTGCGCGCGTGCGCCAGGTTCTTGCTGAAGGCCGGTGCGTCGCCCGATCAATCCATCGGCAACCGGATGCACCCCGCATCGGTGGCGCAACCTGACGAGACCGAACAATTGTCCGCACTTTACGGTGCAGCGGGCAAAGCGCACGCCCCTGAATTGACCCGGCTCCTGCTCGACGCCGGCGCCAATCCCGACGATGGCGAATCGCTTTACCACTCGCTGGAAGCGCCTGAATGCGCCAGACTCCTGCTGGGTGCAGGAGCGAAGATCGCCGGATCGAATGCGATCTACCGCGCGCTCGACCTCGGGGCTCCCGACGCACTGCAACTGTTGCTCGCCCATGGCGGTGATCCCAGCGAGCCGCCGACAGGCGGGCCCACTGCGGAATGGGGCGCCCCCTTGCTGTGGGCAATCCGGCGCCGCTGTTCGATCGAACACATTCAATCCCTGATCGATGCCGGCGCTTCGGTGGACGCCTGCACGCCTGACGGTGTATCGGCCCATACCCTGGCGCTGCGTTTCGGACGGTCTGATGTCGCGCGACTGCTGGAACAGGCAAACGCAAGCACTCGCCCTCTCGTCGTCGAGGAAGCATTTGTCGCTGCCTGCGCCCGAGGCGATATCACCACGGCGCGCTCGGTCAAGGCCGCGCATCCCGGCATGATCGATGCATTGGAGCCGGCCAGGCTGCGCATGCTGCCCGAGCTTGCGGCGCAAGGTTGCGGCGAGGCGGTGAAAACCATGGTGTCCTGCGGCTGGCCGTTGGAAGTCCGGGGTGGCGACATCGACGGCTCGGCGCTGAACCAGGCCGTGTTCCGCGGCGATGCCGCCCTCACGCATTTCCTGCTTGCGCATGGCGCCGATTGGCGGACGCTGCACGGATTCAACGACAACGTCTATGGCAGCCTGTCATGGGCATCCCTCAATCGCCCGGTCGAGGGCGGCGACTGGATCGGATGCGCCCGTGCCCTGCTCGCCAGCGGATCGCCGCCCGCCAGGCTCGATCCGGATGGAGAAGACATCGTGCTGATCGACGGCAGGCGCTATCAATTCCCGGATGAAATCACCGACCTTCTTCTCAACACAGGGAGTGGAGCGGCAAACTAAGAGCAGGTTCGCGCAGTAGTTCACAGGCGTCGGAGCGACCAGGACGTTCGGCTATTCCGACGCCGTTCCGGAGAGGAGTTCCGCGAGAGGTCAATCTGGCCGGACCTGGCTGCCTCAGCCAGGGAGCCACGCCCCATCGCGATACACAAGTTCATCATCAAGGTAGACCGCCTCCGTCACCGCAAACACGTCAATGTGATACCGCGCGGTGGTTCGCCTGATGTTGGGCTTGCTATAGACGCCATGCTTGGCGCCGAGCGACAAATGGATACCGCACATGCGCTCGTAGGTGCCGATGTCGTCGACCATGCGCTCTCGTGAAAACGCGCGATTCATGCCGAAGCCCAGTTCACGCAACCACACTTCACCTTCATCGGCGCGGATCTTTTCCAGCACCTGGTCGAAGTCCGGCGTGGAATCGATCGCCTCGGTCACGCGGCCTTTAGTGACCACCAGAGTGATCGGCCTCTCGGGTCTGTTCACTCGGAACGTTGTGTCGCCAAACACAAAAATTCGCACGCGCCCGTTCACCGCTTCCAGGTCTTGCGCTTCAGTGAAGACTTCGCCGATGGGAAACTGGCCGCCGACGTTGTTCATCTCGCTGTAGTCGCCGATGTTCAGCTTGGCCGCTTCGAACGGGACGGAAAACACCAGGCGCTCGCCGCCGCTGTCGACCACTCCGCTCTGCGCGCGATCAATGCGCTCCTTCAGCGCGTAGCCCACGCCACGGTAGTACGCCGGGTCATAAGCTAGCGACTCAATGTAGTAATCGGCTTGCGCGCCGGGCATACGCGACAGATGCGGATGTTCGATGACTTTGAGCGAACGCTTGAACAATTCGACCCGTAACCGGAAAGCCTCCAGACGGAAGTTGGTCGATTGAATCAGCACCACCAGGTCGCCGGCTTCAAGACGGGCAAAGGCGGCCAGCACGTCGTCCGGCGCGACCGCATCAAAATCGATGAAATGCGCCTCCGGCAGGCAGCGCCGATAGGCCTCCGTCAGCGCGACAGCCAGATCGCAGCGCGTGTCGGATACCACCACGGCAGCGCGCGGCGGCGCATGTTCGATCGCCATGCCGAGGATGTCGTGCAAATGTTTTTGCGCGAGATCGACCGACTCTGCGGCGATCGTGCCGAAGGATGGCGTGGTGGCTTGCTGGTTCTCTGTGAGATGCATCGTCAATGTGTCGTGGTGAGCTTGTCTTGTCGGGTTTGCATTTTAATCGACATCGGACCACGCCTCCCACTCAGGCGAACCAGTAGGTGAACGTATAACTGTGCTTGCCGGATGCACGGTGAATGTTCATCTCTCCCATGAGGCCCGACAATTCTCCCGTTCCGGATCCCGGCACCACGTTCACACTTAATGCCTCGCCGCCCGCACTCATCTGCCCGAAATGGGCCAGTGCAAAGCCGCCGGTTCGCTGGTCCAGCATTCCCTGCACGGACTCGATGGCGACGTAGCTGGCCATTCCTTCTGCCGGCCGCCCGGCTGTCAGCATTTCCCCCTGGGAATTGCCCTCCAGAGGTCCCTGATATTGTTTGATCAGGACATGGCGCCCGATGGCCGGCCCCGGGATTGCCGAAACGACATCAGACGACGGACCGATCGTCACGGTAAAATCACCGCTGACGGAAAACCGTTCTTGAGTTGAAGAAGACTGCATACCTGCTCCCATTGAAAAGAAAAGGGCGAATCGGATCATTAAACAAAACCGTTTCCCCATGACAGCGGAGACCGGTCTTTCCCATTCCTGAATATTAGACAATGAATAAGAAAAATCGTAAAAATATCATCTGCAATCTCGCCTATCTCGTCGTTGTCATTGCGCTGCTCTACAGAGTGGGCGTCCATTTTTTCGCAGGCTCATTTCTTTATGCAGCGGGCTGGCTCTTCCCCGGCATGATCGGGCTCTGGATCATTTGGGCATTCAAGTATGACAAAGACATCCCCGGTGTCGGCCCCTATCGCTACGAAGACGGAAACAATCAGACCGGCAGAGGCATCTATGCCGTGGCAATGGTAGTTTTGCTCGTAGTCGGTTTCCTGCACGGATGACAAAATGCACCTTGTCAGTTCCTGTCCTGCCAAAGAAAAAAAGCCCGCTAGGCGGGCTTTTTCACGGCTTCATCAGGAAAAATTACTTCCCACCTTCCCGCAACGCCTTCATCTTCACCGGCGAATCCGTCATCACCACATCCACGCCCAGCTGCTGCGCGCTGCGGTAAGCCGCCGCCGAATCAACGCCGAACACCATCACATGCGTGTCCGGATTGCTGCGAAAGCATTTCATCGCCGCCGGCGTCCACCAGTGGGCGACGACTTCCGAGACGCCTTCGCCGAGCGTGAATTTCTCCACCACCGTGACCTTGCGTTCCAACTCGATGCCCGACCACGTGCCTGCTGCAGGCGGCGCATCGCAGGCACCGCCGTTCAACGCGATGCGTGCGAGACGATCGCGGGTGGCGTCGCGTGATTCAAATACCTGCGCCTTCGGTTGCTGCGCCATCAGTGCGATCACGTTGGCGTCGGTGGAATAGAAGCGCACACGCTTCCAGGCGCCCTCTTCATCGACCACTTTGGCGACCGCATTGACCAACGTTTCCGCCGGCACCTGCTTCATGTCGATGACAATCGGCGTCGACGTCGGCACGGCGCGCAAAGCTTCCCGCAACGTCGGCACCTTTACCGGCTGCTGGCGATACGGATAGCTCTTGTTGCCGGCGGCGTCGGTCACTGCATACATATGGCCGGCGTTGAGCGCGGTCAGTTGCGCCGCAGTCAGCGTGTTGACCACGCCCTTGCCGTCGGTCAGCGTGGCCACGTCGGCCGGGCGATACAGCACCGGCACGCCGTCGCTGGAGACCTGCACCGTCATCCACAGGATGTCGGCGCCGTGCTTCAGCGAGTTCTGCAAGGTCGGGATGGTGTTCTCCGGACCGTCGCCGGTGCCGCCGCGATGGGCAGCGATAAGCGGTTCGGCGCCGGCTGCCAGCGCAATGCCGAGCAATGCGGCGGCGACGGCAAGTTTGATGGAAGTTGTCATGCGTACTCTCCTTCAGACCATCAGAACTTGTGGCGGATGCCGGCGGTCAACACATTCTGCGTGTTGCTGCCGCCCGGCGCCACGTACAGGCCCGGATTGAACATGTCCGACGAACGAATGTTGGCGTAGAACAGGTACAGATCAGTGCGCTTGGACAGGAAGTAATCCACGCCCAGCGAGACCTGCGTCGCCTTGCCGTCGCTGGCGCCGACAAACTTTGAACGCGTGGTCACGAAGTTGGCCAGCAATTGCGTGGTCGCGGTGACGTTGTAATTGACGCCGAAGTCGATCAGGTCGACCTTGCTGTTGTTGACGCCGCCGAAGGTGAACGCCGCGCCGCTCGCGCCGGTGAAACCGGTCATCGCCGTCCCGGCCGCTACCGCCAGCGGTTGCTTGACCTGCGAGTACGAACCGTACAGGCGCACGTCGCCGAGCTTGTAGGAGCCGCCGACCAGGAAGGTCTTCAGCGACGTGCTGGCAATGCTGCCTGTGACCGCGCCTGGCGCGATGCCGGAGTCGCTCGAACCGGTGAAGGTGTTGTTGGCCGTCAGCTTGTTCTGGAAATACGCCGCGCCGAACGACAACGGACCGTTGTTGTAGCTGCCGCCGACGCCGAAGGACTGACCGGCGCCCGTAGAGCCGGCCTGCTCGCCGAAACCATACAGCGCGCTCAGCGTCACGCCGCCGAACACCGGCGAGTTGTATCGCACCGAATTGTTGACGCGCGAACCCTGCGTACGGTCCAGGTTCAGTGCATGGATGTTGTTGACCAGGCTGCCGAAATCAAGCGCGCCGTTGTACGGGGCCAGATCGTCGATGTAATCCTTCTGGCGGCCGAGGTGGACTGTACCGAAATTACCCGACAAACCGACGATGGCGGTGCGGCCGAAGAACAGACCGCCCTGCGCCAGCGCGCCGGTGTCGGCGTTGAAGCCGTTCTCCAGCGTGAACAGCGCCTTGAGTCCGCCGCCCAGGTCTTCCACACCCTTGAAGCCGATGCGCGAACCCTGCGCGACGGCGGTGTCCATGCTCAGACGCGAACCGGTGCCGGTCGGATTACCGGGAGCGGCGTTGGCGACCTTGTCGGTATAGGTCAGGCTGGGATTGATGATCCCGTAAAGGGTGACGCCCGATGAGGCGACGTTAGTTTGTGCGTGCACTTGCACGGCGGCGCCGAAGGAGAGGCCAACGACGGATAGCGACATGGCGAGAACAGATTTTTTCATGAATGGTTTTCAGAAAAGTTGAATGAGGGTGGAGTCGGATTGCGCAGCGAACTATGCCCTCGATATGTGACATCGCCATGACGTTGTGATGATATGAAAGTCAATTGACGTTCATATGAACGTCACGATCCGGTAACAATCGCCCGATAACATTCACGACGTTTTCAAATGAACCAGTGAATGGATAAGTGAACATGCCGGCGACTCCTGCAGTTACTCCAGCTCTCAAGCCCGTCCTCAAGCCGGCCTCGTTACGCCACAACGAAATCATTGCGCTATTCCGTCAACACGGTTTCCTGACGATGGAAGCGCTGGCGGAACATTTCGCCGTCACCACGCAGACCATCCGGCGCGACATCAATGCGCTGTGCGACGCCGACATCCTGCGCCGACGCCACGGCGGCGCCGAGCTGATCCTGTCGGCGCGCAACCAGCCGTACGACATGCGCCGCATCAACAACCTGGAACAGAAAGCCGAAATCGGCGCCGCGGTCGCCGCGCTGATCCCGAACTCGTGCAGCGTGCTGATCGGCATCGGCACCACACCCGAACAAGTCGCGCTGGCATTGGCCAAGCACGATCACCTCACCGTCATCACCAACAACCTGCGCGCGGCGCTGGCGTTGTCGACCAACCAGAACAACCAGGTCATCGTGCCGGGCGGCACGCTGCGCTTTCCGAATCCGGAAATCCTCGGCAACGACGCCGACAAGCTGTTCCGCAACTTCCGCGCCGACTTCGGCATTTACGGCGTCGGCGGCGTCGATACCGACGGCACCCTGCTCGACTTCGACCGCATGGAATCGAGCTCGCGCCAGGCCTTGCGCGAGAGCTGCCGCACCCAGATCCTGGTCACCGACAATTCCAAGTTCGGCCGTCAGGCGCCGGTGCGCGGCGGTCATCTTTCCGACCCCGACATCCTGGTCACCGACAGCCCACTGAGTCCGACGCTGGCCGCCATGCTGGCCGGCAACACACGCGTCGTCGTGACCTCGCAGCCAGACCACAACATCAACACCGACACGGACGAGCAATCGGCCACCTCCGCGGCCACGGGCAATTCCGTGATGGCCGCCATTGCTTCCATTGCCGCAGGCAAATGAACATGCAGGACATCAACATGAACACCGACGTCGCCATCCGCCTTACCGGCATCAGCAAATCCTGGGGTGCGCATCAGGTCATCAAGTCGCTCGACCTGGAGTTCGGACGCGGCCAGCTGGTCGCCCTGCTCGGCCCGTCAGGTTGTGGCAAGTCGACCTTGCTGCGTCTGCTGGCGGGACTGGAAACGCCGGACAGCGGCCGCGTCGAAATAGACGGCAAGGACGTCACGTCGGCGGCGCCGTCGGCGCGCGGATTGTCGATGGTGTTTCAGTCGTATGCGCTGTTCCCGCATCTGAACATCGCCGAGAACATCTGCTTCGGCATGCAGGTGCGCGGCGTGCATGCGGCCGAGCGCCGCCAACGCTTGCAAGACGCCCTGGCGCTGACCAACCTGCAGGGACTCGAACAACGCAAGCCGGCGCAACTGTCCGGCGGCCAACGCCAGCGCGTGGCGCTGGCGCGCGCCATCGTCGCCGGTCACTCGATCTGCCTGATGGACGAGCCGCTGTCCAATCTCGACGCCAAGCTGCGTCATTCCGTCCGCCACGAAATCCGCGCGCTGCAGCAGCGGCTTGGCATGACCGTGGTGTACGTCACCCACGACCAGACCGAAGCGATGGGCATGGCCGACAAGATCGTGCTGATGAACGGCGGCGGCATCGTGCAGAGCGGCACGCCGGCGGAGTTGTATGAAACGCCTGCCACGGCATTCTCGGCAGGCTTCATCGGCAGCCCGCC